>Ga0137397_10002785_pt1 | contig 12164 bp, 7 predicted proteins | sample czorhiz116metaG_FD_106658 | JGI IMG/M metagenome (GOLD analysis project Ga0137397, IMG submission 106658) | Vadose zone soil microbial communities from Angelo Coast Range Reserve, California, USA - czorhiz1.16 metaG | ecosystem: Environmental > Terrestrial > Soil > Vadose zone | place: USA... | reverse complement strand
GGTCGCGGCGATGGAGGGGAAGCTGATCTACCTGGAGCTGAATTCCTCCCCACCGAAGCACCTGACCCAGGGGGAGGTGGCGGCGTGCTTCGCCCGCGTCCGCAGGCTGCGCCCGGACGTCGCCGTCTTCGCCGTGGACACGGCGCTCCGCCTCGCGGACCGCGTCCTGCCCCTGCTCGCATCCGCGCTCGCGCCGGCCGCAGCAGCACCCCGGCGCATCGAGAAGGACCTATGGGCACTCACGCCGCACCTCTACGCGGTCAGCGCGAAGTCCGACCTGGTGGCCAACGTGTGCCGCGTCGTCGCGGAAGGGCTGCTCGCGCTAGGACCGCCGCCGCAATGATCCGGATCAACGGGGTCGAGGCGGGCTCCGCTCGTTCAGCAGCGGCCTCCAGACGTTCACGAAGTGCTGAGCAATCCTGACGAGACATTCCCCCGACGGAAGCCTCCTCCCCGCGTCATGCCGCGCCTTGCGTATCGCCGTGGCGAGCACCACTGCGACGTCGCGAGGCATGCGCTCGCCGAAATTGACCAGCGCGCACATCTGCGCCTCTTCCACCTCCGCCTCCGACGGGCGCCAAAGCTCGACGCTCCTCGCTAGCGCCGCGGACATCTGCGCCCGGCGCTCCGCCCATGCCCGCCGGAGCTCAGCGGGTGCCGTCGCAGGCGCCACGCCGGCTGACTCGTCCGCGCGTCTACCGTCCGGCAGCGTGTCAGACATCTCCGGTCCCTCGAATCGCTCCCGCTCCCGGCCCCGCAGTTGCCTGCTTTGCATGGAAACCACGGTAGCGCAGGGGTCCGACATTGCCTGGTCAACTCGTCCCGGGGCGGGCCGCACTGCGTCAGAGACGCCGAAGCCTCGCCGACTTCCTCTCCTCGACCTCCACCAAGTCATCGTCGCTGCTTGACGCGGCAAACTTGAGCCTCAGCTGACGCCCGAGCGCACTCGCGATGCGCTGAAGCGTGTCCCAACGTGGCGTGCGGACGTCGAGCCCCTTTTCGAGTCGCGCTATGGTCGGCTGGCTCGTTCCGATCCTCCTCGCGAGCTGCGCCTGCGTGAGACCCGCGCCCATCCGCATGCTTCGGACGGCGATGGCGACCTCATGGACGAGGCGTCGCTGCTCGAAGTGGTGCCGCACCTTCGGGTCGGACAGCTGCGCGCTGAGGAACGCGTCACCGGCAATCCCGCTGGATCTCTTCTTCTCCTTGCGCATCGCGGTTCATCCTCCTCTGACATGTTTCATCCGCCCGTAGAGCCGGTACGCCTCGATGTCGGCCAGGATGTGGCCGCGCATCCGCTCTGGCAGCCGCGAGATGTACTCGGCCAGCTCCGCGCCGCTCGAGCAACACGCCCAGTATCTGGCAGGTGCTGTGGCGCGATCCGCGCACTGCGTGTTCGATGAGCGTGCTCAGGTCGGAATGACATCCGAGAACCCCTGGAACCGGGGGAAGACACCCCCAGATCTGACATGTACCAGCTGTACAGAGCCGCGGCCCGGACCTCTCCCCCCGCGCCGGCGATTGCACAAGCGGGGTACACGCGAGGCCTCAAATTGATCGTGCGCCCACCGAGCCGGCATTGGGGAGGGAGGGTCCGCCCGCGAGACGTCGCTGGCCGTGCAGCGCTACACTGCCGCCCGTGACGAAGGCGTCCGCGCGCACGTTGGTGCTCCGTCCGGCCGACCCGTTCGATCTCATCCGCTGGCTGGCCCGGTCGCAATCGGATCCGCGCAAGGCGGTGGCGGAGCTGGTCCAGAACTCCGTCGACGCGCACGCGCGCCACGTCGCGGTTTCGCGGCGGCGGCTGCGCGGCGGTCCGGCGCTCACCGTTCGCGACGACGGCGAGGGCGTGTTGCCGGGTCTCGGCCGTGAGGAGGCGCTCCGCTACATCGCGACGAACATCGGGAGCTCGCGAAAGCGCAGCCTCAGCCCGGAGGAACGCCGCCGCCTGGTCGTCACCGGTCAGTACGGCGTCGGGCTCCTCGGGTTCTGGTCGATCGGGCACCGGATGGAGATCCGCTCGCGCGTGGCCGGCTCGGCCGTGCACGTGCTCCGCCTCGTCGAAGATGAGCCCCGCGTTGTCCTCGACGAGCTGCCCGCCGACATCGGGTCGCCCGAGACCTTCACCGAAATCGTGGTCACCGAGTTGCACGAGACCGGTTCCCGCGCTCTATCTGGGCGCCGTCTGGCGGAGTACCTCGCCGCGGAGCTTCGCGGGCCCATCCTCGCCTCCGGCGTCGAGATGGAGGTCCACGATGCGATGGCGAAAGGCACCGCACAGAAGCGCTTTTCGGTGGTGCCGCGCCGGTTCACGGGAGAACCGCTGCGCATCGCCGGCGAGTTGCCGGTGGCTGACTTCCCTTCCGCGCACGTCGAGCTCTACGTCGCGCGCGGAGCGGAGCGGCCCGCCATCCAGGTGAGCTGCGCCGGGACGCTGGTAGCGGACGACATCGGCGAGCTGCACGCGCTCGATCTCGACGGGCCGCCCTGGATCGGTTGCGAGCTGTCCGGGTTGATCGACTTCCCGGGGTTCACGGTACCTCCGGGCTCACGACGCGGGGTCGTTCCCGATCGCGCGGCCGAGGCGTTCGCTCGCGCGATGATCGAGTTGAGGCCGCTCGTCGAGCACGAGCTGCAGCGACTGGACCGTGAGCGTCGCGCAGCGGCCGACCGGCAGGTCGTCGAGGAGCTGCGCAGGGCGTTGCGCGGTCTGCGCGGCCGCCTGCCCCAATATGACCTCCCTCCGGTCCTCGGCGCCCGCGGCGATCTCGGTTCGGACGGACGCGGCGCACCCGAGCCGCTCGACCCGGAAGGAGCCGCCCCGGCGCAGCCCGACCTGTTCCCTGCCGGCCCGCTCGCGACAGTGAGCATCTCGCCCGATCCAGTCGAGGTCGCGCCCGGACATGAGCATCGTGCGCGCGCCGATGCTCGCGATGGCGACGGCCGGCTGATTCGACATGGCGTGACCTACCGGTGGTCCATCGAGGGGGCAGGCTTCTCCGTGGGCGGAGACGGAGCGCGCCCGGCGGTGATGGCGGAGGCGGCAACTCGCCCCGGAGCGACCGCCCGCCTGCGAGTCGAAGTCGAGCAAGAGGGCCGGACTGCAGCCGCGGAGGCCACGGTGGAGGCCGTCGAGCCGCTTCCCGACGAGGCGGGCTTCGGGATCCCGGAGCCGCACCTGGTCGACGCAGCCGGCGAGACCTGGCGCAGCCGATTCGACGGGCGGCGCTGGGAAGTGAACCAGATGCACGAGGACTACCTCGCGCTGAAGAGGGAGCCCCGCGCACGGCTGAGGTATCTGCTGACTCTGCTGGCGAAGGACCTCTCACAGCACGCTCACCGGGTTCCGGGAGCCGTCGAGGCGTCCGAGGACGTCGCGTCGATTCTGGCGTTGGCGGAGCGGAACCTGCGCGGCGGGTGAGCGCAGGTCAGCGGAGCAACTTCCGCTCCCGCAGGTCCTCCTCGAATTCCTCGACCTCGAGATCGCCGGAGAGCGCCACGAACGAGAGCCCGCTGGCATCGAGGTAGGGGTACGTTGCGCCGAGCAGCTCGGCCGTCTCCCACGGTGAGCGGTCTGGGTTGGCGATCGGTATCCAAACGCCGATGGATGCCGGCAGCCGCGCGTTGCGTCCGATCAGCGCGAGATAGCGTGCCCGGCGATTGAGGAAGTAGCAGGTCTTGGCTGCGCGTCGGATCATCTGCCGTACCCAGCTGTCGTTTCGAAGATCGACCGCCGGGTCGATCACCCGGCCACCGATCGCTCTGCTCCTGCGCGGGCTGGCGCGCGCTCGTCTGCCTGTGGTGAGAGATAGCTGCGGCCTGGTCTGCCCGCCACACCAATGAATATGTTCGCAACGTGCTCATCGGTAGCTCTGGTGGAGGTGCGTCCTTGGAGAGCGACGTCCCCGGCACCCTCGCGGCCGATGTCATCGTCGCAAACGCCCCCGACCCGGTGTTCGTGTCCGATCTGCACGGGAAGATCCTGGAGGCCAACGAGGCAGTCTCCCAGCTGCTCGGCCTGCGCCGCGACGAGGTCCTCGAACAATCCCTCTCGCGGTTCTTGAGCCCGCCGGAGACCCAGGAATTCGTCGCCGCGGTCCGTGAAGTCGTCGACCGCGGCGTGACGCGGAACGTTCGCCTCAACCCCGGCAGCGCTTCGGGCGAGATCATCCCGACCACGTTGAACGCATCCGCGCTGCGCGACGCGGCAGGGCGTGCCATAGGCGTCATCGGGATCCTCCGCGACATGCGCGAGCTGGACAAGGCGCGCGCCTATGCGGAGAGCCTCATCAAGAACGCCCCGGATCCGGTCTTCGTCAGCGATCTGCGAGGGAAGATCCTCCAGGCCAACGACGCGGTCTTCGCGCTCTTGGGGTTCCGACCCGACGAGGTGATCGAGCAGTTGCTGTCGCGCATCATCTCGGCCGAGGAGACGCGCGAGTTCATCGCCGCGCTGCGCGAGGTGGTGGAGCACGGCGTCACCCGCAACGTCCGGCTGAATCCCCGGAGCGCCTCGGGCGAGGTCATTCCGACGACGCTCAACGCTTCGGCCCTCCGGGATCCCCACGGCACGGTCATCGGGGCCATCGGGATCCTGCGCGACATGCGCGCCTACGAGCGGGTCGTGCGCGATCTGCAGAAATCCCGGCGCGAGCTCCGCGCGGCGGACAAGGCCAAGGACCATTTCCTGGCGATGGTGTCGCACGAGCTGCGCACGCCCCTCACCGCCATGCTCGGATGGGCCCGCCTCCTGCGCGTCGGGTCCCAGGACGCTACCCGCACGGCGCGCGGCCTCGAGGTGATCGAGCGGAACACGAAGCTCCTGGCGCAGCTCATCGAGGACCTGCTGGACGTGTCTCGCATCGTGACGGGCAAGCTGCGGCTCGAGTGCCGGCAGGTCGATCCAGTGGCCGTCGTCGAGGAGGCAATCGAGGCTGTCCGGGGCCTGGCCGATGCGAAGGACATCGAGCTGGCGGCCTTCCTCGATCCGGATGCTGGACCGCTCCTCGCCGATCCGGATCGGCTCCGGCAAGTCGTCTGGAACCTCCTCTCGAATGCCATCAAGTTCAGTCCGGCGCATGGGCGTATCGACGTCCGTCTGGAGCGCGCCGCGTCGCTCGCGCGCATCACTGTGGCCGACCAGGGTGCCGGCATCGAGCCCGAGCTCCTGCCGCAGATCTTCGAGCGCTTCCGACAGGGTAAACGACCATCGGGCGGCCTCGGGTTGGGATTGGCCATCGTGCGGCACATCGTCGAGCTGCACGGCGGGGCCGTGCGCGCGCAGAGCGCGGGCGAGGGCCGAGGCGCCACGTTCACGGTCGAGCTGCCGACCCTGAAGGAAAGCGGGACCGTGGCAGCGGCAGGACCGCGTGGCGTTGAAGCGTCGTTGGGCCCCCGGCTGGCGCCGATCCGAGGAGTCAGGGTGCTCGTCGTCGACGACGACCCGGATGCCCGGGAGCTGCTGAGCACGATCCTGCAGCAGGCCGGAGGCGAGGTGGTCTCCGCCGGGTCCGCCGACGAGGCGCTGGCGGTGTTCGAGCGGCTGCGGCCGGACGTCCTCGTGAGCGACATCGGAATGCCGGACGGAGACGGCTACAGCCTGATCCGCAGGGTGCGTCTCCTGGAAGACGACTCTGGCACCAGGGTCCCCGCCGTTGCCTTGACGGCGTTCGCGCGGGCGGAGGACCGCAGCCAGGCCCTCCGGTGCGGCTTTCAGGCCCACCTGCCGAAGCCGATCGAGCCCGGCGAGCTCACTGCGCTCATCGCGCGACTCATCGCGTAGCCGCGAGCTGCGCCACGAAAAGCGGCCTCGCCGTAGCGCCACCGTAGCGCCACCGTAGCGCCGCTATAGCGCCTCGATTGAATCAATGGCCATTGCCACGAACTGCGCCCGCGCCGGAGCGCAGGCGTCCCCTGCGCCGTCATGCTCGTGCGTCGCTCTCGCCATGTCCACTGGTGAGGACGGCAAACGCCAGCACGCGCGGCACTTCGACCGTGAACCGAGAACCGTGGCCGACGTGGGACTCGAGGGCGACTGTGCCTCCCAGGAGATGGGACAGGCGCCGCACGATGGCCAGACCCAGGCCGGTCCCGCCGGCGCGTCGCGCATCCACGTCGTCGGCCTGACGGAACGGCTCGAAGATACGGTCGGCATCCGTCTCTCCAATTCCGATTCCCGTGTCGATCACCGCTATCCGGATGCGGTCGGCCGCCGGGTCGTGCTGGACATCGACCGTGACGTCCCCGGATGGGGTGAACTTGATGGCGTTGGAGATCAGGTTCAGGACGATCTGCTTGAGCCGGACCCGGTCAGTGAGCATCTTCGGGACCGACGCCGGAATCCGCTTCTGCAGCACCAGGGGCCGTTCGCCCACCAGGGGCGCCGCCGAGGCGAGCACCTCGTCGACCAGCTCGCCCAGCTCGAAGGAGTCCGCGCGCACGCTCAGCTTCCCGGCTTCCACCTTCGAGAGGTCCAGGATGTCGCTGACGATGCCGATGAGGTCGACCGCCGATTTCTCCACCTTCTTGAGGTTCTCCCGTTGCAGCGGGGGCAACGCGTCGCCCGACTTCTTCAGGGTCAGGCGGGTGAAACCGAGGATGGCGTTGAGCGGCGTCCGCAGCTCGTGCGACATGTTGGCGAGGAAGGCCGATTTCTGCTCGGTGGCGCCCTGGATCTCGCTGTTCCGCTGCTCCAGCTGGAGCTTCTTCGCAGCCAGCTCGCGGTTGGCGTCGGAGAGCTGAGCCGTGCGTTCCTGGACTCGCTGCTCGAGCGTCCGCGTGAGCACCTGCACTTCGGCGAACCCCTCGGCGTTCTCCAGCGCGGCGCCGGCGATGGCGGCGATGAACCCGGCCAGCCGCTCGTCGTCCTCTCCGAAGAGGCCGCCCACCTTTGCGTGCGTCGTGTACAAGCAGAGCCGCGCTCGTCCGCGGACGAAGATCGGTGCGCAGAGCGCGGATCGCACGCCGGCGAAGACGGCGCTGTCGCCGGCGCTTTCGGGGCTGCCCTCGGAGAGCGTCAGCGGATGGCCGGCGGCGAGCGCGAGCGCGACCAGGGTCCGGCTGAACGGCTCGTCCGCCGGGTGGGTGGCGCAGGCGAGCGCGTCGTTCTCGCCGATCTCGACGAGCACGCAGCGTTCGCCGCGCAAGAGATCGAGCGCCGATTGGCGGACGGCGTCGTGGATCGCATCGTGCGAGAGCGCCGAGGCGATCTTACGGCCGGCCTCGAGCAGCGCCGCGAAGCGGTCTGCCAGTGAAAGGGTCGGCTCGCTGTGCGCGCCCCCGGCGAGAGGCTCGCCCAGCGCCATCTTCGCTCCCATCGCGCGCAGCTCGGCGAGCGCGACCCCGCCCTGGTCCCGCGCCCCCGGCCACGCGAAGGCCGCGCCCACGCGCGACCAGGCGAGGAGCGTCTGCGCGCGTTCGTATCGCGCGCCCTGCCGCTCCGCCTGGGCGAGGCTGCGCTGGAGCAGCCTGCGGGCGCGCCGCTCGCGCCCGTGAATCGCCGCCAGCAGCGCCGATTCGCGCAAGGCGTGGGGCAGGTCGTTGCGCCACAACCTGCCGAAGAGACGAGCGAGCACCGCCGCTCGATCCGCGCCGCGGAGCAGGGCGCGCCGCGCGCGAGCTTCCGGCGGCGACGCCTTTTCCCAGACGAGGCGGCGCGCCGTCGCGAGCCAGGCAAAGAGATCCAGCACGTGGAAGGTCACCAGGAACGTCTTCCACAACCGGCCATACGCGCGCTCGAGAACGGTCACCGCTTCCGCGTGGCGGGCCAGGTGCAGCAGGCGGACGGCCTCGGCGATGCAAAGCATGGCGAACGTCTGCCCGGGTGGATCCGGACGGGCCATCTCGGTCCTGATGACGTCCTCGGGAATCTCTCCCCCGGACGCCAGCGCCCAGGGCTTGAGGGACGAGGATGCGAGGGTGAGGTCCCCGATGTCGATGCTCAGGCGGTAGTTGCGCTGCGCCCCCTCGACGGCCGGGCCCAGCTCGCCGAGATAGTACTGGCTGCAGGCGATGTGGAAGCGCGCCGCGTTCTCCTCCCACCGGTCGCCAGCCCTCTCCAGCAGCCGGATCGCCTCGCGGCATTGCGCGATCGCTCGAGCGAAGTTCGAGCCGCCGAAATACGCCATGCCCATGAAATGCAGCGTCTGTCCCTGGCCCCAGATGTCGCCCTGCGATCTGCGCAGCTCGAGCGATCTGGCGGCGAAGCGGTCGAACCGGCGGGGCATGTGGAGCATCTGGGCGACCACCGCGTGCGTGATGCAAGCCTGGGCGAGCTCCGGCGTTGCCGTGTACCGCTCGGCCAGGTTGAGCTGACGGAGCTGCTCCGGCACCGTCCTGACCAGACCCCGGCCCATGTACGTGCAATAGGCGAGCCGGCCGTAGATTCGGGCCTCGAGCAGATCCCGCTCCCCGCCGTCGATCCCGCGCCTGGCGACGAACAAGCGCGGGAAGAGCGTGTGCAGGATCTGCACTGAGAGCTCCCGGAGCGCCATCAGCGCCAGCCACCACGCGTTCGAGGGCCGCCGCCGGCCGAGGAGATGGAGCGCGCGCTCGAAGATCGGAACCGAGGCCATCACGTCCCCGCGCCTGAAGACGAGCTCGCCGAGCCTCGCCTCGGCCTGCGCGCGGGCGAGCTCCGTCGGGGCAAGCTCTCGAGCCTGCTCCAGATAGGGCCCGGCCTCTTCGTAGGAACCCCGCAGCATCAGCACCTCGCCGAGGGCCTCCGCGATCCCCCGGCGCGTCGCGTCGTCCGCCGCTCCCGCGCCGCGCCAGGCGATGCGGTAGTGCAGCTCGGCAGGCTGTAGCGCGTGCTGGGAACGGGCCTGCGCGGCCGCGCGCAATGCATAGGGCAGCGCGCGCTCGGGCCTGCCGGCGGCGTCGAAGTGATAGGCGAGGTCGAAGATCGCATTGGCGGCGGCGGCCTCCAGACGCGTCGCCGCGCTGAGGTGCAGCTCCCGCCGCTCCTCGGAGGGAAGGCTCGAAAGCAGCGCGTCGCGGATCTTGTCGTGGACGAAGGTCAAGCCGGTCCCGTCGGCGCTGGCCCAGACGAGGTGACGGCGGCGCGCCTCCGCGACGGCGTCCATGGTGGCGGCAAGAGGCTGCCGGGCGAGCGCGCCTGCATGGTGCAGATCGAAGCTCCGGCCGAGCACGGCGCCGGCCACGAGCACCCGCTGCGCTCCTGGAGGAAGGCGCTCGATCCGGCGCGCCAGCACGAGGGCCGCGCGACGCGACGAGTGCGCGTCGGCCAGCGCACGCATCTCGACGGTCCAGCCGGCGTCGCCAGCCCTGAGCGCGCCCATTTCGACCAGGCCTTCGAGGATGGCCGTGGCCAGGAAGGGGCTGCCGGCCGAGAGCTCACCCACGAAGCCGATCGCTTCCTGGGGGAGGGCGCCGGCCATCGACTCCAGAAGGCGTCTCAGATCGTCGCCCTCCAGCGGAGCCAGCGCGAGGCGCTGCGAGGCCGCTGCGCGGAGAGGGTGGCCGGGGCCGACCTCCTCGGAGCGGAAGGCGACCACCACGAGCGTGTGGCTATCCGCCGGGCGGCGGTGCCGCTCGGCGACGAGCTTGAGCGTCAGCTCGTCGGCCCACTGGCAATCGTCGAGGAGGATGGCGGCGGGGCGGGCGGGTGAGCCGAGCGCGTCCAGGACGGCGATCAATGCCGCCAGAGTGCGCGCCTCGCCGTGGGCTTCCAGGCCGAGCGAAACCGGCGCCTGCTCGCCGAGGATCTCCGACAGCTCGGGGAGGGCGGTGACGGCCGCGGTGGCGAATTCCCCGACCCTGGCCCGGACGGCGGCGCCGAGGGCGGGCTCGGCGCGGACCGCCGTGACCAGATCGGCCGCTGCTCCGGCCAGAGCCTCGAGCGGCCTCGGAGTTGCCCGATCGAGGCTCTGTCCGCGCAGGACCAGCACGCCCCGGCGGGCCGCGTGCAAGGCGAACTCGTCGAGCAAGCGTGACTTGCCGCCGCCCGACTCGGCCTCCAGCGCGACCAGCGCGCCGTGCCCTGCGCGCGCCCGCTCCGATGCGGCGACGAGCGCGTCGATCTCCGCTTGCCGGCCGACGAACGCCGGCTCCGAGATCGCGCTGCGCCGGTCCTGCAGATCCAGCACGAGCTCCGGCTCCGCCATGCCGCCGCGGAGCGCCGCGCGGATCGCATCCAGGTCCCCCAGCACGGCGCGCGCGGATTGGTAGCGCTCTCGCGGGTCCTTGCGCAGCAGACGCTGGATGAGCTCGTCCACCGCGCGCGGGACCGCGATGCCCAGGGCGCGCAGCTCGGGAGGCCGCTCGGTGAGGTGCTGTCGCAATACCGCGGCCACCGTGTCGCCCAGGAATGCCGGCCGTCCGGCCAGGCACTCGAACAGCGTGGCCCCGAAGGAGTACAGGTCCGAACGGGGGCCGACGTCGTGGCGCAGCAGCCCCGCCTGCTCGGGAGAGATGTACCGGGCCGTTCCGACCGGGTGGTCGCGGATCGAGCCCTCCAGGCGCGCGCTGCGGGCCAGGCCGAAGTCGATGAGCGTGGCGCGTTCGAGCGGCGGCCGCTCGTCGACAATGACGTTCGACGGCTTCACGTCGCGGTGCAGGATGCCGCGATCGTGCGCCTCCTCGAGCGCGAGGAGCACGCATTGCGCGAGCGCGAAGGCTTCCTCCAGCAAGAGCGGTCCGCTCCGCAGCCGCGCCTCGAGCGTGATCCCGGAGACGAACGGGGTGACGAGGAAGACCCAGCCGTCCTGGCGCCCGAAATGCAAGAGCGGCGTCAGCCACGGGCTGCGGACCTCGCGCAAGACGCTCGCTTCGTGCTCGAGCCGTTGCTGCGTGCCGGCGGAAACCTCCCCGGCGCGGGCGGCCTTGATGATCACCTCCCGGTCTTCTGGATCATCGGTCCCCAGGAAGGTCTCGACGCCGAGGCCCCGCTTCATCAGCCGCGCGGCGCGGAAGCGTCCTGCGAAGATGTGTTCGAGCGTGGCGTCCATCGCGCTCCCGGCCGCGGTTGGCCGAGCTCCCCCCGCTTTTTGCGAAATTCACGCCATTGAAGCCGGACTGGTACGTTTCTAGCATTACCGGCCGTGCAGTGACGACCACTGTCATCCGGCCCTGCGTCCTCGTCGTCGACGACGCCGCTTTCAACCGCGAGGTGCTCGTCCAGAACCTCGAGGACGAGTACGAGATGCTGGAGGCGGCTGACGGCGTGGCGGCGGTCGTCATCGCGCGCGCCCAGCTGCCCGACGTCATCCTGATGGACCTGTCTTTGCCGGGGATCGACGGGTGGGAGGCGGTGCGGCTCCTGCGACGCGATCCGGCGACGGCGTGGATCCCGATCGTGGCGGTGACGGCACACGCGATGGCGGGCGACAAAAGCCGTGCGCTGGCGAGCGGTTGTGACGACTACCTGCCGAAGCCCGTGGACGAGGAGCTGCTCCAGGTCAAGGTCCGTTACTGGCTGGCGCGCGGCAGGCAGCGCCGGCCACCGTCGCAGGGGTGCGACTAGTGGCCGCCGATAGGGCGGCCCTATGCTTTTTCACGGCGCGGCGGTCATGGGATGCACTCTAGCCCTCTTGAAGCCCGAGCCTGTTGAGCTTGCGGAACATCGTCGCCGGATGGATACCGAGGAGCGCCGCCGCCTTGTGGCGGTTACCGCCGCAGCGCTCCAGCATCCGCAGGATGAGGTCGCGCTCGGAGGCTTCCAACCAGGCGCGCAGCTCGGTGTTGCCGTTGCCGGCGCCCGGAAGGTCTCCAGCGATCAGCGAGGCGCCTCGGTACTCGAGGGGTAGATCCTCCGCGACGATCGCCTTCCCGGGCGGCTTGAGGACGATGAGGCGCTGCACGAGGTGCTCGAGCTCCCGCACGTTGCCTGGCCAATCGTAATGGCGCAGGTGGTCGAGCACCTTCTCGTCCACCGCGGGGGGTGGCTTGGCGTACTTCCGCGCGTAACGGTCCACGAACAGGGAGACCAGCTCGGGCATGTCCTGGAGACGCTCGCGCAGCGGCGGCAGGGCGAGCGGGACGACGGCGAGGCGGAAGTAGAGGTCCTGGCGAAAGCGCTGGGTGCGGATGTCCTCGCGCAGGTCGCGGTTCGTCGCCGCGATGACGCGCACGTCGGAAGGGATCGTCTTGTTCCCGCCGACGCGCTCGAACTCGCCCTCTTGCAAGACTCGCAGCAGCTTTACTTG
>Ga0137397_10002784_pt1 | contig 12164 bp, 10 predicted proteins | sample czorhiz116metaG_FD_106658 | JGI IMG/M metagenome (GOLD analysis project Ga0137397, IMG submission 106658) | Vadose zone soil microbial communities from Angelo Coast Range Reserve, California, USA - czorhiz1.16 metaG | ecosystem: Environmental > Terrestrial > Soil > Vadose zone | place: USA... | reverse complement strand
TGATCCATCGACGTCGCGTACGAGATGCGCAGGTAGCCCGGCGCATCGAACCCTTCGCCCGGCGTCAGCGCGACGTGCTCCTGCTCGATCAGCTTCTGCGCGAAGTCCGATGAGCTCTTCACCTCGCCGCCGAGCAGCTCGGAGACGTCCGGGAACAGGTAGAACGCGCCGCGCGGCTTCACGCACTTGATCGCCGGGTTGGCGGTCAGCCATCCGTGTATCGCGTCGCGGCGGCGCCGATACTCGTCGAGCATCACCTTCACGCCGTCCTGCGGCCCGTTGAGCGCCACGACGCCGGCCTTCTGGACGATCGACGCGATGTTCGACGTCGTGTGACCCATGATCACGTTGAACGCGGCGGTCAGCTCCTTCGGCGCAATCGTCCAGCCCGCGCGCCAGCCCGTCATCGCGTACGTCTTCGACAGCGACCCGCAGATCACCGAACGGTCGCGGTGGCGGTCGAACAGCAGCTTCGGCAGGTTGTGGTTCACCTCGTCGTAAATCAGGTGCTCGTAGCAGAGGTCGACGATCACCCAGATCCCGCGCGCGGCTGCCGCGTCGACAATCGGTGTCATCGCCGCCACGTCGGTCAACGACCCGGTCGGATTGCAGGGCGAGTTGACGATGATCGCCTTCGTCTTCGGCGTAATCGCCGCGACGATCTTCTCCGGATGGACCGTGAACCCGTCGTCCGGCTTCGTCTGGACGATGACCGGCGTCGCCTGGGCGATCTTGATCTGCTCGGGAATCGTCGGCCAGTACGGCGCGTGCGTGATCACCTCGTCGCCGGGGTTGAAGAGCGCGAGCGCCGTGTTGAAGAGCGCCTGCTTGCCCCCGTTGGTGAGCACCACCTCCGCCATCGTCACGTCGATGCCGTAGTGACGCGTGTACTGCGCAGCGACCGCCTCGCGGAACTCGGGAATGCCCATCGCGTTGGTGTAGCGCGAGAAGTTCGCGTCGATGGCCGCCTTCGCCGCGTCCTTGACGTGCTGCGGCGTCGGGAAGTCGGGCTCGCCCGCGCCGAAGTCCACGATCTGATGACCGGCACGCTTCAGGCGGTCGGCCTCGGCCGCCACCTTCATCGTTGCCGAACCGGTCACATTGGCGAGACGCTGTGCGAGTACTGCGTTGGACATGCTGATCTGCCGGGTCCGAAAGGACCCGGCCTCCTCCACCTGTTATACGCCGACCTTAGAATGCTTCCGGCGCATCCACTGCTCAACCGTCGATGGCACCAGCCCGCGGACTTCCCCACCGAGGCTGAACACTTCCTTGATCAAACGCGAGCTGAGATAGGTGTATTGCTCCGCCGGCATCATGAACACGGTCTCGAGCGTCGGCTCGAGGTGGCGGTTCATCAGCGCCATCTGGAACTCGTATTCGAAATCCGACACCGCGCGCAGGCCGCGAATCAGGGCGCTGGCGCGGCGGCGCCGCGCGTATTCGACGAGCAGGCCGTCGAAGGTGTCGACCTCGATGTTCGGATATTCCTTGAAGACCTCGCGGATGATGGCGACGCGCTCGTCCGCGGAGAACAGCGGGTTCTTCTCGGCGTTCACGAGCACCGCGACGATGATGCGCTCGAACAGGTGCGCGCTGCGCAGAATGATGTCGACGTGGCCGTTCGTCAGCGGATCGAACGACCCGGGAAAAATCGCGAGTCGACCCTGGGGCGGAACACCGGGCATCTCATTCTCCTCGGGATGCGGGATCCGGGATCCGGGATCCGGCGTGCGGATCCCCGATCCCCGATCCCTGATCCCGGCCTGTGTAAAACGTCAGCGTGCTGTCGCCGGACTTCACGTCGCGGACCCGGCACACCGACGCCGGCTCTCCGGGCTCCAAGCGGGTCGCGCGTTCGAGCACGACGAGACCGTTGCCCGCAAGACGACGGGCCGCCGCATCGAGTGCGGCGCTGGCGTTATCGATGTCGTACGGCGGATCCAGCAGGATCAGATCGAATGCGTCGGCGGCCGGCAGGCCGTTCAGCGCGGCGACCACGTCCGCGCACCGGATAGTATAGCCTCCCTTCACGCCGCAGGCCTGAAGGTTCTCCTCGATCAACGCCACCGCGCGCCGGTTGTTCTCGATGAACGTCACGTGCGCCGCGCCGCGGCTCAAGGCCTCGATGCCGACGGCGCCCGTGCCGGCAAATCCGTCGAGCACGCGCGCCGCCTCGACGCGCGGCGCGAGGATGTTGAACAGCGTCTCGCGCAGCTTGTCGGATGTCGGTCGAAGGCCCTCCCACGTCGGCGCCTTCAGCCGGCGGCCCTTGTAAAGGCCTGCGATCACACGCATGGATTTGCCACCACGAACGGGGTGGTTATCACCCCTTCGTGGTCATCCCACCTCGATCAGCCCGAACTGGTCCTGCCAGCGCTGCTGCACGAACTGCAGGAGCTCGCCGGACAGCCCGCCCTGGTCCACGAGCACCCGCGCCTCGCGGTGCGCGGCCTCCATGATCTCGCGGTCGCGCACGAGGTCGCCCGTGCGCAGCTTCGGCAGCCCTGACTGCCTCGTGCCGAAGAAGTCGCCCGGCCCGCGCAGCTCGAGGTCGCGCTCCGCGATCGCAAAGCCGTCGCTGGTCGAGGCCATCGCCTTCAGCCGCTCTCGCGCGTCATCGGTCCACGGCGCCTGGTACATCAGGAAGCAGTGCGACTCCCATTCGCCTCGTCCGACGCGGCCGCGCAGCTGATGCAGCTGCGAGAGGCCGAACCGCTCTGCGTGCTCCACCACCATGATCGACGCGTTCGCCACGTCGACGCCGACTTCGACGACGGTCGTCGACACGAGGATGTGCACCTGCCCGGCCGCGAAGGCGTGCATCACCTTGTCCTTCACGTCCTGCTTCATGCGCCCGTGCAGGAGCGCGATGCGATAGGCCGGGAAGATTTCCGTCTGCAGATGGTCGGCCATGTCGGTCGCGGACTTGAGGTCGATCTTCTCCGACCCCTCGACGAGCGGGTAGATGATGTACGCCTGGCGTCCGGCGTCGAGCTGCTCCCGAATCACGTCGTAGATCTCGTCGCGCCGCGATTCGGGCTTCACCCACGTCCGCACCGGTTTCCGCCCGGGTGGCAGGTCGGGGATCTTCGAGACGTCGAGCTCGCTGTAGTCGGTGAGCGCGAGCGTTCGCGGAATCGGCGTCGCCGTCATCAGCAGCACGTCCGGCTTCAGGCCCTTCGCGCGGAGCGCGGCGCGCTGCGCGACACCGAAGCGGTGCTGCTCGTCGATGACGACGAGTCCGAGCTTGTGGAACGCGATCGACTCCTGGACCAGCGCGTGCGTCCCGACGATCAGGTTCGTCGTGCCGCGCTCGATGTGCGCGTGCAGCGTGTGCTTCTTCAGGCCGGGCGTGCTGCCCGTGAGGATGTCCACCCGGAAGCGCGACTGCGACAGCAGGCGGGCGATGTTGCCGACGTGCTGCGCCGCCAGGATTTCCGTCGGCGCCATGAACGCCACCTGAAGGCCGTTTTCCATCGCGACAATCGCCGCCAGCAGCGCGACGATCGTCTTGCCCGCGCCGACGTCGCCCTGCAGCAGCCGGTGCATCGGCTGAGGCCGCAGCATGTCCTCGACGATGTCCTTCAGCGCCTGCTTCTGCCCCGGCGTCAGCCTGAACGGCAGGATCTTCGCCGCAGACGCGCGGATGCGATCGTCGACCTTCGGCACGTACGGCTTGAGCTCCATGCTCGTCGCATGGCGCCGCCACGCGTGGCCCACCTGGAAGAGGAAGAACTCCTCGAAGATCATCCGCCGCTGCGCCGGCGTCCTGAACGCGTTCAGCTCGTCGAGCCGTGCCTCGTTCGGCGGAAAGTGCACCTCTTCGATCGCGACGCGGCGCGGCACGAGCCCGAGGCGCGTGCGAATGTCCGGCGGCAGGAGGTCGGGCACGGTCGCGGGCAGCTGTTCGAGCGCCTGCCGGACGATGCGCCGCTGCATGTTCGGCGTGACGACGCCCGTCTTCTCGTAGAACGGCACGATGCGCGCCGTCCGGAGCGACTCCAGGTCCTCCGACATCAGCTCGTACTCCGGGTTCATGAAGTGCAGGCCCGTCGAGTCGAGCTTCACGTCGCCGAAGATGACAACCGGGAGGTGCGGCTTGAGGACGTCCTGGAGAAACGCCTGGTTCATGAACGTGCAGCGGACGGCGCCGCTCGTATCGCCGACGACCGCGTGAAAAATCCTGAAGCCGCGCCGCGTGACCGCGAGGCGCGCGCTCGTGATCTCGCCGAGCACCGCCGCGCGCATCCCTGGACGCAGCGACGCGATCGGCTGCATGTGGCTGCGGTCTTCGTAGCGGAACGGCAGCCGGTAGAGCAGGTCCTCGACGGTCGCGAGGCCGGCGCGTTTGAGGTCCGCGGCCTTCCGCGGACCGACGCCTTTGAGGAACTGAAGAGGGGTCTCGAGGAGCTCGGCCAACTACTGGACGATCACGGCCTGGCCGTCGCCGACGTCGATCTGGCGGATCGACGCGGGGAGCTCGAACGGATCGTCAATCCTCACGCCCTGCGGATGCGCGGGCGTGCGCGAATAGTAACTGACCACTTCCTGCAGGAACGATTTCGGCAGCGGGAGGCCGGAGACATCCGCGCTCTCGACCAGGAACGTGCCGACGCCATCCTTCGTCCGCAGCGTCCCGGCGACGTTGACAGGCACTTTCCCGCCGACGAGGTTCCAGACGTCGAACGTACCGCCGCCCTGCTTCTTCTTGGCGATGGCGTCGAGGTCGACGACCGCCTGGCCGGCGACCTTGCCCTTGCCGACCAGCGTGATGCGCGGGTCCGTGACCCCGGCGGGGAGCAGCGGCGTCGCGCTGTAGGCGAACCACGAGTTCAGCTCGCTCTCGCTCACCTGCGTCTTCTTCGTGCCGGGCTTCTGAACCGAGTCGCCCTGGACGACGATCTGCGCGACCTTTCGCGAGAACAGGTCGGCCTGCTGCTTTGAAATCGACGCGGCCTCAACCGATGTCAACGCGGCGACGACGCCGAATATCGCGGCGGTTCGTGCAGTCATGTTGTGTGAACTCCACCTGCTGGCTGGCATTTTCGAGTGTAAAGGGCTACCTGCCCGCCACGCAACGACGCTTGATCTTCGCCTTCTGTTCGCATTATAGTCTCGCCTACCTCGTCCTAAAGGCGGCGACCCAACCGCGCCTGGCGCGGCGGGGCACCAGCAGGAGGAACGAAATGCTCCCGCTCACCAAACGGCAGCGTGAAATCCTCGATTACCTGACCGAGTTCATCCAGAACCACGGCTACGCGCCGAGCCTGGAGGAAATCGGCCGGCGGTTCAATCTCTCCTCGCTGGCGACCGTCCACAAACATCTCTCGAACCTCCAGGAGAAGGGGTTCATTCGCCGGGCGTGGAACCGCAGCCGTTCGGTTGAGCTCGTGCCGACCCGTTCGGGCGGCCGCGCGCTCGAATTGCCGCTGCTTGGTTTCGTGGCCGCGGGAGCGCCAATCGAAGCGGTCGCCGGCAACGAGACGATTGCGGTGCCCGAGACGCTTGCGGGCAAGCGCGACGCCTACGTGCTCCGCGTGAAGGGCGACTCGATGATCGACGAGCAGATCCGCGACGGCGACTTCGTGATCGTGGAGGATCGCAAGACCGCCGACAACGGCGAAATGGTCATCGCGCTGCTCGGCGGGACCGATGTCACGCTGAAGAAGTTCTATCGGGAGAACGGCCGCGTTCGGCTTCAGCCCGCCAACCCGGCGATGCAGCCGATGATGGTCGACCCGGATCACGTGCAGGTCCAGGGCGTCGTGGTCGGCGTGATGAGGAAGTACTAAACTAGTCCCTTCAACACATCTCCATTCAACGGACCGTCGATCTGGCGGGCACGCTGATTTCTCCAGCGCGGGATGGAGCGGCACGAGGCGATCTTCGACGATCTGCGCGAGGTCGACTGGTTCGCGTTCGCCCGCCGGTGGACTAGTATTGGCGTCTATGGCCGACGAGACTCCGCAACGCAAGCAGATTAACTTCACGATCGTCCCCGACGACCAGCCCGGCGACGTTCGCACCTACGCGAACTTCTGCTCGATCGCGCACACGCCGTTCGACTTCACGCTCACCTTCTGCGAGGTGATGCCGCTGTCCGAACGGGAACTGCGCGAGGCGGAGTCCGACCACGTCGTCCGCGCCCCCGTGCGCGCCCGCGTCGTCGTCCCGGTGCAGTTCGTGCCGAACCTCGTCGCGGCGCTGCAGGAGCACATGCGCGTCTTCTCCGAGTCGTATTCGGACGTCGGCTGGTCGAAGGGGCCCGTGCACTGAGTGAAGCCCGCCAGAGTCACGCGGCGGATCATCGAGACGCTGACGCAGCAGCATCCGAACGCCGACACGGAGCTCGACTACACGAACGCGTTCGAGCTGCTCGTCGCGACGATCCTCTCTGCGCAGTCGACCGACGCGCGCGTCAACATCGTGACGCCGGCGCTCTTCAAGCGTTACCCCGATTCGCGCGCGCTGGCGAAGGCCACGCCCGCCGAGCTCGAGCCGCAGATTCTGTCCACCGGCTTCTTCCGTCAGAAGTCGAAGGCGCTGATCGGGATGGCGCAGCAGCTCGTCGCCGGGCATGCCGGCGAGGTGCCGGCCGACATGGACGCGCTGACGGCGCTGCCGGGCGTTGGCCGCAAGACGGCGAACGTCGTGCTCGGCCACGCCCTCGGCGTCCCCGGCCTGCCGGTCGATCGTCACGTCCTGCGTGTCTCGAACCGCATCGGCATCGCCGAGAGTGACGACCCGGTGAAGGTCGAGGAGCAACTCTGCAAGGCGCTGCCGAAGGAGATGTGGACACTCGCGTCCGACGTCCAGATTCTCCACGGCCGGCGCGTCTGCAAGCCGAAGCCCCTCTGCGACCAGTGTTCGGTGCGCGACGACTGCGACTACTTCCGGCTCGTCGTGTCCAGGGAACGGAAGCCCGGTGAACGTAGAGGCGGACCCTCGGGCGCTCGTAGAGGCGGAACTTCAGGTCCGCCTAAAAAGAATGACGCGCGAACAGTTCGAACAACTCGTCGCTGACGCGATCAGGCTCATCCCGAAGCGCTTCCGCCGCGAGATGAAGAACATCGCCATCATCGTCGACGACGAGCCGAGCGCGGAGCTGCTCGAGGAGATGGAGATCGATCCGCCAGACTCGCTGTACGGCCTCTACCAGGGCACGCCGCTCCCGGAGCGCACGGCGGGATGGGGCAATACGCTGCCCGACTGCGTGACGCTCTTCCAGAAGCCGATCGAAGAGGACTGCGACGACGATGACGACGTGCGGATGGTCATCGGCGAAACGCTGATTCACGAGGTCGGTCACTACTTCGGCCTCAGCGAGGAGGAAATCGAGGAGATCGAGGAGCGCTACTGGCGCGGCGAGGAATGATCCCAGGACAGGCGCGGCCACGGAAGCGGTTCGGCCAGCATTTCCTCGAAGCGGCGTGGGTGGCGAAAGTCATCGAGTCGCTCCGTGCGACCAGGGACGACACGTTCCTCGAAATCGGGCCTGGCCGGGGGGCGCTGACGCGTCCGCTCGCGGCGCGCGCCGGACGGGTCGTCGCCGTCGAGATCGATCGTGACCTCGCTACCGCGCTGGCGAACGAGCAGATTCCGAACGTTCGGGTCATCCAGTCGGATGTGCTTCGCCTCGACCTCCGTGACGCCCTTCGCGACGAGCGGCACCCGCTTCGTGTGGCCGGGAATCTTCCCTACAACATCTCGTCCCCGATCCTGTTCGCCCTGCTCGCGGCCGCCGACGAGGGGCGATTTTTTTCCGACGCGACGCTGATGCTCCAGAAGGAAGTCGCCGATCGGCTCGCCGCGCGGCCGGGCCGCAAGCAATACGGCGGGCTCGCCATCCAGGTCGGGCTGATCGCGGACGTCGAGCCGCTCTTGACGCTGCCGCCCGGCGCGTTCCGGCCGCCGCCGAAGGTGACGTCCGCCGTGGTTCGCCTCCGCTTTCGCCCTCCGTCCGTGGATGTCGGCGACCGACAGGTGTTCGAGCGCCTTGTCCGCGGCATCTTTCTCCAGCGGCGGAAGACGCTGGCCAACGCCCTGCGCCCGGTCGCCGATTCGCTCGGGCGTCCCGCGGCCGAACTGCTCGAGCGCGCGCACGTCGATGGCCGGCTTCGTCCCGAGGCGCTCACCGTCGACGACCTCGCCCGCCTCGCGAGGGCTGTGCTATAGTTTCCTCGCAAGTCGTTGACCCTTCCCGGTTAACAGGCCTTCCCAGCGGCCTGAACTGGCGCGAACGGCAGCTCCGCCCGGGGCGCGTTCCCGCGACAACGCGGTCCGGACAACGTCCGCGCCGCAGAGGAAAGAGAGCCGCAGCAACGCTGGGCCCCGAATGAATCAGTCCGTCGTGCCGGACGTGTCTCCGGCGACGCTCGAAGTCGTCCCGCTGGGCGGCGTCGGCGAGTTCGGCATGAACATGATGGCCGTGTCGTGGGAGGACACCACAATCCTCATCGACGCGGGAGTGATGTTCCCGGATCCCGACCAGCTCGGCGTGGATCTGATCATTCCGGACATGACCTACGTCGAAGCACGGCGCGACAAGGTGAAGGCGCTCGTGCTGACCCACGGCCACGAGGATCACATCGGCGCGGTCCCGCACGTGCTGCCGCTCTTCGACGGCCCCGTGTACGGCACCGCGATGACGCTCGCGTTCATCGAGCCGAAGCTCGAGGAGCACCAGATCGACGCGAAGGACCGGCTGAAGACGGTCAAGCCGCGCGACCGCGTGACGATCGGGCCGTTCACGATCGAGTTCATCCGCGTCACGCACAGCATGCCCGACTGCGTGGCGCTCGCGATCACGACCCCGGCGGGCGTGATGATTCACACCGGCGACTTCAAGATCGATCAGACGCCGATCGACGGCGAGCACTTCGATCTGCACCGGTTCGCGGAGCTTGGCGCGCAGGGGGTGCTGGCGCTCTTTGCGGACAGCACGAACATCGATCGGCGCGGGTTCACCGGCCCCGAGATCGAGGTCATCGACGCGTTCGAAGAGCTGTTCACGAGCACGCAGGGGAAGCTCGTGGTCGCCACCTTCTCGTCGAGCATCTACCGGATGCAGGTGCTCGTGGACCTGGCGACGCAGTTCGATCGCAAGGTCGCGTTCGTCGGCCGCAGCATCGTGCAGAACGCCGAGATCGCCCAGCGCCTCGGCTACCTGCGGATTCCGGCCGGCGTGCAGATTCGCGATTCGGAGGTGCAGAACTACGCGTCGCAGGACGTGTTGTGCGTGGCGACGGGATCGCAGGGCGAGCCGCAGGCGGCGCTGCCGCGCATTGCGGTTGACGACCACAGGTGGGTGAAGCTCGGACCCGACGACACCGTGGTGCTGTCGGCGCGCGCGATCCCGGGCAACGAGAAAAAGATTGCGCGTGTGATGAGCCACGTCGCCCGGCGCGGCGCGGACGTCGTCACTGATTCGAATAAGCACGTGCACGTGTCCGGACATGGCAGCGCGGAGGAACTGAAACTGGTGCTCTCGCTCGTGCGGCCGCGCTACTTCGTGCCCGTGCACGGCGAGTACCGCCAGCTGTCGCAGCATGCGCGGGTCGCCAAGCGGGTGATGAGCGGCGCCGATCACACGCTGCAGGTGCTGCTCGCCGAGAACGGCGACATCATCCAGTTCGACCAGCGCGGCGCGCGCATCGCGGACAAGGCGCCCGCCGGCCGCGTGCTGATCGACGTGACGCGCGTCGGCGAAGTGGGCGACGAGGTGCTGCGCGACCGGCGTCACCTCGCCGGCGACGGCGTGGTTGTCGCGGTCGTGGCGATCGGCCGCCAGACCGGGACGCTGGTCGGCGAGCCGGAGCTCGTCGCGCGCGGGTTCGTCGTCGGGGAAGGCGAAGCCGATTCGCTCTTCAAGGATGCCGGCTCGGTCATCGCCGAGTGCATCCAGGCGTCAAGCGTCGAGGAGCGGGCCGACCAGGGACTGATGACCGAGAAGCTGCGCGTCGAGCTGCGGCGGTTTTTCAAGAAGCGGTCGGGACGACGGCCGCTCGTGCTCCCGGTGCTGATGGAAATCTAGGTCCGGCTGCAGCCGGACTCTACCGATGAAGGTCGGAGGGTGACGTGGCGGAATCGAAGCTCTCGCGGCGCATCAGCGAGTTTCTCGGCGTGGCGCTCTTCGCGCTGGCGCTGATCTGGCTGATTGCGCTCGTCACCTACGAGCCGACGGACCCGGTGTGGTTCTTCACCACCAGCGCGCTGCACCCGCCCGCCAACTTCGTCGGGCGCGTCGGCGCGTTCCTGTCGGAGCTTTCGTTCCAGCTGCTTGGGTACGCGGCCTACCTGATCCCCGCGGTGGTCGCGTGGGCAGGCTGGTATTACTTCTGGTGCCAGCCGTTCGAGGCCGTCTACACCAAGCTGATCGGGATCACGCTGCTGGTCGGCTGCAGCAGCGCGTTCCTCAGCCTCGTGTTCGGCAGCGCCGAGGTGTCGGGCAAGACGTTCGACGCCGGCGGCTCGATTGGCGCGTGGCTCGGCGCCTGGTTCGCCGAGTACCTCAATCGAACCGGCTCGATCATCGTCGTCCTGACGTTGATGCTCCTGTCCATCATCCTCTCGACGCAGTTCTCCTTCGGCCGGATGTTCGCGAACGCGAGCCAGGGGTCGCGCGACCTGTCCGCTCGCAGCGTCGGCTTCCTCCGCGCGTGGTTCGAGGACCGGCGCAAGCGGAGACAGCGGCGCGAAGTGATTGCCAAGCACACGAAGACGGCGGCGGCGGCCGTGGCCAGGGAGGCGCCCAGGGCGCAGGAACCCGCCGAACCTGCGCCGCCCGCTGTTGTCGCCAAGAAGCGGACGACGGCCACGATTGCTCCGCTGCTTCCGCTGCCGGAACCCGAGCCGTCGAAGGCGCCGCGGCGCCAGGGGGCGTTCACGCTGCCGCCCCTCTCGCTGCTCGACCCCGCGAAGACCGAACAGAAGATCGACGAGCGCGAGCTGATGGACGCCGCGCGCCAGCTCGAGGAAAAGTGCCGCGAGTTCGCGGTCGAGGGGCAGGTCGCGCAGATTCACCCGGGACCGGTCGTCACGACCTTCGAGTTCAAGCCCGAGGCCGGCGTGAAGTACAGCAAGATCACCAGCCTCGCCGACGACTTGTGCCTCGCGATGCAGGCCGAATCGGTGCTGATCGATCGCATCCCTGGCACGTCCACCGTCGGCATCCAGATCCCCCACCCGAACCGCGAGGGGATCTCGCTGCGCGAGCTGCTGCAATCGGACGCGTACGAACGCTCTGCGTCGAAGCTGACGCTCGCGCTCGGCAAGACCATCCACGGCGAGCCGTACGTCACCGACCTTGCGACGATGCCGCACCTCCTCATCGCCGGATCGACAGGCACCGGCAAGTCCGTCGGCCTGAACGCGATGCTGACGAGCATCCTGTACCGGTCGACGCCGGACGACGTGCGGATGATCATGATCGACCCGAAGCGGCTGGAGCTCGGGATGTACGAAGAGATCCCGCACTTGATGACGCCCGTCGTCGTGGATCCGAAGAAGGCCGCCAACGCGCTCCGGTGGGCGGTGCGCGAGATGGAGGAGCGCTACAAGACGCTGGCGGCCGAAGGCGTCCGGAACATCGAGCAGTACAACCGCAACATCCGGATGATGCTCGAAGAAACCGGGAACAAGGACCCCGACGCGCCGAGGCCGCTCCCCTTCATCGTCGTCGTGATCGACGAGCTCGCGGACCTGATGATGGTCGCGAGCAACGAGGTCGAGGAATCGATCGCGCGGCTGGCGCAGATGGCGCGCGCGGTGGGCATCCACCTGATTCTCGCGACGCAGCGGCCGTCGGTGGACGTCATCACCGGCCTCATCAAGGCGAACCTCCCCTCGCGCATCTCGTTCCGCGTCTCCTCGAAGACCGACTCGCGGACGATTCTCGACGGCAACGGCGCCGAAGCGCTGCTGGGCAAGGGCGACATGCTCTTCCTGCCGCCGGCCTCGTCCCGCTGCATCCGGCTCCACGGCCCGTACATCTCGGAACAGGAGAGCGCGCGGCTGGCGAGCTTCCTGCGCAAGCAGGGCAAGCCGGTGTTCGACGAGTCGATCACCGCGGAGGACGAGAAGGGCGGGGCCGAGGGTCTGCAGTTCGAGAAGGACGAGCTCTACGACGAGGCCGCGCGCATTGTCGTCGCCAGCGGGCAGGT
>Ga0137397_10002783_pt1 | contig 12166 bp, 7 predicted proteins | sample czorhiz116metaG_FD_106658 | JGI IMG/M metagenome (GOLD analysis project Ga0137397, IMG submission 106658) | Vadose zone soil microbial communities from Angelo Coast Range Reserve, California, USA - czorhiz1.16 metaG | ecosystem: Environmental > Terrestrial > Soil > Vadose zone | place: USA... | reverse complement strand
TTTTCGGCGCACGGCAGAGATAATAAGCAGATATCTGCTTTTGTCAAGCGACTCCAATCACCCTTTCGTGCGGCGCGTCCCGTGGTGACACAGCCGGCAGCCGCGCGGTTTCATGCACCATCCGGCAATCATGTGCAGGCATTCCATTTGCTACCTCAAGCGTCATGGTCAGCTACATCAATCTCGGTCCGTATAACTACGTGCGCGTGGAACTCCTCCCCCTCGCCCCTGATGGCCCTTATCGTCTCACCGTCGAGCATCCCGCCAAGACGCTGGTCGAATACTTCGACACTCCGGTCGCCGCGATGACGCGCCACGCCGAAATCGAACGCGTCCTCACCAAGTCCGACTCCGCCTGACACGTTCGATCGGACTTTCCCGGCATCGGCGCTACGACTGCCGGGTAAGTGCCTGCCTCGGCTGGGCCCTCCTTGACTCCTAGACACGCCCTCGCCGTTTCCGCTCGATCGCGCGTGGCCTCGTGTCGCCAGGGCGTCAGCCGTGGGCATGACGCCCGCCGACGCCGCCGCGGTCTTACTGGTTCGTCTCGCGGCTCGATCCGGGCGCCATGCTCGTCGGGTTCCTGTTCCGAGGTGATGCGTAAGATCTGCGCTACATGTACTTTTCTTCGGTTCCTCGACGGCGTATGCTCGCGGTCTACAGCGGCTTGTTTTCGGCAGGCGTTTGAGGCGCGATGCAGGCGGCTGCAACACCGACCGGCACAGCTGGACAGCTGCCGAGACCATGAGACTCCTCGCGTTGTTCGCGGCGTCACTCCTCCTCGGCGCTGCGCCTGGCCAGCCGCCGGCGCGCCGCCCTGACGTCCACTTCGCGGCCACGCCGCAGCACGTGGCCGACGCGATGCTGAAGCTTGCGCACGTCACGGCGGCGGACGTCGTGTACGACCTCGGGTCGGGTGACGGGCGCATCGTCATCCTCGCCGCGCAGAAATACGGCGCGCGCGGCGTGGGCATCGAAATCGACCCGAGGCTCGTCGAGATCTCGCGGATGGTCGCCCGCGACGGCGAAGTGGCGGACCGCGCCACGTTCGTCGAAGGCGATCTGTTCGCGACGGACATCTCGCCGGCGACGGTCGTGACGCTCTGGCTGACTGAATCGATGAACCGCCGGCTGGAACCGAAGCTGCGGCGCGAATTGAAGCCCGGAACGCGGATCGTCTCGCACCAGTTCCCGATCGGCGAGTGGACGCCGGAGGAAACCGTACGCGTCGACAACGAAGAGATCTTCCTCTGGACGATTCCGGCACACTGACTCTCGGGCCGGCGCGGTCGCGGACCGTCGCCAGAAGCTATCGGCTCCCGGAGCCATGGAGCGCTTGACATCGACGAGACGGCTAGTGCAGTCTCCACACACCGCGAGCCTCGTCCACCTTGTCGTCGACCGCGCTGCGGGTTTCCGTTGGAGTGTGCGGAACCTCGGCGGCACGCTCGGAAAGAACGGACATGTTTACGCAAAGGAAGGCACGGTCATGAGGGTCGATCGATTCCAGGGAGTCTTCCTGATGGCATTCGCGTGCCTGATCGCGCTACCCGTCTCTGCCTCCGCGCAGAGTGCGTTTTCAGGCTCGGTCAAGGACACCAGCGGCGCGGTCCTGCCGGGCGTCACCGTTGAAGCGGCGAGCCCGGTCCTCATCGAACGAGTCCGGTCGGTGGTCACCGACGCGCAGGGGCGCTATACGATTGTCGATTTACGGCCGGGCATCTACACGCTGACCTTCACGCTCACGGGGTTCGGCACGCTGGTGCGCTCGGGCCTCGAGCTGCAGTCGAACGTCACGCTGCCGCTCAGCGTGGAATTGACGGTCGGCGCCATCGCGGAGACCGTGACCGTGTCCGGCGCCTCGCCGCTGGTGGACGTCCAGGCTGCCTCGCGCAACCAGGTCCTCACGCGCGACCTCATCGACGCGCTGCCGGTCACGCGCAATGCGCAATCGGTCGGCGCCATCGTGCCCGGCGTGAAGATGAGCCGGCCCGATGTGGGCGGCTCGCAAATGATGGAGCAGATCGCGGAAAGCACTCATGGCTCGGCCACCAAAGACATCACCATGCAGGTCGACGGCATGAGCATCAACAGCTCGATGAACGACAACGTCATCATGCCGTATCACGACGACGCGGTGAACCAGGAGGTGAGCGTCCAGACGAGCGCCGTCAACGCCGAGGTCTCGGCCGGCGGGCTGCGCGTCAACATGATTCCGAAAGACGGGGGCAACAGGGTTGCCGGGACGCTGTACCTCGGCGGGACGCCGGAATCGTGGCAGAGCCCCAACATCGACGACACGCTGCGGGCCAAAGGAGTGAGGGCGCCGAACGGCATCGAGCACGTTCAGGACTTCAACGGCTCGATCTCGGGACCGATCATCAAGGACAGGCTCTGGTGGTTCACGTCCGCCCGGCACATCTCGGTCAACGAGAAGGTGACCAACGCGTTCTATCCGGACGGCAGTCCGGCGATCGTCGATCAGTACGTCCGGGACATTCTGAATCGAATGACCGCGCAGGTGACGCCGAAGAACAAGGTGAGCGTCTACTTCGAGCGCATCTGGAAGTTCAAGGGGCACGAATTGAACCCGGGGTACGACGTGGTGACGGCGTCGGACATTCGCGATCCGAAGCACTCGCTGTACTACGTCGCGCAGGCCAAGTACACGTCGACGATCACGAGCAAGCTCCTGCTCGAGGCCGGATCCTCGATCAATATCGAGCGGCTGAGCCAGCGGTATCAGCCGGGCATCGAAAAGGTCCGCTTTTCGCCCGAGTGGTATGCGCAGGCGGCCAGGCAGGACACGGTGCTGAATACGCTGAAGGGCGCGGCGCTGTCTCAGAGCAACAACCTGCCGAACAAGTTCCTGGTCTCGACCGCCCTCTCGTATGTGACCGGATCGCACAATTTCAAGGCCGGCCTGCAGTGGCAGTTCGGATCGATTGGGTACCAGTTCGACGCGAACGCGGACCTCCTGCAGATCTACCGGAACGGCGCGCCCAACAGCGTCAACGTCTACAACACCCCGACTGAAGCGACGACATTTCTCAACGCGGACCGCGGCTTCTACGCGCAGGACACCTGGACGCGCAGCCGCCTGACGCTCGGCGCCGGTGTCCGCTTCGAGCACTTCAACTCGGAGCTCGAGCAAGTGAACCTCCCGGCCAGCCGCTTCCTGCCGGCGCGGAGTTTCGGACCGATCAAGGACTACCCGAACTGGAACGACGTGGCGCCGCGCTTCAGCGCCGTGTACGACCTGTTCGGCGACGCGAGGACCGCGCTCAAGTTCACGGCGAACAAATACATGGCGTCATGGGCCGGCGGGTGGGCCGCGCGCTACAACCCGTTCACCTTTGCGAGCGACACGCGCAGCTGGAGCGACCTCAACAACGACGACATCGCACAGGACAACGAGATCGGGCCGAGCAACAACCTGAAGTTTGGCGTCGCGCAGAGCCGGTTCCCCGACCAGAATCTGCGCCGCGAGTACAACATCGAGTACGGCGCCAGCGTGCAGCACCAGTTGCTGCCACGCGTGTCGGTCCTGGTGGGGTACTATCGGCGCAACTTCAAGAATCTCGAGAAGTCGATCAACACACTGCTCACGCTGTCCGACTACACGCCGTTTACGGCGGCCAACCCCGTCGACGGACAGCCGATCACGGTGTATAACCTCAATCGGGACAAGCGGGGTCTGGTCAACCTCGTCGACAGCAACTCGGACATCAACAAACGCTTCTACGATGGCTACGAGGTCAGCTTCAACGCCCGGCTCGCCCACGGCGGGAATCTCTTCGGCGGCTGGTCGAGCGATCGGATCCGCAGCATCTCCTGCGATACCAACGATCCGAACAAGCTGCTCTACTGCGACCAGACGCAGCTCAGCATCCCGTTCCGGCAGGACTTCAAGATCGCGGGCCACTATCCGCTGCCTTGGGGATTTGCCGCGAGCGCGACGCTCATCAGCTTCGCGGGCAACGCGAACCAGACCGATGTGTGGCCCTTCATTCTCCAGACGCAGAGCCTGGCAGTGAACTGGCCCGTTCCGGCCGCGCTCTTTCCTGGTGGGCAGACGGTCGCCGGCCTCACGCTTCCCGTGATTGCCCCCGGCACCAAGTTTCTCGACCGCTGGAGTCAGCTCGATCTGGAGGGCAGGCGCAACTTCAGGGTGGGCCGCTACACGGTGACGGGGCAGGTGGACATTTACAACGCGCTCAACTCAAATGTCGTGCTGACCGAGAATCAGACGTTCGGCGCCGCGCTCGGTCAGCCGTTGACCATTCTGCAGGGGCGGATCTTCCGGGCGGCATTGCAGATGAAATTCTAAGTTGAATCCTTGACCTGGGGACGCTCAAACGGTCTACACTGCGCACACACGGCAGCATTCGCAGGGTCCACGGCGTTGTCCGCAGCCAGAAGGGGGTGGAGCGATGTTTCGCAGAGTCCTTCCCGTCGCATCGGCGCTCGTGTTCGTCTCCGCCGCGGTCGTCCTCGTCACCCCGCGCCTCGCGGGCCAGGCTGCGGGCCAACCGTCGACCAGGAACGGCGACTGGCCGCACTATACCGCAGACATCAGAGGCACCCGGTACTCGCCGCTCGACCAGATCAACGGCACGAACTTCAATCAGCTCGAAGTGGCCTGGCGGTTCAAGACCGACAACCTCGGTCCCCGGCCCGAATACAAGCTCGAGGGGACGCCGCTTGCGATCAAGGGCGTGCTCTACACCACCGGCGGCACGCGCCGCTCCGTCGTCGCGCTCGACGGGAAGACCGGCGAGGTGATCTGGACGCACAGCCTTCGCGAAGGGAAGCGCGCGGCGATCGCGCCGCGGCAGCTCTCGGGCCGCGGCGTGTCGTACTGGACCGACGGCAAAGGCGACGACCGCGTCATTTATGTGACGACCGGCTACCGGCTCGTCGAGCTCAACGCGAAGAACGGCGCGCTCGTCCCGTCGTTCGGCAAGGACGGCATCGTCGATCTGAAGGTCGGCGCCGTCAAAGGCAAGGGCGAGGCGATCGATCTGGAGACCGGCGAAATCGGGGTGCATTCGACGGCGGCTGTCGTCAAAGATGTGATCATCGTCGGCTCCTCGATGCGGGAAGGCGCGACGGTGTCGACGCACAACAACACGAAAGGCCTCGTGCGCGCGTTCGACGCGCGGTCGGGCAAGCTGTTGTGGACGTTCCACACGATTCCCCGCCCCGGCGAATTCGGCAACGACACGTGGGAGAACGAGTCGTGGGCGGTCAACGGGAACACGGGCGTCTGGACGCAGATCACGGTCGACGAAGATCTCGGCCTCGTCTATCTGCCGATTGAGACGCCGACGTCGGACTATTACGGCGGACACCGCCCGGGCAACAACCTGTTCGCCGAAAGCCTCGTGTGCGTCGACCTCAAGAACGGCCAGCGTAAGTGGTACTTCCAGTTCGTCCATCATCCGGTGTGGAACTTCGACAACTCCTCGGCGCCGATTCTCCTCGACATCAACGTCAACGGCCGGCCGATCAAAGCGGTCGCGTCGCCGAGCAAGCAGGCGTACCTCTACGTGTTCGATCGCGTGACCGGCCAGCCCGTGTGGCCGATCGAAGAGCGGCCCGTGCCGCAGTCTGACGTGCCGGGAGAAAAAACGTCGCCGACGCAGCCGCATCCGACCAAGCCGCCGCCGTACGGGCGCAACTACCTCAACGTGCCGGACGATCTCATCGACTTCACGCCGGAGCTGCGCGCGCAGGCGCTCGACGTCCTGAAGCGGTACAAAGTCGGCAACTCGCCGTTCACGCCGCCGATTCTGGGGAACACCAACGGACTGCTCGGCGCGATCGGCGCCGGCACGGCGACGAACTGGCCGGGGTCCGCGGCTGATCCCGAACTCCACGTTGTGTACGCGCAGGCGAGCAACGCGCCGTCGGCGCGCTCGCTGGTCGCGCCGCCGCCGGGATTCTCGGACATTCGGTATGTTTCCGGAGTAGGCGGACAGGAATTCCGCGAAGTATTCGGACCGGGGGACTGCTGTGCCGCCGATGCGCCGCCACGGCCGGGCGCTCCCGCCGCTCCGCAGCCGGCGGCCGCAACCGGGGCCACTCCGCCAGCCGCCGCTGGCGGTGGCGGTGGCGGTGGCGGTGGACTGAACGTACAGGGTCTGCCGATCTACAAGCCGCCGTATGGCATGCTGACGGCGATCAACGTCGATCGCGGCGAGCTCATGTGGCAGGTGCCGCACGGCGACACCCCGGACAACATTCGCACGCATCCGCTGCTCGCGGGCAAGACCATTCCGAAGACCGGTCAGCCCGGAACCTCGGGCGTCGGACTGATGGTGACGAAGACGGTCGTCGTCATGGGCGATCCGCAGATCACCGCGCCGCCGGGACGGCAGCGCGGCGCGATGCTCCGCGCGTACGACAAGGCGACGGGGCGTGAGGTCGGCGCCGTGTGGATGCCGGCGCCGCAGACGGGATCGCCGATGACCTACTCGGTCGACGGCAAGCAGTACATCATCGTGGCGATCGGCGGCGGCGTGTATTCAGGCGAGTACGTCGCGTTCAGCCTGCCGGGCACCGCGACGCGCACCTCGAGTCAGGGTCGCTAGCCGCGATCGAAAATATCGCCTCGATGCTCGGCTGAAAGCCTCGCGCTCCACGAACCAGGTGCGCGAGCCTTTCAGCGAGCTGCAGGAGGGCGAGCCTTTCAGGAGAGCCGCCCCGTGAATTGCCGTCACGGGGCGGCGCGGCGCATCACGGCGCCACGAACGAACCCATCTTGAAGCCTTCGGCCACGATCGAGCGGGTGACGCGCCCCGCATAGACTGTCTCGACGAGTGCGAGATCCGCGCCGTCGAGCCAGGCGGCATCGATGCGTGCCGCGGATCCAAGCGGCCCGCGCGCCGGGTAATGCTGGGCCAGGTGCACGAACGAGAATCCCAGTCCGGCGCCAGGACTCACCACGAACCAGCTGCCCATGATCATGCCGTCGCCGATCAGGAATTCGGGCTCGCCCGTCAGCGCTTCGCCGCGCATCGCGTTTCGCAGCAGCAGTTGATATGTCAGCGGAGCTGGTGGCCGGCCAACCGATCCGATCGTGGATTGGCGGACGAGCACCGAGCAGCTGTCGGCGCGCTTCACCACCTGCAGCATCTCGAACCGCGTTGCCCCGCTCCGCAGAACCTCGCCGGCGGCGAGCGGCAGCGAGCCGGAGAGACGCGAGCGATACACCAACGCATCGACATCGGCCGTCAATCGGCCGGGTGTGTCGCCGTAGCGCGCATATTCCTGTCCGGTAACCCTGAGCACGACCGGCCACGAGTCGTATTCACCGGCGTCGGATCCCAGAAGCCTGACGCCGCCGAGAGCCGCCTGCAGACGGGTCATGATCGATGGTGTCAGGTGGCGTCCGGGTCTGCGCACGGACACGATGCTCGCCTGTGTGCTCTGCAGCGTGATGCCGTCGGGCAGCGTCAGGCGCGCGCGCACGGCGAACGAGTCGGCTGACGCGTCCGGCGGCGTGTTCGCGAGATGCAGCGGGACGGCAATCAACTTCCTGGCGGCCGCGCGTTCTCTCAGTCCAAACGCATCGCTGACATACGGCGGCGGGTCAGCGTCGAGGATCGCCACGGTCCGCGCGTCACGCGCCCACGCTCCGGGATCCGGTTCGGCGGGCCGCGCAAAGTGCCAGGGCCACGCGGACACGATCACGGCGGTCGCGACCAGGCCGGCGGCGCCAAGCACGACCGCGCGTCCGAGCCGGCGATGGCGATACTGATACAGAATGACGCCGAGCGCCGTCGCCATCAGCAACCACGACGCGACGATCAGGCCCGTCGGGTCCTGAAGCGGCGACGGTGCGGCATCGAGCGCCTCGTCCGACGCCGTGAGGAAGACGAACGTCGTGAACACGCTGATCAGACCTGCCAGCGCGGCCGCGCCGCCGACGATCACCAGCAGGAAGCGCGTCAGGGACGGCGTCAGGACCGCGAGCGCCAGCAGCGGCAACACCCACAACGTCCGGGCGAGGGCGAGCCCCGGCGCCGCCCGCATCGCGTCGTGAAATCCGCCGGCGATCCGGGCGACGGCCATCGACTCGCCGGCGGCGGGGGCCGCGACGAGGAACACCGCCGCGAACAGCAGTTTCGCCGCCATCAGCCGCAGCGGGTCGACCGGCCGCGTCAGCCAGAATGCGTCGACGCCGACGAGCGGCTCGTCATGCACGAGCCACGACACGAGCAGCGCGAGCATCAGCAGGTCGATCACGGTGACGAGGACGGAGAGGTTGTTCATCGCCAGCTGCAGGCCGATGTCGCCGAACGCGACCGCGGCGCCGGTGGTCGCGACGATCATGCGACCGATGACGATCAGGACCCACGCGATGAGCGGCCACCGCAGACGCCGCAGATCTTTCCGGAGGATGTGCAGCAGTTCGCTCATGGTCGCGCCTCCCGCCGATCACGGGCGATGGCGACGAACATTTCACGCAGCGTCATCGCAAAGACCTCGACTCGAGTGCCTCCGAACGCGCCGCGTGCGCGCCGCTCGGTCTCGCCGTCGACGTAGCGCGTCTCGACGAAGCGGGTCACCCGTCCGGCGTGCTGCAGCCCGATCCAGGATGGCTCGGGCGCGGGAACCTGGCCGGACGCGACGCTGTCGATCGTCACCTCGACCCGCCGGAACCGCGCATGCAGATCGGCAAGTGGCTCCGTGAGCACGAGCGTGCCCAGGTCGATGAATCCTACGGCGTCGACGAGCCGTTCGACCTCGTCGAGATCGTGTGACGACAGGAAGACCGTCCATTGCTCCTCGCCCGCGAGCTCGAGGACGCCGCGCACGAGATCGTCGCGCACGACAGGGTCGAGGCCGCTGAAGGGCTCGTCGAGCACGAGGAGCTTCGGCCGGTAGGCGAGCGACGAGACGAGCGCCGCCGCCACGCGCATGCCGCGCGACAGCCGCCCAATCGTCGTCGTCGTCGGCAGGTCGAAGTCGGCGAGCAGCTTGCGGCAGAGCGCGTCGTCCCACGACGGATACCAGGGTCGGCAGTACGCGACCAGCGCCCCGACCGTCATCCAGGAGGGCAGTTGCTGGTTCTCCGAGACGTAGCCGATCGTCTTGAACTGCGCGGCCCCGAGCCGGCGGGAGTCGACGCCGAGCACGGTGGCCCGCCCGCTCGCGGGACGCAGGATGTTCATCAGCATGCGAATCGTGGTCGTCTTGCCAGCGCCGTTCGGCCCGAGCAGCGCGAACAGCGTGCCCGGTTCGACCGCGAGCGTCAGACCGCTGACGGCCTCGGTGCGGCCGTAGCGGCACGTAAGGTTGTCGGTGGCGAGTGCGGAATCCATCGGCGCTCCAAGAGTCAAGTGCCCGTGATTCGTTACATGATTCCCGGGCATCCCTCCTCCATTCCAACGCGGCTGCCGTGTTGAGGACCCCGGGGCTGCCTGCGTTGCTCCTCGCTCAGATACTTCCGGTACTTCCGGCATTCCCGGTCTTGGCGCCCTGCCGTCCTGGCGCCGCGCTCCGGGACTCTTGCAACGACCCGGGACGGGACACTACGTCCATTCCTTTCGTACGGCGTCGAGCAGATCGGACAGATCGAAGCCGAGGCGCTTGGCCTCGACGACGAGCCGGTCGATGTGATCGGCCAGCAGGGCGCGGCGTCCCGCGCCCGAGGCGGGACGCCAGGGAGCCACTGTCGTCCCGATGCCTGGGCGCGCCTCGAGCAGCCGCCGCTCGACCAGCGTCGTGAGGATTTTCTGCGCGGTGTTCGGGTTGATCTTCAGTTCCTGGCTGAGGGTCCGCACCGAGGGGAACCGATCGCCAGGCTGCAACTGCCCGGTGATGACGGCCTTGGTGACCGCGAACACGACCTGGTCGTGCAGCGCACGTCCCGGCCGGATGCTGACGCTGAAGGGCAGCACTGACGTGTACTATGTATATTAGTACACATCGTACGTCAATCGTTGCCTTCTCTTCGTTTGACGGATCGCGATCGTCACGGCGCCGTCCATACGATTCGCCACACGGCCGGCGCGACGATCGCCGTCCTGTGATCGGGCGCGTCCGCGCGGTCGTGCTGCGCAGCCAGGCGGCGACCGCCGGAAACACGACGCCGAGGGAGACGGCGAGGAGGGTGAACCGGCGGCCCGGGCCTGCGGACCTCGCGGTTCACTCGTACCGCAGCGCGCTGACCGGATCGAGGCGTGTTGCCCGGCGCGCGGGCCAGAAGCACGCATTGACGGAAACGACGATCATCAGCGTGGCGATGGCGGTGATCGTCACCGGATCCCGGGTGCTGGTCTGGACGAGCAGCGTCTGCAGCAGCCGGCCGACGCCGAACGCGCCGGCGACGCCGACCGGAACGCCAATCGCGAGTTGCACGAGCGCGCGCCGCAGCACGAGCCACAGCACCTGCTCCGGCTGCGCGCCCAGGGCCATCCGGACGCCGATCTCCGCGGTGCGCTGCGTGACGGAATACGCCGTCACGGCGTACAGACCGACCGCGGAGAGGACGAGCGCGATGACCGCGAAGATCGCGAACATCGACCCGAACACCCGGAAGCTCCAACGCTGCTGCGCCAGCAACTGATCCATGGTCATGATCCCGAAGAGCGGCAGATCCGGCTCGATCGCGCGCATCTGCTCGCGAATCAGCGGCGTCACGGCGCCAGGCTCGCCCGCGGTCCGCACGATCAGGTTCACGAACCGCTGCGGGTCGGCGCGGTACGGCAGGTACACCACGGGATCGGGATCCGGATCCTGAAAATTGCGCTGGCGCACCGTCGGCACGATGCCGACGATCTGCACGCGCGCCGGCGGAGACGGCTGCGCGCTCGGCTGGCCGTCGATCAGCGTGATTTGGCGGCCGATCGGATCCTCGCCGGCGAAATGCATCCCCACGAAGCGCTGATTGACCAGCGCCGCCTCGTGCCCGGGCGTCCCGTCAGCATCGGTCAGACTCCGGCCGCGCACGACTTTCACGCCGAGGGTGTCGAAGTACCCGGCGCTGATGCTGACCATCGTCACTTCCGGCAGCCGCTCGCCCGGCGTCACGCTGCGGCCCTCCACCGCCAGTTGGCGCAGGAGTCCACCGAACATCGGCGGGTTCGTCGTGATCGCGCTCGCCTGAATCGCGCTGATGCCGCGAAGCCGTTCTTCGATGTGCTGATACAACGCAGTCCGCGATTCGGGCTTCGGATATTTCCCGAGCGGCAGAAACACCCGCATCGTCAGCAGATGCGACGTGTCGACGCCGATGTTCATCTGGTAGAGCGCCAGAAAGCTCCGCATCATGAAGCCGGCGCCTGCCAGCAGCACCAGCGTGAGCGCGACCTCGATCACGATCAGGGCACCGGTCCACCGGCGCGCGCGGCTGCCGCCCGTGCCGGACCGGCCTCCCGCATCCTTCAACACTTCGTGCACGTCGGTCTTCGACACGTGCAGCGCGGGCGCCAGACCGAACACGACGCCGGTGCCGAGGCAGATGGCGGCAAGAAACGCCAGCACCGTCGCGTCGATGGTGAAGGTCATCCAGTACGGCTTGCCAACGTCGGTCGTGAGCGAGTCGAAGAGGCGGACGCCCAGGATCGACAACCCCAGCCCGAGGACGCCGCTCACCCCCGCGAGCAGGACGCTCTCGACCAGCAACTGGCGGACGATGCGCCAGCGGCTGGCGCCGAGCGAGACACGGACCGCAATCTCACGCGTGCGCTGCGTGGAGCGCGCGAGCAGGAGATTCGATACGTTGGCACACGCGATCAGGAGAACGAAGGCGACGGCGCCCATCAGCGACAGGAAGATCAGACGGATTTGTCCGCCCGTGATGCGGTCGTTGAAGGTCACCACTGACGGCCGCACGTCTTTGTTCGTGTCTGGAAAATCGTGCGCCAGCCGGTCGCTGATCCGCTCGATCTCGCCGCGCGCCTGCCTCAGCGTGACGCCCGGCGCGAGCCGGCCGATCGCCTGGAGCGTGCGGACGCCGCGCTTGGATTCACGGACCTGAACCGGCAGCTGCGAGAACGGCATCCAGACGTCGTTGTTGAACGGAAACTTCATGTCGGGCGGCATGACGCCGACGACCGCACAGACGACGTCGTTCACTTTGACCGTGCGGCCAATCGTCGCCGGATCGCTGCCGTAGCGGTTCTTCCACATGCCGTCGCTGATGATGACCGCC
>Ga0137397_10002782_pt1 | contig 12167 bp, 13 predicted proteins | sample czorhiz116metaG_FD_106658 | JGI IMG/M metagenome (GOLD analysis project Ga0137397, IMG submission 106658) | Vadose zone soil microbial communities from Angelo Coast Range Reserve, California, USA - czorhiz1.16 metaG | ecosystem: Environmental > Terrestrial > Soil > Vadose zone | place: USA... | reverse complement strand
GCGCCGCTCGTCGCCGAGGAGCAGCCGGCGGGGAAGGTGTGGCGAATCGCGTACCTTGGCAATTCGTCGGCCGCGCTCGAGTCCGAACTGGTCGCCGCCTTTCGCCAGGGCTTGCGCGATCTCCACTATGTCGAGGGGCGGAGTATCGTGATCGAATACCGCTGGGCGGAGGGTCAGTACGATCGGTTCCCTGGGTTCGTCGCTGAGGCGGTTCAATCCAAGGTCGATGTCATTGTGACGGCCGGTACGCCTGCCATTCTCGCCGCGAAAGAGGGAACGAGAACGATTCCCGTTGTCATGGCGGTGATCGGACACATGGAGTCAAGAATATCTGAGGCGCGGGGCTGTCTCCTGATGATCGGTTGGCTGTATGTCATCGGGCTCTTCGTCGGCCTAGTCCTCGCGGGGTGGGACGTGCTGTCCTCGGGCTTGAGGGACGTGTTGAGGTGGGAGTCACTCTCGGGCGTCCTGTTGGCGATCGTATGGCCGCTGATTATCCTCGCCCTAGCGGCTGGCCACGGCGCCCCGCCGATGCCGCTCGGGTTCGGTTCATTGTGCTACCGCCTGTGCTGGCCTGGATCGCGCTGGGCTGGTGGGTCATCATCCGCACCGGCCGGTACTGGCTAAGGCGACATGCGCGCAAGCCAAAGGAGACCATATGATCGCCGCCATCTACGCCCGCATCCCAGTCGCCACGCTCTTCAGCCTGCTCGCGTTAGTCGGCCTCGGGCGAGTGCGCGTGGATGTTGTGGGAGAGACCCGAGAAGTGGGTGAGCAACGACATCGAGCTCAGAAATGAGGGAGCGTGGGAGCCGCGAGCAGGCGACACGACTCTCCCGGACTGCGAAGGGGGGCGGCGAGTGTACGACCCATCCAGCAATGCCGTGGTGGAAGCGACGTGTCTCCGTTCCGGCGAGCAACCGCGTGGAGTGAAGTTGGCGGGTGCGCCCATGCCCGTCCCCTGCCTCCCCGACACCGTGGAGCCGCGCGGCCCGAAGGGGAAGTGAGCGAGCACGATGAGTGAGCAGTCGGTACCGGAGGCCCACTGGCGTGCGCTGTGCGCCTGCGGCTGGATCATGCGAGGGCCACGCGACGTCGTGGGGCCGGCCGCAGTTCGCCACTCGGATGAAGGCAGTCATGCCCCGGTGCGCGTCGAGGAGATCAGGCATCCTCGCCCCGCGACGGCGGCGACCGTCTCGTTCACCTTCGATCCCGTTCAAGGTCTTCCCGCCCGGCGACAAGCTGACGACCCCGCTCCTCCGGCTCATGCTCGCTGCCGACGACGTGAGGTTCACCCAGCGACTCTTCCTCGAGACGAGCGAGCGCCTCCGCGCGGCAACGGGCACCCAGGCGAAGCTCCTGACGGGCGAGCAGTGGTATGGGCTGCGACTCCTCTGCTCCCACCTCCACGAGGCGATCGATGGTCTGAGAACGCTGACGGGCACGGTTAGCCCTGACGAGGTCCAGCGGCTCTTGCAAGGGCACCCGGAGGCACTGGCGGCATTCGATACGCTCCGGGCCGGCGCCGAGACCGATAAGCTGACCCGCATGCAGACCTTCATCTTCAAGGCCCGAAGCTCGATCGGCTCTCACTACGACAACGAGGCGATCAAGCGCCTGTTCGGCAAGTACTCCGGGCGGTACCTCGAAGGCTTCGTGACCGCCTCCGACGTCGGGGGCCTTACGCGATTCACCCTCACCGATGGGCTGGCTATCTTGCTGCTGCTCGACGCGGCGGGGGCAGACCTCCCTCCGACGATCACGACCGAGGCTGAGGCGGGCACGTTTCGTGCGGAGGTCGAGCGAGCCTTGCAGGCTTCCGCTGACGAGATGCTGCCCCTCGCGGGCGCCCTCACGACATTTGTGGATTCGCTCGCGTATAGCCTGGTCCAGCAGCGCGGGTACACCGCAGTCGAGCGAGCCACCATCGAGGTCCCCCAAATGCTCCGCGCGGCGGGGGAGACGGGCGCACAGCCGTGAATACCGTCACCGACGACCACGTAGCCCACTACGCTGATCGACACCCCCCAGGGCGCCGGGCGCTAGGAGCAAGTCCCCACGAACACCCCTCGGCCGATGCGCCGAGACTGCTACACTCCCGCCATGGCCGACGAACGACCCAAGACCGCGTACGAGCTGGCGATGGAGCGCCTCGCCCAGAAGGACAAGGCGGCGGGCGGGGCGGCCGCCCCGCTGACCGACGAGCAGAAGACGGCCATCGCGGAGGCCCGCCAGCTCTACCAGTCACGCGTGGCGGAGCGCGAGATCCTGCACCACGCCGCCCTGCGCAAGGCGGGCACCCACGAGGAGGTCGACCAGCTCAACGAGGCCCTCCGTCGTGACGTGGACCGGCTGGCCACCGATCGTGACCGGAAGATCGCGCAGATCCGCGGCGAGAAGCCTCAGGCCGAGTAGCGCTTCACCGCGTCCTCGTTCCACCGGATGCCGGCCCCGGGCCGATCGGGAATCTGGGCGAAGCCGGCCTTCACGACGAGCGGCTCCTGGACCACCGGCGCGGCCCAGTCCATGAACTCGAGCCAGTGGCAGGTCGGAGTCACCCCCAGCAGGTGCACGCTGAACTCCGGAAAGAGATGGCTCGACATCTCGATGCCGTGGGCGTGCGCGAGCGCCGCCGCGCGCAGCCAGCCGCTCACCCCGCCGATGCGCTGCACGTCGGGCATGACGAAGTCGAGCGAGCGGAGCGCGATGGCCCGCGCCATCTCGAAGGTGTCCACCAGGTTCTCGCCGGTCTGGATCGGGGTGGCCGCCTCCGCCGCGATGCGCGCGTAGCCCTCGTAGTCGTCGTGGCGCACCGGCTCCTCGATCCAGTAGAGCCCCTCGCCGTCAAGGGCCCGCGCGCGCCGGATCGCCTCGTTCACGGTCAGCCGCTGGTTGAAATCGCACATGAGCGTGGCCCGGTCGCCGATCCGTTTCTTCACCGCGCGCACCGCGGCCAGGTCCTGGGCGAGATCCTCGCGGCCCACCCGCAGCTTGATCGCGCTGAATCCCTCGCCGAGCAGCGCCTCCGCCTCGTCGGCGAGCGTCTCCACCGGCTGGATCCAGAGCCCGGTGCTGTTGTACGCGCGGATCGCGCGGGGCGCCCCGCCCAGCAGGGTAACGAGCGGCACGCCACGGACCTGGGCCAGCGCGTCCCACGCGGCCATGTCGAGGCCGGCCTGGGCCAGGCCGACCAGGCCGTTCGGGTCGAGCAGGGTGAGCTGGCCGCGCAGCTTGGCCTCGAGGTCGAGGGGGGCGAGCGGATCGCCCTTGATCATCGCAAACAGCCCCTGCGCGCAGCCGACGATGGACGACAGGGTCCACGGGGCGAAGCCGAACACGTAGGAGCGGCCGGTGACGCCCTCGTCGGTCTCGAGGTCGAACAGCACCAGGGCCGCGTTCGGGATGGCGCCGCTCGCGCTCACCGGGGGACGCCGGATCGGGACGAGCACGGGGCGGGCGCGGAGGGCTCGGAGAGTGGTCATGGCGCAGGATCAGCCTCGCGCGCGCACCGTGTCAAGAGGCCGAAAAAGAGTGTGTCGGAGCGAAATTGGCAAGCGGGTATGATTTTGAGGGAACAGGCTCGTGGAGCGCGAACCAGCGCCGGATCGCCAGTCATTTGTGTCGACCTTGCCTGCGGGCCCGGGCGAGCGCCGGCTGGCGCTGGGGACCGTCCTGGCGAGCGCGGCCCTCTTCGCCGTCGCGGTCCCCCTCGCCAAGGTGCCCCTGTCCCCGGTATTCGCCTTCATCCCAGTCTATCAATCGGCGCTGGTCGTCAACGACCTGATCACCGCGGTGCTGCTCTTCGGCCAGTTCGGCATCCTCCGGTCGCGCGCGCTCCTGGTGCTCGCGGGCGGCTATCTGTTCACCGCGTTGATGGCGAGCGTACACGGGCTCACCTTTCCCGGGCTCTTCGCCCCGACCGGCCTCCTCGGCGCGGGCCCGCAGACCACCGCGTGGCTCTACATGTTCTGGCACGGCGGCTTCCCCCTCGTGGTGGTGGGCTACGCGCTCCTCAAGGACCGGGATCGGGCCGCGGCGCCGGCGGCGTGGTCGCCGTGGCCTGCGGTGCTCGCCGTCGTGGCGGTGGTGACCGTCGCGGCGGGCGGGCTGACGCTCCTGGCGACGCGCGGCCAGGCCGCGCTGCCCGCCATCATGGCCGGCCAGCACTACACCGCGGCGATGCGGCTCGTGGTGTCCTGTGTGTGGGCCCTGTGCTTGCTTGCGCTCGTGATGCTGTGGTGGCGGCGGCCCCACTCGGTGCTCGACGTGTGGCTCATGGTGGTGATGAGCGCGTGGGTCTTCGACATCGCGCTCGCCGCCGTTCTCAACGCGGGCCGCTTCGACATCGGCTTCTACGCCGGGCGGATCTACGGCCTGCTGGCGGCCAGCTTCGTGCTCGGGGTGCTCCTGATCGAGCACGGCCGACTCTACGCCCGCCTGGTCACCGCCCTGGCGGGCGAGCGGCGCGAGCGGCAGCTCGTCCAGCTCCGGACCGCGGAGCTGACCGCGGTGAACCAGGACCTGGAAGCGTTCTCCTACTCGGTCTCCCACGATCTCCGCGCGCCCCTCCAGGCGGTCCGCGGCTACGTGACGATCCTGGAGGAGGACTTCGGGGCGCGACTCGACGGTGAGCCGCGCCGGCTCCTGGGAGTCATCCAGGACCGGGCGCGCCGCATGGAGCAGCTCATCGAGGATCTGCTCGCGTTCGCCCGCCTCGGGCGCCAGCGGCTGGCGCTCACGTCGGTGCCGCTCGACGATCTGGTTCGGGAGTCGGTCGAGGACCTCCGCCCCACGTGCGACGGGCGAGAGGTCACGTTCAACGTGGAGCCGCTCGGTCGGGTCGAGGGAGACCCGGCCTTGCTCAAGCAGGTCCTGGTGAACCTGCTCGGCAATGCGATCAAGTTCACCCGGAGCCGCCATCCCGCGGTCGTCGAGGTCGGCCGCCGGGCGGAGACGGAGGGCGCGGCCGCGTACTATGTGCGGGACAACGGGGCCGGCTTCGACCGGGCGCGGGCCGAGAAGCTCTTCGGGGTGTTCCAGCGATTCCACAGCGCCGCGGAGTTTGAGGGGACGGGCGTGGGTCTGGCGATCGTGCAGCGGGTTGTCGAGCGCCACGGCGGGCGGGTGTGGGCCGAGTCCGCCCCCGGCGAAGGCGCCACGTTCTACTTCACCCTGCCGGGGGCCAACGGCGCGCGAGACGAGCGGTCGTGAGCGACGCGGCTACTTCTTGAACTCGGCGGCCGCCTTCTCGTAGGCGGTCGCCAGGTCGCGGTAGGCGTCGGCGAAGCCCTCCTTCGCCCGGTCCCACGACGCTTTCGTGGCCTTGCCGAGGTCGCTCGCCTTCCGGGAGGCGACGGCTCGCTTGGCCTTCAGGTCCCGGAGCTGGGCCTGGGCCTTCGCCTTGGCCTCCCCGGTCTGCTTGGAGGCCTCCGCCTCCATCTCCTTGATCTTGGCGTCGAGGTCGGCGGTGAGCTTCTTGGCGTGGGCCACCGCCTCGTTCTTCTTCTCGATCGTGTAGTCCTTGATCGCCTCCCCGGTCTCCGAGGCCTTCTGGGAGACGTCCTTGGACGTGGTCTGGGCCGGGACGGAGAGCGCGGACGCGGTGAGCAGCGCGATCGTGACGACGGCGGCCGGGATGATCCGTGAGCGCATGGGCACCTCCCGCGGGAGAGTCTACCTTGACAGACGGCGCCGGCGAGTACGAAGATCGTGAGCGGGAGGACCCACATGACGACCCTGCAACGGGCCGAGGCTGCCGAGCACGCGCTGAGTCAGGAGCTCGACCGCGTGGTGGTGAAATCGGTGCTGTTCACCTCCGGTGAACGGGACCCCCGCCAGCCGGTGACACGGCCCCCGGACAACGGCCGCCTCTACATGATGGGCCACGACCCGCGGCTGCCCCGGATGCCGGACAAGCCGACCCTCTTCGATTTCTTCCGGCTGCGCTTCGGCCCCTCCGCGCACCTCCTGCAGAGCGCGCGGCTCGCCATGAAGAACGGCGTCGACGAGAAGATCGTCCTGGCCTGCCTGCTCCACGACATCGCCATCGCCGGCTTCATCCGCTCCGACCACGGCTACTGGAGCGCCCAGCTGCTGGAGCCGTACGTCGACGAGGAGGTCGCGTGGGGCATCCGTTACCACCAGGCGCTGCGCTTCTTCCCGGACGAGTCGGTCGGCTACCGGTACCCGGAGCTCTACGTGAAGCTCTTCGGGTCGGACTACGTGCCGGAGCCCCACATCCAGGAAGCGTATCGGTACGCGCGCGACCACAAGTGGTACATGACCTCGCGGCTCATCACGGTGAACGACCTCTACGCCTTCGATCCCAGCGTGCAGGTGGAGCTGGAGGAGTTCACCGATGTGGTGGGGCGCCACTTCCGGCAGCCGAAGGAGGGGCTCGGCTTCGACCAGAGCCCGTCGGCGCACATGTGGCGCACCATCAACTGGCCCACTCGCTACCTGTAGGCCCCGGCCGCCTCTGGCTGGCGGAGTTGCTCCGCCCGCCGGAGTGGATCAGTGAGTGACGCTGGCGGGGGCGCGTGCTCCGGTCAGGTGCTGGCCGGGAACGCTCGCCAGGAAGAGGACGACGAAGCCGTCGCTGTCCACGCGCCAGACCATACCCGAGACCTGGAGCGCTCGGCCCTTAGGGGGCACCATGTGTAGCTGCACGGGCGTGCCCGGCTGGAGCTGGGTCCGGGGCCGCAGCTTGGCCCCGTGGGCGCTGATGTCGATGGTGTGATGGCGGACCCGGTGCGGGCCGGCCTTGATCCAGACCGTCCACGACACCCCGGCCCGAGGCTGGCGACGACGCGATCGATGGTGCTTCGGAGTGTTCATGACCCCGCATGACGAGCAAACCGCGCGCCAGCATCGAGGGCCCGCCAAATCGGGACGTTACGGATCCAGCCGCGGGCGGGGACCATCGAACTTCGTCAGGCGACTACCAGGATCAGAGCCCGGGACGAGCGTCCCTGCAAGATCTCCGTAGCGTTTGTTCCGGCTCAGGCCTGGCGCGGCGGCAGCGAGGTGGCCGCGTATGTCCCGGCCATCCCGCGCGTGTCCGGCAGGTATGGGAGCGGGGAGCCCGGCTCGACGGGGGTGATCGGCAGCGGGACGCCGTCGCGGTGGCCGAGCGCCCGCTCGACCAGCTCCAGCAGCGGGGCCTTGTCGTACTGCGCGTAGAAGCCGGCGGTGAGGCGAATCGGATCGCCGGAGTAGTACCGCACGTACTGGGCCAAGCGCTGCGCGAAGCTCTCCCCGGTGGCGTCCCACGCCAGCTTGAACAGGGCGACGCGCTCCTCCGCGGAGACGCCCGCGCGGCCCCGCACGTAGCGGTCGATGTAGGGCCGCAGCTCGGGGCTCTGGAGATCCGCCTCGCTCGGCGCGTAGAAGAAGCCGCCCGCCGCGAGGGTCTGCACGATCTCCACGAAGCGGCTGTAGACCTTGCCGGTCTGCAGGTGGAAGGCACGCAGCCCGTGGCCGCCCGGCACCCACACCCCGCTCGGCAGGCGCTGGGCCATCGCCTCCGCGCCGTAGAAGACCGCGCGGGCGATCTCCATCTGGCTCAGCATCTCGCCGAGCTTCTCCTGGACGTGGAGGAAGCCGGTGATGCCGATCGCGTCGGCCACCTTCATGGCGAGGCCGCAGAAGAACTCGAGCTGGCTCAGCATGCGGGCGCTGGTCTGCACGTTCAGGAGCGCCCCGTAGTCGGCGCCCATGGTGTTGATCACCTGTGCGCTGCCCGGGCTGCCGTCCACCATCACCCGGTCCCACGGCACCAGCACGTCCTCGAAGACCGCGATGCAGTCCATCTCCTCGAAGCGGCTCGAGAGCGGATGGTCGAAGCGGGAGCGCGGCAGCGGCGACACCGTCTCGCGGCAGATGAAGGTGAGACCCGGAGTCGCGGCGGGGATGGCGAAGGCGAGCGCGTAGGCGTCGTCGCCCGGGGGGACCCCGCCGAACGGGATCACCGCGACCTCCTCGGTCAAGGGCGCCATCGTGCCGAGCATCTTGGCCCCGCGCACGACGATGCCGTCGGACGTCTCCCGCACCCGTCCCAGGTGGAGGTAGGGATCCTCCTGCTCGGCCGAGGTCTTGCTGCGATCGACCTGCGGGTTGATGAGCATGTGGGTGAGGAAGAGATCGTGCTCGCGCACGTGCTCGTAGTAGCGGGTGGCGTTGTCGCCGTACCGCGCGCCGGCCCGCGCGAAGCGGTCGGCCATGAGATGCCAGCCGGTCACGAACTGGTTCATGAAGTCGGGCGAGCGCCCCATGAATCCGAAGTTGTGGTCGGCGCGCAGCTTGAAGTGCTGGCGCTTCTTCACCAGCTCCTCGCGCGAGCGCGGCACCAGGAACGCGGTGGAGACCGGCTGGCCGGTGGTGGGCGACGGGTAGGTCATCACGTCGCGGTAGGCCGGGTCGAGCTGCATGTCGTACTGCTCGGCGATGGCGTGGAGCGGCTCCTGGAAGACCGGCTCCGCGGTCACGTCGGTGATGCGGCGGCCGCCCAGGTAGACGCTCGGGGCCTGTTTCCGGATCGACTCGACGTACTCGCGTCCGCTGCGGACCGGCATGGCGCTCACCCTTTCACGAAACGCGCCGGGAAGTCAACCGACGGGTCGACAGGCGCGCGCGCCGGTGGCAGAATCGGCGGTCGAGAGGAGATACCCCATGGACGCGAATACGAAGAAGACCGCGCTGCGCATGATCCCCTACGGCCTCTACGTCCTGACCGCGAAGGGCAAGGACGACGCGGTGGCCGCGGCGACCGTGAACTGGGTGACCCAGGCCTCGTTCGCCCCGCCCCTGGTGGTGGTGGGGGTGAAGACCGACTCCCACGCGCACGCGCTGATCAAGGAGTCGAAGGCCTTCGCCCTCAACGTGCTTGGCAAGGGGCAGACCGCGATGGCCTTCACCTTCTTCAAGCCCGCCACGCGCGAGGGCCAGACCATCTCGGGCGAGCCCTTCCGCTGGGGCAGCACCGGCGCGCCGGTGCTCGAGCGCACGCCCGCGTTCGTCGAATGCCGCCTGGTCGACACCGTGGAGCGCGGCGACCACTCGGTCTTCGTGGGCGAGGTGGTGGAGGCGGGGCTCGCGGGCCCGGTGGAGGGGCGGGCCGACGACGCCACCCTGTGGCTGAAGGAGCTCGGACCCAACGTCTTCTACGGGGGATAACGGCTTCGCACTCTTTGCGCTTGACAGCTTCGGGCGAGAGGACCCGATCGCAGGCGAGGGCCACTGTGTGCGGCGCGGGGGAGGCTCGTGTCGGCCCGCGGGCGTGGAGTGGAGGTAGGCTGGATCGAAAGATCATTCCTCTCCTCGAGATCGGGGCCTGTGGGCGCTTCACGGCGACTCGGATCCTAGGGTATAGAGTCGGTTCAGTAGAAGGAGGGCCATCATGCGAATCGACTCCTCGGTTGTCCTCTCCCTCCGCCCGCCCGCCGCAGAGATCGAGCGCCTCGGCGACGAGATCGCCGAGCTCTCCGCGCATCTCGACGCCGCGACCGGGCGCCTCCTGGCCTTGATCCGGGACTTCGACGCCCGAGGGGGATGGAACACGGGCTTTCGCTCCTGCGCCGCCTGGCTCAGCTGGCGGGTGGGGCTCGATCCGGGTGCCGCCCGTGAGCGCGTCCGGGTCGCGCGGGCGCTCGGCACGCTGCCGCGACTCGCGGAAGCGTTGGCCTGCGGCGAGCTGTCATATGCAAAGGTTCGCGCGCTGACCCGCGTCGCGACGCCCGAGACCGAAGCGCGGCTCCTCGCGGTCGGCCGGGCGGGGACCGCCGCACACGTCGAGCGGATCGTGCGAGGCTGGCGGCGGGTGGACCGACGGGCCGAGGCACGGGAGACGGCACGCCGACATGCGAGCCGAGGCCTGCGCATCTACCAGGACGAGGACGGCATGGTGACTCTCCGCGGGCGACTCGAGCCGGAGGTCGGAGCGCTGCTCGTGCGGGGTATCGCGGCCGCGCGTGAGATGCTCTATCAGCGGGCACGCAGTCGGCCTCCGAATACGCCTCCAGCCGATCCGTCAGCCGAGGGTCCGACCAGGGCCCAGCAGCAGGCAGATGCGCTCGCCCTGCTTGCGGAGACGGCTCTGCATCACGAGCTGGATCCAGGCACTACGGGTGAGCGCTATCAGGTGGTGATCCACGTCGATGCGGCGGCACTGACCGGCACGGACGAGACCGGCCAGTGCGCGCTAGAGGACGGTGCGGGCGTTTCCGCGGAAACGTCGCGGCGTCTGGCGTGCGACGCGAGCCGGGTCGTGATGCGTCACGACACTGACGGCCGCGTGGTGGAGGTCGGCGCCCGCACGCGAACCATTCCACCCGCTCTGCGGCGCGTCCTGCACGATCGGGACCGCGCCTGCCGCTTTCCGGGCTGCGATGTCCGGTCTGGCGAGGGACATCACCTCCGCCACTGGGCGCAAGGTGGGCCGACCACGCTCTCGAACCTGACCCTCCTCTGCCGCCGGCACCATCGTGCAGTGCACGAGGAGGGCTATCGAGTCGTCCGCGCTCCCGATGGGGCCCTCCGTTTCCACCGGCCTGACGGCCGTCCGCTACCGGCCGTGCCGGAAGCGGTTCCGGTGGCCGACGATCCCGTCCGGGCGCTCCGCTCGTCTCACGACGCCAGCGGGCTTCGCGTCACTGCGCGGACCGGGCGGAGCGGCTGGCTCGGGGAGCGCCTGGACGTCGGATGGGCGATCGACGTCCTGCGACCGAAGAACTAGCAAGAGCGCGGCGCGAGCTTGAGCAGCTCACCGATGGTGGCGGAGGCCTTGAGGCCGGAGCCGGTGAGCACGAGGACGGTGTCCTCCTGCGGGCGGATGACCCCGCTCGCGAGAAGACGGGTGAGGCCGGCCGCCGCGGCGGCCGCGGTCGGCTCCACGTAGAGGCCGCGCCGCGCCAGGTCACGGAGCGCGTGGACGATCTCCGCCTCCTCGACCGCGACCACGCTGCCGCCGCTCTCGCGCACCGCCCGCAGCACCTCGGGCCCCCGCGTCGGCCTGGGCGTGGCGATGCCCTCGGCCACCGTGGGTCGCACCTCGACCGGGCCGAGGGTCTCCACCCCCGCCCGGAAGGCGGCCTCGTAGGGCGCGCAGTGGGCGGCCTGTACCCCGAAGAGGCGGGGCCGCCGCGCGATCTCGCCCGCGCGGGCGAGCTCCGCGAAGCCGCGGTCGGCGCCCAGCACGTTGCTGCCGTAGCCGAGCGGCACCACCACGTTGTCGGGGGCGCGGAAGCCCGACTGCTCCCACAGCTCGTAGGCGAGGGTCTTGGTGCCCTCCACGAAGAAGGGCTGCCAGTTGTGGCTCGCGTAGAACATCTCGGCGCTCTGCCGGAGCGCGGCTTCCGCCACGTCCTGACGCGAGCCCTTGATCGTCACCACCTCCGCGCCGCCCGCCGCGATCTGCGCGATCTTCGGGTAGGACGCGGTCTCCGGCACGAGGATCCGGCAGGTGAGGCCGGCGGCCGCCGCGTAGGCAGAGAGCGAGGCCCCCGCGTTGCCGGACGAGTCCTCCAGCACCCGGGTGACGCCGCGGCTCCGGAGATAGCTGACCATCACGGTCATGCCGCGGTCCTTGAAGGAGCCGGTCGGCATCATGAACTCGAGCTTGTAGCGCACCGGCGCGTCGTGCCATCGCCCGTCGACGAGCGGGGTCCAGCCCTCGCCGAGGCTCACCGCGTGCTCGACGCCCACCGCGAGGGCCCGCGCGTAGCGCCATACCGAGCGCCGGCCCGGCTCGATGTCGCGGCGGGTGAGGCCCGGGCCCGGGGCCAGGTTCAGGTAGTGGCCGTTGTCGGCGCGCCAGCGCGCGTCGTCGAGCGGGTAGGACCGGCCGGTGGAGGGATCGACGTAGTGCACGGTCAGAGCGCCGCCTCGAGCGCGGTCAGGGCGAGGACGCGCGTGCACAGGAAGAGATCCGCCAGCTCCACGTGCACGTCGTGGTAGTCAGTGTAGCCGCCGCCCGGGCCGTAGATGCAGCAGGGGATGCCGGCGGCCCAGAGGTGCGTGGTGTCGTTGCCCGCGTAGCTCTGCGGCAGCCGCACCCCGAAGTGCTCGGGCTCGGCCCCGGTCATGCGGTGGAGGTTGCGCCGCACCATCTGCACCACGGCTTCCGTCTTGGGCACGTCCACCGCGGCCTTGGCGAGGCGTCCGAGCCCGCG
>Ga0137397_10002780_pt1 | contig 12170 bp, 16 predicted proteins | sample czorhiz116metaG_FD_106658 | JGI IMG/M metagenome (GOLD analysis project Ga0137397, IMG submission 106658) | Vadose zone soil microbial communities from Angelo Coast Range Reserve, California, USA - czorhiz1.16 metaG | ecosystem: Environmental > Terrestrial > Soil > Vadose zone | place: USA... | reverse complement strand
GGCATGTCACCCGATGTCATCGTCGCCGACTCCGGCAGCGCCGACATCGGGCCGTATCCGCTGGGCGCGGACAAGGCGGCCTCGGACGAGGTCTGGCAGCGTCACGACATCGAGGCGATGGTGCTGGCGGCGCGGCGCCTCGGGATCCCGCTGATCCTCGGCTCGGCGTCGGACACGGGCACCGACCGCGGGGTCGACCAGTACGTGCGTCTGATCCGGGAGATCACGGTTCAGTACCGGCTCGAGCCGTTCCGGCTGGCGGCGATCTACGCCGAGACGCCGGTCGACGAGATCCGGCGGCGCCTGAAGGACGGCGCGTCGATCCGCGGGCTCAACGGCCGGCCGGACTGCGACGCGGCCACGCTGGACCGCACCGACCGCATCGTCGCCGTGATGGGCGCCGAGCCGATCCGGGACGCGCTCGACGCCGGCGCCGAGGTCGTCATCGCGGGCCGCAGCAGCGACTGCGCGATCTTCGCGGCGCCGCTCCTCAACGCGGGACACTCCTGGGCCGACGCGTTCTTCTGCGGCAAGGCCATGGAGTGCGCGTCGTTCTGCGGCGAGCCCTTCATGGGCAAGGAAACCATCCTCGGTCGGGTGGACGGCACCGGCGTCTATCTGACGGCGATGCATCCCGACCAGGCGTGCACACCCGCGTCGGTGGCGAGCCATGCGATGTACGAGCGGCTCAATCCGTTCCGGGAGTACGTGCCCGGCGGCTACCTCGACATGACGAACTGCCGCTACGAGCAGGTGGACGGGAAGACGACACGCGTCACCGGGCAGACGTTCGTCCCGAGCCCGACGACGTGGATCAAGCTCGAGGGGTCGGGCAAGGTCGCCGAGCGCGCGCTCTTCATCGTCGGCATCCGCGATCCCTACACGATCGCCAACCTCGACCGTGTCATCGGCTGGGCCAAGGGCAAGCTCACGGAGCGCTTCGGGCCGCTCGGCGGGACGTACAACGTCTACTACCACGTCTACGGCCGCAACGCGGTCATGGAGGCGATGGAGCCGACGCCGGCGCGCGCGCCGCTCGAGGTCGGCATCGTGGTCGAGGTCACCTGCGACGACGCCGCGCGGGCCGAGACCATCGCCCACATCGCGGGGAAGAATCTCTTCTACGCCCGGCTGCCCGACGTGAAGGGCACGGCCGGGACCGCCGCCATCATGTCGGACGAGGTGCTGCACGCGCGCCCGGCCTACGAGTGGACGCTCAACCACGTGGTCGAAGTGATGAATCCGCGCGAGCTCTTCCGCACCCGGTTCGAGACCGTCCGAGCCTGAGAATCGGAGACCCGACCATGAAGCTCGTCGAGCTCGCGTCGACCATCCGCAGCAAGAACGCCGGCGTCGACCACATCACGTTCGACATCATCTGCCGCGAGCGCCGCAGCTTCGAGCGCGTGCGCGACAGTGGCGCGCTCGACCGCGGCGCGGTCGCCCGCCTGTTCGGCATCGACGAGAGCCGCGTGACCGACTTCGTCGTGTTCGAGCCGGCCAACGCGATCAAGTTCACGATCCGCCGGCTGCGCCCCAGCGGCGGCATGGGCGAGAGCGATCTCTTCGGCTCGCAGCAATACGCGCCGCTGTTCGACGTTGAGATTCCGTGACGCGGATCGGAGGAGACAGCGACATGCCGGGGAAAGTGCGACGAATCGTGACCGGGGTCAATGGCGCGGGGCGCTCCTGCATCCTCTCGGACACCTTGCTCCCGACCGCCGCGGTCGCGCCGGGCGCGCCCGTGCGCACGGGCTTGTGGACGACGGATTCCGCTCCGGTGTCGAACAAAGGAACGCACGATCCCGTTCCGGACGGAGTGATTCTGCGGACGCCGCCCGCTCACCGGGGCGGCACCGTCATCCGGATCACCGACATCGCGCCCGACAAGGTGCGGGCCTACGACCCCGCAGAGCTGCGCCGGCGGAGCTGCAAGACCACGCCCGAGCGCTCGGCGAGGCACCCGGGCTTCCACGCGACCGACACGGTGGACTACGCGATCTGCCTCGAGGGTGAAGTGTGGGCGGTCCTGGACGAGCACGAGACCCTTCTGCGGCCGGGCGATGTGCTGATTCAGCGCGGTACCTACCACGCCTGGTCGAATCGCAGCGACCGGGTCTGCCGCATGGCCTTCATCCTGATCGACGCGGAGCCGCTCGAGAACCACTAGTGGTGTCCTGACGAGGAAACTTCGGGAGGCGCGAACGACATGGCCTTGAAAGACAAGATTCCCCTGGGCGTGGCGCTGCCCCACCGTTCCCCCGAGCCGATCGACATGGGTGCCGTGCGAGAGGTCGCCCAGCGCGCCGACGCGTTGGGTTTTCGCGACCTGTGGGTGACCGAAAATACTCTGGATCACGTCTTCTGCTTCGACCCGGTCGTGGTGCTGACCTACGCCGCGGCGGTCACCACGTCGATCCGCCTGGGTGTGGCCGTGGTCGTCCTGCCCATCCACAATCCCATCCACGTCGCGCACAAGTTCGCCACGCTGGACTACGTCAGCAATGGCCGGGCGATCCTCGGTGTTGGATTGGGCCGGGACCACCACTACACGCAGTTCCAGATACCGCGAGAGCGCCGCGTGCGCCGGTTCCTCGAAGAGGTCGAGCTGATCAAGGCGCTGTGGACCGAGCCGAAGGTCAGCTACCGGGGCGACATCTATCAGCTCGAGGGCGCCACGATGGCTCCAAAGCCCGTGCAGAAGCCGCATCCGCCGATCTGGCTGGGCGGCGGCCACCCCGACGCGCTCCGCCGCGCCGCGGCGATCGCCGACGGGTGGATGGGCTCCGGCGGCTCGAGCGCCGCCGAGTTCGCGCGATCAGTCCCGTTGATGCGCGAGCATCTCGAGAAAGCCCGGCGCGACCCGGCGACCTTCCCCATCTCGAAGCGCGTGTTTCTGTCGGTGCACGAGCGTCCTGAAATCGCTCGGGCCGAGCTGCACCGCTGGTTCACCACGGTCTATCACAACCCCGCCGGGACCGACGCCTCGGGTGTGCACGGCACGCCGGAGCAGGTGCGGGAGCGGCTGGAGGAGCTGGTCCGCATGGGCGCGAACCATCTCCTTCTCAACCCCGTCTGCCGCCATGCCGAGCAGGTGGAAGCGCTCGCCGCGATCGTGAGTCGCAACTAGCGCGCAGCCAGCCCGGCGCGCCGGCGGTCACGACTCCGCGAGCAGCCGCTCCACGCGCGCGAGCAGCGGACTCGCCAGCAGCGCGGGCTGGTGGGCCGGGAGATCCACCCAGACCGGGAACTCTCGCCCGGTGATCTTGCGGGCCTTGGTGGGGCCGCCCAGGGACATCATGGTCTGCCACGAGTCCGCGAGAGTCGGGTGGGCCAGCAGCAGCAGCCCGCGCCCGAGGTAACCATCGGCCACGCCCGGCAACTCGACGCCCGCCTCGGCCACTGCGCCGGCCCACTCGTCGGGACCGAGAAGCCGCCGCTCCGAGCCCGCCTGCCACGCCAGGACAGGACACAGAGCCGGCCCCGCCTCTTGCAAGGCCGCCAGCCAGTGGTGCCGGGCGCCGAGGACGAAGCGGCGATACGCGTCGCCCGTGCCCGCCGGGGCCCCCTCGTGCTCCTTGAGGAGGATCGACGGGAACGGAGCATCCGGCAGGCTATAGGCGCGGATCAGCGAGGGTGGCGGCGGGCAGCCGAAGGGAGCGACCCGAGCCAGGAAGCTCGTCAGCCCCTCGCCTTCGAGGACCGCCTGCGGAATGGCCAGCACGTACTGAGTCGCGTGCGGCCTCGTGACGGACGCCAGCAGCACCTCGCCCGCCGGCCATGCCCGGCCATGGTCCTCGGCGATGCCGATCTCCGCGCTGCGGCAACGCCGTTGCCGGAGGCTCATGATCCGGTTAACATGCCTGACATCATCTCCAAGGAGGGCCACATGGCCGAAGGCAAAGTTCACGTCGAGATCGTCTACTGCGTCGTCTGAGGGTACCTGCCCGTGGCCGTCAGTGTGGCGGCCGAGCTGTCCTCGATCAACTACCGCGAAACGGCGATCACCCTCACCCCGTCCGACAGCGGTCGGTTCGAAGTGTACCTCGACGGCAAGAAGCTCTACGACCGGAAGGAGCCGGGCGCCGTCGACTTCCTGCCGGCGCTCAAGGAGATCCACAAGATCCGCGACGCCATCAAGCAGGTCTTCGCCGACGCGCCGCCCGCGACGGCGGCGGCCCACTAGGAACGGCCATGGCATTCGGGACGCACCATGTGCATGTGAAGACCCGGGATCCCAAGCAGACGATGCAGTTCTATGTCGACAACCTCGGTGGCACGCTGCTCGCCGACATGGGCGCGCGCGGCTACCGCGTGAACCTGCACGGGCTGCAGCTCAACATCACGGGCCTGATCGACACGCAGACCCGTGAGCAGCACTACGGCCTCGAGCACATCGCCGTCGACACCGACGACTATCCGGGGACGCTGGCCCGGTTCCGGGCCAGCGGCGTACGCATCCTCGAGGAGCTCAAGCCCACCAACGGCCGGCGCGTCTGCTTCCTGGAGGCCCCCGATGGTGTGCAAATCGAAGTGATCGAGAAGGTATAAGCCGTGGGCGCCCGCCGTCAGTCCGGCCAGACTGACGTCGTCAAGCAACAAGTCGCCGCGCACTGGAACCGGCGGGCGCCCGGCTTCGACGAGGACTTCGGCCACAGCATCCGCACGCCCGCCGAGCGCGCCGCGTGGGACCGCATCCTCGATCTCGTCCTTCCGGGCCGCGGCAAGCTCGAGGTGCTCGACGCCGGCTGCGGCACGGGCTTCCTCACCTTCGAGCTCGCGGCCCGCGGTCATCGCGTCACCGGCGTCGACTTCGCGCCCGCGATGATCGCCGAGGCGCGGCGCAAGGCGGCGGAGCGCTCCGTCTCGGTCCGCTTCGAGGAGGCCGACGCCGAGCAGCTCCCGTTCGAGCGCGGCAGCTTCGACCTCGCCGTCAGCCGGCATCTGCTCTGGACGCTTCCGCACCCGGAGGCGGCGATCGACGAGTGGATTCGCGTCCTGCGACCGGGAGGGCGCCTCGTCGTCGTGGACGGCCAGTTCGACCCCGGCGTCCTGGTCGCGCCGGCGGGAAGCGCCCGCGCGAGCGAAGAATACGCGGCGGTCGGCGACCGGCTCCCCTTCCTCGGAGGACGTTCGCGGGCGGAGATCGCGACGCTGCTCGAGGCGCACGGCCTCAAGAACGTCGGCAGCGATCCACTGCTCGATCTCGTGGCGGCCCAGGCGCAGCGGATGGTCGACGAGGGACGTGAGCGCCGTACCCATCGGCGCTACGTCGTCTGGGGCGACGTCGCGTCCTGACCGACCGCGCTAAGCCGCGCGCGCGACCACCAGGCTCTCGAACAGCCCGTCGAGCGTCGCGGCCTTCTCCAGGCGCTGGACCTCCGCCAGCACTCGATCGCACCCCCGAGCGCCCAGCGTCGCGGACGCGAGGCCGCGGAACTTCGCCTCGACCTCAGGGTCGGTCAGCGGATTTCGGTAGTGCCCCTTCGGGTGGCTCGTCTCCGCGACCACCCGCCGTCCGTCCGTGGTCGTCACTTCGATCCGGGTGCATGACTCCGCGGGGTAGCGGCGGGTGAATTCCGGCTCCTCGACCACGCTCAGCTTCTTGATCAGCGGCCGCAGCGTCGGATCCTTGATCCGAGACGGCGCGAAGGTCGCCGGCGTGACCCCGCCGTCGGCGAGCGCGGCCGCCACCAGATACGGGATGCTGTGGTCCGCGGTCTCTCGCGTCTCGGGGTCCCACTTCTCCGCCTCCGCGGCCGTGCGTCGCACCGCCTCGCCGTACGTCGCGACGCGCACCGAGTCGATCTGCGCTGCGGCGACCTGCTGCCGCAGCGCGAGAGTCAGGCCGATAGGCCCCTGCGTGTGGATCACGGACGGGTACGCCTTGAAGCTGGTGCCGGTGATCCGGAACGGCTCGCCCTTGCCGCCGAAGCGCTCCCACTTCGGGGCCTCGATCCCCAGGTGCTGCCACAGCCCGTCACGGCCCTCGAAGGGGTGACCCGGGCCCGTCATCCCCTCCGCCGCCAGCTCTGCCGCGAACACACCCGTCCGGATCGCGGCCGCCGTCGCGCAGCCCTTCCACATCGACAGCTCACCGATCCGCGTGACTCCTAGCGGAACGCCCGACGTGATCGCGATGGAAATCGCGTTCCCCATGGCCGCCCGATCGAGCCCGAGGATCTTTCCGGCGCCGCAGGCCGTCCCGATGGCTGCGAACATCCCCTGGTCCCACCCCTTCAGGGCGATCTGGTCCGCGAGGCGGCAGAAGGTCTCGTAGGCGACGGTGATCGCCGCGATCACCGACCGACCGTCCGCGCGGTGGCCGTCGGCCGCCGCCAGCACGGCGGGAATCATGTCGCTCGGGTGGCCCGTTCCTCGTGCCGCGTAGGTGTCGTTGCAGTCGAGATAGCGGACGAGCACCGTGTTCGTGAAGGCCGCCAGATCCGTCGACGTCGTCTTCGTCGTGCCCAGGATGCGCGCCGGAGGGTTCCCTTGCACTCGAGCCGCCATGCGCCGCGCGATGGACGCCGGCTCGCCATCGAACGCCCCGGCCCCGCACCCCAGAGTGTCGACCAGCGTCCGCTTCACCTGGTGCACCGCCTCCGGGGAAAGCGCGTCGTAGGTCAGCCGGCATGCGTAGTCGCTCAGGTACTCGGTCGTGGCGTCCATGGAACCCTCCCGCCGCACGGATTGGCGCCATTGTACGGCCCGCGGTGGCGTTGACGCTGCGGGCCGGGCGTTCGAGCCGGGGGCCCCGCAATGGCCCCCAGACCCCCGACGATCGGAGCGCCCCGGGGGAACCCGTGGCGCTCCTCGATTCTCCGCGCTAAGCTCAGGGACATTCAAGCTGGGGGCCCCGAAATGGCCCCCAGACCCCCAACGCTCGGAGCGCCCCGGGGAACCCCGTGGCGCTCCTCGATTCTCCGGCAGGCAGGAGGTCCGATGGCGCGCGTGAAGCTCATCGTCAACAAGGACGACGTCGCCCCCGAGCACCACGCTCTGTTCGACAAGCTGGCGGCCCTCCGTGGTCGGATCAGCGGTCCTTCCACGGTCGTGCTGCACAGCCCAGGCCTCGCCCGGCCCTGGAACGAGATCAGCGAGTATCTCCACAAGGAGAGCGTCGTCGAACCGGAGCACGCCGAGCTCGCCGTCTGCGCGACGGCCCGGGAAAAGGACTGCGGATACATCTGGAACGCGCACGTGCCCCTGGCCCGAAAAGCCGGCGTGCCCGCGGCCACGATCGACGCGGTCCGTGATCGTCGGCCCGCGACCGGGTTGTCGGGCCCACAGGCCGCCGTCGTGCTTTACGTCCGACAGTTGATCCAGAGCAACCGCGTCGAGCAGGAGGTGTTCGATCAGCTGCTGAAGGCTCACAATCCTCAGTGGCTGGTGGAGCTGACGGGCTGGATCGGCCGCTATCAGGCCCTGGCCGGTATCTTGAACGCCTTCGACGTCACTCCGGGTGCTCCGGCAGAAGTGCTGCCCACGGTCCCCGGCCCTGTCACGACGGTGGCCAAGGTCCGCCCTCCGCTCTCCGCGCCCCGCATCACGCCCATTACTCGGCGCGCCCAGGTCGCCGAGGCGAATCGGGCTATCTTCGACGCGGTCGCCGAAGGGCGCGGCAGCGTGCGCGGCCCCTTCAGCATCCTGATGCATAGCCCGGTGCTCTGCCGGCGGCACCTCGATGTGGGCACTTACCTCCGATTCAGCTCCGGCGTGAAGCCCGATTCGCGGGAGCTGGCCATCATCGCCACCGCGCGCGAGAAGGACTGCCCCTACGTCTGGGCGGCGCACGCGCCCGCGGCCCGAAAGGCGGGAGTCAGCGACGCGGCCGTCTCGGCCGTGCGTGACCGTGGAGACCTTGCGGGCCTGCCGTCCGCCGAGCGGGACACGGTCGACTACGTCCGCCAGCTTCTGAGAAGCAACGCCGTCACGCAGCCCCTGTTCGACCGGCTGCGGGGTGAGCACGGGGTGCCCTGGCTGGTGGATCTGACCTGCCTCATCGGCCACTACGGTATCGTCGCCGCCATCTTGAACGCGTTCGAGGTCGCTCCGGCGCCCGACGCCGAGCCGCTTCCCTGACGGGGAAGAAAGGAACATGATGCTGCTCTCCGAACGGCGCAAACAGTATCGCCGAGTGCTGGAAGGCAACGTCTGCGTTCACCCCGCGTCGGTGTTCGACGCGATGTCGGCGCGCATGGCCGAGTCGCTGGGATTCGAGATCGGCATGTTCGCCGGCTCGATCGCGTCCGGGACGGTCCTGGGGGCGCCGGATCTCGTCGTCCTGACCTTGACCGAATTCGCCGAGCAGATCCGACGCATCGCGCGCGGGAGCGACCTGCCCCTCATGGTGGACGCCGACCACGGATACGGCAACGCGCTGAACGTCATGCGCACGGTGGAGGAGCTCGAGACCGCGAGCGTCGCCGCGCTGACCATCGAAGACACGGTGCTGCCGTCGCCGTTCGGTGGGCAGGGCGAAGGCCTGGTGTCCGTCGAAGAAATGCTTGGGAAGCTCCGCGGTGCCGTGGCCGCGCGCCAGGATCCCTCGCTGGTCGTCATCGGCCGCACCGGCGCGCTGCGTGGTGGGGGCATCGGCGAGGCGGAGAAGCGCGTCAAGGCGTACCAGGACACCGGGATCGACGCGATCTTTCTGGCCGGGGCCAGCAAGCGCGAAGAGGTCGAGGCGATGCATCGCGCCACCCGACTGCCCCTGATGCTGGGTGGAGCACCCCCTGCATTGTCTGACCGCAGTTTCCTGGCTACGCATGGCGTGCGCATCGCGCTGCAGGGGCATCAGCCGTTCTACGCCGCGGCCAAGGCCGTCTACGACACGCTCAAGTATCTGCGCGAGGGCGGAGCGCCCGCCGGCCTCAAGGATCGCGTCGCCTCGGAGGAGCTGCTGGCTCTCGCCCTGAAGCAGAACGAGTACAAGCGCCGGCAGGGCAACTACTTGCGGTGACCAGCATGGGCTCGGGTCCTCCGCGCCCGTCGTTCTGCGACACGCTCGCCCGCCTGGACCGTGAGAACCGGCTGTTGCGCCTGCCGAAGGAAGTCGACGCGCGCCACCTTTCCGCCTACGAGCTCCTGCGGGCGCTTTCCGACGTGGAGTACCGCACCGCGCTCCAGGCCTGGGGCGCACTCCGCGAGCCTCGCGTGCTCGGCCGGGACGAGGACGGCCGCTCCCGGATCCGTCCGACGTGATGCGACGACGCGATGCCGTTCCCATGGACGGCAATAGCCTCAGACTGGGGCTCTTCGGAGCCAATTGCTCGAGCGGGAGAACCTATGCCACGCTCGCCGAGCGCTGGCAGGCCAGTTGGGAGAACAACGTCAGACTCGCGCAGTTGGCCGATGAGATCGGCATCGAGTGCCTGGTGCCCATCGCGCGGTGGAAGGGCTATGGAGGCGAATCCAACCCCAACGGTTCCAGCTTTGAATCCATTGCCTGGGCGTGTGGCCTGCTGGCCGCGACGCGACGGATTCACGTGTTCTGCACGGTCCACGTTCCCCTGCATCATCCTCTCGTTGCGGCCAAGCAGATGGCCACGGCGGACCACATTGGCCAGGGACGCCTCGGCGTGAACGTCGTCTGTGGCTGGAACGACGACGAGTTCCGGATGTTCGGGGTGTCGAAACACGAGCACGACGCCCGCTACGCGCAGGGCGAAGAGTGGTGGAGCATCGTCAAGAGGGTTTGGGCCGGCGAAGCCCGGTTCGACCACGAGGGGGCGTACTACCAGCTCCGCGGCGTGGAAGGCGCGCCACGGCCCTACGGCGACCAGGGCCCGTTGATGATGAACGCCGGCAGCTCACCGGCCGGGCGCTGGTTCGCGATCCGCCACTCGGATATGCACTTCGACGCGGTCGACACGCCCGAGGCCAGTGCCGGGCGCATCGCCGAGACCAAGCGACTGGCGCGGGAGCGCGGCCGCGACATTCAGGTGTGGACGCCCGTCGGCATCGTCTGCCGACCGACCCAGAAGGAGGCCGATGACTACGTCCAGTACGTGGTCGACCACGCCGACTGGGAAGCGATCGGATATCTGGCCGAGATGCATGCGCGGGACGGCCGCCCGCAAACCGATCCTCAGGGCCAGCTGATGCGCAGCCCGATCGAGCGACGAGCTCTCGCGCGCGGGTCCTACTGTGTGATTGGTGACCCGGACGCTGTCGCTCGCGAGCTCGCCCGGCTTCGATCCGCGGGTCTCGACGGCCTGGCCCTCAACTTCGTCGACTATCTCAACGAGCTGCCGTATTTCGCCGCAGAAGTCCAGCCCCGGCTGGAGAAGCTCGGGCTCCGCACCTCGACCGCTATTCGACGATCTCTTTCTTGAGACTCTGGACGAACGCGACCACGTCGCGCTGTTCGGCCTCGGGCACCTGGAACCTCGCCAGGGTCGCAGCGGCATGACCGAGGAACACGTTCCAATCGCTCTCGCTGATGCGCATGCCTCGGTGGGTCAGCACCATATCCCTGCCGCGGTAGTACATCGGTCCGCCCGCGCGCGCGCAGAGGAAGTCGATCAGCAGCTGCTTCTCGCGCTTGACACCATCTTCCCCGCGGTGCGCCGGGTCCTCTTCTCGTCTTTCATCATGTTCTCCTCAAGTCCGGGGGACCAGAACGGAGCATCCTACAAACAGCGTGGGTCCCTCTGACGGCCACGACCTCCTCATGGCTCGTACCCCGGTTTCAAGGTGTCCGCCCCGAGACGAAGCGGCGCTTCAACGACTTCGCTCAGAGTTGTATCAGCCGCGGCTGCAGGCCGTCGGCTGCAGGCCGGAGTTATACGCCCGGTTGCTTCGCGTGTATATTGGAGCCACCCGCATGACTCGGCTAAGCGACATCGTGCACTGCGACCCGGACATTCTCGGGGGCACGCCTGTGTTCGCCGGCACACGCGTCCCGATACAGTCGCTGTTCGATTACCTCGAAGGCGGCGAGACCCTGGACGAGTTTCTGCGCCAGTTCCCGTCCGTCAAGCGCGACCAGGCAATCGCGGCGCTCGACCTCGCACGCGCTACGCTGCTGGCTGGTGCGCGTTCTTCTTGACGAGCAACTGCCGCTAGACCTCGCCGCTGCGCTCCAGGGCCACAATGTGGATACGGTGGCCGGGCGTGGCTTGACGGGCATCACCAACGGCGAGCTTCTGCGGCGTATGGAAGGCGAGTACGACGCGCCGGTCACAATGGACCGGGGCATCGAGTTCCAGCAGAATCTCACCTTCGCGGCCGTCGGTGTGCGACTTGTCCGTGCGCCATCCACCCGTATGGCGCACCTCCAACCGCTCGTGCCGGCAATCCTTGATGCCCTCCCGGCGCTCAAAGCGGGTCAACTCCACCGCATAGGCGGATAACGTTCCGGTTGAGCGGCGGCGCCGCAACAGCTTCGCGTTGGCCCTCCATCAATGCCGTCCGCTCCAATCGGATGATGTTAGACGACCACGAGGTAGACGCGTTACGCCCTGTCATACCTGAGCAACAGCATGAATCCGCACCTCCCCGCCTATGTGCCTCAGGCGCGACCGTGCCCCTGGGTAGCTGATCTCTACTGCACAACCTACACCGACACAGAACGCGCCAGCACGCTCAACCAACTCGAGGGCAGCTGCGATGGTACCGCCGCTGGCGAGCACGTCATCGACAACCAGGACACGTTCTTTCGGCTGGATGGCTTCGGCATGGATCTCGAGTTGCCTGTTGGCCGAATAGCTCATTGCGTAGGTGGTGCGAAGCGTACCGCCGGCCAGCTTACCCGAGGGACGGGCCAACACGAGCCGACACTGCAGGATATATGCTACGGGAGCCCCGAAAATGTAGCCGAGTGATTCTATCGAGAGAACAACGTCTGGAGGTGATTCGCGGTAGGGGCGGGCGATTTCGTCCACCAAGAGTCTGAAGAGCTGCGGTTGTCGCTCCCAGGTCGCAGAAATGTCACGGAAGTTCACCCCGGGAGAGGGAAAGCCCGGCACGACCCGAACAGCGGCTTTGACCGCGCGTCGGAGGTCTTCGATACTTGGCGCTGAAGGGGTCTCCGCCATTCCGTCTAACGGTCCAGGTGAGCGGCCGCCGAGGAGCGAAGCGACGAGGGTAGCCAGCAGCCAAGCTGCTGGCCGGTCCGCTCCACCTGGGGGTTAGGCTTTTGCATACCGCCGCAAACCACAATG
>Ga0137397_10002779_pt1 | contig 12170 bp, 8 predicted proteins | sample czorhiz116metaG_FD_106658 | JGI IMG/M metagenome (GOLD analysis project Ga0137397, IMG submission 106658) | Vadose zone soil microbial communities from Angelo Coast Range Reserve, California, USA - czorhiz1.16 metaG | ecosystem: Environmental > Terrestrial > Soil > Vadose zone | place: USA... | reverse complement strand
GCCGCTCGATCCCGAATCGCCCGAGATCCTCAAACTTCTCGAAGAGGCTCAGCACGCCTTCGAGTCGTCGCCGTTCATCGAAGAGCACCTGGTCCTCGCCCGCGAGCTTCTATCGCAGGAGCGTTTCTCGGAAGCCGAGGCGGAATGCAAGAAGGTCTTCGCTCTCGACGCGACGCACCCGGGCGGCAAGACCCTGCTCAAGGAGATCCGCGACAAGATCCAGGCGAGCCTGAAGGCAGCGGCCAGCCAGCTCGGCGGCATGACCGTCAAGCTGACCATGCCGCAGGCGATCGCCGCCGGCGTCAAGCTGAACCAGAGAACGCCCGCCGGGCCCCCCGCGACGCCGGTGCCGCCCGCGCCGGCCCAGGCGGCCCGGGAGCAGCACCCCGAGGCTTTTGAGGCTCCCGAACCCGCGCCCGGCGCCCTGAGCCGGGATTCCGAACCGGGCGAGGCGGCGCGGACGCAGGAAGAGGTCTCCGCGCGCGCGGCGCTCGAGGCGGCGTTCGACGATCCGGCGCTCGGCGGCACGGGACCGGAGGAGTCTCCATTCGAGCTGGCCGGAGAGGGTCCGGGGGGCATCGGCTCACCCGATCCCCCCGCGGTCCAGGAAGAGGTTGTCGAGGCCCGGACGGTCCGTCCCCCCACGTCGCGCGTCGTTCACAGCGAGCCCGCTTCCGCCACGCCGCCGTCGCCCCCCGCTCCGCTCCAGGGGACGGCCGCCGCCGAGGTGAAGGAGGCGCCCGCTCCCAAGGCTGGACCGGTCGTCCCCCCGCCCGTCGTTTCAGGTGCGGCGAAGAAGAGCCAGGGACCGGTCCCCGCTCCCTCCGCCCCCGCGAAACCGGCGGCGCCGGCGAACCCCCCGGCCAGGACCACGCCGCAGACGGCGGCGCCGGTCAAGCCGGACGCTGCTTCCGGCACCGTGCCTGTCGCCGACGTGGGCGAGGAGGCGACGGCCGCCTGGGAGACCGAGCTCACGCAGCTCAACCTCAAGGACAAGGAGCGCGGACTCCTGCGCGGCACCGGCGCCAAGGCGACAGGCAAGCCGGCCGACACAGGCGGGATGGATCTGATGTCGCTCCTCGATTCGAGCGACATGCCCGGAATGCCTGGCGCCTCCCACGACACGGCCACCAAGGAGCCCGAGTCGGTGCCGGTGGCGAAGGCGAGCCCGAAGACCGCGACGCACGCCCCGGCGGGCAAGGGGAGGGGGCGCTCCGAAACGGCCGCCCAGGCTGCCGACGTGTTCGAGTCCCCCGCGCCCGCGACGAAATTCCGGCAGGCCGAGAGACCGAGACCGGTGCCGTCGGGGCGCCGTGGCGGCTCTTCGCTGAAGAAACTCTTCCTTCTTCTGCTCCTCCTCGCCGGCATCGGTGGAGGGGGCTGGTACGTCTACACGCAGCCCGGCCTGCTGCCCCGCCTGCTCGGCGGACTCGGTCAGCCGAGCCATCCGGTCGCCCCACCCGCGGGAGCTCCTGCCGGAGCCGTCGACGGCGGCCATGGTCCCATCCCCACGCCCATCGGCGGGACGAGCCGGCAGCAGACCGCCCCGCCCCCGCAGGGGGATGGGGCGTCCGCGTCCGTCGGGGCGCCGGGGCCTGCACCCTCTCAGGTCCCGCCCGCGGCGGCGCAGGCTCCGGGCGGAGCGGCCGCCGGGACCAACCGGCCTCCCGCGGCAGCGCCGGCCGGTGGTGTGGCCGGAGCGGCCCCCTCGAACGCTGCCCCGCAGTCGTCGGAACCAATCAAGCCTCCAACGGTCCCCGCACTCTCGAAGGAAGAGACGCAGAGACGGATCGCGGTCTACACGGCGGACGGCCGCCGGCTGCTCGGTCTCGGGAAGTGGCGGGAGGCGCGCGCCAAGCTGAACGCCGTCCTGGCCCTCGACCCGGCCAACATCGAGGTGAAGGATCTCGCCGACAAGGCGCAGGCGAAGATCGACGTTGACCAGAAGTTGCAGGACGAGTTCGACTCGACGAAGAGGCTCTACGCGGACAAGGATTACGAGAACGCGTTGCGCAAGCTCTACCGCCTGCCGCGCGACAAGGGTCTCGGGGACATCGACCTGTACATCCGGAACTCGTGGTACAACTGGGCCGTCGCGCTCCTGAAGGCGGGCAACACGAAGGATGCCCAGGTCAAGCTGTCCGAGGAGCTGGCGGTCGACCCGGACGACGCCTCCGCTTTGAAGCTTCAGGAAGTCGCCGAGAAGTATTCGAACCGGGCGAAGGACCGCACCTATTACGCCTTCACGGACGGCCTCACGCCGCGCGCCTTCGATCAGCGCTAGCCGTCCGCCGACCCGACCCGGGACTCCGATCGCCCTTTTATCTTAGTGCCGGAAGTGGCGGCTGCCCGTCAGCACCATCGCCATGCCGTGCTCGTCGGCGGCCGCGATCACCTCGCTGTCCTTGAGCGAGCCGCCCGGCTGGGCCACGGCCGCGACACCGGCCCTGGCGGCCTCGTCGATGCCGTCGCGGAACGGGAAGAACGCGTCGGACGCCAGCGCGGCTCCCCGGGTCGGCACGAGGGACTTCATCACCGCCAGGCGCACCGAGTCGACGCGACTCATCTGACCGGCGCCGATGCCGATCGTCCGATCCGCGTGCGCCAGGACGATGGCGTTCGACTTGACGTGCTTGGCGACGCGCCAGGCAAAGTCGAGCGCCCGCAGCTCGTCGGGGGTGGGCGCCCGCCGCGTCGCCACGCGCGCCTTCGCCATGTCGGTCCTGACCACGTCCCAGTCCTGCGCCAGGTAGCCGCCGGTCACGCGCCGGACATCGATCCCGCGGTACATGTCCCGCGCCGGGCCCGCCTCCATCACGCGCAGGTTCTTCTTCTCCGCGAGCGCGTCGCGCGCCGCGACCTCGTAGCCCGGGGCGATGAGGCATTCCAGGAAGATCGACGCGACCTCCAGGGCGGCGGGCGCGTCGAGCGGCCGGTTGAACGCGACGATTCCGCCGAACGCGGATGTCGGATCGCCTTGCCGCGCCTTGATGAACGCCTCCTTCAGCGAGCCGCCCGTGCCGGCGCCGCACGGGTTGTTGTGCTTGATGATGACCGCGGCCGGAACGTCGAACTCGTTCACCGCCCTCCAGGCGGCATCGAGATCGATGATGTTGTTGAACGACAGGTCCTTCCCCTGCACCTGCCGGGCGGCGGCCACGGTTCCGGACGTCTCGCCCGGGTCCGCGTAGAGCGCCCCGCGCTGATGCGGGTTCTCCCCGTAGCGCAGCTCCTGCAGGAGACGCGCCTCGATCACGAGCCGCGGGGGGAAGACCACGCGTGCGCCGGCCGATGGCGGGGGCTGGCCGGAAGGGGCCGTCGTCCCGGCCAGCCGCGCCGTCAGCTCGTCACGGATGGCCGCGTCGTACGACGCGGTGTGGGCGAATGCCTTGACCGCCAGGGAGAACCGCGTCTCGTCCCCCAGCGCGCCCCCTTCCTTCAGCTCCTTCAGGATCGCCGGATAGTCCGCCGGGTCGACCACGACGCCGACGTGGCGGTGGTTCTTGGCCGCCGCCCGCACCATGGCCGGCCCGCCGACGTCGATCATCTCGATGATCTCCTCGAGACGCGCCCCGGGACGCGCCGCGACCTCGCGGAAGGGGTAGAGGTTCACGATCACCAGGGAGATCGGCTCGATCCCCGATCGCGTCAGATCGGCGCGATGGGATTCCTTCGAGAGGTCGGCCAGGATGCCGCCATGGACCTTCGGGTGGAGGGTCTTGACGCGCCCTTCCAGGATCTCCGGCTGGCCGGTGTAGTGGGCGATCTCCACGACCGGCACGCCGGCCCCCTTCAGCGCCGCCGCGGTCCCGCCGGTGGACAGAAGCGTGTATCCGAGGGCCGTGAGCTCGCGACCGAGATCGACGACGCCGGTCTTGTCGAAGACGCTGACGAGCGCGCGCTTCTTGCCGGCCGGTCTCGTCACGGCGTCCCCTGGGCCGGTGTCGGCGAAGGAGTCGGCGAGGCCTTGGAAGTCGCCGGGGGCGCTGCGCGTTTCGTCTTGGGCGGGCGGGGCGGGACCTTGACCTTCTCGGGAGGCGGCGCTCCCAGGAACGGCGTGCCGTGCATGTCGCCGTTGATCGAGACCCACAGGTGCCTCCAGATCCAGGCGATGTCGCTCGTGGAGTGCGAGTACGACAAGGAGGCGATCCCGAACGGGACGGAGCGCTCGTCGAGGGCGGAGGGGGACTTCGGCGTGCCGTCGTCCTTGAACGCCGGGCCTATGAGCGCGTAGTTCCTGCCGGCGCGGCGCGCGATGTCCCTGACGAACCCCCGGATGTCGTCCTTCTCGAGCGCTGGCGGAGCGTCGCGATCGAGGACGAATGGAATCCGATCGAGCATGCGCTCGATGTACCGGCTGTAGGCGTCACGGTACAGGGGCTCGCGCGGATCGGCGTCCGAGGCGCTGAGGGGGAACTCGACGTCCGCCACCAGGTGCGACAGCACGCCCATCTCGTAGGTGACGCTGCCGAACGGCGCCCGCCTGGCGAGCAGACCGCGGATGTCGCGCACCTTCCGGTCGATGGCGACCCCGGCGAGCCCCCCTTTGCCGTCGGCGAGCTGGAAATGGACCTCCTCGCTCTCGTGCCGCGACGGCTCGAGCATGCCGCGCTGCAGGTCCTTCTCGTAATGCGCGAGGATTTCGCTCAGCGCCGGCGGGGAGATCTTGAGCGCGTCCCGGACCATCCGGGAGCGCGTGGCGTCCGTCCAGGATTGCGCCAGCGCCACGGGCCAGAGGAAAAGCACGATGAGGCCGGTCGCCCGGACGCGTCGCGACATGCGCGGATTCTAGCAGCGGTCATCCGCCGTGACAACGCGCAATCCCGGCCGGGCTGCCGGGCCTTCTATTCGGGGACGACCGGCTCGCCGGCGAGGGCGGGTGCGGTGGCTGTCTCCCGGACCGCCGTCCCGGCGGCGCGCGCGTCGCGGCGGACCCGGCGCTTCTCGTCCACCCACGATCCGACGACCATGGCGAAGAGCATCAGGAAGTAGCAGACGAAGAAGCCGGTGGTGAATCCGCGGGCATAGTAAGCCCCGATCTGCTTGTAGTACTCGGCATACCGGGTCAGCGCGGGACCGCCTTCCACGGCGTTCGCGGCCACCGAGTGCACGAACCGCAGAAAGGCGGCGGCGGCCACCGCCAGCCCCGCCAGGGAGAGAGCGAGGACGATCAGGCGGATCACTTTTTTGCGATCGAGGGGGGCGCGCATCCTTCCGAATATACGGCGTCTTCGGGCCCGCAGCCACAGGGAACCTCACCTACGTGGCGCGGAGAGTGTTGCGCATGGAGCACGACAGTCCAATATAATCCGCGGGTCATGGACAACCTGTGGAGCGACACGGAAGCCAAAGGCCTCGAGGGGCTCGACCTGCTGGTCTACCGTTCCCGCCTGATCGGCCGCGACACCCGTCTGGTGGTCTGGGGCGGGGGGAACACGTCGATCAAGCTGACGGAGACCGATTTCCGCGGCCGGAGCGTGCGCGTCATGCGCATCAAGGGGAGCGGCTCGGACCTCAAGACGATCGAGGCGAAGCAGTTCCCCGGCATCCGTCTGGACGACCTCGAGCCTCTCCGTGAGCGCGGCTCGATGAGCGACGACGAGATGGTCGGCTACCTCGTGCAGTGCCTGATGGAGCCGGGGTCGCCGCGTCCTTCGATCGAGACGCTCCTGCATGGATTCGTTCCGCATCCCCACATCGATCACACGCACGCCGACGCCATCCTGGGGCTCACGAACACCGTCGACGGCCGGCGGCACGTGGAGGCGGTCTATGGAGACGAGGCGGTGTGGATCCCGTACCGCCGCCCCGGGTTCGCCCTGTCGCGCCAGGTGGCGGCGGCGGTCGCGGAACATCCCGGGGCGCGCTGCGTCGTCCTCGAGAAGCATGGTCTCATCACCTGGGGACGGACGGCGAAAGACTCGTACGACGCCACGATCGAGATGAACACCCGCGCCGAGGAGTACGCGCGCGACCGCGGGAAGGGGAAGCGGGTGTTCGGGCAGACGGCCCGGCCGGCGCTGGCGAAGGAGGCCCGTCGCGCGATCGTCGCGCGCATCGCGCCGTACCTGCGGGGGCTCCTGAGCGGCCGCTCGACGGAGGCCGTGGACGCCGAGACCGCAGCCGCTCATCCGAAGCGGGTCGTCCTGCGCTATGACGACGAGGACGATGTCCTCGGGTTCGTGGGCTCGGAAGCGGGCCCGCAGCTGTCGCTGGCCGGGCCGGCGACGCCGGACCACCTCCTGTACACGAAGCCGCGACCGCTGTTCGTGGACCCGCGCTTCGCCTCCGCCCTGGAAACGGAGGAGGGGATCGCCGCCCTCAAGCAGGCGATCGCCAGGGGGCTCGCGAGCTACGCCTCCTGGTACGACCTCTATTTCAAGAAGCACGCGACGGGGAAGGAGCCGAAGCTGGATCCGCAGCCGCGGGTGATCCTGATTCCGGGTCTCGGGATGTTCACGGCGTGGAAGGACGCCAGGCACACGCGCATCGTGGCGGACATCTATCACCACACCATCGGCGTTCTGCGGTCGGCGCAGGGGATCGGCGAGTACCGTTCCCTGGACGTCCAGGACACGTTCGACGTCGAGTACTGGCCGATGGAGCTGTACAAGCTCACGCTGGCCCACCCGGGCAAGGAGATGGAGCGCCGGGTGGCGCTGGTCACCGGCGCGGCCCACGGCATCGGCCGCGCCGTCGCCCGCAGGCTGGCGGCGGAGGGGTGCCACGTCGTCGTCACCGATCTGGACGGCGAGGGGGCGTCGAGCGTGGCGCGCGAGATCTGCGACCGTCATGGCCTGGACCGGGCGGCCGGTCTCCGGCTGGATGTCACGGATGAGACCGCCGTCCTGGCGGCCTTCCGGGAGGCGATCGTCCTCTACGGCGGGCTGGACGTCCTGGTCTCGAACGCCGGGGTGGCCCACTCATCCCCGATCGACACGATGGATCTGAAGGACTGGCGCCGTTCATTGGACGTCAACGCCACCGGCCACTTCCTGGTGTCGCGCGCCGCCCTGAGGGTCATGAAAGAGCAGGGGATCGGCGGCAGCCTGGTCTTCATCGCCTCCAAGAACGTGCTGGCCCCCGGGAAGGATTTCGGCGCCTACAGCGCCGCCAAGGCGGCCGAGACGCAGCTGGCGCGCGTCCTGGCGATCGAGGCCGGTGAGCACGGCGTCCGGGTGAACATCGTCAACCCCGACGCCATCTTCCAGGACTCCCGTCTGTGGTCGGACGAGGTGCGCGAGGAGCGCGCCCGGGCTCACGGCGTGGCGGTCGAGAGGCTCGAGGAGTTCTACCGCAACCGCAACCTGCTCAAGGTCCGCGTGCTGGCCGAGGACGTCGCCGAGTCGGCGCTCTGGCTGGCTTCCGATCGTTCCTCCAAGACTACCGGCTGCATCGTCACCGTCGATGGGGGCGTGCGGGAGGCCTTCCCCCGCTGAGCGCGGCGGGCCCGGCTTCCACCGCGCGGCACGGGTCCGGCTTGCTGCGCAAGCCTCCCCTCGGTTCGCCTCGCGCCGCCCACCGCGCGAACTCCGCGCGGCGGGGCCCCGGCGCGAGGTCTCACACGGCCGCGCGGTGGAAGCCGGGCCCGCCGCGCTCAGCGGTCGACGTTTCGCGGGCGCAACGACAGAGCGTTCAAAGACACGAAGGCAGCGGCCGCTGCCCCGCGACCCGGGGGTGTCAGGGCTTGCTGGGCTTGCGGGTCTTGGGGGGGTACATCGACTGGACCGGGAGGACCGCCGAGCCGCCCCGGTCCAGGTAGGACTTGGCGAGAATAGCCGGGATATGGCGGTTGCTCACGATCTGCGGGTTGACGCGCACGTCGAGGAGCGTCGGGTCGATCTCGATGGCGCGCTGGTAGTACGTGATCGCATCGTCGTAGCTGCCGCGCTGATCGTAGCTGGCCCCGAGGTTGTAGTAGGCCAGACCGTAGCCCGGGCTCACCTTGATCGCCCTCCGGTAGGCCCCCTCGCCGTCGGCGGACTTGCCGGAGGCCGTGAAGGCGACCCCCAGGTTGTTCCAGGCGATCGCCAGGTCGGGCTGGGCCTTCACCGCCTTCTGATACTGCACGATCGCCTGCTGCAGCCGGCCGTGCTGCACGAGGTAGTTGCCCAGCTCGTTCAGGAGGGCGGGGTTGTTCGGGTCGTCCCGCAGCTTATCGACGATCGAGCGATACTCGAGAGGGTACGCCTGGACGATCGACGCCGTCCCGCTGCCGGAGATGGACCCGGAGGGGGACGATCCCTTGGCGCCGGCGCGACCCGGCGCGGGTGCGGGCGTCGGAGTGGGCGACGGCGATGGCGCGGGTCCGGGCGGGATGGGCGGTGGCGGAGTCGGAGTGGGACTGGGTCCGGGGGTCGGTGTCGGCTCGGGCGGCGGGGCGGCCCCGCCCGTCTCCTGTGCGAACAGACCCGTGAAAATCGCTCCGGCGACCGCGAGGACGAGGATCAGAGCCGCCGGTCGGACCTTCATGCGGACCTCCTATTTCAAAGGCTTCGCCTTGATGCTCACCTTGTTGTCCTTGGAGTATATCTTAAAGTCGATCGTCTCACAATCGACCTGGCCCTTGATGGCGGCGGCATGCCGGGCGATCTCGCGGGCGAAGGAGTCGAACGACGGAGTCTTCTTGTCCCCCGCCTTCGTCTTGGCGGCGACGAAGTTCTGGTAGAAGTTCTTCAGCGCCGCGTCGTTCCGCTGGGTCGTGGAGATGCGCCACGAGTCGGGCGGCCGGTGCTCACCCGGCCGGTGGCCCGCCTTGTGCCGGGTCCCCGGATGCGCGGCCGTGGCCGCGGACCCGTTCGACCCTCCGTTCGCGCCGGCCGCCGCCCCCGCCTGCTGCGCGTGACGCCGGGCGAGCGGGTGGAGGTGCGCTCCCTCCTCCTTGGTCCTCAGGTTCTTCAGCCACAGCTCGGAGTAGGCGTTGAACTTGTTGAGCACCGCGTTGTAGAGGAAGCGGTCTCCGGACGATTTGAGATTGAACTGAAGCTTCTTCAGCTGCTTGTCGAGGGCGTCGCGCTGGTCGGTCGGCGGCTTCTGGACCGAGCCGATGAAATAGAGGTCGAACTGGATCTTGAGCTTGGTGATCTGGGTGTCGACCTGGCGGATCTCTTCTTCGACGGTCAAGGTCTGTCGTCCTCGTTCGCGATCGCCCTCGAGGGGGCGATGACGCTCTGGCTTGCGTGCTTCAATATAGGTTCCACTCTCACCAGAATTCAAAAGCCGGATCTTTGACAGTCCCTTCGCACGTGTGGTGAAATGCCCGTCCTGATTCGATTACCACTTTGTTCTCGCGCGCAAACCCCGCGCCCCGGAGCCCCGATGTCCGCGACCAGACCGGTCATGATGCGTGGCGCGCGCCGCTCCGGCGCGAAGGGGGCGGGGCGGGTGGCGCTGCGGGGCCTGCCCCAGGTCCATGCCGTCATGGAGCGGGAGGACGTCCGCCTCGCGGCGGATCGCCATGGGCGCCGGCTGGTCGCGGCCCTGCTGCGCGAGCGTCTCGCGACCCTGCGGGACCACGTCCGATCCGGGAAGCTGGACGCGGCCGCGCTCGACGGCGCCATCGCGGGGCTGCCCGACTGGATCGAGCACGCGGCCCGGGCCCGGACCTCGTCCTCGATCAGGCCGGTCGTCAACGCCACCGGCGTGATCCTGCACACCAACCTCGGACGCGCGGTGCTGCCCGAGGCTGCGACGCGGCGCATGGCCGAGGTTGCGCGGTCCTGCACGACGCTCGAGTACGACCTGGCGCGGGGCTCGCGCGGCTCGCGCTCGGCCCATCTGGATCGTGTCTTCGGCCTGTTGTTCCCCGGGAAGGCGTTCCACGTCGTCAACAACAACGCGGCGGCCGTGCTCCTGGCCCTCAACACCCTGGCCGAGGGGAAGGAGGTCATCGTGTCGCGTGGCGAGCTGGTCGAGATCGGCGGCTCGTTCCGCATCCCCGACGTCATGCGCAAGAGCGGTGCCGTCCTGCGCGAGGTCGGCGCGACGAACAAGACGCGCCTCTCGGATTACGAGCGCGCCATCGGGCCGAAGACCGGGCTGATCCTCAAGGTCCACCCGAGCAACTACCGCATCGTCGGGTTCACCGCGCAGGCGACGCTCAAGGAGGTCGCCCTCCTCGGCCGGCGGCGCAAGGTGCCCGTGCTCCTCGACCAGGGGAGCGGCAACCTCATCGACCTCCGACCGCACGGTCTGCTCAACGAGCCGTCGGTCTTCGACGCCCTGGCGGACGGCGCCGACGCCGTCTGCTTCAGCGGCGACAAGATGCTGGGCGGCCCGCAGGCCGGTCTGATCGTCGGCCGCAGGGACCTGGTCGGACCGATGAAGGAGAACTCGCTGACCCGGGCGCTGCGCGTCGACAAAATGACCTACGCCGCGCTCGAGACGGTCCTCCTCGAGTACGTGCGGGGCACCGCCGAATCGAGCCTGCCGGTCCTTCGGATGGTGACGATGACGCCCGCGGTAATCGAGGCGCGCGCGCGTCTCCTGATGGACAGGGTCGCGGCGCGCGCGAAGGACGGTCTGGCCCTGGCGATCGTCCAGGGACAGTCGGTCTCCGGCGGTGGCTCGGCCCCGGAGGAGGGGCTGCCGACGTCTCTTCTGGAGGTGAGGGTGCCCGGCCGGTCGGCCCGGTCCGTAGAGGCCGCCCTGCGCTCCCACACCACGCCGGTCATCGCGCGCATCGAGGAGGGGCGGGTCCTGCTCGACCTGCGAACGGTGCCGGAGGAGCAGGAGGGGACTCTTCTGGATGCGCTGGTCGCTCTCGCCGTCCGGGCGTGAACATCCCGCCGCCGGACAACCCGGCGCCGAGGTCATCGACCGGGGTCAGACGTTGAACCGGAAGTTGATCACATCGCCGTCCTGGACGACGTAGGTCTTCCCCTCCGAACGCAGCCTCGCCTTCTCGCGCGCCGCGGCGATGCTCCCCGTGGCCACGAGGTCGTCGTACGACACGACCTCGGCGCGGATGAACCCCTTCTCGAAGTCGGAGTGGATCGCCCCGGCCGCGCGTGGGGCCGTGGCACCGCGCCGCACCGGCCAGGCGCGGCACTCGTCCTCGCCCACGGTGAAGAACTGGATCAGGCCGAGAAGACCGAAGGCGGCACGGATCAGACGGTCCTTCGCCTGCTCATGAAGCCCGAGATCGTCGAGGAACGCCCGCGCATCGGCGGCGTCCAGGGAGGCGATCTCCTCCTCCACCTTGGCGGAGATCGCGCACAACGCCATCTGGCGCCGGGCCGCGAACGACTGTAGACCGAACCCTTCCACGAACCCGGCCATGGTCCTGACGTCCGCCTCGTCCAGGTTGACGATGAGGAGCATCGGACGGGCGGTCAGGAAGGCGAAGCCCCGGATCTTCTTCAGATCGTCGTCCGACAGGTCGAGCTCGCGGATGGGGGTCTCGCGCTCGAGCGCCTCCAGGCAACGCCTGACCACCGGCAGCTCCAGCTCGTCGTCCTTGTTCTTGGCCTTCTTGATGTTCAGCTCCAGCCGCTCGAGCCGCCGCTGCGCCACATCGAGGTCCGCCAGGATCAGCTCGGTCTCCATGGTGCCGATGTCGCGCCTCGGATCGATCGACCCTTCGGAGTGCGGGATCGAGTCGTCCCGGAACGCGCGCACCACGTGGGCGATGGCGTCCACGTTGCGCATCTCCTTCAGGTCGATCGATTTGGCCTCCCCCTTCTGCAGCCCCACGATGTCGAGGAAATCGACGTGGGCGTGGGTTGTCTTCTTGGGCTTGAACATCGTAGACAGCCGGTCGAGACGCGGCTCGGGCACTTTCGCGACGCCGACGTTCGGCTCGGCTTTCCCTGAGGCGTACTTCTCCACGGCGACGTGGGCGCCGGTCAGGATGTTGAACAGAGTGGTCTTGCCTACTTTCGAGAAGCCTAGCAGGCCGATTTTCAAGGCGACTCCCCCCTCATGCGGCGGGATTCTATCCAATGTGGTGCCGAGAGTGTGGTTCTTGATGTCTGGAAGTGTCTGCGACCCGATTGACAGGGCAATCTCTCCGGGGTCAGGTTCCAAGGCTCAGTGATTGCTAGGTTGATTAGAACGCCCGGGCGAGGTTGTGGCGGGTATTGGAAGGAAGGAGGGGTGTGGTCCAGAGGCGGCGGTAGAGGGAGGACCAGACGCCGGGGAGCTTCAGTCGGTGAAAGAACAGGCGGTGT
>Ga0137397_10002772_pt1 | contig 12182 bp, 11 predicted proteins | sample czorhiz116metaG_FD_106658 | JGI IMG/M metagenome (GOLD analysis project Ga0137397, IMG submission 106658) | Vadose zone soil microbial communities from Angelo Coast Range Reserve, California, USA - czorhiz1.16 metaG | ecosystem: Environmental > Terrestrial > Soil > Vadose zone | place: USA... | reverse complement strand
TGGAAAAAGCAAGAGGGCCTGCCAACGAGGCAGGGCAGAGGCGGGAGCGGCTAATAGAACGGGGCGAACATTACAAAGATAGGATACCGCCAAAAAGGGCGCGAGGCAATTGTGCCGTTCGCGCGGTTGCTGGCGTGGTACGCGGTGTACTACGATGCACAAACGATGAGCGAAGCGGCGAGAATGGCGAGTTTTCCAGAAAACGAAGAGCTACAACAAGCTGGGCAGGCGACGGATGCGGGATTTCTGTGGGACTTTTGGTATCCGGCGGTGCGCAGCGAGGAGATTCGCGGGAAGAGGCTCGCGACGGCGATGTTGCTGGAAGTGCCGCTGGTGCTGGGACGCACGAGCGATGGGCGCGCATTTGCAATGCGCGATTCGTGCCCACACCGGGGAATACCGCTTTCTTATGGGCGATTCGATGGGACGACGGTGGAATGCAGTTATCACGGGTGGCGATTCGATGGCTGCTCCGGGAAGTGCGTGGAAATCCCTTCGCTGACGAGCCAGGACAAACTGAAGGTGGATCGCATTTTCGCCGGGCATTATCCGTGCGAAGAGCGCGACGGATACGTGTGGGTGTACATGACAGCGCCAGGTGGCCGCGCGCCGGAGAAGATTGTGGCGGCGCCAGAACTGCCGAAGTTCGGAGCGCGTTTTAAGCGTACGCAATTGTTTTGTGACCTGCCTTCGCATGTGGATCACGGAATCATCGGATTGATGGATCCGGCGCACGGGCCGTTCGTGCATCAATCTTGGTTTTGGAGAAGCCGTCGGAGCATTCACGAGAAGGAAAAAAAGTTTGAGCCGATTCCGAACGGATTTCGCATGAGCCCGCATTCGCCGAGCACGAACAGCGCGCCGTATCAGCTGCTGAAGAAAATGACCGGCGCTCCGGTGACGACGACGATTGATTTCGTGCTTCCGAACTTGCGACTGGAAGAGATCCGCAGCGGGAAGCTGTGGTTTTCGAGCCGCGCGACGGTGACACCGGTGCGGCGCGATCTTTGCCGAATTGATTTCGTAGCGGCGTGGAATGTGCCGCTGCCGGTTTTTGTGTTCCGCAGCTTCGCCAAAACATTTTTGCGGCAGGATCAGGAGACGATGATCCAGCAATCGGAGGGATTGAAGCACAATCCGCGACTGATGCTGATTGACGACGCGGACCGTCCGGCAAAGTGGTATTTTGCGCTGAAGGCGAATGCGCTCGAAGAGCGGCGGACGGGGCAGGCAAAGCCACATCCGATGGATGGTCCGGTGACGCTGCACTGGAAGTCGTGAGGGAAGTTCCGGTCTGAGTTGCATCCAGCGATTTCGAGGTTTGTTGGAGGAGAGTCATGGGGAAGACGACGCTGAGAGAATTGGCGATGATATGCGGAATAGTATTTTGCGCGAGCCGTGCTGTTTCGGCGCAGGAGAAGGCGCCGATACGGGTGGCGCTTGTGGGACTGGCGCATGGCCATGCGAGCGGACTTTTGAGGGCGCTTCCGCAAAGCAAGAGCGCGAAGTTAGTGGCGATTGTTGAGCTGCAGGCGGCATTGCAGCAGCAATATGCGGGGAAATTTCACTTGGACAAGGGATTGTTCTATACAGATTTGGAAAAAATGTTGAACGAGCAGCATCCGGATGCGCTGCTGGTGTACACGGCGATCTATGAGCACCGAAGAATTATCGAGACGGCGGCGAAGCATGGGGTGAACTCGATGGTAGAGAAGCCGCTTTCTACGACGCTGGAGGACGCAATTGCGATTCGCAAGGCTGCGCGCGAGCATCACGTGCAGGTGCTCGTGAATTATGAAACGACGTGGTACGCAAGCAACCGAGAAGTGTACGCGGAAGTGAAAGAGGGAAAGCTCGGCGAAGTGCGAAGGATTGTGGTGCACGACGGGCATGAAGGGCCGAAGGAGATTGGAGTAGAGCCAGAATTTTTGGAGTGGCTTACCGACCCAGTGAAAAATGGCGCAGGGGCGTTATTCGATTTTGGATGTTATGGCGCGGATCTGGCGACGGTGCTGATGCGCGGGCAAGCACCTGTTAGCGTTAGCGCGGTGACGCAGACCGAGAAGCCGGAAATCTATCCGAAAGTGGATGACGAGGCGACGGTGGTGTTGCGGTATGCCAAGGCGCAGGCGGTGTTGATGCCTTCTTGGAATTGGCCGTTTTCGCGGAAGGATATGGAAGTGTATGGGGCAACGGGTTATGCGATTACGATGGGCGCGGATCGGCTGCGCGTGAGGTATCACGGAGAGAAGAAGGAGTCAGAAGTTGCGGCGCCTGCGGCCCCGGTGGCGGAGTCGAATTCGCTGGATTACTTGGCGGGCGTTCTGCGCGGCGAGATCAAGACGGAGGGAGATGCGTCATCGCTGGAGACGAACATGGTGGTGATGCAGATTTTGGATGCGGCGAGGAGAGCGGCGGCGACGGGGAAGACGGTGGCGATAGCGAAGTTGCCCGAATGAGAAAATGAAAATCAGCGGAGGGAGGCTAGGTCGAAGGTGGTGGTGACATGCTGGCCGTCGGGGGTGAAGACTTCGACGGTAGCGTCATTGGATTCGAGGTCGTGCGCGTCACAGACAAGCCAGAGGAGCGCGCCGTTCATGCCGATATCAGAGTACGTTGCTTCGCCATCCTGAGAGAGCGGGTCGATCCATTGATCCTTTTGTGAAAGACCGACGCGGAAAGCCTGCCAGAAATCGTCCTGACGAATCTTGATCCCTTTTTCAGAAGCGATGTCTTTCGCGTTGCGGCCCGCTTCCAGGAAGCCGTAGGTCGCGGTGAACTCAACCCGAACGCGAACGAGAATGGTATCGGAGCGGGAGTGATAGTCAGCAGCGGCTTGTTGGGCGCTGTAGCCGCTCGATTGTGAATTCGAAGAATCTATGACCTGAGCGTAGGGAGTGAACAGGCGAACTTCTGAAATGTATGGGCCTTTTTTGGGCGGCGCGAGGTGACGGATATACGGCACGAGTGCCGACTCGGTGGAAGCGTCGTGATGCTGGCCGATGAAGTAGGCTTCGCGAATGGTCTGCTCGGTGAGAGGGATTTCGAAAGCGACGCACTGCGGCAAGAGTAAGAGCAACGGAATGAGAAGTGCGAGTGGGCGTTTGAGAGCAGCGTTCATGGAGTTCTCCGAAGTCAGCGAAGGGAAGCCAGATCGAAGTCCGCATGGACCGTTTGGCCGTCCGGTCCCGTGACTTCGAATGTTGCGCGTTGAGAAGAGAAGTCAGACGCGGGAAATTCCAGATTGACGGTTGCGCCTATCAGTAAGCAATTGCCGTACTTGCCGCGGCTAATGTCGCCTTTGCCAGATACGTATAACGGCTCGCGTTTCGATTCGTCATCGAACGCGCGAAATTCAAAATTTTTCCAGAAAATGGACGGACGGAGATTCTGGCTATTACTAGCGTTCGACGCGGACATTTCGCTCGGCGAAAGTATGCGTGAATAGGTGGGCGTCAGAAGAATTTTGACGGTGAAGATGATGTTGTCTTCCCGGCCATGGTGATCGAGTTGGGCTTGCTGTGCGCTGTAATCCTCGACGCGCCTAGAGTACTCGCGAACGAGTTGAGCGAAGGGTGTAAGGAGCTGAACGTTTTCGATGTACGGGCCTGTTTTTGGGGCGGGCAGATATTTTGTGTAGGGTCCCAGAAACTCTGCGGAAGAGGCTTTGTAGCGTTGTCCGAGGAAATAAGCGGAACGAACGCTGGTGTCGGAGAGGGGATAATCGAGTGCAGAGGACGGAGGAACGGCGAGCAGTGAAACGGCAAGAATGAGCAGGATGGGGCTGGTGGAAGAACGCATAGATAATTGCTCTACAGATTAGACTCAGGCAATGGTAGCGCGGTTTCCCGGATGCTGCTAGAAGCGGTCAGAGAAACCAATGAGAATTAGATGCGGCGAGTGACGTTGGGGAAATCGAGCCAGACTTTGACGCCGCAGAAATGGGAGCCTTCGGTGCAAATGGGTGTGGCGATTCCGGCGCGAAGATGGCAGGGCGGACCGACGTATTTGGCGAATTCAGGGTGGACGCGGCGGAGTTCGGCGACTTCGTCCATGGAGGCGGCGTAAATTTCTTCCTGGGCATTGAAGCAGGTGCGCATGGTCCATTTGTGGAGAAGGTGGAGGAGTGAACCGGATTCGACTAGGCGGATAGACTTTGCATTGGGGAGAAGATAGAGGGCGATTTCGGGTGAGACACCTCGGTCTAGGAGTTGATTCTTGGCGGACCAGGCGTCGTGCATGGCGCGTTCGTAGACTTCGCTCGCGCGAGGATTTTGTTTGAGGAGCTGTGGCGTGATGTAGTCGGGGTTGCGCGTGTCGGCAAGGGTGAGCAGAGGGCGCGAACCAGGGACCATGCGATGGCGCTGATCCTGTGAATCGGCGGTGTGGGAGATTTTTTTGGCGAAGGTGTAGTTGGCGTGCTGAAGGGCGCGCATGATGGGCGCGTGGACGCCGACATTAAGAGTCTCCAGCCGGTAGAGATTCCTTGCCGGATTGAGAAGCCGATCGATTGCTTCGGCGTTACTGCATTGCGCTTCCGTGAGCCCGAGCACTGCACGATAAGATTCGGCCGTGACGCGGGCGGCGTTCGGCGAGTAGTCAACAAGGCGAGACGTTTTCCCTTGGAGCTTGGCGTCAAATTCGCGGGCGAAACCTTCGCCGGCGGAGGAGACGGTCGTGGAGTCCTTGAATTCGGGAAGTTCCTCCAGCGGCTCCGTGCCGAAGCGGTCGAAGAATTGCGGGTCGAGCTCTTTGACGAGCGTGACCATTGCGCCGGCGACGGCGCGAGTTTCACTCGGAGTGTCCGACGCAGCGGCCATACGCCAGAGGCGATGGAGAACGATGCCGGAAATGGTGTGGACCATCGTGGTGAATGCGGCGACGGGTAAAACGTAGCGGGCGATTTCGATGGCGCGTTTTTCGGCGGAGCGCTCGATTTTCAGGACGTGTTTGGGATTGGAATTGGGGCCGAGGCGCCAGATATCACCGAGGATGGCGCGCGTATCGCCGACGAGGAGGGCGGAGAGTTCACGGTAGTAATTCCAGGCGCGGACGACGGCTTGTTCGTAGATTTCTTTTGCGGACTCGTTAAAGTAGAGATCTACGGGCGGGACGTAGGCCTGAACGCGATCCATGCGGACGTAGCGCTGGCTTTGTTGCTCGGAATTGTAAAAGGGATGCGCGTGGAGAAAGGACCAGACGAACTGGCGGCTGATGTTTTCGAGGCCGAATTCGAACGTTGCATGCTGAAAGACGGTGTGATGGCCGCTGTTGAAAGTGGCCGCGCCAATGTTGAGGCGCTGCTTGTCGGTAATTTCTTCGGGAGTGATGAGGTGGTCTGCGTAACAAGTGCGGGCGGCGGCGATGGCGGAGTCAAAGGGATGGTTGAAGAAGTTGCGGAGCGTGACACGAGGCGGGGCGGATTCGACCGATTCGCTTTGGTGCGCGCCTTCGAACATCCGTGATTGAGTGGCCACGATGAAGAATCTAACACAGAGAGCAAAGAGAATGCGGAGCGGTACGTTTTGAAGCAAAAAGAAAAAAGGGCGCGGCGGGCGCGCCCCAGGATGGAAGTTCCGTTACTTTTTTGCGGTCGCGGTTTTGGCGGCGGCGTCAGCGTATTTCTTGGTGAAACGTTCAACGCGGCCGGCGGTGTCGATCAGCTTCTGCTTGCCGGTGAAGAACGGGTGGCAATTCGAGCAAATTTCGACGCGCAGCATGTCGCCTTTGACCGTGGAGCGAGTCGGGAAAGTATGACCACAAGCGCAATGCACGGTGACGGCGTGGTAGTCGGGATGAATTCCTGGCTTCATGATTCTCCATTCTGATGCGGCCGGTCTGCGCGGCTACCCGAGATAGGGTGTTACAGCCACGTCGCTAGGTCGCAAGGCAAACCTTGATTATAAGGGATTCCGTGGGGATTGCCAAATTTGGGGTTTTGCGGTGATGGAGGAGAGGACTCTGCCGCACACTCGGATGAATCACGGGTTAGGAATTGTTGCGGAAGCTTCGTTTGAATAGATGCTTTCATCACCCGCAGGGTCCACAGCGGTTGTCACATAAAAATATTCGTTTCCCGAGAGCACAGAGGCGTCATTGTAATTCGTACCGGGGACCAGAGACGACGTAATCAGGGAGTAGGGGCCACCAGAATTGCCTCCCCGATACACGCGATAGCCTGCAACGTTACTGGTACTTGGATTCCAAGATAGCGTGACGGAATGCAGTGGTGCGCTCACGCTCGAACCTGTCCCGGCAAGGGCCATCGTGAGTGGAGAAGATGTGGATGGCGTAGATACTTGGAGCGTTCCAGTGACGAGACCCGATGACGTTGGGCGAAAATTTACCTGAAAATCCAGTTGTTGATTTGGAGCAAGAGTGAGCCCTGTGGACAAGCCAGTGGTACTGAACACGGACCCAGAAATGGTAACGGCGCTTATCGTGACGGAAACGTTTCCGGTGTTCTTGATGGAAGCATTTTGGGATGCGGTGGCTTGGAGGTTAGTCGTTCCGAAGGTGAAGGAAGATGGAATCATTTGCCACGCTGGGGCGGCCTGTGTCCCTGCGCCCTGGATGGGAATGCTGAGAGGTGAACTCGGATCGTTGCTCGTAATAGCAATGGTGCCTTTGACAGTTGTTGCGGCGGTTGGCATGAAGCTGAGCGTGAGAGTCTGGCTCGCACTCGGAGCAAGCTGCATAGGAGTAGTGACGGGACTTAAGGAAAATCCCGTACCAACAAGGCTTACGGTAGTGATATCCAAATTCGCTTTGCCTAGATTGGAGATTTGGATGGTTTGCGTATTTTTCTGCCCGACGACGACGTTCTTAAAATCCACAGAGCCTGGTATAACCGAAATTTGTGGGGAAGTTGTTGAAGTTGTTGAAATTGCTCGCGTAACCCCTGCGCAGCCGGACAGTAGCGAGCTTGCCGCGCTTAAAAGCAGGCAGGCAAGTGGACAGCAAAATTTCAGATAAGTTCCCGGTACACGGGACCCCTGCGGAGAGCTCTGAGGCACGAATCGAAGATAGCGGCGAGACCCGAGGTGACGCAATTTGGCCGAAGTACAGGTTTGGTACAGGTTTGTCGTCTGTACCAACTGCCGTAAGGGACAAACGAGAAACAAATCCCTGCGAAATCATGGAAATTAGCGGGAAATGACGTAGAAAGACGGACTCAGGAGACGAAGCAGCAGCCAACGCGCAAGCTGCCTTCGGAAGTGGGCCGTGACCAAACTGGTTTGAGGTTGACACGAACAGGGGGAAGAATCGGTACGTGCAGGACGGCCAGGAAATTGTCATGAAGCTCTTGCGCGGACTCGAGTTCGAGAGCGACGCCTCCGAATCCAAGATCCAGAACCTTTGCGCGGCGCGCCGCTGATTCGCCGAGTACGGCATAAGCGTTTGTTCCGGTCATGGAAACGCGTTCCGCCTTGCGTTGGACGGCGTAGTCAGGGCGGGCCTGAATGCCGGGACCGGCGATTGGCATGACAGCCTGCACGGTTGTAGTGGAAGCCGAGACCGCGGCAGCAAGTGAACTCTCGGATGTTTGCGCTGGGCGAGGCATTTCGAGGGGCGCCGATTTTTCCGGAGGAGGAGATTCAACCACTGTCGGCGCTTCTGGCGCGGCGGGCGGCAAGTCTTGTGCTGCCGGTTGTGAAACGGAGTCAGCTTCGTACTGTGGCGAAGACGACGGTGGTTGTTCGACGCTCGGCTCAGGCTCCGACTCAGCAACTGATTTGCCGTGATTGCCGTGCTTCAACCGATAGAGTCGCTCATCGGCTATATGAATAAGCTGATCGGCTTGATCGCCGTCAATCGCGAATGTGGCCACGCCGTGGTCCATGCTTACGTCCACGGAAATTTGCAAGGAGTGAAGGACTTCAGAAAAAACTACGCCGACGCGTCTGCTCAGCGCGACAGCCTGAGCGGAATCGGTTTGAGGGAGAATTAGGGAAAACTCGTCACCGCCAATGCGGAACGCAGAGTCCGAAGTGCGCAAGGATTTGCGAAGAGTGGCCGCCACGGCGCGCAACACTTCGTCGCCCCGGGGGTGACCATGCCTGTCGTTTACTTCCTTGAAGCGATGGAGATCCAACATGACGAGACTCAGCGGATGGGCATAGCGCTTCGCACGGTTTAGTTCTTTTTCAAATGTTTCCCGAAAGAGTCTGCGATTGTGGAGTCCCGTGAGCGGATCGGTGACGGCATTGAGTTCCAGTTTCTTGAGGTCGTCACGTTCAATCAATAGGGGAAAGCGGAAGAGATCGTTCGAAGTGAAGACATCAACGAGAGCCGTTTGCAAAGAGACCGTTTGTCCCGAAGATCCCGCGAGCGATTGCCGGCGCAGAAGGATTTCGTCCCAAAGCTGGACTGACTTCTCTTCGGAAATCTCGAGATGAGTCAAAGTGCGAAAAAATCCACGCAGGAATTGCCCGCGTGCGGAATGGTCGAGCGGTTGAAGCGTTTCAACGATGATGTCGAGAAAATCGGCAGCGACTGACGGACGAGGCTCGACTGGCGCGCCGGGGCTGGGCATGTTTGGTATGGGCGTAACCTCTGCCTATCCCCGCGGGGGTTGGGGAAAGCCAACTTTGCAACTAAACGTAACCAAGGAGCAAACGGGATACCAAATTAATATGCCTTCGCTTGCTGCCAAAAAGAAATCCGAGTCTTTGTGTTGCTGTAAAGTATTGAAAAAGGTGCCGTTGTGTCAAGAGGCGGCAGAAAAAACTTGGGGGCGCGAGAATTGAGTCAAGAGGCCAGTCGGATAAGCCAAATCGGGGAGGAAGAAGTGGAAGATTATTGTCCTGACTACTCAAGAGGGCGGAGAAACTCCACGCCGAAAAGACGGAGTTCCCCGGCAACTTGCTGCCGTAGGACTTTTGCGGTAATTGGAGGGGTTTCATTCGGTACAAGGCCGGAAGATGCTGGCGAAGGCGTAGGAATCGTGAGATGAACGACTTGATCCGGGCGAAGAATATGAGTTGAAGCGATGCAGGCTCCAAATGCACTAATATTCAGGGTTTTCGTTAGTTCAACGAAGTCGACTCCTGAGGCATCCTGCCCCCTGAGAAACACTGGGACTTGGAGGCGAATTCTCGGTGAGCGACGTTGGTTGGAGGCATCCACAAGCGGCTTATTCTTCGCAACCTGAATTTCCACAATTAGCCCCTTTGGTACCGGAGACCTAGTACGGTTTTAATGCATCTGTAGGGCCAGAGTTATTCGTCTTCAGGCCGGATTAAAGCGTTTGAATTTAGTGGCTTAGGACGTATACATTTCCATGATGCATAAAATTTCCCTCAGGACACGGACAAATGGATAGGTTATTTCCCATATTGTGCAAGTGGAACGGATTTACCATTGACACTCTGGGACCCCTCTGAGAGCATGACCTACCGACGGGAAAATTTTTACCACTTTGCGGGGAGACGACTTAGGTGATGGAGACTCAAAGCACTGCTCTGTCGCCAGAGGCCGCCAGTCCCGTCAGTGTTCCGCTATCAGCTGTTAAGAATTTGTTGGATTGCGTGGACAAGGGATTGTTGATAGCTGAGCGCGGCGGACGCATTGTGATGGCAAATTTGCGCGGACGAGAGTGCTTGGCATCGCTAGGCCACGCCGACTACCATGACGCGAATTTGATCAATGACGTCCTGGAAGCCTCACGTGAATCGTTTCTGCAGGAAATTGAAGCGGGGTCGCGAGAAGTCCAGCTCGAAATCGCTTCCGGAGCGAACAAGTTTCTTGCGACGGTGCAGTGGATGCCGGAGCAAGAATGGCTTCTAGTGCAATTTGAGCAAGCCGTAGCGAATCGGCCGCCAAGCGCGGAGACTCAACTCACCGTTCAAGAATTGCTGCAAGAACGCGAGATTACATACCGAAATTTGCTTGCTGCCTATTTGAAACTGCAGGAAGTGAATCGCCAGAAGACGGTATTTTTAGCTTCGGCCGCGCATGAATTGAAGACGCCGCTGGCCGTAATCAAGGGTTACTACGATTTGCTTTTGACCGGCTCGCTCGGGCGCTTGACTGAAAAGCAGCGGGACATACTTGAGGAATCTAAGGAGAGCTGCGAGCGATTGGTGCGGCTCGTTTCCATGTTTCTGAACTATTCGGCGCTGGAGAGCGGAAAGCTAGTTCTTCAGCTCCGTGAGAATGACTTGCGCGATTGTTTGGATGAGATGGCGAAAAGATGGTCTGAAGCGTTCCAACGAAAAGGCGTGCGCCTCGACGTTAGCCTTGATCCTTCCATTCCGACATTCCGATTCGATTACCAGAAAGTGCAGCAAGCCGCGGCGAATCTGCTTGATAACTCTCTGAAGCACACGCCGGCGGGGGGAACCGTAACGCTCGTGGCGGCACCAAATTTTTGGGAGCGGCGCGTGGCGAAAGTAGCGCCGAACCAGGAACGTCGCAGACTCCGGTTGCCGCGACCAAACAGCGTGGAAGTCAGCGTTTCAGACTCGGGATCGGGAATCGCCCCGGAACATCACCAGGAAATTTTTGAGGATTTTGTGCGGGTGGATCGCAACACGTCTGGAATGGGGCTGGGATTAGCGATCGCGAAACGATTGGTGCAGGCTCATCGCGGCAAGATCTGGGTGGAAAGTGAAGCAAAGAAGGGCAGCACTTTCCATTTCTTGCTGCCGATTGAGCAATAAAGAAGAGTTTGGTCCGTAGAGTTTATAGATAGAGAGGAACGAGAGATGGCAGTAAAAGAAAAAATTCTGGTGGTTGATGACGAACCGAGCATCCGCAAATACTTGCAGACGCTTCTGGAAGTCGAAGGATTTGAGGTCGAGACGTTAAGCAGCGGTTCGGACGCGATCAAAAAAATCAGCAAAGGAGATCGCCCGGACTTCATCATTCTTGACGTGTTGATGCCCGAACTGAGCGGGATCGATACGCTGAAAGAGTTGCTGCAGATTGACCGCAGTTTGAATGTGATTATGCTTTCGTGCTCGAACGAAGTAGGAGTCGTCGTGGAAGCGATCCGTTTGGGAGCGCACGACTACTTGACCAAGCCGTTTGAGAAGTCCGAGCTCGATGCGGCGATGCTCAAGTCACGCCGGAAGAAGCAACTCACGACGGAGAATAAGGCACTGCGCGACTACTGCGATCAGGTCACGGAAGATTTGAGTTTTCTGGCTGCGAGCCCCCAGATGGTGCGAATCCGGCAGCAAATCCTGCAAATCGCGCCCGTGGACGTGCCGATTTTCATTTGCGGTGAAAGCGGCGTCGGCAAGGAAGTCGTGGCAAGAATGATTCATTTGCGTTCCAAGCGGCGAACACAACCGTTTGTGAAGGTGAATTGCGCGGCATTGCCTGGAGAGCTGCTGGAATCCGAATTGTTCGGTTTCGAACAGGGAGCATTCACGGGCGCAGTACGAGCGAAGCCCGGAAAATTCGAACTGGCGAACAAAGGAACGATTTTCCTCGACGAAATTGCGGAAATGGGTCCGCATTTGCAGGCAAAATTGCTGCACGTTTTGCAGGACCATCAATATTCGCGGCTGGGCGGAAGGAATTTGATTGACACGGACGTCCGCGTGCTTGCCGCGACGAACGTGGACGTTCATGAATCGATAAAAACCGGACGCTTCCGTGAGGATCTCTACTATCGCTTAAACGTGCTCTCGATTCTGGTTCCTCCGTTGCGTGAAAGGACGACAGAAATTCCATTGCTGTTCAACCATTTCCTGTCAAAGTACGCGGAGAAATTCGGCAAGCCGGCAGTCGAACCTTCAAAGCACCTATTGGATGCGGCTCTGAACTATCCCTGGCCGGGCAACTTGCGGGAGCTGGAGAATTTTGTGAAGCGGTACGTGATTCTCGAAGACGACGAAGGCAGCCTGCGCGAGTTGGTGGAAATGTCTGCGACACGCCAACGGACATCACCGCGGGAAGAACCAGCGGCTCCACGCGAGCAAGGGCTGAAAGCGTTGGTTCGCGGATTGAAAGACGAAGCCGAAATGGAAGCCATTGCGGACGCGCTGGAAAAGACTCGTTGGTGCAGAAAAGACGCGGCGAAAATGTTAGGCATTAGCTACAAGGCGCTGCTCTACAAAATGCGCCAGTTCAACCTGGATACGCCACGGAGCCGACGCTCGGCTGCGGCACCCGTTGCAGAAGCGACTCCGATCGCGGCTGGACGAAACGAATAGTGTGCCTGCGCTAGA
>Ga0137397_10002771_pt1 | contig 12185 bp, 7 predicted proteins | sample czorhiz116metaG_FD_106658 | JGI IMG/M metagenome (GOLD analysis project Ga0137397, IMG submission 106658) | Vadose zone soil microbial communities from Angelo Coast Range Reserve, California, USA - czorhiz1.16 metaG | ecosystem: Environmental > Terrestrial > Soil > Vadose zone | place: USA... | reverse complement strand
GGATGTTGCGTCGGTGACGTAGCCGTCCCACAGGAATACGAGATACGGATCGCCGCCGTAGTCGTAGTAGTACCGGCCGCCCGGGTAGCCAGACTCGTTGCGGGTCTTCGTGCGCTCGAACTCGAAGCCGAATTTGAACTCGTGGCTCTTGCCGGCAAATTTGTCGGCGTACCGCGTCAGCGTCGCCGCGGTCACGTTGCGTGTGCGATCGAAGCGGCCGAAGTACGGCACGTTCACCGAGAAGAGGCCGGTTACCGAGTCGAAGTGCGGGTACGGGCCGCTGCGCGTCTGCGGCGGCGTCGGCTCGACCGGGAAGTAGCCCCAGTAGCCGCCGTTGCGCACGTTGAGCATCGTCTTCGAGTTGATCGTCCAGGTTACCTGGCCGTTCCAGTTGACTTCTGGCGACGGCTCGAGCGCGGTCGTCTCCGTCGTGGGGCGTGTAGCGCTCGCGCCGCGCCCTTCGACGTCGAACTTGTCCCACTCGACGAACCCCTCGACGCGTACATTTTGTGAGGCCGCCAACGTCAGCTTGCCGATCACACGCGGATCCTTTTCGCTCTGGTAGTTGCCAGTGTAGCCGGCCGGCCGATCCTGGCGATTGAAGTACTGGACCCCGGTGAAGAAGAACAGCTTGTCCTTGGCGATCGGGCCACCGATCTGCGCGGTGGTGTCCCAGTACGACTTGATTTCGCGCGGCGTGAAGGTCTTCTGCAGGTCAGCGGAGAGCGACGTCGTATTGTTGGCGATCCAGTTCTTGCGCTCGAAGAGGTACTCGCCGAGACCGGTGAACCTGTTGCTTCCTGAACGGATGATGCTGTTGGCGGCGACGCCGGTGAACTCGCCGTACTCGGCGTTGGCGCCGAGCGAGACGATCTGCACCTGCTCGACCCAGTTGTAGTTGAAGAACGACCAGGGCGTGCCGGCCTCCGGGTCACTGACGTCCACACCGTCCATGAGCAGCGCGTTCGAGCTCTGCGCGGCGCCGAACGCGACGTTCGCGCTGACGCCGGGCGTGAGGTTGATGATGTCCGGCTGGAAGCGCGCGGTCGGAAGGTTCTGCAGCATCGCGTCGGTGAGCTGCGTGTTCGAAGCGGAGCTCTTGACGTCGACGACCGGTGATTCCCCGGTCACTTGAACGGTTTCGCTGACCGATGCGACCGACAATGTGATGTCGATCGTGCTCGTCGTGCCCAGCGCCAGGACGATGTCGGATCGTTTCACCGTCTTGAAGCCGGCCAGCGAGGTCTCCATCTCGTAGACCCCGGGGCGAAGCGCCGGGAAGCGGTAAATCCCCTGCGTGTCGCTGACGCTGGTCTGGACGCCGCCGATTTGCGTCGGGCTCGAGACGTTGACGGTGACACCGGGCAGGACCGCGCCGGTGCTGTCCTTGATCGTGCCGGTCAGAGACGATGTTTGAACAGCTTGTGCAAGCAGCGGGGTGGCCGCGCCGAGAATCGCGCATACGAGCGCTATCACCGGAACGGCCGGTTTCCACTTCATGCTCATCCTCCTCGCGCGAGAGTATACACTTCTGCACACCGTTCAATCATGGGAAACCGCTCAGTCGGGACCACGACGCGGGTATGTGTGAAAAGCGTCTGTGCTGCGCTGCTGTGGGCGGCTGTGTCATGTGCCCGTTCTGATACACCACGGCAGGCTGCGCGGTCGCAGGACCTGATCGTGCTCACGATCGATACACTGCGCGCCGACCACGTCGGCGCGGCCGGCGGTCCCGCGGGCGTGACGCCCTCTCTCGATGCGCTCGGCCGCGCGGGCGCGGTGTTTCTCGACGCGACCGCGCACGTGCCGTTGACGCTGCCCTCGCACATCTCGATCTTCAGCGGACGCTATCCGATCGCGCATGGCGTGCACGACAACGGAAGCGTGGCGGTTCCCGAATCGGTCCCGATGCTGGCGACGGTGCTGCACGCAGCCGGGTATCACACGGCAGCGTTCGTCTCGTCGTACGTCCTTCGGGGATCGACCGGGCTGGCGCGCGGATTCGAGGTGTACGACGATCGATTCGAAGACAGCGGACGCGCGCATCTGACGACGACCGCGCTGGAGCGGCGGGGGCCGGAGGTCGCGCGCGAAGCGTCGCGCTGGCTGGCCGCGGCGCCGCGGCCGTTTTTTCTGTGGGTGCACTTCTACGACCCGCATGCGCCATATGATCCGCCGCCGGCCTTTGCCGCGAAATTCCCGGGACACCCGTACGACGCCGAGATCGCCACCAGCGACTTTGGCGTGTCGATGATCCTGAGCGCGCTGCCGCCGGACCGGCGCGCAGAGACGGTGATCGTGGCGACCGGCGATCACGGCGAGAGCCTCGGGGAGCACGGTGAATCGGAGCACGGCATCCTGCTGTACGTCGCCACGCTCCACGTGCCGCTCATCATGCAGGGCCCCTGTGTCCCGGCCGGCGTCAAGGTGCGCCAACAGGTTCGGCATGTCGATCTGCTGCCGACCGTTGCCGCGCTGTTGGGCGTGCAAGCGCCGTCGCCGCTCGACGGGGTCAGCTTGCTGCCGCTCATGGGGTCAGACCAGGGTCAGAGCGTCGCCAGAATAGCGTCAGATCAGCGTGAGAATAGGGGCAGACGCCAGTCTGACGCCGTTGCAAAAGCTGCGACCGATGCGCCGATTTCGTACGCAGAAAGTCGTTTCGGGGAGCTGCACTTCGGCTGGAGTCCGATTCGCAGCGTCCGCGACGGCATGTGGAAGTACATTGACGCGCCGGACGCCGAGCTTTACGAGCTGACAGCCGACCCGGGCGAGCGGGAAAATCGCCGAGCGGCTCGCGGGGAGAAAGCGGCCGGCATGGCCCGCGTGCTCGGCGGCCTTGTCGCGCGGGCGGAGACTGCGCCCCGAACGCCTGCCGCAGCGGACGCCGACGTTGCCGATCGCCTGCGCAGCCTCGGCTACGTCAGCGGACAAGTGACGATTGGGGCGGGCAGGGCGGGTGAGGCAGGTAGGTCGGGTGGGGCAGGTGGGTCGGGTAGGGCAGGTAGGTCGGGTGGGGCAGGTGGGTCGGGTGGGGCAGGTAGGTCGGGTCGGGCAGGTAGGTCGGGTGGGGCAGGTGGGCCAGGTGGGTCGGGTGCGTCGCGTGCGTCGGCAGGAGAAGATCCGAAGCAGGAGATTGCGCGGTACGAGAAATATGTCGCCGCGTTCAACGACGGCCTCGGCCGCCTTGAAGCCGGGCGGCCGCGCGACGCGGAGCCGATCTTCCGCCGCCTCGCCCGCGAATTTCCGCTGGCGTTCGAGGCGCACCAATACCTCGCCCGCGCATTGGCCGGACATCGCGCCTGGCCCGAGGCGACTGCCGAGCTCGATCTGGCGATACGCTTGAGCCCGCGCGAAGCGGTGCTGTACTTCGACGCTGCACGCACCCATGCGGAGGCGGCACAAATCGATCGCGCGTTCGCGCGCGTGGCCGAAGGACGAAGGCTCGAGCCCTCGTCCTTCTACGGCGCGATGACCGAGGCGGTCGTGGCGCGGGCTGCCGGAGATACCGACCGCGAGGAGCGCGCGTGGCGAGAGGCGATCCGCTTGAACCCGACGCTCGCCGTCGCGCATCTCGAACTGGGACGGCTGGCTGAAGCGCGCGGCGACCGCGACGCGGCGCGGACCGAGTACCGTTTTGCGCTCGACGGCGACTCGACGCTGGCCGACGCGCGGCAGGCGCTCGAGCGCGTGGGGCGATGACGCGCCGGACAAAAGCAGGAACCGCACAGACGCCGCGCGCGAAGCGCGCCTCCCGCGCCGCGCTGCTGGCGGCTTGCCTCGCCGCCGCGGCCATCGCGGGCGCCGTCCTCTGGCTTCGCCTCGTCCCGCGCGCGGTGACGTCGGTGACCGGCGAGCCGCTGGGGCACCTGCCGGCGGGCGTGCGCACCGCGGATCTCAACCTGCTGCTCGTGACCCTCGACACGACGCGCGCCGATCGCATTCACGCCTACGGCTTCAACGGGGTCGAGACGCCGAATCTCGATCGCCTCGCGCGCGAGGGCGTCCTGTTCGAGCAGGCGGTCGCGCCGGCGCCGCTGACGCTGCCGGCGCACGCGTCGATCTTCACGGGCACGTTTCCGCCGGCGCACGGCGTCCGCGACAACGGCGGCTTTTTTCTCGACGAGCGCGAGACGACGCTCGCCGAGCGCCTGCAGGCGCACGGCTTCACCACCGGCGGCTTCGTCGGCGCGTACGTGCTCGATCACAAATGGGGCATCTCGCAGGGCTTCCAGACCTACTTCGACGACTTCGATCTGAGCAAATACCAATCGCTCTCGCTCGGCAGCGTCGATCGCCCCGGCAACGAGGTCGCGGACAAAGCGCTCGCCTGGCTCGATCGCGTCGGTTCGTCGCGGTTCTTTGGCTGGGTCCACTTCTACGACGCGCACTCGCCGTACACGACTCCCGAGCCGTTCAAGTCGCGCTATGCCGGTCATCCCTACGTCGGCGAGATCGCCTTCGTCGATGCGCAGGTGGGCCGGCTCCTTTCGTATCTCGACGCGCACAACCTCTCCGCGAACACCGTCGTCATCGTCATGGGCGACCACGGCGAGAGCCTTGGCGAACACGGCGAAGGCACGCATGGCTTTTTTGTCTATCAGGCGACGATGCACGTGCCGCTGCTGATTCGGGCCCCGTACGATTCGATGGCGGGCCGCCGGGTGTCCGACACCGTGCGAAGCATTGACATCCTGCCGACGGCGCTCGAGCTGCTCGGTGTGAGAACGCCGGAGCGCCTGGCAGGCGCGAGCGTCGTGCCGCTGATGACCGGCGCGAAAAAAGAGCTCGGTCTCGCGGCGTACTCGGAAGCCATCTACCCGCGCTTTCATTTCGGCTGGAGCGATCTGCGCGCGCTCACCGCCGGGCGCTACAAGTTCGTGGCCGCGCCGCGCCCGGAGCTGTACGATCTGCAGCAGGACCCGGCCGAGTCGAAGAACATTTACGCGGAGCGGCAGGCGCTCGGCGATCGGCTCAACCAGGAGCTTGTCGCGCTCGAGAGCCAGATGTCGGCGTCCGCGATGCCGCCGAAGGCGGCGGTGGAAGTGGATCCGGACGCGCGTGCGCGGCTCGCGGCGCTGGGCTATGTCGGCACGTTCGTCACGACGGCCTCACCGGATCGGGCCGGGCTGGCGGATCCGAAAGACAAGATTCAGCTGTTCAACCTGATGACGCAGGCCCGCGAGACGGCGCGCCACGACAAGGAATCCGACGAGGGGCTGCACGCCCTGCAGCGCGTCGTCGATCAGGACCCGAAGGTCATCGATGCGTGGTTCATGCTGGGCAACGAGTACTACCGCCGCCACGCATACGCCCGCGCGATCGAGCACTACAAGCACGCGCTGGATCTGAAACCGGACTACGACCTCGTCGTCATCAACATGGCGAACTCGTATCGCGCGCTTGGCCGGGATCAGGAAGCGATGGTCGGGTACCGCCGGTTCATGGAGCTCGATCCGAAGAACGCGCAGATCCGGTACGAGTCGGCGCAGATCCTCATCGACAACGGAAAGCTCGACGAAGCGCAGGCGGAGCTCGCGCACGCCCTGCAGATCGAGCCGAAGCTGGCGGCGGCGCGCAACGCGCTCGGCGTGCTGGCCCTGCGGCGCGGCGACCTCGGCGCGGCGGAACGCGAGATTCGCGCCGCGATTGCGCAGAAGCCCGACGTGCGCCTGGCCCACTACAACCTCGCGCTGCTGGCCGAGCAGCAGGGCGACCTGCAGCGCGCGATCGCCGAATACAAGAACGAGATGGAGTTGCACCCGAACAGCTACAAGGCGGCGTTCAATCTGGGACGGCTGTACGAACGTGTCGGCGATCGTCCCGCGCAAGTGGCGGCGTATCGCAAGGCAATCGAAATGAACCCGAGCTTCGCCGAAGGGCACCTGTTTCTGGCGAAGCTGCTTCTCGATCTCGAGCAGAATCTCGACGAGGCGGTTCATCTGGCGCACAGAGGTCTGGAGCTCGCGCCGGAGTCCGAGTACGCGCCGCTCGGCCACTACGTGATCGCCGACGTCTATTCGCGACAGGGGCGGACTGCAGACGCAGCGAAGGAGGCGGCGCGGGGCCTGTCGCTTGAAAAACGAAAGCTCAACCAGTAGCTTTAGCCGGAAGTACGACCCCTCGATGTGACAGAATGAGGGCCCAAACAGGGTGCCAGAGCGTAGCATTTTGAGACGGGAGTCCGAATGAATGTTCACCTCATCAACCCCAGCGCGTTGTCTTTCGGCGTCGGGGTTATCACGCCGCGATGGCTATATGTCCTTGCGGCAGCGACACCCGAGTCTTACGGCGACCCGATCATCACCGATGAAACGCTCGAGGCGTGGGATCCCCGGACCGTGTCGGCCGGCGACGTCGTAGGCATTGGCATCCATACGGGCAACGCCCTTCAGGGATACAAAATCGGCAACGTGGCGCGCGAACGCGGCGCGTACGTCGTGTTCGGCGGCATTCACGCGACCTTGTATCCCGAAGAAGCCGCGTCGCTCGGGGGCGCGCACTCGGTCGTCAAAGGCGACGGCGATCTGGTGTGGGCGCGAGTGATTGCGGACTGCGTCCGGGAGGCACCGCTCCCGCTGTACGACGGCGGCAAAGTCGAAGGCCGCGAGTTCAAGCCGGCGCGCTGGTCCCTGGTGCCTCGCGACAAATACATGTGGGCGTCGGTGCAGACCGTACGCGGCTGCCCGAAACACTGCTCGTTCTGCTCCGTGTGGAAGACCGACGGTCAGCGTCCGCGGCAGCGCGGCGTCGACGCGGTGATCAGCGAGATCGTCGATCTGCGGCGGCTCGGATTCAGCTTCATCGCGCTCGCTGACGACAACTTCTATCCGGTCACGCTCGAGGACCTCGCGATGGCGTCGCGGCGCCAGGACAAGAGCCGCCTCGAGGAGCTCACGGCGATGCGCGCCGAGCGGTTCGAGCTGATGGCCGCCCTCTCGGCGCTGCCCGACGACATGGTGTTCTTCACCCAGATCACGATGGAGGCCGCCGAGGATCCGGACTTCCTGGCCGCGATGAACAAGGCACGCATCAAAGGTGCGCTGGTGGGCGTCGAAGCAGTGACGCCCGAGGGGTTGAAGGACGTCTATAAAGATTTCAACATGAGCGGCGAGCACCTCGTCGACCGGCTGCGCGCCTTCCGGCACCACGGCGTCCACGTGCTCGGATCGTTCATCTTCGGCCTGCCGAGCGATCGCCCCGAGACTTTCGATCTCACCGCCGCGCTGGCCGAGCGCTCCGGCGTCACCTTCGCGCAGTTCGTGATGTTGACGCCCTTCCCCGGCACGGTCGATTTCGCTGCCTGGGAAAAGACGATGGAGTCGGATCCGACGCGGATCGACGGTGTGCCGATCACCCGCCACTGGCTGATCCCGAAAGGGAAGCAGCCGAAGGTGTACGTGCCGCACGCGGTGATGTCGCCGGATGAGATTCGCATGCGCACGCAGGGCGTGTGGGATCGCTTCTACAGCTGGCGCAACATCTGGGCGCGGGCGCACTGCGTGGAGTCGCTCCGGTCCCGCATCGCGTTCGTGCTGATTTCGAAGCTGTATCGGCAGATGTACGCGAACACCGGCATCGCGACCGACAGCGCGCGCATCAACCGGTCGGCGAGCTGGGCGCGCTGGATCGCCAAGCCATGCCAGCGGCTCTTCGCCGCGGCGCCGATGCCGGACCTGCAGGTGCCGCGCGGCGGGATGTCTCAGCCGGCGCGGGTCGCCTAGAGCCGGTCCAACCATTCGCGCCAGGGAAGCCGACGAGAAAGGACGAACACCTTGCCCACTCAAGCGATTCTCGGGTTGGCCGGCGTTAGTACCGACACGTTGGAACGGCACTAGTTCGCCGGGGATCGCGCGATGCCGCCGCCACGCGGTCGGGCGAGGGGGGCCCGCACGTCGAAGCGCCCCTCGGTCCTGATCATCGGTTCAGAAGTACACCCTTTCGCGAAGACCGGCGGGCTGGCGGACGTCCTCGGGGTGCTGCCGCCGGCGATCGCTCGTCTGGGATGGGGCGCGACCGTCGCGGTTCCCAGATACCGCGGTGTGTCGGCCGGCGCGCTCGTCGAGACATTCCCCGTCACATGCGGCGGCTTTACCCGCGAGGTTGGCTTTTTCGACGTCGAGCTCGCCGAAGGCGCTCGAGCGCTCCTCATCGAATGCGCCGATCTCTACGATCGGGAAGCGCTGTACGGCGTCGGCAACGCCGACTATGCGGACAACGCGCTGCGTTTTGCGTTTTTCGTGCGTGCGGCGCTCGAGTTTGCCGCGCGGTCGGTCGCCCCGCCCTCGCTCGTGCACGCGCACGACTGGCAGACGGGGCTTGCGCCGGTGTACTTGCGAACGCTGTACGCCTCGCATCCCGTGCTGGGCGGCACGCCGAGCGTCTTCACCATTCACAACCTCGCGTATCAGGGGGTGTTCGACGCCAGCTGGCTGCCGCGCCTGGATCTGGGGCGGGAGCAGCTGGTCGCGGATCGGCTCGAATACTGGGGGCGAATCAGTTTCCTGAAGGGTGGGATCAATGACTCGGCGTACATCACCACGGTGAGCCGGCGGTACGCCGAGGAGGTTCAGACGCCGGCGTTCGGGTTTGGCTTCGACGGCATCCTGCGCGCGCGCCGCGATGCTCTCGTCGGCATCCTGAACGGCATCGATACCGAGGAATGGGATCCGGCGCACGATCGCCATCTGCCGGCGCCGTTCGACGCCAGCGATCTCTCGGGCAAGGCGGTCGCGAAGATCGCGCTGCTGCGCCGATATGGGCTGCCCGCGGATGCCGCGTCGGCGAAGCGGCCGCTCATCGGCATAGTGTCGCGGATGGTCGATCAGAAGGGCTTCGATCTGATCGGTGCGCTGGCCGCCGATCTTTCGCGGCTCGACGCCTCGTTCGTCGTCCTCGGAACCGGCGAGCCGCGCTATCAGAAGATGTGGACGGATCTTGCCGCCGCCTATCCCGATCGGATCGCGGCGCAGATCGGCTTCAACGAATCACTGGCGCACTTGATCGAAGGAGGCGCCGACATCTTCCTGATGCCGTCGCGTTTCGAGCCGTGCGGACTCAACCAGATGTACAGCATGCGCTACGGCACGGTGCCCGTGGTCCACGCCGTGGGCGGGCTCGCCGACACGGTGGTGGACTACCGGCCCGCCCCGCCGAAGCGAAGCGCAGGCGGGAAGTGGAGCGCGGGCGGGCCGGACAAGAAGACATCTACCGGGTTCACGTTCCTGGAGTACAGTCCCGTGGCGCTGATGAATGCGCTGACGCGGGCGCTGATCGTGTTCGGGGATGCCCCCAGATGGCGCGCGCTTCAGGTGGCCGGGATGCTGCAGGATTTTTCATGGGACCGTTCGGCGCGGGAGTACGTCAAACTATATGAACGGGCCTTGCGAAGTGGCGCGGACTAGGGACTACGGACCAGGGGTCGGGGTCAGGGAGATACGATGGCAGCCGAAAACGTGCAGACTTTTACCGACGGGAACTTCGACGAGAGCGTGTTGAAATCGGGCGCGCCGGTGCTGGTCGATTTCTGGGCGGAGTGGTGCGGGCCGTGCAAACGCCTCGGGCCCACGGTAGACGCACTGGCGACCGAGTACGCGGGCAAGGTGACGGTCGGCAAGCTCAACGTCGACCAGAACCCGAACGTCTCGTTCAAATTTCAAATCCGCGGCATTCCAACGATCCTGATCTTCAAGGGCGGGCAGGTCGTCGAATCAGTGGTCGGCCTGGCGCAAAAGGATGATTTGAAGAAAGTGATCGACAAGCACATCTGACAGATACTCGATCACCCCATGCCATCACCGCGTAACGTGATCATCATCGGCTCCGGTCCCGCCGGGCTCACCGCTGCTCTGTACTCCGCGCGCGCCAACCTGCAGCCGCTCGTCATCGAAGGCTTCGAGGCCGGCGGGCAGCTGATGCTCACGACGATGGTGGAGAATTATCCCGGCTATCGCGACGGCGTCATGGGCCCCGATCTGATGGCCGAGATGCGTGCGCAGTCCGAGAAGTTCGGCGCCGACATCCTCCATGGCGATGTCACGCGCGTCGATCTCTGCAGCACGCCGATCGCCGTCAGGACCAGCGAGGCGGAGTACACGGCGAAGGCGCTCATCATCGCCACCGGGGCGTCGGCGCGGCTGCTCGGCCTCCCCTCGGAGCGGACGCTCATGGGGCACGGCGTGTCGACGTGCGCGACCTGCGACGGCTATTTTTTCCGCGGCCGGGAGATCGCGGTCATCGGCGGCGGCGACTCCGCGATGGAAGAAGCGGTGTTTCTCACGCGCTTTGCGTCGAAGGTCACCGTCGTGCACCGGCGCGACATGCTGCGCGCATCGAAGATCATGCAGGACAAGGCGCGCGCGAACGCGAAGATCGAGTGGCTGCTCGATCACGAGGTCGACGACATCCACGACTCCGGCGCGGGCGAGGTGACGTCGATGACCGTGCGCTCGAACAAAACGCAGGTGGTGAGGCAAGTGCCGGTGAGCGGCGTGTTCGTCGCGATCGGCCATACGCCGAACACCGCGCTGTTTCGCGGGCAGCTCGAGCTCGATCAGAATGGCTACATCGTGACGCACGACGGTGCGAAGACGAGCGTGACCGGTGTGTACGCGTGCGGCGACGTCCAGGATCACATTTACCGGCAGGCCGTCACCGCCGCCGGATCCGGCTGCATGGCCGCGATCGACGCGGAGCACTACCTCGACAACATTCCAGAACATCTGGCGAGTGTCTGAGCTGAACGTTCAACCGCGGAGCTGAGGGTTTAACCGCGGAGCGCGCAGGGATCGCAGAGAAGAGTTTTCTCTGCGTGCTTCGCGTTCTCGGCGGTTTCTGTCTTTGTCGTTAATCGATCCAACCGCCCCCGACGACCGTATCGCCGTCATAGAACACGACGGCCTGGCCTGGCGTGATCGCGATCTGCGGTGTGTCGAACACGACGTCCGCTCGCCCGTCGCCGATCGATCGGAGAGTGGCGGGCGCCGGCTGATGGCGGTGGCGGATCTGGGCCGCGACGCGCAGCGGCTGGTCGGGCAGGCCGGCGATCCAGTTCACGCCTGACGCCGTCAGCCTCGTCTGCTCGAGCGACGACTTCGGGCCCACGACCACCTGCCGATCGGCGGGACGCAGCGCCAGCACGTACATCGGGACGGAGGTCGGCGACGCCAGCCCCAGGCCCTTGCGCTGGCCCACGGTGAAGCGGTGGATGCCGGCATGGCCGCCGAGCACGCGGCCCTGCTCGTCGACGACCACACCGCCGCGCGCCGCGTCCGGCACGCTCTTCGTGACGAACGACCGGTAGTCGTTGTCCGGGATGAAGCAGATTTCCTGGCTGTCCGGCTTGTCGGCGACGGGCAGGCGACGGCGCCGCGCGTAGTCGCGCACCGCCTCCTTCGGCCGATCGCCGACCGGGAACACGGCGCAGCCGAGCTGCGGCTGCGTCAGCGAAAAAAGAAAGTACGACTGATCCTTGCCGGCGTCGACGCCGCGCTTCAGCAGGTATCGCCCGGTCACCTCATCGTGCTCGACGCGCGCGTAGTGTCCGGTCGCCACCGCCGCGGCGCCGAATCCGCGGGCCCGATCGGCGAGCGTCGCGAACTTGAGATCGCTGTTGCAATGGGCGCAGGGCAGCGGGGTGCGCCCCGCGGCGTACTCCCGCACGAAGTCCGAGATCACGTGCTCCTGGAACTTGTGCTCGAAGTTCACGATGTAGTGGGGGATGCCGATGGCCCCCGCAACCCGCCGCGCGTCGTAGAGATCGTCGATCGTGCAGCAGCTGCCGAAGCGCACCTCTCCCTGCTGGTGGTCGTAGAGCTGCATCGACAGCCCGATGACGTCGTGCCCCTGCTCGGCGAGCAACGCCGCGGCGACAAGCGGCACTTTAGCGCGCAAAGAGCATCACGGTCAAAATGATGTTCGCCAGGACGCTCAGCCCCAACAACACCAGGACGATCATCACCGCGGGGCTCTCGATCACGCTGGGTTCCTTTTTGGGCGGCTCGATCACCACCGGCGTCGTTTGAATGGTGTCGGTGATGCTGGTGGCCACGCCGGAAAGATCGAGGCTGCGATGCGCAAAGTGCGGCGGCTGACCCTGGGCGATCAGGTCCAGATCGGTCAGCAGGTCGGTCGCATTCTGATAGCGTTCCGCGTGGTCTTTGGCCATCATCATCTCGATGACCTGCGCG
>Ga0137397_10002769_pt1 | contig 12186 bp, 14 predicted proteins | sample czorhiz116metaG_FD_106658 | JGI IMG/M metagenome (GOLD analysis project Ga0137397, IMG submission 106658) | Vadose zone soil microbial communities from Angelo Coast Range Reserve, California, USA - czorhiz1.16 metaG | ecosystem: Environmental > Terrestrial > Soil > Vadose zone | place: USA... | reverse complement strand
CCGGGCCGAGGCTCAGGGGGTCACCACCCAAGCGCGCGCTCGAATCGACGGCGTGCTGCGGCAGGCGGTCGACGCCAAGGAGGTGCCCGGCGTCGTGGCGATGGCGGCGACCGACAAGGGCCTTCTCTACGAAGGTGCCTTCGGCACACGCGACCTCGGCAAGGGGCCGGCGATGACGCTCGACTCCTTCTTCCGTATCGCCTCGATGACCAAGGCGGTGACCTGCGTGGCGGCGATGCAGCTCGTCGAGCAGGGCAAGCTCAAGCTCGAAGAGCCAGTGCCCAACATCGACCCGGCGGTGAGCTCGCCCCAGGTCCTGGAGGGCTTCGACGCCGCCGGGGCGCCGAAGCTTCGTCCGGCGAAGCGGCCGATCACCCTGCGCCACCTGCTGACCCACACGGCCGGGTTCAGCTACGAGGTCTGGGACCCGAACACGGTGCGCTACGTCAAGATGTCCGGCATGCCCTCGACGGCGAGCGGTAAGGTCGCGGCGCTCCGCATGCCCCTGGTCTTCGATCCGGGCGACAAGTGGGAATATGGCGTCAACGTCGACTGGGTCGGTCGCCTCGTCGAGGCGCTCAGCGGGCAATCGCTCGACGCCTATTTCCGCGACAGGATCTTCGGCCCGCTCAGCATGAAGGACACCGGCTACGTCGCCTCGACCGAGCAGCGCTCGCGCCAGGCCAGCGTGCATCAGCGTCAGGCCGACGGGACGCTCGCACCGCAGCCGCTGGAGACACAGTTCACTCCCGAATTCTGGCCCGGCGGCGGGGGGCTCTACTCGACGGGGCGGGACTACCTCGCCTTCCTGCAGATGCTGCTGCACGGGGGAAGCTTCAACGGCGCGCGGCTGCTGCGGCCGGAGACGGTGGCGCTGATGGCCAAGAACCACATCGGCGAGATCCCGGCCGGAATCTTGAAGACCGAGAATCCCGCACGGTCGAACGACGTCGATTTCTTTCCCGGCGCCCAGATCAGGTGGGGGCTGGGCTACATGCTCAACATGCAGCCCGGGCCGAGCGGTCGCAGCGCCGGCACGGTGAGCTGGGGCGGGATCTTCAACACCTATTACTGGCTCGATCCCGGGAAGCGCGTCACCGGGCTGATCATGACGCAGATCCTTCCCTTTGCCGACCCGCGCACGCTGAAGCTCTACGGGCAGTTCGAGAGCGGTGTCTACGAGGCGTTGAAGACGGTGTGACCTACCGCGGGCGCGCTCTTCGCCGTCCTCAGCGCGACTGGATCTTCCAGGCCCAGCCGGCGGACGGAGATCTCGAAGCGATCCTGCATCCGCGCGTCGTTCGCGTTCAGGTTGCGGGTAAAGCAGCAGAACTCCAGCTGCAGCCCGTTGGGATCCTTGAAGTAGATGGACTTGGCCCAGTCGTGGTCCACCACTTCCGTCACCTCGACGCCCTTGGCCAGGAGCTCGTTGCGCTTCTCTTCGAGCCCCGCCTCTGAGCCCGCCTCGAAGGCGAAGTGATAGAAGGCACTCGGCACCCCGAGTCCGCGGGTGATTCCCGCGTCGTAGTCCGCCGGCACGCCCGGCACCCCTCGGGCCTCCATGAAGGCCATGAGCTGATCGTGGCCGGTGTCGAAGAAGATGTGGCGGATCTGGCCGCCTTCCTTGACCTTGATGATGTCGCAGCGGACCGCCTTGAACCCCAGGATGTTCTCGTAGAAGTCACGGGTCTTGTCCAGATCCAGCGTTGAAAGACCGAGGTGGGAGAAACCCTTGTTGGACATGCTGTGCTCTCCTGTCTGTCTGTTCCGGTCCATTGGCCTCCCGGCGTGGACAGCATAGTATGCTACGTCCGGGCGAGACGAGTCGCCCCAATATCCCCAACGAAGAGGAGATCGCCGCATGACCGAGCCCGCCCACACCGCTGTCACCCGGCGCGGTTTCCTGAAAGCCGGGGCGCTCGCCGCCGCCGCGCCCCTTCTGGCCGACGTGCCGTTCGCCTCGGCCCAGAGCCCGGCGCGCGGCGTCAGCAGGGTGCACGACTTCCAGACCTCTGCCGACGTCGCCAAGGCCGAGCAAGAGGGCGAGGTCGTCTATTACGGCCACGACGGCGAGGCCGGGATCGGCGTCCTGCTCGACTCGTTCAAGAAGGACTTCCCGAAGATCAAGACCAGCTACGTGCGGCTGCAGACCGGCGCGCTCTACGCGAAGATCACCGCCGAGCGCTCGGCCGGGCGCTTCGGCGTCGACGTGCTCCAGCTCTCCGACATCTCGCCGGCCATCGACTTCCAGAAGAAGGGCGGCTACGAGCAGTACGCCTCGCCGGAGTACGCCGGGTACAGGGCCGAGCACCAGTCGAGCCCGGCGGGCTACTACGGCTGGGGCGGCGTCTCGTTCGCCGGCATCTCCTACAACCGCACCAAGGTGAAGCCGGAGCAGGCGCCGAAGACGTGGAAGGACATGCTCGACGCGTTGTAGGAGGACGGGATCAGCGCGAAGCTCGCCACCTCGGGCATGCAGCACGCGCAGTGGTACACGCTGCGCAAGCTCTACGGCAACGACTTCTGGCAGGAGTTCGCCAAGCAGCGGCCCAAGGGGTTCGACGCGCGCGCCCAGCTCTTCGACCGGCTCTCCAAGGGTGACGACCGCATGTGCGTCCTCGCCGAGTACGCCGGCTACACGCTCTTCGCCGAGAAAGGCGCGGACATCGAGTTCGTGGCGCCGCCCGACGGGCTGCCGGCCACGGCGTTCTTCATCGGCGTCGTGAATCGCGCGCCCCATCCCGAGGCGGCCAAGCTCTTCGTGGACTGGGCGCTGTCCAAGCGCGGCCAGAACGTCTACCAGAACCAGAAGATCCTGCTCTACGGCTCGCTGCGGACCGACGCCGGGCCGATGCCCACCGGCAAGCGGCTGTCGGACTTCAAGCTCCTCTTCCCGACGGACTGGAACGATTACGTCGCGAGCCACCCCGTGTTCGTGAAGGAGTGGAACTCGATCATGGGGTTGTGAGCTTCCCCACGTGAAGCATGTCGAGCGGGCCCGGTCCTGGCGGCCGGGCCCGCGTCTTGTCAGCCTGGTCGTCGGCGGCGCCGCCGCCGTCCTCGTCCTCTACCCGATCGCCTATCTGATCCAGGCGTCGCTGAGCGTGGGCGATCCGCAGGCCCGCCCGCCGGAGGCCTACGGGCTCGACAACTTCCTGGGCTTGGGGCGCTACGCGCACATCTTCGGCAACACGCTGCTCGTCGCAGGCGTGGCGACCGTCCTGGCCATCGTCGTCGGATTCACGATGGGGTGGATCCTCTCGCGCACCAACGTGCCCGGCCGGGCCGCCTTCGAGCAGCTCATGGCCATGCCGTACTACGTGACGCCGCTCATGGGCGCGCTCGCCTGGGGGCTCATCGGCTCGGCCACCAGCGGCTTCGTCAACCAGCTCTGGCGGGCGCTCGGGGGCGAGGGGCATCTCATCGACATCAACACGCCCTGGGGCATCGCCTGGGTCATGGCGCTCTTCGAGGGCTCGGTCGCCTTCGTGATGATCGGGGCCGTGATGAAGTCCATGGACCCCGCGATGGAAGAAGCCTCGCAGGTCCTCGGCGCCGGCCGCCTGCGGACGATGCTGCGCATCACGCTGCCGCTCGTCCTGCCGGGCGTGCTGGGGGCGGCGGTCTTCGTCTTCGCCGAGATGCTGGGCTCGTTCTCGGCCGCGCTGGTCCTCGGCCTGCCCAACCGCTTCTACGTCGTGACCACGGCCATGTACCAGCTCGTGTCGCAGTATCCGCCGCGCTTCCCGACGGCGGCGGCGATGGGCGTGTCGCTGTTCGCCGTGATGTTCGTGATGGTGTGGATCTACCGCCGCATCGTGAGCGGCGGCACCTACGTCACCATCACGGGCAAGGCCTTCCGGCCGCGCGTCATGGACGTGGGACGACTGCGCTGGCCGCTGCTCGGACTCTGCGTGGCCTACCTGGGCGTGGCCGTGGTCCTGCCGGTCCTGACGATCGTGTACGCCTCGTTCCAGCGCCTGACCACCGTGTTCCCGCGCGCCGACAACTTCACCCTGGCCAACTACGTGACCGCGCTGTCGCTGGACGCGGTGCGCTCGGCCCTCTGGAACAGCCTGCTCCTCGGCCTCGCCACCGCGAGCATCGGCGTCTTCGTCATGGGCTTCCTCTCGTGGCTGATCTACCGCTCGCGCCTGCCCGGCGCCGGCGTCATCGAGTACGTGCTGATGTTCCCGCAGGCGGTCCCGCGCCTCGTCTTCGCCTTCGGGATGCTGTGGGCGTGGCTGGTCTTCCCGATCCCGATCTACGGGACCCTCTGGCTGCTGCTGATCGCGTACCTCACGGTGTTCCTGCCGCTCGGGCTCCGGACGATCTCGGGCGTCATCCTCCAGATCGACCGCTCCCTCGAGGAGTCCGCGCAGATGTGCGGGGCGTCGTGGGGCTACCGGCTGCGCACCGTCACCATGCCGCTGCTCAAGCCCGGCCTCGTCGCGGCGTGGCTGCTGCTCTTCATCGCCAGCGTCCGCGAGCTGGGCGCATCCATCTTGCTGATGGGGCCCAAGGCCAAGGTCATCACGCCCGCGATCGTCGAGTCCTGGTTCTCCACCAGCTCGGAGCTGACGGCGGCCCTGGCGTTGTTGCAGACCCTGGCGGTGGCCGCCGCGCTGGCGGTTCTGTTCGCGGTGGCCCGCCGCACCGTGCAGCCCGGGGGAGAGTAAGCGTGAGCCAGGCCTCGATCGAGGTGCGCGACCTGGTCGTTCGCTACGGCGCGGTCGCCGCGGTGCGGGGCGTGACGTTCACCGTCGGCGCCGGCGAGCACCTCACGCTGCTCGGCCCCTCCGGGTGCGGCAAGACGACCACGCTCCGGGCGATCGCGGGGCTGGAACGGCCGGCGTCGGGCGAGATCCGGATCGGCGGAAGCCCGATGTTCTCGTCCTCGCCCGCCGTGAACGTCCCCGCCGAGCGCCGCGGGCTCTCCATGGTCTTCCAGTCCTACGCGATCTGGCCTCACATGAGCGTGTTCGACAACGTGGCGTACGGCCTCCGCGTGCGGCGGCGGCCCCAGGCCGAAGTGACGGCCCGTGTGCGCGAGGCCCTCGACCTGGTCCAGCTCGGCGAGCTCGGCACCCGCAGCGCGGCCAGGCTCTCGGGAGGCCAGCAGCAGCGCGTGGCCCTGGCCCGGGCCTTCGTGTTCTCGCCCTCGGTGCTCCTCTTCGACGAGCCGCTGTCGAACCTCGACGCCAAGCTGCGGGCCGAGATGCGCGTCGAGCTCAAGGAGCTCCAGCGCCGCCTCGACATCACCTCGGTGTACGTGACCCACGACCTCGAGGAGGCGCTCGCCATCTCCGACCGGATCGTGGTGATGCGCGACGGCATCATCGAGCAGGTGGGCACGCCGGCCGAGATCTATGATCGGCCGCGCAACACGTTCGTCGCCGACTTCGTGGGGTCGGCCAACCTGATCCGGGGCCGGCGCCGCCCCGACCTCGAGCGCGACGGGCGCGTGGTCATCGAGACGCCCGGGGGCGCGCTGGTCCACGGCACCGCGCTCGACCGCCGGGCCGGAGCCGAGGCGCTCATGGCCGTCCGCACCGTCCACCTCCGCCTCGAGCGCGCGCGCCCGGCGACGTCCGTCAACGCGTGGCCGGCCCGGATCCGGCAGCGCGTGTTCCAGGGCGATTTCACGCAGTACCACGTGGACTGGGACGGCCGGCGGCTCATCGTGCGCTCGGCGGCGGCGGAGCCGATGGCCGAGGGTGACGAGGTGTTCGTCAGCGCCGAGCCCCGGCATTGCGTGCTGCTCGAGGAATGAGACGGCGTCCAGGATATACGCCGAGCGATGGTGATATACTTTCGACCATGGCCAAGCGCCTGGTGGACATCGACGAGAAAGCCCTCGCGGCCGCGAGGGCCGAGCTCGGCACGAAGACGTTGAAGGACACCGTCAACGAGGCGCTTCGTCGTGCCGCGCCGACGCGAAACCGCCGCGTCGCCCGGGCGCTCGATACGCTGGCGAAGGCGAGGTTGCAGGACCGGAGGACGGCGTGGCGGTGACCCACCTCGCCGATACCAGCGTGCTGACCCGACTCGGCCATCGGGCGGTGCGTACGGCGCTCGAGCCCCTCGCCGCCAGCGGCCAGGTCGCCCGGGCAGGCATCTCGGACCTCGAAGTCGGCTTCTCTGCGCGCAACCTCGGCGAGTGGACCCGCCTGGCAGCAGCGCTCGCCGCCTTCCCCTTGATCGAGACGGACGCCGTGCACGTACGGCGGGCTCGCCAGGTGCAGCGTCTGCTTGCTTCCCGCGGCCTTCGGGGGCGGAAGGTCCCGGACCTCTTGATTGCCGCGGCGGCAGAGGACAGCGGTCTTGCCGTCCTTCACTACGACGCAGGTTTCGATTTGATCACCCGGGTCACGGGCCAGCCCTGCGAATGGGTGGTGCCAGCAGGCACCATCGACTGACAGGTCCGAGCGAAGCGACGACCCTCAGGGCTCCAGGTAGTAGCGCAGCACCTCGTTGGAGCCGTGCAGTCCGCCGAGCTTGGTGTCGATGAGCTGGTAGAGCTCGCGGGCGAGCGAGGTGACGGGCATCGCCTGGTGCACGCTGCGCCCGCTCTCCACGGCCGCCGTCAGGTCCTTGAGCCCGAGGAACGTGGCGGGCGGGTACTCCCCTCGCAGGATGGCTCCCTCCAGGGAGCGCAGCATTTTGCGACGGCCGATCCCGATGATGAGGTTGTTGGCGACCTTGCCCACCAGTCCCGCGCCCAGCGGACCGAGGTGGAAGACGTTGGCGCTCACCGCTTCCAGGAGCGGGCGTTGCGCCTCGATCGCCGCGGCCTCGCCGCCGCAGAGGAGCGTGAGCGTGCCGGCCGCCGCGCCGCTCACGCCGCCGCTGACCGGGCAGTCGATCACGGTCACGCCGCGGGCGCGGGCGCGCTCGGCGATCGGCAAGAGCTCGGACAGGGCGATCGTGCTGCAGACCATGATGGTGCCGCGGCCATCATCACCATCACGCTCGGGCACTCGGCGCCGATCTGCTTGGGACGGCGCGCGGCTCGCCCGCCGCGCGCGGCGAAGCGAGCGAGCGGCTCGGCGGCGACGTCGTAGGCGAGCACGTCGTGGCCGGCCTTGAGGAGATTCGCGGCCATGCCGAAGCCCATCTGGCCCAGCCCGATGAATCCGACGGCGCGTCCTGCGGTGGACATGGCGCTTCTTCCTTTCCGTCCCGGTGTCTACGGGCCGGCGTCGAGGGTCAGCAGACGCCGGGCGATCGCCGATGTCATCGCCGCCCAACCGTACGCCGCCGGTCCCTCGGGCGTCAATGGCGCGGACCGCTCGGCCGCCGTCGCTTCGACGCCCGACGCGGTATGATCGGGCGGCACCGGGGATGGGGGCAGGCCAACCGAAGGACCGGCGCGGGAGAGTGACATGAAGTTCGGGATCCACATCGGCCACATGGGCGGGCCGCTCGGCGAGATGCGCAGACTGTGGAAGCTCGCCGACGCGAAGGGCTTCGACTGGTTCTCCGTTTCCGACCACTTTCAGGAATCGCCCCCGCGCGGCGGGGACATGGACTGCTACGAGGCGATCGCGACGCTGACCGCGGCCGCGATGGACACGACGCGCATCCGGCTCGGCAGCGGCGTCTATTGCGTCGCGTACCGCAACCCCGGGCTGCTCGCCAAGTCGCTCACCACCATCGACCACCTGTCGAACGGGCGCGTCGACTGCGGGCTCGGCGCCGGCTGGCACGACGTCGAGGCGAAAGCCTTCGGCTACGCCTTTCCGTCGATCGGCCCGCGCGAGGACATGCTCGAGGAATACGCGCAGGTCCTGCGCCTGCTCCTGGACCCCGAGCAGCGGCGCGCGAGCTTCGAGGGCAAGCATTTCCGCCTGTCCGACGCCCCGAACAATCCCAAGCCGTTGCAGCCGCGCATTCCCATCTGGATCGGCGGGCGCGGCGAGAAGCGCACCCTCCGCGCGGCCGCGAAGTACGCCGACGGCTGGAACGGCGCCTATATCGGTCCGGATGACTGGAAGCACAAGGGCCAGGTGCTCGACCAGTGGTGCGAGAAGGAGGGGCGCGATCCGAAGACGATCATGCGCAGCGTGAACCTCGGCTTCTATCTCGGAGCCGACGCGCGGGGGGCCGCCCGCGCCGACGCGATCTTCCAGAGCCACTTCGGCGGCAGCCCCGCGCGCGCGGATCGCACCGGCTACCTGCGGGGAACGGTGAAGGACGCGCACGCGATGGTGGACGAGTTCCGGGCGCTCGGCTGCATGCGGCTCAACATCGCGCTCCGTGAGGGGCCGTACGACTGGGACGCGCTCGAGGCCTTCGCCGCCGAGATCGTGCGCACGGGCTGAGCGGCGTCGCTCCCACGTCTTGACGGCGGGCCCGCGCCGGCGCAGGATGGCCCCACTCACGGCGTTCGACGTCGCCGCGCTCTAACCTACACCTACATACAAGGAGGACTCATGCTCAAGCCGGGGGACAAGGCACCCGATTTCGTCGGTCGCGATCACGCCGGCAATACCGTGAAGCTGTCGGACTTCAAGGGCAAGTCGGTCGTGCTCTGGTTCTTTCCCAAGGCCGACACTCCGGGCTGAACGGCGGAGGGTTGCGGGTTCCGCGACCTGAAAGCCGACTACGACCGGAAGGGCGCCGTGATCCTCGGGGTGTCCTTCGACACCCCGGCCGAGAACAAGAGCTTCGCCGAGAAGTTCCACTTCAACTTCCCGCTGATCTGCGACACCGACCGCACGATCGGCACCGCCTACGGCGCCAACGTCGACCCACAGAAGGGCGCCCAGCGCGTCGGCGTGGTGATCGACCGGGACGGCAAGATCAAGGAGTGGCACGCGCGCGTCGACGCCCGCGCCTGGCCGGCCGAGGTCGTCGGGACGCTCTAGCCCGGAGTGGCGCCGGGGCCGGAGGCCCGCGGGGGTACGCGGCCGGCTCCGTCACCCACTCGCCCGCTGCCGCAGTTCTTCGAACTGCGGGCGGGACTCGGGGGTCCCACTCCGCCGGCCGCGTACCCCCGCGGGCCTCCGGCCCCGGCGCCACTCCGGGCTAGGCGCGCGCCTTGTGGAAGGCGCGCTCGAAGCCGGGGAGTGCCTGCACCACGGTGTCGCGCTCGACCGTGAGCGAGATGCGGATGTGGCCGGGCATGCCGAAGCCGGAGCCCGGAACCGTGAGGACCCCCTCGTCGGCCAGCAGGCGGACGAAGGCCACGTCGTCGTCGATCGGAGTCCGCGGGAAGACATAGAAGGCGCCCTGGGGCTTCACGCACTGATAGCCGATGCGGGTGAGCCCCTCGTACATGAGGTCGCGCTTCTCGCGATACGGCGCCACGTCGATCACCTGATCGCCGACCTCGGCCACCACCCATTGCCAGAGCGCCGGCGCGTTCACGAAGCCGAGCACCCGGCTGGTGAACGTGCAGGCCTCGAAGAGCTCGGCCGCTTCCGGCATGCGCGGCGAGAAGGCCAGGTAGCCGATGCGCTCGCCAGGAATGGCCAGCGACTTGGACCAGGACGTCGCGACGATCGCGCGGGTGACCAGCGGCGGCACCTCGGGCGGCACGACGTCGTCGAAGACGAGCGCGCGGTAGGGCTCGTCGCTGATGAGCACGATGGGCCGGGCGGCGCGCCCGAGCAGCGCCTCGATCTCGACGAACGCCGACGCGGGATAGATGACGCCGCTGGGATTGTTCGGGGAATTTACCAGAATCGCGCGCGTCCGCGGCGTGATGGCGGCCTCGAGCTTCGCGACGTCCGGGGTGAGGTCGGCCCTGGGCGGCACGACGACCAGCTTGCCGCCGTGGTTCTCGGCGTAGAACGTGTACTCGGCGAAAAAAGGCGCGACCGTGAGGACCTCGTCGCCGGGATCGAGCAGCGCCTTCAGCACGGTGTTCAGCGCGGCGCCGGCGCCGACGGTCATGAGGACGTGATCGGCCGTGTACGGGAGCCCGGTGGCGGCCCGGAGCCGTCCGGCCACCGCCTCGCGGACCCTGACGTGGCCGGCGTTGGGCATGTAGGCGTGCAGGTGCGGCGCCGTGCTCTCGAGCACGCGCCGCGCGGCGGCCAGCACGGCCGCGGGCGGCTCGATCTCCGGATTGCCCAGGGTGAAATCGAAGACCTTGTCGGCGCCGCGCTCCTGCTTGAGGCGCGCGCCCTCCTCGAACATGCGGCGGATCCACGACGCCTTCGTCAGATTCAGGGTGACGGCTCGGGAGACGATCATGGCCTCACTCTACTCCAGCCAGCTGGAGCTCGTGGGCGCGGTGGCAGCCGACGAAATGGGCGGGAGAAATCTCTTGCCACGCCGGCGTCTGGGTCCGGCACACCTCGATCGCGTACGGGCAGCGAGGGTGGAAATAGCAGCCGGAGGGGGGCGCGGCGGGATTCGCCACCTCCCCCTGCAGCACGACGCGCCGCGAGCGCGTGCGTGGATCCGGCTCGAGAACCGCGGACAGGAGCGCCGCCGTGTAGGGGTGCTTGGGCGCCCTGAAGAGCTCCTCGGTCTCCGCCAGCTCCACCATGCGCCCGACGTACATCACGGCCACGCGGTTGCTGATGTATCGCACGACGCTCAGGTCGTGCGCCACGAAGAGGTAGGTCAGCCGAAAGTCGGCCTGCAGGTCGAACAGGAGATTCAGGATCTGGGCCTGCACCGAGACGTCCAGGGCCGAGACCGGCTCATCCGCGACCACCAGGCGGGGCTGAAGGGCCAGGGCCCGCGCGATGCCGATGCGTTGTCGCTCGCCCCCGCTGAAGGCATGGGGAAACCGCCGCATGTACTCCGGGCGCAACCCGACGCGGCGCAGGAGCTCCGCCACGCGCTCCTCGCGTTCCCGCCGGCTCCTCATGCCGTGGACCAGCAGCGGTTCCCCGACGAGGTCGAGCAGGGTCATGCGCGGGTTGAGCGAGGTGAACGGGTCCTGGAAGATCATCTGCATCTCGCGACGCAGCGCCCGCAGCTCCGAGGGGCGTAGCCGGCCGAGCTCGACCACCGAGCCCCCCTCGAGGCGCATGAAGATCTCGCCGCTCGTCGGCTCGATGGCTCTCAGGATACAGCGTGCCGTGGTGGTCTTGCCGCAGCCGCTCTCCCCCACCAGACCCAGCGTCTCGCCCTCGTCGATGTGAAAGTCGACGCCGTCGACGGCGCGGACGTAGCCCACCGTCCGCTTCAAGAAGCCCTTCCGAACCGGAAAGAGCTTCCGCAACCCCGCGACGCGAAGCAGCGGCGCCTGGGTCTCGCTCATTCGTAGAGAAAGCAGCTCACGGTGTGCCGATCCCCGACCGGCCGCGAGCTCGGCGTCTGTCGATCGCACGTTCCCGCCATGAAGTCGGCGCAGCGCGAATGGAAAGGGCAACCCGTCGGCCGATCATACGGGTGCGGCACCGAGCCCGCGATCGGGGTCAGTCGCTCGCGCGTCCGCGCCCGCATCCGGGGAATGGAGCGGAGGAGGGCCCGGGTGTACGGGTGCTTCGGGGCGTGGAAGATCGCGTCGACCGGCGCCTGCTCGACGACGCGGCCGAGGTACATCACCGCCACGTCGGTCGCCATCTCGGCGATCACGCCGAGGTCATGGGTGATGAGCATGATCGCCATCCCGTCTTCCTGCTGGAGCTGGCGCATCAGCTCGAGAATCTGCGTCTGGGTGGTCACGTCGAGCGCGGTCGTGGGCTCGTCCGCGATCAGCAAGGTTGGACTGCAAGATAAGGCCATCGCGATCATCGCCCGCTGGCGCAGGCCGCCGCTCAGCTGATTGGAGAGCTGGTTCATCCGCTCTTCCGGCGACGACACTCCGACTCGCCGCAGCGTCTCGATGGCCCGGTCGCGCGCTGCTCGGCGACCGACCGCTTGGTGGAGCAGGATCGCCTCGGTGATCTGATTCCCGACGGTGTGGACGGGACTGAACGAGGACATCGGCTCCTGGAAGATCAGCGCGATCTCCGCCCCGCGGATCGACCGCATCTCCGGGCCATTCGGCGCCAGCTTCGTCAAGTCGACCATCTGGCGGTCCCCCGCCCCGCCGTCGGTCGCCGGGCGACGAAAGCGGATCTCGCCGTCGACGATCCGGCCGGGTCGATCGACGATTCTCAGGATCGATCTGGCCGTGACGCTCTTGCCGCATCCGCTCTCACCGACGATGCCGAGCGTCCTCCCCGGATACAGGTCGAAGCTGACCCCATCCACCGCCTTCACCGTGCCCTCGTCCTG
>Ga0137397_10002765_pt1 | contig 12188 bp, 12 predicted proteins | sample czorhiz116metaG_FD_106658 | JGI IMG/M metagenome (GOLD analysis project Ga0137397, IMG submission 106658) | Vadose zone soil microbial communities from Angelo Coast Range Reserve, California, USA - czorhiz1.16 metaG | ecosystem: Environmental > Terrestrial > Soil > Vadose zone | place: USA... | reverse complement strand
GGCGAGATCGACATCATGGAGAACATCGGCAAGGAGCCCCGCCGGGTACACGGTACCGTGCATGGCCCCGGCTACTCCGGTGCACAGGGCGTCACCAGCACGTATGAGATGGGCGCAGGAGCCTTCGCCGACAGTTTTCACCTCTACGCCATCGAGTGGGACGCGGACGCGATTCGGTGGTACGTAGACGACACCCTGTACAAGACCACTACGACGCGAGATGTGCCCGGGCAGTGGGTGTTCGATCACCCGTTCTTCATCACTCTCAACGTGGCGGTCGGTGGATACTGGCCCGGTGCTCCCGATTTGACAACGGTCTTCCCGCAGACCATGCGGGTGGACTATGTACGGGTGTACGAGAAGACGGGCGGGTGAGGAGAAGTCGGGCGCAGCTGGTACTCGAGGAGCAGCGCACGAGGCGAGACTTCACCAAGACAGGCGGTAGGAGGGGAATACCTGCCGGTTGACACCGGCTCCCTCCGGCGCCATTTCTAGCCCCCCATGCGTGCCGTCGCGCGCGTCGCCGTGCTCGCCCTTGCGACCGGTCTCCCCGGCGCCCCGCTCGCCGCTCAGGCCGGCTGGGGGCCACCCCGACCCCCCTGCGAGCTCATACCAGCTAACTCGAAGGTCGAGAAGGGGATACAGGCGCTGCGCGGCGCGGCAGAAAAGCCCGACCAGCGTGACCCGCAGCTCGCCCAGGCCAAGAAGAACCTGGGCGAAGCCATCGTCCAGGACAACCAGGGCGCGAACCCCGCCGCCTGGTACTACCTCGGCCGCTACTACGTCGCCGTCGGGGACGTGGCGGGTGCCGACACCGCGCTCGCGCGGGCGGCCACGCTCGCTCCGAAGTGTGCCGCGGACATCGCCACGTACCGCGACGAGATGTTCACCAAGCTGCTGAACGACGGGCTCACGGCGTGGCAGGACGGGAAGCAGGACTCCGCGCTCGGTCTGCTCCACGTCGCCGCCCACCTCGAACCCCATAATCCCAAGACATTCGCGACCGTCGCCGCGCTGTACGCGAGCGGCGCCAACGACGATTCCGCCTTCGCCTACTACCGCCTCGCGGCTCGCACCGCCGGCGACGACGCGGCCTTCGCCCACGACCGGCAGGAGGCCCTCGGCAACGCCTGGCACCTGGCCGTTCGCAAAGTGCAGGGCCATCCGGCGGCGCAGCGGGCTGCTCGTGTGCGCGCGAGCCTCGATTCCATCCAGCGCGGCGTCACGAGCGATTCCACAGTGCTGGCGCGCCTTGTGGGCTCGTCCCAATCGCGGAAGGCTCGGGAGGCGACGCTTGCACCGGCGGACCAAAAACTGTTCACCCGCGATTCGACGGCGCGGGCCGAGGCGGTGGCGCGCCGGCGGGCGGCGCTGGCGGCGGCGGTGCAGCAGCTCGCGGCGGACTCGAGCGCGCTCACCGCCGCCTTCGCCCCGGCGATCGACGCGCTGAAGGACCACCTCGCGGCCTATCCGGGTGAAATCGACGCAGCGACGACGCTCGCGACGCTGTACGCGCAGAGCGGCCACGCCGCTCAGGCCGCGGCAGTGTTCGACTCCCTCGCCGCTCACGCGAAAGACCTGGACCCCGACGCACTGTTCGGCCCAGGCACGCGCATGGTAGGGCAGGGGCTCTACCGGCCCGCGGCTCGTGCCCTCACGCTCGGGCTCGCCAGGAACCCCTATCGCCGCGATGCATTGTTTTCGCTCGCCGTGGCCTACTACCAGCTGCACGACTCGACGGCCCTGCTGCCGACCGCGCAACGGCTCCTTGCGCTCGACCCTCTCAACCGGGCGTCGCTGAAGCTCGTGGCGGCGGGGTGGGACTTCCTGCGGCAGCGCGACTCTACGAAGGCGTACGTGGCGCGATCCGACGCCGGTCTCGCGGTCGAGGTCTCGGTACTCAGCTTCCTCCCCGACAGCGACGGGGCCTCCCTTTCCGCTGCGGCGGCCAACCTGAAGGCCGCTCCGTCCAACCCGCTCCGCCTCACCTTCGAGTTCCTCGACGTCGCCGGGCAGGTGATCGCGACCCAGACTCAGGACATCCCGGCCATGCCCCCGCGCCAAAGCCAGGCGTTCGACCTCAAGGTGACCGGCAGGAGGATCGCCGGCTGGCGTTACCGCGCTTCCTAAGGCATATTTCACAGCTTGCGGAAGTCACGGCCCACGTTGGGGTTGCGACGTCAGGCTCACAAAGTCCTTGAAGGGTAGGCAGGTGCGGTGATTCGCGTGCAATCGGTGGCACCCGATTCCATCGGCGGCGAGCTGGAGATCGTCCCGGGAACGGAGCTCTTGGCCGTCAATGGGCGGCCGCTCGAGGACTTCCTCGACTGGGAGTTTCTCACGGCGGACGAGCGCTTTCTCTTGGCGGCGCGCCTTCCGACGGGGGAGGAGATCGAGTACGACATCGAGCGCCCCGAGGGGCTGCCCATGGGTGTAACGCTCGAGCCGCCGCGGATCCGGCGCTGCGCGAACCACTGTGACTTCTGCTTCGTCGACGGCAACCCGGATGGCCTGCGCACGCCGCTGTACATCCGCGACGACGATTACCGGCTGTCCTTCCGCTACGGCAATTTCGCGACCCTGACGAACCTGAAGCCCTGGGACATCGAGCGGATCGTCGAGTATCGACTGTCGCCCCTGTACGTCTCCGTGCATGCCACGGACCCCACGATCCGCCGCTGGCTGCTCCGCAATCCTGAGGCGCCCGAGATCACCCCACAGCTGGGCTGGTTCGCCGAGCGGGGGATCGCGTTCCACACACAGGTCGTCCTCGTTCCGGGAGTGAACGACGGAGTCGAGCTTGAGCGTACGCTGGCCGCACTGTACGACCTCGGTCCCGCGGTGCTGTCTGTTTCCGTCGTGCCGGTCGCCCTCACCGAGTTCTCGAAACACGGCTTGGTGCGCGAGCTGACGCGGGACGAGTGCCGGGCGGCGCTCGCGGCGGTCGATCGGGTGGCGACCCGAGCGCTCGCCGAACGGGGGGCGCCATGGTGCTTTGGAGCCGACGATCTCTACCTCCAGGCTGGAGAGCCGTTGCCGGGCCCCGCGTGGTACGGGGATTTCGAGCAACGCGAAAACGGCGTCGGTTCCGTGCGCTTTCTTCAGACCAGAATCGCGGCGGCGGTCGATCGGCTTCCCGACCTGGCCGGGAAGCGCATCGGGGTCGTGACCGGTAGGGCCATGGGTCCCTTGATGCCGCAGGTCCTGACTGACGTGGCCGCGACGACGGGCGGCCGGTTCGAGCTGGTGGTGGTCGAGAACACGTTGTTCGGGTCGTCGGTCACCACGGCGGGACTGCTCCCCGGCGCCGCCATCGAGCGGGCCCTCGTGGATCGGCGGGACCTGGATTTCGTCCTGCTGCCGGCGGAGGCGGTGAACGACGACCTCGTATTCGTGGACGACGTGCGCGCCGACGACCTGGCGGCACGGCTGCCGTTCCCCATGCAGCTGTCGTATGACTTTGCGGATGCGCTCAGCGAGTGCGGAGTGCGAAATGCGGAATGCGGAATTGAAAGTCAGACTCCGCACTCGCCATTCCGCACTCCACACCACGGGGCGGGGAAGGGGGAGGGATGAGCGGCGCCCCTACGGTCGCTATCATCGGCCGCCCCAACGTCGGCAAGTCGACGCTGTTCAATCGATTCATCGGGGGCCGGGATGCGATCGTGGACGCTCGCCCGGGTGTCACGCGCGATCGGCATTTCGGCGCGGCCGAGTGGAACGGACGGCGGTTTTGGCTGGTGGACACGGGCGGGATGGTGCCGGGCGCCCACGACCAGCTCAACCGTGCGATCCGGACCCAGGTCGAGGCGGCGGTGGCCGCGAGCGATGTCGTGTTGTTCCTCGTCGACGTCGAGGAGGGGGTGCATCCCGCGGACTTGGAAATCGCCCAGTATCTGCGGAAAGTACGCCGTCCCGTGATCCTGGTCGCCAACAAGGCCGACCAGCTACCCAAAGACACGCGACACCTCGCCTTCTACGAGCTCGGGCTGGGCGATCCGTTCCCCGTGTCCGCCGCGGTCGGGAAGAGCTCGGGCGACCTGCTGGACCGCATTGTCGAGCTGTTGCCCGCGGCCCCGGAGGCGAGCGAAGAGGCGGAGATCCACGTCGCGGTCGTCGGCCGGCCGAACGTGGGGAAGTCGAGCCTGGTGAACCGCCTGCTCGGCGAAGAGCGGTTGGTCGTAGCGGATGAGCCCGGTACAACGCGGGACGCGATCGATACGCCGCTCAGCTATCAGGGGCGCACCCTCGTGTTCATCGACACCGCGGGATTGCGCAAGCGCAGCAAGGTCGAGGACGACATCGAGTTCTATTCGACACTCCGGACCTCGCAGGCCATCGAGCGCGCCGACGTGTGCGTCCTGGTCGTGGATGCGAAGGACGGGATGCACGTCCAAGACCTGAAGATCGCCAACGACGCCTGGGAGCAGGGCGCCGCCATCATCGTCGCCGTGAACAAGTGGGATCTGATCGAGGAGAAGGAGACGAACACCGCGGCGCGGGGCCAGCGGGATGTGGAGGAGCGGGCGCCCTTCCTGCAGTTCATCCCGTTTCTGTACCTGTCCGCGAAGACCGGCCAGCGGGTGCCGAAGCTCCTCGAGCTCATCCTGGAGGTCGCGGACGAGCGCACCAAACGCGTGCCCACGGCGGAGGTCAACCGGGTGCTCGGAGCCCTGGTGGACCGGCAGCAGCCGCCGCAGCCGGTGGGGGAGTCGGTACGGCTGCTCTACGCGTCGCAGATCGGCACGGCGCCGCCGCGGTTCGCCATCGTGTCCAATCGCCCCGAGGCGATCCCGGAGGCGTACACGCGCTACCTCGTGAACGGCTTCCGGGAGGCGTGGCGGTTCACCGGCTCCCCGCTGAACCTCAAGCTCCGCCGCCGGCGGGAGACCGCCCGCCGATGAACGACTTCGGGCTGGCCGTCATGCTCGTGCTGGCGTACCTGATCGGCGCTACGCCGACGAGCTACATCGCCGGCAGGCTCGGCAAACGCATCGACCTGCGCGAGCACGGCTCGAATAACCTCGGGGCGACCAACGTGTACCGCGTGCTCGGTTGGAGGTATGCGATCCCCGTCGGCGTGATCGACATGGTCAAAGGCGCGGTCCCGGTGGCCATCTTTGGCCCCTGGTCCAACGGCCCCGCGTGGTTCACGGTCGCGCTGGGACTGGCGGCGGTGCTGGGCCACATGTTCTCGCCCTACGTGCGCTTTCGCGGCGGCAAGGGCGTGGCGACGGCGGCGGGGATGTTCCTGGCCCTCGCCCCATTGGCCATCGTAATCTCGCTCGCGATTTGGGCCGCCGCCCTGTGGCTCTCGGGGTACGTGTCGGTCGCATCCCTGACGGTGGCCGTGCTGTTCCCGCTGTGGGTCCGGCTCACGGCCCCCGAGCAGCCCTACACGTTCTGGGCGAGCGTGGTCCTGGCGCTGCTGATCATTTACTCGCATCGGGCGAACATTCAACGGCTGAGCGCGGGGACGGAGCATCGCTTTCGGACGCGCAAGGGAGTCGCAGCGTGACCCGTGTCGCCGTGGTCGGCGGCGGTGCCTGGGGCACCGCGCTCGCGGACCTGCTCGCCCGCAAGGGAGACTTCGACACGGTCATCCTCTGGGCGCGCGAGCCCGAAGTGGTGGAGAGCGTGAATCGGGAGCACATGAATCACATGTTCCTCCCCGGTGCCGCGCTCGCTCCCGCCGTTGCCGCCGAGCAGGACCTCACGGCGGCGGTGCGTGGCGCTGACGTCGTCGTGTCGGCGGCCCCGTCCCATGTGGTGCGGGAGGTCATGACCCGGGCGCGGGGGCAGATCGGTCGCGGCGCGCTGGTCGTGAGCGTGTCCAAGGGTCTCGACCCGGAGCGACTCTCCACCCCGTCGTGCGTGTTGGCCGACGTGCTGTCGAAGGATGCGCCGATCGCCGTCCTATCCGGCCCTTCGTTCGCCCGGGAGGTGTACGCGCGCCAGCCGACCGCCGTCGTGGCGGCGGCGCGGGAGCACGCGGTCGCTCAGCGGGTGCAGCAGGTGTTCTCGACCGGGTTCTTCCGGGTGTATTCCGCCACCGACATGATCGGCGTGGAGCTCGCGGGAGCGCTCAAGAACGTCATCGCCCTCGCGGCCGGCATCCTGGAGGGACTCGGGATGGGCCATAACACGCGCGCGGCCCTGATCACCCGCGGCCTCGCCGAGATCACGCGGTTGGGCGTGGCGCTGGGCGCCGAGCCGGCGACCTTCGCCGGGCTCGCCGGGATGGGCGATCTGATCCTCACGGCCACCGGTCCTTTGTCGCGCAACCACCAGCTCGGGGTTGAGCTCGGGGAAGGGAAGCGCCTGGAGGACGCGCTCGCGGGCCGCGCCTCGGTCGCCGAAGGAGTGAACACCGCCCGCTCGGCGGTGACGCTCGCGGAGCGACACGGCGTCGAGCTGCCCATCGCGCGCGAGGTGGCCGAGGTTCTGTTCCACCGGAAATCTCCCAGCCAGGCCGTGGCCGACCTGATGGAACGGGAGCTCAAACCGGAGCACTGGCGTTGAGCGCCCCGCATCCCGTTCAAGAGTTCTTCTCGATCGGCGAGGTTTGTCAGCTCACCGACCTGAAGCCGCACGTGCTACGATACTGGGAGAGCCAGTTCCGCTTTTTGAACCCCGCCAAGAACCGGTCCGGCAACCGGGTGTACCAGCGGCGCGAGATCGAGCTGATCATGCTGGTGAAGCACCTGCTGTACACGGAGAAATACACGATTGAGGGGGCGCGCCAGAAGATCGAGCAGTATCGGCGCTCGGGCGAGCTCAAGCCGGAGGCGCGCCGCGCGCTCGCGACGCAGACGGTCAAGGACCTCCGCGCCGACCTCAAGTCGATCCTCGCCATCCTCGAGGGGAACGCTTCTCCCAATGCCGGGGCGCGCTGACCGCGCGGTCGCGGTCGTCATCCCCGCCTATCAGGCCGCCGCCACAATCGCCGCAGTCGTCTCCCGGACGTCCCGTGCCGTTCCGGGCGCAACCGTTTACGTTGTGGACGACGGATCAACCGATGGCACGCACGCGGCGGGAAGGGGGACGGGTGCAACCCTGCTTGTCCATCGGCGGAACCGCGGGAAGGGGGCGGCTCTGGCGACGGGTATCGCGGCGGCCCTCGAGGGCGGGGCCGGTGTGATCATCACGCTCGACGCCGACGGGCAACACCCGCCTGAGGAGATTCCCGGTCTCGCGGCCCCGGTGCTGGCCGGCGGGGCGGACTTGACGTTGGGTGCCCGGGCACGCAGCCGCGCGATGCCGTGGCCCCGGCGCTGCACCAACTGGCTGTCGGCGGCGCTTGCCTCGCGCATCGGCGGGGTGACGGTCCCGGACGCCCAGAGCGGCTTTCGGGCCCTGTCCCGGGCCGTGGGCCAGGCGGTGCGGCCCGGGGAGCAGGGCTATGATTTCGAGACGGCGTTCCTCCTGGCAGCCCTAGCACAAGGCTTTCGGGTAGGGTTTGTGCCGGTGTCGACGGTCTATGAAGGACGGCCCAGCCACTTCCGGCACTGGGCCGACACGTGGCGGCAGGCCCGCGTCTTCACGCGGTACGGTCGGGCGATCATTTTCGGGGCACGATGAACATCCTCATCTCGAACGACGACGGCATTCTGGCCCGCGGCCTGGCCGTGCTGGGCGACGTCTGCGCTGCCCTCGGACAGGTGACGGTGGTCGCTCCCGATCGGGAGCAGAGCGGCACCTCGCACTCGCTCACGTTGCACCGGCCGTTGCACGCCACGCGACGGCCGGACGGTGCCTTTCAGGTAGACGGCACCCCCACCGACTGCGTGCTCCTCGCCATCGGGATGCTGATGCCGCAGAAGCCGGACTTCGTCATCTCCGGGATCAACCATGGCCAGAACATGGGGGAGGACGTGTTCTACTCAGGCACGGTAGCCGCAGCCATGGAGGGCCTCGTGGCCGGCATCCCCGGTATCGCCGTGTCGTACGCCGGGGGGGACCTGGACGTGCTCGAGACGCACAAGCAGGGCCTGCAGTCGTTGCTCAAGCGTATCGTGGAGGTCAAGGACTTCCCGAAGGAGACGCTGCTCAACATCAATCTTCCCGCCCTTCCCGGGGACCAGGTGAAGGGTGTGAAGGTGACGCATCTCGGGAGCCGGGTCTTCAGTGAGGAAATCGCGCTCATGAAGGACCCGTGGGGCAAGGAGATCTATTGGATCGGTGGCGGTCGCATCACCTGGAGCGGCGACGCCGATTCCGATTTCCGCGCCACCAGCGACGGTTACATCTCCGTGACGCCGCTCCACATGGACATGACCAACTATGACCTGATCGAGGTGGTACGGAAGTGGCTCCCCAGCGACTGACCGGGGTGGCGGATACCTACGCGGGATACCGCGCGCGGCTGGTCGAGACGCTGCGCGGCAGGGGGATCCGCGACCTCGCCGTCCTCAAGGCATTCGCCGAGACACCCCGGCATCTATTCGTGCCGCCGGCGGTGGGGCACCGGGCCTACGAGGACACGGCGCTGCCGATCGGCAACGGCCAGACCATCTCGCAGCCGTTCACGCAGGCCCGCTATCTCGAGGCGCTCCGCCTCAAGGGCAAGGAGCGTGTGCTCGAAATCGGGACTGGCTCGGGGTATCAGACCGCGCTGCTGGCGGCCCTCGCGGGCACGGTTTTCTCAGTCGAGCGCGTGGAGGCTCTCGCCGTTGCGGCGCAGCGGGCGCTGCGCGAGGCCGGGATTGCCAACGTCTCGGTGTTGCTGGGCGACGGGACGTTGGGGTGGAGTGCCTACGCGCCCTACGACGCGATTCTGGTCGCCGCCGGTGGCCCGGAGGTCCCGCCTCCGCTCGTGGAGCAACTTGCCCCGGACGGTCGCCTCCTGATCCCATTGGGCGAGCACGGCGCGCAGACCCTCACGCTGGTCGAGCGCGTGGGGCAGGGACCATCCACCGAGGTACGCTGCACCCCCCTGGGCGCGGCGCGGTTCGTCCCCTTGCTGGGAGAACACGGCTTCGATGCTTGACTCGTTCATCCAATGGCTGTTGGACCTGTTCCGCGGGATGGGCTATCCCGGCATCGTGGTCCTCATGGCGGTCGAGTCGTCGATCTTGCCGCTCCCGAGCGAGCTGGTGATGCCGCCCGCGGGCTACCTCGCGGCCAAAGGGGAGATGAACTTCGTCGTGGCGGTCGCCTGCGGCGTGCTGGGGAGCATCCTCGGCGCGCTCGCCAACTACGGGCTGGCCGCCTGGCTCGGGCGCGCCTTTTTCCTGCGGCTGGGTAAGTACGTGCTCATCACCGAACGGGCGCTCGACCGGTCGGAGCGGTATTTCGCGGCCCACGGCGAGATCAGCACGTTTCTGGGTCGCATGCTTCCCGTCGTGCGCCATCTCATCTCGATTCCCGCCGGCATCGCGCGCATGCACCTTGGCCGGTTCGTGGTGTTCACCGGGCTGGGTGCGCTGGTGTGGTGCACCATCCTGACCTGGATCGGTTGGTTCATCGGCAGTCGGGAGGATGTGATCCTGGAGGTGCTCAACCAGGAGGCGAGGCGCTACGCCGCGCGCGCCGTGCTCATCGTGTTGCCAGTGCTGGCGGCGGTCGCCGCAGTCTACATCTGGTGGTACCGCCGGCGGGCGGCGCAGGACCGGCAAGGGTAGCGCTACGTGGCCGCCATGCGCTTCGTCGTGCACGGTCGGGTCCAAGGCGTGGGGTTCCGCTGGTGGGTGTGGCGACAGGCGACGCGTCTAGGCCTGCGCGGGCTCGCCCGCAACCTCGGCGACGGGTCGGTGGAGGTGATCGTTGAGGGTTCGGACTCAGGACTGGTGGAGCTGGAGCGTTTGCTTGCGCAGGGCCCGCCCGCGGCACAGGTGGAGCGTGTGGAAAAATCTCAGGTTCCACATGAGGTTCTCATCCCGAACGGCTTTGATATCAAATAGTTGCGAGGTCGGCGCTTGACCAAAGCCATCACCGTCCAGGAGATCTATCAGGTCATTCGCGATGTCCCCGACTTTCCCAAGCCGGGGATCATGTTCAAGGACATCACGCCGCTGCTGCTCGATCCGGGGCGGTTCCGCCGCGCGCTCGAGCTGATGGCGGCGCCGTTCGGCGGATCCAAGGTTCAGCGCGTCGTCTCGATCGAATCGCGCGGCTTCCTGCTGGGCGCGCCGATCGCGTTGCTGCTCGAGGCGGGACTCGTGCCCATCCGGAAGCCGGGGAAACTCCCAGCGGCGCGAGCTCGGGTGGAGTACACGTTGGAATACGGCACCGACGCACTGGAAATGCACCGCGACGCAGTGGGCCAGGGTGACCGGGTCCTGATCGTGGACGATGTGTTGGCGACGGGGGGCACGGCGGAGGCGGCGGCGAAGCTGGTGCGGGCGCACGGAGCGCAGGTGGTGGGCTTCACGTTCCTGATTGAGCTCGATTTTCTGAAGGGACGGGAGCGGCTCCGGAACGAGCGCGTTGAGGCCTTGCTACACTACGCGTAACCTCGCTACATTTCAGAGCTTAGCCCCTGTAGCTCAGGTGGATAGAGCAGCGGTTTCCTAAACCGTTGGCCGGGTGTTCGAGTCACCCCAGGGGCACTGGGGGGACCGGAAAAAGAATAAAAACGTAGCACAGAGGCGTAGCACAGAGGGGTATCAAAGAGACTTTGCACAGAGACGTTGCATTGAAAGGCGTGACCGCATGGCGACGACGGTAACGACGGCAGGACGCGCGGTGGTTGGGGAGTCCCACGCGCTGACGTGGCTCACTGGCTGGATCAGGAATCACAAGCAGGTAGCGACCTACCTAGCGGTGGCGCTCGTCGTTGCCCTGGGGCTCTTCGCGTGGAGCTTCTTGACCGCGAAGACCGCGGAGCGCAGTGCCGGTCGCCAAATCGCCCAAGCACGCCTCGCGCTCGATTCGAAGAACTACCCGCTCGCAGCCAGCGTGTTGTCGCAGGTGGTGGAAAACTTCTCCGGGACCCACGCGGCCCAGGAGGCGAGCATCCTGCTCGCGCAGGCCCGGCTGGCGCAGGGCCAGACCCAGCATGCGATCGACGTCCTGCAGCGGTCGGCTCCCAAGGCCGACAAGTACTTCAGGGCGCAGAGCTACGCCTTGCTCGGTGCGGCGTACGAGAACGCGCTCCGGCCCAAGGAGGCCGCGACCGCCTACGAGACGGCGGGCGCCGCGGCTCTGTACCCGTTCCTCCGGGCCCAGTTTCTCTCGGACGCAGGGCGGGCCTGGCTCGCCGCGGTCGATACCGCCAAAGCGCTCGTCGTATACCGGACGATCGCGGAAAAGCTGGACTCCACGACCGCCGCCGGGGAAGCAAAAGTCCGGCTCGGGGAGTTGACCAAGGGAAGCGGTCATCCGTGATTTCTTGAGCACAACTACTTCGTATAAGATATGTTATGTTAAGCTGAAGCGGCAACGAATGTGGAGAAGAACGTCAGTTAATCACACCCCGTACCACGAGCCTCGCCTCCCCTCCCAGCCACACGTCGTCATACAGCCCCGCTTCGGTCTTTCGCGCCCGGATCTCGAGCCGCCTGGCGCTCCTGGTCCAGAACGTGATCGGGAGCTTGGCGAGGCCCCAGTCGGCAAGCGCGCAGGCCGCGGCTACGGCCCCCGTCCCACACGCCAGGGTCTCGTCCTCCACACCGCGCTCGTAGGTCCGCATGCGCCATTCGGACGCCCGAGCGGCTGGGGAAATGAAGTTCACGTTGGCTCCGGCGGGCCCCAGCGCCGGGTCGGACCGAAGCAGTCTGCCGCGAGTCACGACGTCAATCAGCTCGACGTCGTCCACGAGGACCACGAGGTGTGGGACGCCCACCGTGCCCAGCACCGCCTGCCGCTCGGCGGGCGCGGTCGCCAGGCCCGGCACGGGTGCCGGCGAGCGGACCGGCGCGAGGTGCAGCTCCGCGCGCTCGCCATCGGGCGTGCAGCGGCTCTCGTACGTGGCGGCATCGGTCTCGAGGGTCATGCGCTGGGGGTTCGCAAACCCCAATCGGGCGGCCAGGCGCGTGCTGCACAGGGCGGCGTTCCCGCACATCGCCGCGCGCGAACCGTCCGAGTTGAAGTAGATCATGCGAACGATGTCCGGCTCCGATCCGGGCCCGACGAACACGAGCCCGTCGGCGCCGACGCCGGTGCCCCGCGCGCACACCGCCCGGATGTCCTCGACGGACCAGTCGGCGGGCGTCGTGTGCCGGCCGTCGACCATGACGAAGTCGTTG
>Ga0137397_10002764_pt1 | contig 12188 bp, 22 predicted proteins | sample czorhiz116metaG_FD_106658 | JGI IMG/M metagenome (GOLD analysis project Ga0137397, IMG submission 106658) | Vadose zone soil microbial communities from Angelo Coast Range Reserve, California, USA - czorhiz1.16 metaG | ecosystem: Environmental > Terrestrial > Soil > Vadose zone | place: USA... | reverse complement strand
TCGTCACTCGTCGATTATGCGTACAAACCTAGTATACTCACTCACAAGTTGTGCTAGGGTCACAATTTGTGAAGAGGCTAGCCCGTTTCGACAACTCCCAAGACCATCTACACGGAGAAACCCATAGAGTTATTCAGAGAGAGCGTTCACGTCTAAAGAGGCACGAGTCTGATCACTCCGTGGCTATTGAACGCTGGAAAAAAGTTGTGTCGTCTGTCTTGCACAGCTCGAGATCCCGAAAACACTTCCGGGACCGCATTCACATAACCTCCAAGGAGCATATGGCCGTTGTTGATTGCTTCGACGGTGCCAAACAACGTGCGGGAGAACCTCAAGATGAGAGCAATGTCATAGGAGGGCCGTCTGAAGAGGACTTGTTAGTTGTGCACCCTGCGGTCGATGGGAGGTTGAAGGATAAAGCAAAGGGTTGAGGGTTGAAAAATATCCTGTTCGTACATATAATGCAAAAGGTGGTGTTGACTGTACTCGGGGAAACAGAGATGAGTTCCAAGCAGGGTGAGAGACTTAGGTATCATAGGTCATGTGTGGAACGACGGGTGGGACGTCTCCAGACGCACTTCTCGCAACGTGCGTAAAATATCCTGCTGCGGTACCTAAGCCGGCACCACCGAAGACCACTTCACAGAGTCATCCCTAGACAGTGCTAAAAGCTATAGAAAATATAAAACACTCACAGTGAATCATCGCTCCGCGTTTCCAGAAGATTGCCGGCGTGAGCACAGCGCAAAGAAGTGCGCCGACTCGGATAGTAGCATTGTCGTCCGCCCTATGAGAAGCTCTCTATGAAAGGACATATGTACTAGTAGTGGCTCAGCTATCGTAACACAGGATCGATGAAAGCACATCGATTGTGGCGCGTATCCGAGTCCTGCGAGAGCGAAGAGTCTCGAACCTGGAATTCGCGGACCATATCTGAATGCATATGGGTCGTCCTGCGACACCTACCAGCCACTCCACCAAGCCACGTTGCACGTAGCAAGCGCGGCGGTTGACAGTGAGATGGCCCCTCCCTCTTCGAAAAAGACTGAAGCCGGTATAGATGGGAGGTGCCACGAGGATGAGCAAACTGAAGCCGATGGGCCCACAGGTATGTAGTATCCAGGTTATTTCTGTGCCGTTTCACTTAACCGGATGCAGAGGATGCGGGTGTTGGAAATGAGGAAGATCAGGCTGACGCCAACCACGACAACACTGAATACAGTGCGCAAGAGGCAGAGTTAGCAACACCAGCAATTTCATTACGGAGCGAATTCTCGAAATCCGTAAATCCCCATCATCACACAGAGGAAGATGAGGAAAATGCGGAGAACTGGGAGCTTGACGATGGCTTCGCTGACAGGGAAGTTGAAGAGACTATTGATGGCGATGAGTTGGATATTGCACTAGTTGGTGAGCCCGATTCAGCCTGTGTCATCGAGCAGTTCCACGCTCTCTGGCAAGACGGCATCGACTCGGCGATAACGTCCAAACGGTCGTCGACCCAATGATTGGACAATCATCGTTACAGAGTTAATCAACTGTTCACGAACCTACCAACATCTATTAATGAAACCATCTCCAGGTCTGAAAAAGACACGAACGCGATGACACGCTTTCGAACCACGTCTCGCAAAGCATTCCAATACCCATGTTTTCATCCCCTGGCATTATCCACATCGGCAGCACATCCCACACCTCTCAACAGGCTTTCAACCTTTGAGTTACGTTACAGGTTTTTTCAACTTGTCGTTGTTAAAGGCTAAGTGTTTCCTGAGCGTTGGTTTTAACGAACCCTACGATTCCATCGACGGTACCTTCCTTCATGTTACTCCGTGTCTACTAATGTTTCGAGGTGAAAACGTGTTCAGCAACGAGGAAATCGCTGTGTTAAGAATTACAGCCTACAGCCGAGTACTACAATAGTTTTAAATATTATTATTATTTTGGCAACTCATAATCCAACCTTAATAAACCTTCTCTCTGCTGCTGCATGGCAGACGCGGACACCGCCAATGTATGTGCGCAAATTATTCGCTCACACTTTGGTCATCTCACCTCTGTCAGTATCGCGTGTAATCTCTACCACTTCTCGTCTGATATCGATGTTAGACCGTAGCTTCCACCCTCCTTAACAGGGGCCGGCTCTCCTTTCCTCAACTTGTGCGGTATTCACAGTTGAAACCCCGCACAGTACGTGCGTCTATTCTTGTGCTGGTTCAGCACAACATCCTTTGGCATGCGACCTCCGAGGATGCAGGTGAAGTCTTCGAGGTGAACACTGATGAGTGCTTGACGCGGTTGCGGTTCGGAAGATATGTGTGGCTCGCGGAACAGCACTTCGGAACGCCGGTGCGTTGTCGTCGGTGCATGTGGTCGACATCTTATGTGCTAAAATAAAGCCTCGGTATAGGGTGCCGGAATCGTCCAGCTCCTTCTTGACCATGGAAAGCTTCGTCCACCAGACATTATGTCGCGTCTTGCCCCACAAGGCTCGAAAGGTACGAGTGTCGCGGTTGGCCTTACCCCCCCCTCCTTGACTTTCTTTCTCAGATTCCACTGTATATGGGCAAGCCTTGCACAAGCTCGTCACCTCGTCATATCTCAAGCCATCGACCGCTCTGTCGCACATATCCCCCAGAGACAAGCGAATTGCGTATGAAGCAGAGGAAAAGGCGAAGATATCTGGCTTTCCGACCGCGAAAGAGCTTCGTCTAGCTCGTGAAGTTGCAGCAGGCCGCCTAAAACGAGAAGAAGAGGAGGCAGAAAAAGTTGGTCTAGTGAGTCGACCTCCGCGCACGATTGTACGGTCAGGGTGAAGTTGAATGTGGTGAATCACAGAAACCCAAGAATCAGGTGTCCTCGAGGCCCTCCAAGGCATGCAAAGCTCGTTACTACCTAACCATTCGTAATTACTCACTTTCTATCAGCGAGTTAAAGTTTCAGATGACAATGTCGTCGATGTAACGTGGATGTTTCACCCGCCCGACCTACTCACCGTGACCATGCCTACAGCATGATGTATACTTCCGAGTTAATTACGATAGATTCAACATACATATTCGCAATCAGGTAGGTGTGCGTTTGTTTTCACTCTCGCAGTGACGGAAGTACCTTTTTGCAGCTCATCGAGTCTGCGGCGAGGGAACGCTTCAACGATGGTGCTGCGCTTGTGCTGAGAGCTGCTCTCGAGGCGACCGAGAATGAACAGAAAACACTAGCTGAGGTTCGCTCCGGTACGTCTTGATCACTCCGTGGAAGTGCCCTCTCTTACTGGTTGGTTATCAAGTCTCTACTACAGCTGCGAACATATCTATGCAAGTTGAGGACGATCGTGCGCTAGGGTCAGGGCTCGTTCTCAACACCAAGAAGTCTAAGGCCATCGTGCTGGTGAAGGCCTACTTGAGTATGCTTGCCTTGGTGGATAATCCAACGCCAGCGGGGAAAGCCTCTTCCTTCGTATCGTTCTCCGGCTCGAAAGTCTATGTAGAATTTGAGATCATCGGCACGCGCCTACGAAGGCGTGTGCTAGAAGCCGTTACTAGTGAGCGGCATGGGGATGACGGCGTGCGGGTTTTGCGTCTCTTGCTCGACTGCGGCAAGGTCGATGAAAAGCAGGTGTGTGTTTACTTTGACTTGATTTTAGTTTATATCGAAAGTAGTGTCCAGGTTTCAAAACTTGCAATGATTGCTCCCAAGGATGTTCGGCCATTGCTGTCCGCGATGTCAGCCGAATCTCTAATCAGCATCCAGGAAGTCCCTAAGAGCGCGGACCGCAATCCAACGCGCATGTTCTACCTATGGTCAGCTTGATTATCGATCCGCGGTGTCGAATCATATGACGAATTGGTCTGATGTGCGTTAGGTATGTTGACTTGCCCAAGGCGTGTTCGGTACTCTTGGGAAACCTATACAAGACGTTGTATAATATCAACGCGAGGAAGCAAGCGGAAAGTGATGAAGCGATGGTCAAGGCGGTGTTGGAGAAACGAGAACGCAGTGATGTGAGGCAGGATGAGGGGTTGCTCACGCGGAACGAGCGGGAAACCCTGAGAGAATGGGAGTTGAGAATGGAAAAGTTGACTGTGTTGGAGGCGCGGGTCGAGCAAGTCGTGTTCATTCTTGCGTAAATTAGATTGAGTAATCTACATCATACGACCATACGCGACCCGTGACTTCTCAACGAGCTCAAGTCGACCCATCGTCCCCGCCCCAAACATGGGGGATTTCCACGTAGACGTGGAGGCCGGCGACGACTCCTACAAGCCTGAGCCTGAAACCGAAGAGCAGCAGTCTCTTCTTCCTTCCTCAACCAATGATTCGCCCCCCACTCCTTCCACTTCAAAGTCGACATCCTCCGCATGCCATCTTTCCAACGGCAGAAAGTTTTCCACTACAGACCTCATCCTTACCTTCGTTGCAGGAGCTCTCGCATGTTTCCTTGCCCAGTACGCTCTCTTCGGTACCTCATGCTCCGCATCAAGGGCCTCTGCCGACAACTTAGCCCACGTTTTCGCTCCTCCTTATGTTGGGTCGACCGAGGTGCATAACTGGCCACCCACTACCCCGACCAACGATTTTCCAACCCTATTCCCCACCGATATTGGCTACGCGGGTGCAACACCTACGGGTGCCGAGCCTGCGCTTATCCAAACTGCGCCCTCCTATCCTGTTCACACTGGTGCGGCACAGTTGGTCGTACCCTCAGCGTTAAATGAAGGCGGAAAGTCAAAGAAAGGTTTCGATCTCCTCAAGAAATGGGGTAACCTCTCTCCCTGGTACAGCGTCAAGCGAGGGGCCTTTGGGGTCGACTCCGATCCAGGGGCACCTGACGGTTGCAACGTCACTGGTCTTCATTTACTTCATCGCCATGGTGCTAGATATCCCACTTCCTGGTGTAAGTAGACCATTTACAGATCTTCTATATGACCCCCTGCTATGTTATTTATCGGTTGTGAGATAGCCTCATACGGTGGACCAGCCAATTTGGCTCATCGTTTGAATGAAGCCGCAGCAGATTGGACGGCGCAAGGTGACTTGAATTTTCTGAATCATTGGTAAGTCCGGGCTATCCTGTCGAGGATGGTCCCTGATTCAACGTACCTTAGGACATACAAGCTTGGGGAGGAAGGTGTGTTTCATACGACATAGTTTGGGTCCACAGCTCACGTCCTCTAGTGCTGACCCCTTTCGGAAGACAGCAGCTCTGTCAGTTCCAGCTCTTCGTGAACAAACGTCCTATCACTCACGATGAAATACAGTTGACCTCGGCATTTCCATGCGCCTTAAATACGGATTCCTACTCCAGGTCTGTACGTTTTACTGTGGTTCGCGCATAGGGTTTGATGATTTTCAGGGTTTCACGGATGTTCTTCCCGTGTTTCGCACAGAGTCTCAGTGCGTCTCGAAGTGCCCAATATCGTTCTCACTCCTCTGACTTCACGCATTAGGGACCGAATGTTGAAATCTGCGCTTAACTTTGCGGCCGGATTCTGGGGAATTCCTTATGAACATAAGTACTTGCAAAGTATCACTGTTGAAGCCCGTGGTGTAAGTTGTCTGTCATCCTGGAGCCGGAACTGAACTAGATGCTCTGAGATAGTTCAATAATACCCTCGCTCCATACAAGACGTCTGTATCTATGCTACTCTTCGACTCCCCATACTCACGTCTTCACAGGTGCGCAAACGCGGGTGACCATTCTAAAGCTGGTCGCAGCACAGCATTTGTGAAAGAGTGGACCGATATCTATCTCAAAGAAGCGCAGGGCAGATTACAAAGGCAAATCGACGGTTATGCGCTCACCATTGAGGACGTATACACGATGCAGCAGATGTGTGCTTATGAAGTCAGTTTCGCCTACTATCATCATCATCTACAACCCATGTTGACCACCATTGTAGACCGTAGCCATCGGCTTTTCCAAGTTCTGTGGTTTGTTCACTGAGGAAGAATGGGAGGGATTCAATTATGCGTATGCCCTCTATTTTCTTTCACAAGCTTGCATGGCTAAAGAGGGTTCTTAGCATGGATATAAGCTTCTGGTGAGTCCCTACGGCCCTCTCGAAAAGTCACAATGGCCTAATCTCGTCCAAGGTACGACTCTGCTTTCGGGGCTCCATTATCGCGTGCGCTAGGCATTGGGTATATACAAGAGCTAGTTGCCCGTCTGACACATACTCGAATCGAGAGGCATAATTCATCTACGAATGCAACACTTGATGACGATCCTATTACTTTCCCCCTGGATCATCCTCTATACGTAGATGCGACCCATGAAGTGGTTGTTCTCTACAGTAAGCTTGATACTTCACGCTTGGCTTATTCGTACTTAACACCTTCTGTCATAGTTATCACTGCTCTGAACCTTACAAGTTTCGCGGCGAATGGGCCGTTGCCCACTGACCATATTCCGAAGCACAGGTCTTTTCGTGTGTCTGAACTCGCGCCATTCTCAACGAATGTCCAATTCCAGCGTGAGTTTGTTCACCGTTCCCTACCTTCAACAGAATCGAACGAGTCCCACAGTGCTTTCCTGTCCCTCGCGAGAGAGTAAACAGATTCGTGTCATAATCAATGACGCCGTTGCCCCTCTCACAGGCATCGAGGGATGCCCCGACGATGCCCATGGAATGTGTCCTGTCCCGACATTCGTCGCTGCGCAGAAAAAGATTATCGCTCATACGGACTGGGACTGGGCTTGTAATGGAGACTGGAAAGTGCCTGCAGGTCACGAATGGAACACAACCACCGGAGACGTGCCTAGCAGGGTGTTATGACCACAATTTCTGTTGCTTTCTTGTTAGTTAGATTATAAGTTACCCTGGCTACCGCAGTCTTACTAGTACTAGGGCTAGTCCCCTATTCGAGTCATTGATATTCCTGTTCACGTGGCAGAAGCTGCAGCACTTTGGCCCATGGCTGGGCTGGGCCTGTGACTGTCGTAATTCAGTTACAGTTATGTACACTCACGCACACCGCAATTGTTGGCACAGCAGCAGTCTGTCTCTTAAATACCCACTACCACTGGGTTGTGGATATTCATACCATCATGTCTCTTTCCAGCTCTCGTAACCATTCTTTCACCCAACCCTCGAATACAGGCACTCCGCGAGAGAGTAATCCATCTGCCATCGTCGTGCACGACAACTACGGGAATGATGTCCCTCCACACCCAGGTAAAGGCTGGACACGATTTGTTTGTGTCTCGGACACCCACTCCAAGACGTTTCCTTTGCCGGATGGCGATGTCTTGATCCACGCTGGCGACCTTTGTAGTTGGGGTTCTGTACAACAGCTCAAGGTGACCATGGACTGGCTGGTGTCACTACCCCACTCAAAGAAAATGTGAGGAATGGTCATCTTTGTGCATGGGTCGTGATGCTCAGACTCTTACCGTTACTCAGTGTCATCGCTGGGAATCATGACGTTGAGTTACCGACACTCTACGGACTGTGTTGTAGCCTGACATCATCACGAAACTTTACCAGCTGTGCCTAGACGAAACCCGTTTGAAGGCCAGGGGCTTTCAGTACAGCCGTGTCACTCGAGACGTGAGTCTATGATGTCCCTGTGATGTGAATACAGCTCATATGCATCTAGGATGTGGCCAAGGCGCGTTTCATGATGAAAAATCGAGCTGCAACCGCTGCGGGCTTGCACTATCTAGAGCATGGATCCATGGAACTGAAGACGGGTGACAAAATATGGAAGGTCTATGGGTCTCCCGTATGCCTTCTTTACTCCATGCTTTGTGGCGTGTCTGACACTTTCCACAGGCTACCCCGCGATATTTGCCAGGATCCTTCCAATACGAGGATGAAGCTGGGGCTGAAGGTGAGATGCCCATTAACTTTGTTTTGATTTTGGGCTTGTTCTGGACTGACTACGGGTTTGCTCTGAAGCAATATATAAACGCGTACCGCGAGATACGGAGATCCTACTGACGCACACGCCACCGTACGGGGTATTAGACCTTGCGAAGAGTGGGGTGCACGCGGGATGTCCAACATTATCTGCGACGCTGGACGAGCTAAAGCAGTGCAAGATGCACGTTTTCGGACACATTCACGAGGCACACGGAGCAATGGTTCATGGAGGCGGTGACCGCGTGTCTGTGAACGCAGCCATGGCAGGAGGGTACGGACAGGCCGTCATCGTAGATCTGAAGCACTATAATAATACCGTCATTACATAATGAACCATCTTGACGCGCTTGTGTGTGTTTTTGCCACCGACGCGCCTCCGCACACACCACTCTCTTGTCTTCCATACCTTCTAACCCTGTCCGTCCACTCTCCATGGCAGTAGAACTGAACAAGGACCTCGTCAACTCCCGGATCAAAATCATCTACGACTCATGGGCTGTGTGTCTGACGTCATTGTTCTCTGTCGCAACTGACGAGCGTGCATTAGAAAGCTGGCAAAAACGACGAGTACAGTGCGATAGCTGATGTCGATGCCATCTTCCTTGGCGCCGGGGAGGATGAACCTGTCAGAAAGGGGACAGCTTTTCAGGTCCTCTCTCCTTCACTCGTCTTGCCTACATTTGTTCATCTTATTATTCCCCCTAGACTTGGCTTCTTGGATATGAGTTCCCTTCCACGTTCATATTGTTCCAGAAAGACAAGATATCTATTCTCTGTTCTGCGACTAAAGGTGCTCAACTGGTTTCCTGGCTGTGAGAGGTGGTTCTGACATTGTCTTCAGCGAGGATCCTTGAGCAACTCCAAAAGCATAGAACCGTCGTTCCGGTGGAAATCTTCACTCTGGCAAAGTCAAAGGATCCTCCGACCGATGCCCTTCCTCGGTTCTTGAGCGTGTTTACCTCCAATCAACGCATAGGGACCTTATCCAAGGAAAACTACGCAGGCAAACTCATTGATGAGTGGAACAATGCACTGGCTGCTTCGGATAAGAAGCCTGAGGTGGTGGATATCGCCCCTTCCATCTCTACTTTTATGGCCGTGAAAGACGATGAGGAGCTAGTGGGTCATCTTTTGCGCGTACATTCGGCAGCGAAACTCACGCTGGGATGCAGAAAGCGATTCGGACCGCCGCTAACCAGACCGTGACGCTCCTGACGCACTACGTCGCCGTCAAGCTGGAAACCATACTTGACCGAGAGACCAAAATCTCGCACGAGCAGTTTGCGACCCAGATCGAAGCTAGGTTGGGGTCTGGTGAAGGAGAAAATGCGAAGGGACCTGATATGAAGATCTGGGGTAAAGGTCGGGGACTTAACGACGTAAGTTGAGCGCACTTCCATCTCTCGCAACATCTCACGCCGCTTCCCACAGGTTGAATGGCTGTCTACGGAGTTCTGTTACTCCCCTATCATCCAGTCTCGCTCCTCTGCCGACGGCTATGATTTGAAGCCCACTGCGGAGTCAAGTCCCGAAGATATGTCTCATAAGGGTGTCTTCTTGGTCTCTCTTGGAATGCGCTATAAAGGTTACTGCGCCAACCTTGGTCGAACCTTTATCGTAGATCCCGACAAGGTAGGTGTCCATATATCCAGTGCAGTCATATATGGGCCTCACCCTTCCAAAGGAGCAAGAGTCTGTCTATAACTTGTTGCTAAATCTCCAAGCAGAACTCTTGCAGAGGATGAAGGATGGCACCGTGGTCAGAGACCTCTACCAACACGCCTTATCCTACGTCAAGAAGCAGAGACCCGACCTCGAGAAACACTTTGTGAAGAACATCGGGTTTGGAGTAAGTCACGCGATTCCTGTGCAATGATCGACTCTAACACGCCGGCAATAGATGGGAATGGAGTTCCGTGACTCGACCTATCTTCTTTCGCCTAAGAACAGCCGGCAGTTGAAGGCAAACATGGTATTCTGTTTATCTCTGGGTTTTCAGGATCTCGAGGACCAAGAGCATAAACGGTATGTCATCATCTCACTAGTCCTTGGTATGTACTGATTTCACCGCAGATATGCTTTGCAGATCAACGACAGTGTAAAAATCGGTCAGGACAAAGGCATCTGTATCACGGAAGGTGTCAAGTCAGCAAAGGACACCCTTTTTTACCTTACTCGTGACGATTCTGAGGAAGAGGAGAAGGTCCATCAAAAGCCAGCAACGAAGGTCAATGGTAATGCCTCGCCAATCAAAAACAAAACCGCTGGTGGCAAAGTGTTACGAAACAAAACCCGAAGTGCTGCACAGGAAGAAGCGATGCAGTCGATAAGTGCAAAGATCGCAGAGCACCAAAGGGAACTTCATCATCAGTTACAAGAGCAGGGACTAGCCAGGTACTCTGAGGAAGGTGACGGCGCAAATGGCAAGGAAGGAAAGACATGGAAAAAGTTTCAGAGTTACAAGGGAGAGGCCGGTTTACCCAAGGAGGTTGATGGGCTGCGAGTACGCTGAGACCTTCTGACGTGTGTTGCCACGCTAACTCACTCCCGTTTAGATATTCGTGGACCGCAAAGCTCAAACGGTCATTCTGCCAATCCATGGGTTTGCTGTTCCATTCCACATTAACACGATCAAAAATGTCAGCAAAAATGAGGAAGGCGACTTCACCTATCTTCGCGTCAACTTCCAGACACCAGGCCAGCTTGCCGGGAAGAAAGAGGACACGGTTCGTCTACCGCACAGCACAGTCATCAATTCACTTACCCGATGTTAGCCCTTCGAAGATCCCGATGCGACCTTCGTCCGCTCCATTACATACAGATCCACAGATGGCCATCGGTTCGACGTCCTTAGTAGGCAGATCACTGACCTCAAAAAGGAAGTGAACAAGCGCGAGCAACAGAGGAAGGAACTTGCGGACGTCATCGAGCAAGACGTCCTGGTGGAGATGAAAGGCCGGAGACCACACAAGCTTCCCGAAGTTTTCGTGCGGCCCGCCCCGGACGGCAAACGTCTGCCTGGGGAGGTGGAGGTCCATCAAAATGGGCTTCGGTATCATTCTCCTTTGGGATCGCAGAAGATCGGTGAGCCGTCTCGTTGGAGGTATCCACAACAGACTGAAACGCTTCCCAAGATGTACTGTTCAGTAATGTCAAGCACCTGTTCTTCCAACCGTGTGACCACGAGCTTCTTGTGATCCTTCACGTACATTTGAAAGCGCCAATCATGATTGGCAAGAAAAAGACTTACGTACGGCTGTATCGTGTATCTCATGGATATTGCTTACATTGACCCTAAACGATTAGGATGTACAATTCTACCGAGAGGCATCGGACGTCCAGTTCGACGAGACCGGGAACCGCAAGCGTAAGTACCGGTACGGCGACGAAGACGAGATAGAAATGGAACAGCAAGAGCGAAAACGGCGCCAAATGCTCAATAAGGAGTTCAAAGCCTTCTCAGAGAGGATCGCAGAAGCCGCCGTTAACTCTGTATGGACTCCTCATCTTCGTTCCTATTTCTGCTCACGAGCAACCCATCAGACTGGCGATGCATTGGAACCCGATATTCCGTTCCGCGAACTGTCATTTGAGGGTGTTCCCTTCCGGACGAATGTTCGCCTCCAACCCACAACCGAGTGCCTGGTCCATCTGTCTGATCCACCATTTTTGGTGGTCACACTGGCAGACATCGAAATCGCATCTTTGGAACGCATTCAATTCGGCCTCAAGCAATTCGATCTAGTCTTCGTCTTCAAGGACTTCACGAAAGCCCCACTTCATATCAATTCCATACCGAGCATGCAACTCGATGACGTGAAAAACTGGCTGGAGTAGGTCTCAGTATGAGACACTGGAACATGAAATTGACCGCTTGTAGCTCCGTGGACATACCACTCGCAGAAGGTCCTGTCAACTTGAACTGGGGCCCTATCATGAAGACGATCAACGACAGTCCATACGACTTTTTCCACGGTGGAGGTTGGACATTCTTGGGTGGCACTGGCGATGAGGTAGAGCCCCTCTTCTATTCTCAATGCCTGTTTTCGTTTGGCTCAGTCTTTTTCAGAGCGAACAGGACGAAGAGACCGAAACCGAATCTGAGTTTGAAGCAGCATCTGCGGTTGAGTCGAGCGACACAAGCCCTGCTGATACTGGGAGTGACTTTGATGGCCCCAACGCCAGTGATGACGAGGGAAGCGGCTCTGACTTCAATGACAGCGAAGGTAGGGATTTCCTATTGTTACTGTGAGTCTGTGACATTTGCGACGATTCTCATTTTCGGGTTTCAAGGCGACGACTGGGATGAGCTCGAGCGGAAAG
>Ga0137397_10002763_pt1 | contig 12195 bp, 12 predicted proteins | sample czorhiz116metaG_FD_106658 | JGI IMG/M metagenome (GOLD analysis project Ga0137397, IMG submission 106658) | Vadose zone soil microbial communities from Angelo Coast Range Reserve, California, USA - czorhiz1.16 metaG | ecosystem: Environmental > Terrestrial > Soil > Vadose zone | place: USA... | reverse complement strand
CGGGAATTGGTCTGGCTGTTCGAACTGCCAGGCCAATTGATTTTGGGAAGGAGTGGCCGCTGCCGCGGGGCCACAAGCGAAGGGTCCCTGCGAAGAAGTCAAGGTGAGAAGGACTCTTGTACCTGAAGAGCCCGACACTCACACTTTGCGGCCCTAAAGTTAGTTGGGCGGGCGCAATAGTGTACCCATCCCATGGGGCATTGGTGGGCGGCGATGTGGGCGTCGGCACCATCGAAGGAGCGACGATGTCCTGTAGCGCAACGAGGTAAGTCAATTTCCCTGGTTGACATTCGGGCACTCACGGTGTTCGTCACGGTGTGATTGTAGATGTCGGATGATTGGCCGAGGCCATGATTGAACGCCCCGATACCAGCGGCCTCAAGTTCGTCAAAGGCCCCAAGCCCGACGTCGATGTTGGGCAAGTCGTCAAACGTGCCAGCAAAAACCCAACCGGGGTTTCGAGACTTTCAAAAGGTGAACAAACTCTCATATCCCGAAAGAAATCCGCTCACCAGGATGGGGCAAGTTGCAGTCCAGTCGAATGCAAGAGCGTCTTGCTCATTGCTCACGGCTTCGGACCATGCGGTCGTCTGGTCCTCGCCACAGAAGGTAGGATCGTTGTTGGTGTGGAAGAGACTCATCGTTGCGTGGTGATTGGCTAATGGGGAAGATATGATAGCTCGTAGAAGGCAAGGTGTGAAGGAAGTCGGGTTTGTGGAATGGGATGCAAAGCGATACGAGCTGCGGTCGACGCTTTTTAAAGGGAGGCGCGTGATGGAGTCGGACGTCATGGTCACGAGCAGGCACAGGTCACATTTAGTGTCCGCCATACGCCGATGGCCTCCTTGAGCTTTGGCCATGCAGTACCTTGCCCGGCTTGGTGTAGTCAGATTCTCAGATCTCAGTGCCACCAGAGTCCTTCACGCAACCACACACGAAATCCCCATAAGGCTTAGCAGCGGTGAGTAGAAGCGTATCGTGTGTGTCTGACGCTCCTGGTGGGACCATTGTACTCACTTCAGCGGATCCGTGAAAGGGAGACAATCCGCCCACAGTGCCTGCGATAATCTTTGAGCCCTACTTTTGCCGATTAGGGACAATAGCCTGACCCAAGCGTGTTTGCCACACAGCCCCGAAAATCCACTGGACACAGCTCGTTTAGCGAATGGCCAACATTCTGCATCAAATAATGCAACCAAGATGGCCCGTTCGATCCACACACTAGTAAGATCCAGGGAGATCGTTTAAATCGGACACAAGGGTGAAAAGCGTGGTACTTGTGGCCTCGGCCTGTCGCATTAATTATTCGGGATGTGCTGAGCCCGCAACTCAGTAGAGCCTTTGAAGGAAGACAAGGCGTGTCACGGTCAAAGGTTGCACCACAGATAGTAGTACTTATTGTACATATTTTGGGCTTCTCGACTTCAGATGCGGCGCGGAGGTCACGGTGGTCCAAGTCGGTCGACAAAGTCCCAAAAAGGATGACCGTTGCCGGTTGTCTCTGTCTTTGGGACATTCGCTTTTCCTCTTCATCTCGTACAACTGCCTAATTTGATATCCAAGCATCGGTGGTTCATACGTTTGTCCTGAGATTGTCGTGTATCGAATTATGAGTGACCAACAACGTAAGTTGGGGATTTGATCCCACCATCTTCGAGTCATCCGGTACATCATGGCTGTTTGTCTTGTGTCTGATCTATCGTCCATTCCATCTTTTTCTGGCAGTCTCTACGAACTAGACAGCGATATCCCTTCTCTTCCTGCTCTCGTGTTGTCATTACCCCGATAGGCAGTCACGCGGCTACTGGATTTGCACGACGTTTCTTTCGTGTTTACCAAATTTCTCTTCGCTCGCTTCCGTATAACTCTTTCGGAGGACGATTTGGCTATCCTTGACGAAATTATCACCTTTCGTGGCCCCGGAGATACGCCGAGTCCATGGCAGGAATTGGCCTTCAGGTCTGCTACTGTCTTTTACCAGACTCTATTTCGCGCGTCTCAGAAGCCGGAGCATTTAGAGCAGGCGATCAAGCACACTCGTGCCCAGCTCAATTCTTCCGAAGGCCCTGATCGCGCTGTGATCATCGGACAACTCTCCGAATTTGAGAGAATCCGCTCCCATGGCTCCAGTCACCTAGCGAATGCTAGGTACGCTCAAGCATGCGCAGATCGCGGCGGTCGAGTGGAATAGGGAAGACATCGTGCGAGTGAAGGCTGGCGTGGATGTCTACGGTGCGTTGGGCTGCCGCGTTTCCTCGTGTATAGTGCTGATGGGTTATCTTGAGGTCACATAGGTGCGGTGCCCCAGCGCGGGAGTGCCGTCGTCGCACAATTCGAAAGGAGTACGCAAGAGATAGAAGTGTTGCAGGGTTAACGGCCTGGAAACCAACCAAACGCAATCCTACCATCCTCAAGTTCATACCATCCTGCAAGTAATATTAAACTATTACTACTTTAATCTCAAGTATCTGGAGAGGATATGGGTTGACGCGAGGGCTCTGAAGTAGAGCCGAAAATCCGAGTAGAAGGGGCAGCAAGCGTTAGTATAGAGCGCAAGGCAGACTTGGAAGCATGCGGGGACGTTTCGAGAACAGCTGAGTTGATCAGTTACTTTACCAGGTCTTAAGAATCGAAGGGAAATATTTGTGAAAGGAAAAGAAGATGATCAAGGGGATGAAGAGAGTAGATATGCTGAGGTGACCTACTAGTAGGAGCTCAGGCCACGGTCATATGCCTCGAAATACATCGTACTGCGATAGGCCTCGGCGCCGCATGATTGCCATTTCCTCAATTCCGACACTCTCCCTGATCTTGCCATAATCTCACATCGAGCAACCCATGAACCGCGGTGCGTTAAGTTCTGACCACATTGCCCCGAATTTGCCCGCATGGAGGCCTATGCATACTACAACTGATCTGACGCATCTTTTGAATGAAGTGAGTGCACGAAGAGTTGGAAAAGATAGCACGGGGTTGGGTGGCCATAAACAGGAAGAAGGAAGGAGTCTGAGCCGAGGACTGCCGGAGAGGCGGGGCAAGAGGGAGAGGTAGTTACTAAAATTGGCTGGGTGTCCTGGGTGGGAAGGGCGTTCGTATCAAAACCGGCCCTCTATGTGTAGCCTATGTATTGCTGAATCGTAATTCGAAGTTAGTTTCCATTGCTTATCCATGTTTAGAGAGCGGATACACTACCGGATGCCAAGAGTGTCTACTGGGACTCAGAGAGCATACAGCCCTCCAACCGAGCAGCGCGAGCATCCTGCGGTCAACAGGCCGCCTATTCTTGCTGCATGCGCCGTTTTGACGACCAATTGGGTGTTTTCCGCAGGAAACCCTCGTCCGAGACATTCTGTGTCACACCAAGTCGGCCTGTCTTCATGGAAGACCCTTACAGGTGTGATGGTGTCGTCCACGTTAACATGCTCCGAAATGCGATGAACAAACTACATTGCCTGACACCGCGGACTCATCCATGAGCACTCAGAATGCAGCGCGTCCGCCAGCGCACGCACAGTCGCATGCCGAGGCGCAGATGGCTGTCTAGTAGAAGCCTTGTGGCGTCACCTCAACTGCCACACACATGAAAAGAAGCCAGTATAGGCGTCATAGTCAGAAGGGTTAAAAGAGGGCTCCTCAAATATCCGGGCGTGACGTCGAGTGCCGCCTGGCAGTTCAAGTCACCGTTACTTCGCAAGCACATCATACACTGGCAGACACGGGACACGGCGACACTTGCGGCGACAGGCCGACTCGGAATTAATGTGTCAGCACCATTGGCAGTACAGGATGAGCTCTACGCACTGTAATGGAACAGGAATCCCAACGTCCAGGTCCTAAATCCGTATTGAAAGGCCACTTTCACAACCTATCACCATCTTGCCATGGGAGTTGGGCGTCGAGAAAGCAAATGACATAATCTACGGATGTAGCGGGTCATGCGCCCGGGCGTCTACTGTCACGGTAGTAAGCGTCTGTACGATGGACTCGCTATCTCGACCTTGTTCCTCTCTTTCCCCGTTCTATCCCATCTGAACAAGCGGGCCATGTCAAGCAGACTATCCGACATCTTCATGTCGTCGACTGCGACCACTGGACATACGATGACCACCCCTTCGAATTTTCAGTTGATCGTCGATGCGGCCTTGCGTGACTACACGAATCTAACCAAGATCGACCTCTCTCACAACCCCCTCGCCGAGAATATTCAACACTTGAGCTCTCCAGATGAAATCCTTGAACTGATTGAAGAACGAGAGAAGGTTTTCAAAGAATATCGCGAAGGGAATCGGAGACTGATGCGCTGCCTCAGCCCGGCAGTAAGGGTTCTTCATGCATGCTCGGGGATTATTGACGGAGCGGTTAGCCTGGTGGGCCACACATACCCCATTACATTGATTGCTTTTGCTTAAATGGTTTGTCTTAACCTCGACAGTGCCCCTTTCCCCCAGCAAAAGCCGTCTTTGCTGGCATCGATGTTCTCCTCGCTGTACGTCCTTTAGCCGCTCTTGTTCCAGAAAACATGTGACATATGCTGGGCCAGGCTGCTAATGGCGTCAGTTCAAGTTATGACGCTCTCCTCGACCTCTTCGACTGTCTCAGTAATTTTCTCAAACGACTTGAAATTTATATCATGATCCCGCCCAACCAAGTAATGACAATGACGGAAATTTTGGTCAAAATTTTGGTCGAATTACTTTCAGTTCTTGCTCTGGCAACAAAGCAGATCAAAGAAGGGAGGTTCAGTAAGTCTCCCATCATCCGCACATGTTCAATTGCTCAACGTGCTGTAGAGAAGTTCGCGAAGAAGTTGTTGGGAGACGGCGAGGTAGAGGCCGTACTCCAGAGGCTGGATCGATTGACCCAGGACGAGGCTAGAATGACCATCGCACAGACCTTGGGTGTGGTCCATGGACTTATGATTAACATGAGAGTTGTTATAGATGGTGCGCGGTTCTCTTTGATTTCCGCCGAATGTCTTGCTGAGCGCTCAGTCCATCAGACGGCAAGGTGACGAATAGCGGCATTCGACAAGTATTAGGTATGTGTCTCGCTCAATAGAGGTGTTACCTATGCTTACTGCTGCGGTCATAGTTTCCCTTCACCAGGTTGTAAATGATATGAACAAATCAAAACGTTCGTTACTTCCTTCATCCATATTTGCCACTAGACTAAAGCTACCTTGCAGGTGACCAGTTACAAAGGGACATTCAACGGTGGCTCTCTCCTCCGGATCCTGGGACGAATCATGACCTCCTTTTGAATGCACGCCATGAAGGGACCGCAGGATGGTTCTTTAAAGGCAAGGTATTATCAGAATGGAAATCGAGGGGTTCTCTCTTGTGGATCCACGGGAAACGTATGTTTCTCCCATTGTCATCGTGTCCTCCCATTGACTTTTTCCTATTCTGATAGCGGGATCAGGAAAGAGTACGCTTCTGTGAGCGGTACCTCATTACTACGTTATCAGCCACGTTTGAACTCATTCATATCCCTACTAGCTCGGCAATCATCGAGGACATCGAGGGGATGCGTGCAGCTGGACTGGCCTTGATGGCCTATTATTATTTCGATTTTCGGGATGCGGAGAAACAAAATCGCTATGGCCTCCTTTCCTCCGTTCTTTCACAACTTTCCGCCGAATCGGATTCTTGTCACGAACTTCTTTCCCGATTATATTCGGCCAACGCTGGTGGTACACGAAAGCCCACTACTATCGTGCTTACCAAGTATATCAAGGATACGCTGAGTCTTCCAGGACAGGGCCCGATTTATATCGTAATCGACGCTCTCGATGAATGCCCAAATACCTCAGGGACGCCATCTGCACGCGAACAGGTCCTAGAACTTGTCGAAGTACTTGTTGACTTGGACCTTCCGAACCTTCATCTATGCGTGGCTAGTCGTCCGGAGATCGACATCCGCATGGTCCTTGAGCCCTTGAAACCTCTCCAAATATCCCTCCATGATGAAAAAGGACAAAAGGAGGATATAATCGCGTACATCGAATTTGTAGTCCATTCCGATCGGAATATGCGGAGATGGAGAGAGGAAGACCAAAATCTGGTTACCGATACGCTCTCCGAAAGAGCCAATGGCATGTAAGCTGGATTATGGTCTTGGCGCTTCACTTGAGTACTCACGTTATCGCCTAGGTTTAGATACGTTGTCTGCCAGATCGACCGGCTGCGACGAAGTTTTCCGGCCAGTATTCGAAGTGCCTTAGCCAAGCTACCAGAGGGTCTAGATCAAACATATGAGCAGACCTTATTGGGCATCGATAAGGAGAAACGAAAGTATGCTCAGCGTCTGTTCCGATGTCTTGTGGTGTCCATTCGCCCTCTTCGCGTCGAGGAGCTCGCGGAGGTTCTTGCAATTCGATTCGACGTCGCTGAACCACCCACATTTAACTCAGATTGGCAGCCAGTAGACCCAGAAGAAGCGGTCTTATCCGCATGTTCTAGTCTCATCTCCGTCGTCAATGTCAATGACTTACAAATTGTTCAATTTTCCCATTTCTCCGTCAAAGAGTTCTTGATGTCGGACCGCCTCGCGACAGCAGAGGAATGCCTTTCGTACTATCATATTCTCCCCGAACCCGCACATACGATTCTCGCACAGGCTACCCTCAGTGTTCTCCTTCAACTCGATGACAAAATCGACAAAAGCACCATACAGCACTTTCCTCTCGCCATGTATGCCGCTCGACACTGGGTCGATCATGCACAGTTCAGCCACGTGCCATCGCAGATTCAGGAGATGATGGAGCGTCTCTTTGATCCGATGAAGCCACATTTTGCGGCATGGGTCTGGTTATATGACATCGATCGTCATTGGTTGGACCCTATGTCCGAAATGCGCCCTACGCGGCCTCGGGCCTCGCCTCTGTATTATGCCTCATTATGCGGTCTAGGTGGTCTCGCGGAACGTTTGGTCGTTGCTCATTCATTAGACGTCAACCACATTGGCGGTTTCAACATCACCTCCTTACATGCTGCTTCAGTCAAGGGACACGTAGACGTCGTGACGTTGCTTCTTAAAAATGGCGCAGATCCTAACTCTCGCGACATTGACGGCCGAATTCCGCTTCACAGATTATCACAGGGTGGACACCGAGTCTCTTCGCAATCATCGCTAGAAGTCACTCGACTCCTCCTCAATTCCGGCGCGAACGTGGACGCCACCGATAACTGGGGCGCCACTCCACTACATACCGCGGCACGAAAAGGGCATCGCAAAATCGCGGAACTGTTAATTTGCTCGGGCGCAAGTCTCGATGCGCGGAATACAGCCCAAGAGATACCGTTGGCCCCGGCCTGTGGTTATGGGAAGCTTGAAGTTGCGCAAGTCCTTATTGACCATCGCTCAGACGTTAATTCACGAGACCAAGATGGCTGGACTCCATTACACAAGGCATCACGTTATGGACACATTGACGTCACACGGCTATTGCTGGAGAGCGGCGCTGACGTGAATGTGTACGAAACGAAGATGTCGACTCCGCTGCATTTCGCATCGGTGCAGGGACACCTCGACATCGCGAAGTTGCTTGTCCAGCATGGCGCAAGTATCAACATCCGAGACGATAAACAAGAGACTCCCCTTCACCATGCATCAGAAGAAGGGTACCTCGAGGTCGCACGCTTCTTAATTGAGCATGGAGCGGAGTGGTCTCTGCAGGACTATAAAGGCTGGACACCATTCCACAAGGCATCGAAAAGTGGGCAGCTCAAAGTCGTGAACTTTTTGTTCGAGTGTGGCGTCGATGTCGATATTCGAACAGGGGACGAAGAGACGGCATTGGGCCTCGCTTCTAGCAGCGGGAAACTCGATATTGTGAGCTTTCTGATTGAGAAAGGTGCAAATGTCCATGCTAGAGACAACAAAGGCTCGACCCCATCCCACATGGCATCGGAATATGGGCATCTCCATGTTGTAACGTTCTTTTTAGAAGAGCATCACATTGATATCGATGTTCGGGATAACAACAGGAGGACACCGTTGGGCCTCGCATGTAGCAGCGGGAAGCTCGACGTGGCACGCTCCCTAATCGGCCGAGGCGCAGATATCAAAACCAGAGACAACGAGGACTGGAATCCATTACACATCGCATCACAAAATGGACACCTGGACGTCACGCGACTGTTGATCGACGCTGGTGTTCCCGTCGATATTCAAAATTGGACCAGAAAGACCCCGTTAGCCTTGGCTTCGAGCAAGGGGCATGTCGAAGTCTCGCATCATCTCATCCAGAAAGGAGCTGACCCGAATTCGCGGGACAATTTGGGCTGGACCCCATTACACTTCGCATCACAAAACGGACATTTTGACATGGCGCAACTGTTGTTGGACTGCGGAGTTGATCCAAACGATCAGGAGGGCGCCCTTTGGAGCCCATTACATCTGGCCTCGGCCAATGTGCACACGGAGGTTGTGCAGCTACTGCTCCACCATGGGGCAAAAGTCGACATGGTCAATGACAGGCAGCAAACCCCGCTTGACCGAGCGGCAGCCGAGGGGAAAGCCGAGATCGTCCTTCTCTTGATCGACCACGGGTCGAGTGTGCGTGCCACGGACTCGAATGGGTGGACCCCGTTGCACGCGGCATCGCAAAGCGGCCATGTGGAGGTTGTAAAGCTATTGCTTAGGCGGGGCGCAGATATCGACGCTCGCGACAACGACGACCAAACAGCAGCAATATTGGCATCGACAAATAACAAAGCCGAGGTAGCAAGCATCCTAATTGAGTACGAGGCCGACCCAACTGATCAGAACGCCCTTCGCTCGATCGAGGCAGCTCAGGATGACGCCGATGAAGAAGATAAGGCGGAAGAAACAACGACTTCGCTGCACTGTGCCTCGGAACAGGGAAACATCGACGTGGTGGAGTCTTTGCTCGAGCAGGGCGCGGACATCAACGCCAGAGACAGAGACACACATTACTCGACCCCGCTAGACTCAGCAGCGACGAAGGGGAACCTCGACGTCGTTCGCTTGCTTCTCGAACGAGGCGCGGAAGTGGACTCGCGTGATGATTTTGGGTGGACCCCGCTGCACAAGGCATCGCGATACGGACACTTGGAGGTCTCGCGGCTGCTCGTGGACCACGGCGCAAATATAAATGCAAGGAAGCACGACCATTGGACCCCACTACATCTCTCAGCACGCAACGGACACCTCGGAGTTGTGGAAATGTTACTCGAACGTGGAGCTGACGTACATGTGTTGAATGATGACGGCCGCACTCCATACCAACTATCACTGGGATTCGGACACCGAAAAATTGCGGATTTATTACGGAAGAGTAGTGGGGGCGCAACATGATACAATACATAAGTTAGTAAGATTCTCCAAATTGACCATATGGGCTCTAAATGTGATATCTTGCTGGGATTTCGATTCTAGTCCTAGTCACAACATACTTGGAAGGAAGCGGCGAGGGAGCCAGCTGCAGATATCGTAACTACAATCATGACTTGCATCTGCTGTCTGGGATTCGGTACGACTTAGAATTGTTGGTACGGGAAAACAATGCATTGATGGTTAGATTGAGAGGTGCAGTGGATATAATGCAATGCGACGCTGTAGTCCCGATAACGAGAAGTACCGTCTTCAAACTGAAAATCTCGAAATAGCGCCACAGATAACCGGACAACGTTGAGATGCTATGTTTGTTAAGACTGTACAAATCATCACATGCATGAAACACTTGGGCGTCTACACGCGCGTAACTCTCAGCCCATCTTCCTAGTATTACGCATACAAGTGTAGGGGTAACTACAATTTTGATTCCAGGAATTCCCCTCCATTCGGGTTCACACCACCCATTTCTATCTGGATTCGGTCTCGCTCTCTCTCCAGACCTACTCTCTCCTCCCGAGTGATCCCTGCAGCCCACACAACAGCCGCGCTGACGAGCGCGTCGCGCTCTTCCCGTGTATTTCCGGCGTGTAAACACACACGCACCCGGTCTGCCCCCTTTGGCACCGTCGGCCAGCTGATCGGACGTGAGTTGAGTCCGTGAGCGAGGAGGTGAGCAGACAGTGCTCAGGTACGTGGCGTCAAAAGCGGGATGATCGGAGTCGGCGGCTGCGCCATCGAGGGTTCTTGTCGGAGGTGCAGGGACAGGGAGAGTATGTGCGGCGGGATGGACGACGCGGTGAGAGATGCGCGGAGGTGCGCGGAGGTGCTCTTGGAATTATGTAGAGTGCCCCCGGTGATAGTCGCGAGGGCTTCAATCACTGCGGAAATGAGTTCTTTTGTCTGCAGAGGTAAAGTTGAGCGGAAAATGTTATGTAATATGACACGATAAGCAGACTTGTCCGAATGTCCAAAAAACCTATCCCCGCGCCCCTCATTCATTGAAGCCCTCGTGACTATCGCATTAGCATTCAGCCATGTCTACGAACATTTTCAACGAAGAAGTATATAACTGCATGTAGTTTTTTACTTTTTCTTTTGCTGACACTCCCATCTTCAGGCAACCGAGGAGAAGGCAGAGAACGCGCGCCTGTCCTCCTTCGTGGGTGCTCTCGCGCTCGGCGACCTCGTCAAGAGCACGCTTGGTCCAAAGGGTATGAATAAAATCCTTCAGTCGATGTCATCCGGAGATATCAACGTGACGAACGACGGCGCGACGATCCTCAAGGCCATACAGCTCGACAACGCTGCGGCCAAGATCCTCGTGAACATCTCCAAGGTGCAGGACGATGAGGTCGGAGACGGGACGACGAGCGTCACGGTGCTTGCGGCGGAGTTGCTGCGAGAGGCGGAGAAGCTCATCGGGATGAGGATCCATCCGCAAACGATCGTGGAAGGGTATCGGATAGCGAGCGCCGCCGCGCTCAAGGCACTGGAGGATGCCGCCGTGGATCATGGGTACGTCGCTTATGCATGGTCGTTGATTTTAAGTGACAAGTTTGCCGTCAAGGTCTGATGCTGCGGCGTTTCGGCAAGACCTGGTGAACATCGCGCGGACGACGCTTTCATCCAAGGTGTTGTCGCAAGACAAAGACTATTTTGCAAATCTCGCCGTCGATGCTGTCCTCCGGTTGAAGGTGAGAGCGCCATCCGGATGGGATACAGCCTGTCGCTCGTTGCTCATCCTACCGTAGGGATCGACGGACTTGGATCACATTCAGATCATCAAAAAAGTCGGCGGAAAGCTGACGGATTCATATCTTGACGAGGGCTAGTACCATTTCCCTTTTCTTCGCTGTCGCATGGCATTCGAATATGCTTATAGGCTTCATTCTCGACAAATCCATTGGAACCAATTGCCCAAAACGTGTTGAGAAGGCCAAGATCCTGATCGCTAACACATGTACGTTCTCCGTGCCGATGGATTTATGTACAGGTTCAGAGCGCAGAGCATATAGCCATGGATACTGACAAGATAAAAATCTTCGGCGCCCGCATGAAGGTTGACAGCACGGGGACGCTTGCGGAGCTAGAGCGTGCCGAGCGGGTGCGTGGATGCCATCTTTGAGAGGAATTCATATCACTGATTATTTCGAAACAGGAAAAAATGAAGGCTAAAGTGGAGGCCATCGCATCACACGGGATCAACGTCTTCGTCAATCGACAGCTAATTTACAACTATCCTGAGAGTATTTTTGCCGAAAAAGGGATCATGTCGATAGAGCATGCTGATTTCGAAGGCGTTGAACGTTTATCGCTCGTGACTGGGGGCGATATCACGAGCACGTTTGACCGACCAGATCTCGTCAAGCTCGGGCGGTGCGACCTAATCGAGGAAATTATGATCGGAGAGGATAAGGTGAGGCTATAAAAGGTGACCCGCTAGAGAGTTCTAACGAACCATGGTCTAGCTTATGAAATTCTCTGGCGTTGCGGCAGGCGAGGCATGTACAGTCGTGCTACGCGGTTCAACCAATCAGATGGTCGACGAGGCCGAACGTTCCCTGCATGACGCGCTGTCCGTGCTGTCACAGACAGTCAAGGAGACCCGCATCGTCCTTGGCGGTGGATGTTCGGAGATGTTGATGGACGTAGCCGTGGAAGAGAGCGCGAAGAAGGTCAGCGGGAAGAAAGCGATCGCGGTGGAAGCGTTTGCACGCGCCCTGCGTCAAATCCCGACGATTTTGGCCGACAACGCCGGATACGATTCGTCCGAATTAGTGGCAAGACTCAGTGCCGCGCATTATGAAGGCCAGGCCGATGCAGGGTTGAGTGAGT
>Ga0137397_10002762_pt1 | contig 12195 bp, 5 predicted proteins | sample czorhiz116metaG_FD_106658 | JGI IMG/M metagenome (GOLD analysis project Ga0137397, IMG submission 106658) | Vadose zone soil microbial communities from Angelo Coast Range Reserve, California, USA - czorhiz1.16 metaG | ecosystem: Environmental > Terrestrial > Soil > Vadose zone | place: USA... | reverse complement strand
TGATGCCTGGCAGATCACAGTCGGCACGTTCTCGTACACCAACCACACGCTCCTTCCCGAGGCGCTCGAGACCTGGCCGCTGCATCTGTTCGAGCGCGTCCTGCCGCGCCACCTGCAAATCATTTATCGGATCAATGCGGAGCACATCGAAGCCGCAAAAAACAAGGATCCGGAAGGGTTTAACAGCCGTCTCGCGGCCATCTCGCTGATCGACGAGCAGGGCGACCGCAAGCTGCGGATGGGCCATCTCGCCTTTGTCGGCTCCCACCGGGTGAACGGCGTGTCCGCGCTTCACACCGGCCTGATGCGCGAGACAGTATTCAAGGATCTGCACGCGCTCTATCCCGACCGCATAGTCAATAAGACCAACGGCGTCACCTTCCGCCGCTGGCTGCTGCAAGCCAACCCGGCACTGGTCAAGGTCCTGCGAGACGTTTGCGGGGATACGGTTCCCGACGACCCGTCGCTGATCGCGAGGCTCGCCGACGCCTCAGGCGATGCAGCGGTTCGCGAGCGCATCGCGGCGGCCAAGCGCGCCAACAAAATAGCCTTCAGCCGCCTGGTGGCAGATCGCGTCGGCTTGCGGATCGATCCTGACGCCCTGTTCGACGTGCAGATCAAACGCATTCACGAATACAAGCGTCAGCTGCTCAACATCCTTGAAACGGTCGCGACCTATCTCGCCATCCGGGATGCCCCCTCGCGCCACTGGGTCCCGCGCGTGAAAATCTTCGCGGGCAAGGCGGCGGCGAGCTACACGCAGGCGAAACTGATCATCAAGCTGATCAGCGATGTCGCCAAGGTGATCAATAGCGATCCGCTCACGCGCGACCTGTTGCGGGTCGTTTTCATCCCCAACTACAACGTGACCCTGGCGGAGGCCATCATTCCCGCCGCCGACCTGTCCGAGCAGATCTCGACCGCTGGCATGGAAGCCTCCGGCACCGGCAACATGAAGTTCGCGCTCAATGGCGCGCTGACGATTGGCACGCTCGACGGAGCCAATGTCGAGATCCGCGAGCACGTCGGGCCCGACAACATCTTCATTTTCGGGCTGAAGGCTCACGAGGTGCAGGAACGCCGCCGCCAGGGTCTCGACGCGGGCGCCACAATCGCGGCATCCCCCATGCTGGCGCGCACCATCGAGGCCGTGGAGGCCGGCAAATTCTGGCCAGGAGAAGGCGGCCGTTTCGCGTCCCTGATGAACGCGCTGCGTCATCACGACTATTACATGATCGCCGCCGACTTCGACGACTATGCCGCCACTCAGCGCCGCATCGACAAGCTGTGGCTGTCGTCGTCCGACTGGACACGGATGTGCATGCTGAACATTGCGAACATGGCGTGGTTCTCCTCCGACCGCGCCATTGGCGAGTATGCAAGCGATATCTGGAATGTGCCTTTTGAGACGCCGGCGGCCGCCGCGGGTCGGAAAGCCTGATAGGCCAATTCCGCGTAGGCCGGCTGCTGAATTGGTATGCAATTTGCTGAATGACTGGCATGGGGCCGATAAGCACGCGATCGTGATGAAGTTATGCGCAGCTTCGCCCGTCAAATAGGCACGCCGCAGAGCGTTTTGGGAGGTGCCAGCCTTTGCCCGCTCTAAGCACAGGCGCCCCGTTTGCACGCTCGGCCATGGCCTATGTCCTCGCCGGCGGCAAAGGCACTCGCTTGCAGGAATTGACCGACTGGCGGGCCAAGCCTGCCGTTCACTTTGGCGGCACGACACGCATCATCGATTTCGCCCTCTCCAATGCGCTCAATTCAGGCATCCGCCGCATCGGCGTCGCCACCCAGTACAAGGCGCACAGCCTGATCCGCCATCTGCAGCGCGGCTGGAATTTCTTCCGTCTGGAACGCAACGAGAGTTTCGACATCCTGCCGGCCAGCCAGCGCGTGTCGGAGGGCGCCTGGTATGCCGGAACGTCAGACGCGGTGTTCCAGAACATCGACATCATCGAGAGCTACGCACCCAGATACATCGTCATCCTGGCCGGCGACCACATCTACAAGATGGACTACGAGCCGATGCTGGTGCAGCACGTCGAGCAGAATGCCGACGTGACGGTGGGCTGCCTGGAAGTCTCAGTAAGCGAAGCATCCGCCTTCGGCATCATGCATGTCGACGACAACAACTACATCCGCTCTTTCATCGAAAAGCCGAAGGACCCGCCGACGATGCCGGGCAAGCCCACCATGGCGCTCGCCAGCATGGGCGTCTACGTGTTCGATACCGCGTTTCTGTTCGATCAGCTGCGACGCGACACGGCCGACCCACATTCCACTCACGATTTCGGCAAGGACATCATTCCCTACATCGTCCAGCATGGCAGCGCGGTCGCGCATCATTTCTCGCGCTCGTGCGTGCGCACCAGCGGACAGGCCGCGTCCTACTGGCGCGACGTTGGCACGCTCGACGCCTATTGGGCGGCCAATCTCGACCTCACCGACATCGTGCCGCAGCTCGATCTCTATGACCGCAACTGGCCGATCTGGACCTTCGCGGAGATCTCGCCACCGGCCAAATTCGTGCACGATCAGGACGGCCGCCGTGGTCAGGCGACCTCGTCGCTGGTTTCCGGCGGATGCATCGTGTCCGGCGCCGCGGTGCGGCAGTCCCTGCTGTTCACCCGCGTTCACGTCCACTCCTTTGCCGAGATCGAGAACGCTGTCGTGCTGCCGGACGTCGATATCGGTCGCGGCGCCAGGCTCAAGAACGTCATTGTCGATCGCGGCGTGCGAATTCCTGCCGGTCTCGTGGTCGGGGAAGACCCCGACGTCGACGCGGCCCGGTTTCGCCGGACGGAAGCCGGCATCAGCTTGATCACCAAGGCAATGATCGACAGATTGGACGGATGACGGCCATCCAGGTCCTTGCTGTCGCTTCGGAAATCTACCCCCTGGTGAAGACCGGCGGTCTCGCGGACGTGGTGGGCGCGCTGCCCCTGGCGCTCCGCGACAACAACGTCGCAACCACGACGCTGGTGCCGGGATATCCAGCCGTGATGGCGGCGATCCGAGCGGCCGAGCCGCAACTGACGATCGAGGATCTCTTCGGCTGCGGGGCTCGCGTACTTCGCTCTCAAGTGGCCGATCTCGACCTCCTCGTGCTCGACGCACCACATCTCTTCGACCGCCCTGGCAATCCCTACACAGGGCCCAATGGCAGCGACTGGCCCGACAATGCGTTTCGCTTTGGCGCACTCGCATGGGTCGCCATGCAGGTCGGTCTCGGCGCGATCGCGGGCTATCGTCCGGACATCATCCACGCCCACGATTGGCAGGCCGCCCTCGCCATGGCCTACCTCGCCTATCAGGACAGGCGCCGGCCGGCCACGGTGCTGACCGTGCATAATCTGGCCTATCAGGGACAATTTCCGGCTGATCTCTTGCAGCGGCTGCGGCTGCCGCCCCATGCGTTCTCGATCGACGGCGTCGAAAGCTATGGCAACATCGGCTTCCTGAAGGCCGGCCTGCAATTCGCCGATCGAATCACGACCGTGTCGCCAACCTATGCACGCGAGATTCAGATCTCGGAGAATGGTTGCGGCCTTGACGGATTGTTGCGCGCACGATCCGCTGTGCTGACAGGAATCCGCAACGGGATCGACGTCGATGTCTGGAATCCGGAAACCGACGCGCGGATCGCGTCCCGCTTTGGTCTGGCCACGTTGTCAGCAAGGGCGCCAAACAAAGCCGCACTGCAGCGCCGGTTTGGTCTCCGCGATGAACCCGACCGTTTGCTATGTGCCGTGATCAGCCGCATGGCCTGGCAAAAAGGGCTCGACGTGCTGGCTGATGCAGTGCCGGCGCTGGTCGCGCGCGGCGCACAGCTCGCGCTGCTCGGGTCTGGCGATCCGGAGTTGGAGCGGCGCTTCACCGCGCTCGCGCATGATCACGCTGGGCAGATCGGATGCGTCCTGGGTCATGACGAGGATCTGGCCCATCTGGTCCAGGCTGGCGCCGATGCCATCCTGGTTCCGTCGCGGTTTGAGCCATGCGGCCTGACGCAGCTCTGCGCCATGCGCTACGGCGCCGTACCGGTGGTCGCCAAAGTGGGCGGGCTGGCCGACACCGTCGTTGATCTCGCGACCGGCATCCAGTTCTACCCGGTAACGCGGGACGCACTCGAGGCCGCCCTTCATCGCACAGCCGACCTGTGGTCTGGCCGTGCGGCATGGCAGGCCCTGCAGGCGAACGCCATGCAAACGGACGTGTCGTGGGCGGAGCCGGCTGACGCATTCCTCCGGCTCTATAGAGGATTGTTGACGCCTAAAAACTAGGCACCCTGCAATTCCGCGCATTGTTCAAGCTGCTGTGATCAGGCGCACTTCTTGCAAGCCATTCTGAATGGATTTGGGCGGGGGCGACATAACGGGGCGCACCATGATGTTGGAATTCCCTGATCGCGAGCGAGCCCTGCGGGACGATGTCAGGCTGGTCGGACGAGTGTTGGGCGACACCGTCCGCGAGCAGCAAGGCGATGCCGTCTTTGCGACGGTCGAGCGCATCCGGCAAATTTCGATCGCGTTCCGGCGCGAGGGCGACGCCGGCGCCCGGCGCGAGCTCGAAGCCATGCTCGATAGCCTCTCGCATGACCGCACCATCGAGGTCGTGCGCGCCTTCAGCTATTTCTCGCATCTCGCCAATATTGCCGAGGACCAGCACCAGATCCGCTGCATGCGCGCGCCGGCGGACGGTGGCCCGCCGGGATCGCCCGGAACCATCCAGAACACTCTGGCAGCGCTCAAGCTGGCGCAGGTGCCACGCGCGATCTTGCAGGCGCTGTTCGACACGATCCTGGTGAGCCCTGTGCTCACCGCGCATCCAACCGAGGTGCGTCGCAAGAGCGTGCTCGATCGCGAAATGGAGGTCGCCCAGCTTCTCGCAGGCCGCGATCGCCTGGCACTCACACCGGTGGAAGCCGCCGCGACCGACGACGCGCTTTCGCGCGCCGTCCTGATCCTCTGGCAGACCAGCCTGCTGCGACGCGGGAAACCCACGGTCGTCGACGAAGTCGCCAACGGGCTGTCGTACTACGACCACACGTTCTTCCGCGAGCTGCCGGGCTTGTACGCGGATCTCGAAGATGGTCTCGCGACCATCGATCCGGCCTGGCGCAATATGGAGCTGCCATCTTTCATTCGCATGGGAAGCTGGATCGGCGGCGATCGCGATGGCAACCCGTTCGTGAACGCGGAGGTGCTGCGCCAAGCCATCGAGATGCAAAGCAAGCGAGTGCTCGATTTCTATCTCGATGAATTGCATCTGCTCGGCGGCGAGCTGTCGCTCAATCGCTCCCGTATCAGCGTGTCCTCCCAGCTCGAGGAGCTGGTGCGCCGCACGCCCGACGAATCTCCTCGTCGCGCATCGGAGCCGTATCGGCAGGCGATCGTGGGAATTTACGCGCGCCTCGTCGCGTCCGCCCGCGGACTGGGACAACACGTGCTGCCGCGCCATGAGGTCGCTGACGCCAAGCCCTATGCGGGCTCGGCCGAGCTGCGCAGCGATCTCGACATCCTCTACCGGTCGCTCCTCGCCAACGGGTCGGCCATGATTGCGCGCGGGAGACTGCGGGCGCTGCGGCGGGCGGTTGAGGTGTTCGGATTTCATCTGGCCAGCATCGACCTGCGGCAGAACTCCGACGTCCATGACCGGACGCTCGCGGAGCTGTTTGCGGTCGGATCGGGCGTCGACTATCTCCGCATGGACGAGCCAGCCCGCACGGCCCTCCTGCTGGCCGAGCTCGCCACCGCGCGACCCTTGATATCGCCGTTCCTGACCTATTCGGATGAGACAACCGGTGAGCTCAACATTCTGCGCGCCGCCGCCGAAATCCATCGCCAGTACGGCAAGGATGCCGTGCCCAATTATGTGATCTCCAAGGCGACCACCGTCTCCGATGTCCTCGAAGTGGCGCTGCTCCTGAAGGAAGTCGGTCTGCTGCAGACGAGCGAGGGCAAGCTCGATCTCAATATCGTGCCGCTGTTCGAAACCATCGACGACCTCCGCAACTGCGGCAAGGTCATGGATTTGCTCCTGTCCACTACGGACTACACCCGCCTCCTCGACAGCCGCGGCCGCATCCAGGAGGTGATGATCGGCTATTCCGACAGCAACAAGGACGGCGGCTTTCTGACCTCGGGCTGGGAACTCTACAAGGCCGAAATGGCGCTGATCGGCGTTTTTCGCAGCCACAATGTCGGCCTGCGGCTGTTTCACGGCCGTGGCGGATCGGTCGGACGCGGTGGCGGACCGAGCTACAACGCGATCCTGGCGCAGCCTGCCGGAGCCGTCGAGGCCGGCATCCGGGTCACCGAGCAAGGCGAGGTCATTGCCGGAAAGTTCCTCAATCCCGAGCTTGGCCGCCAGAACCTGGAACATCTCGTCGCCGCCATGCTGGAACTTGCGTTGCTGCATCCGCAGCAAGCCGCGCCGCGCCCGGAATTCATTGAAGCAATGGAGGAACTCTCAGAGCATGCCTATCGCGCCTATCGGGCGCTGGTTTACGAAACCGAAGGGTTTGAGCGCTACTTCTGGGAATCGACTGTGATTGGCGAAATTGCTAATCTGCATATCGGCAGCCGGCCGGCCTCACGGAAGCAATCGACCCGGGTCGAGGACCTGCGGGCCATCCCCTGGGTGTTCGGCTGGGCGCAGTGCCGCCTGATGCTGCCGGCCTGGTACGGATTCGGTGCCGCTGTCAGCGGCTGGATCAAGGCGCATCCCGAGAGCGGAATGCCCCTGTTGCAGGCAATGGCCTCTGAATGGCCCTTTTTTCAGACGCTGCTCTCGAATATGGACATGGTCCTGGCAAAGAGCGACATAGGAATCGCTGCACGCTACAAGGAACTGGTCGGAGATGCCCAACTGCGAGAAGCGATTTTTTCCCGCCTGCGCGGCGAATACGAGAATTCCAAGCAGGCCCTGCTCACGATCCTCGGGCAGCAAACACTGCTGGAGCGCAATCCCGCATTGGCACGAACAATCCGCGACCGCTTCCCTTATATCGATCCGCTCAATCACGTGCAGCTCGAGCTTTTGAAGCGCTATCGGGCCGGCGACACCGACGAGCGCGTCGTCCAGGCCATCCACCTCACCATCAATGGCATTGCGGCGGGCTTGCGAAACAGCGGATAGGCAAGAGATGAAGTCACTCTTTATCGGGCAGAGCTACATCGACATCACATTCCTGACCGACGAATTCCCGACCGGCGATGACAAGACGGTGGCGCGCGACTACGCCGTCTCCTTCGGCGGCAACGCGGTGACGGCAGCATTCTGCTGCGCCAAGCTCGGGATGGCACCGGATCTGATGGCCTCGGTCGCAGATGACTGGCTCGGCCGCATGTTCGTCGACATGGCGGCGAAATACGGAATCTCCGTGCACCATCGCAAGGTGGCGCAATCCTCGCTGTCTTTCATCATGCCGAAAGGTGGACAGCGCGCGATCGTGCGATGCCGGGATGACAGCTTCAAGCATCCGTTTCCAATGCTGAACCTGGCCGGCTGCCGCGCGCTCCATGTCGACGGGCATCTTGCCGATGCGGCGATTCACTATGCCAAGATCTGTCATGAGGCCGGCATCCTCACGTCGCTTGACGGTGGCGGCCTGCGCTCCAACACGCACGACCTCCTGGCATTCATCGGCACTGCCGTCGTTGCGGAGCGGCTGTGCGAGCAGATGAAGCTGACGCCGGGCGAGATGCTGACTTATCTGCGTTCGCGCGGCTGCCGCATCGGCGCAGTTACAATGGGCTCGCGCGGCATGATCTGGTACGATGAGAGCAAAACCGAGCGCTTCCTGCCGGCGCTCAATGTCCCGGACGAGAAGGTCATCGACACCAATGGCGCCGGCGACATCTTCCACGGCGCCTACATGTATTCCTATCTGGTCGATCCGGCGGTCCCCTGGGAGCGGCACTTCACGTTCGCGCGCGCGGCGTCGGCCTATGCAATCCAGCACCTCGGCAACGAAGCGAGTTTGCCATCGCTTGCCCAAATCAACGAGACCGCGGCTATGTTCGACGTCCGGCGGCAGAGCCCGGCCGAGCTCGAGGTGGTGTCGGACTCTTGGAGCGACGCCAAAGTCTCGCGGCCCGCGGCACTGCGCCGCTGAACACCAGAACGGAGCGCTCGGGCGCAGTGAATTGCGTGCCGGCCGCAATGGCGCGACGGCCGAGCGAGTCGGTCGTCGTATCGTGCACCCGCGTCCAGGCGCCGCACTCAGGGATTTCCGGCAGCGTGAACTCGATGGCCTCTGCAGCAGCGTTGATGACAACAAAGACAGCCGGCTGTCCGCGCTTGATCGGCGCCAGCACATAAGACAGGAAGTGCCCGTTCGGAAAGCGCCAATCCTCTTCGATCATCTCGCCCGCATCGGGTGTGAGCCACAGCACATCGTATGTTCCATCGGGCCGTTGACCCTCGAGCCACCGGTGACCCTGAAGCTGCGGGAAGCGCTTGCGCAGTTGCGCAAGCTGGCCAATGAGCGCGGTCATGTCCTCGCCGTCGCGCCCGAGCCCTGACCAGTCCACCCAGCCGATCTCGTTGTCCTGGCAATAGGCATTGTTGTTGCCGGACTGGCTGTTGCCGACTTCATCGCCAGCGAGCAGCAGCGGAACGCCTTGTGCCAGCAGCAGGCACGACAGGAAATTGCGCCGCAACCGGCGACGCACGGCAACGATGTCGGCGTTGTCGGTCGGACCTTCCACACCGCCATTCGTGCTCAGATTGAGGTCAGTGCCGTCGCTGTTGTTCTCCTGATTGGCTTCGTTGTGCTTGCGCTCATAGCTGACGAGGTCGGCAAGCGTGAAGCCGTCGTGCACGGTTACGTGGTTGATGCTCGCTCTTTGCGTCCGGCCGTGATGCTCGAAGATGTCGGCAGAGCCGGTCATGCGGGTCGCCATCTCGCCGGTGAGCCCGCCTTCGCCGGCCCAGTAGCGGCGCAGCGTCCGGCGAAACGTATCGTTCCATTCCGACCACTCTGGCGGAAACCCGCCGACCCGGTATCCACCCGGACCGAGGTCCCAGGGCTCGGCAATGAGCTTGGTCTTGGCGAGCAGCGGGTCGCTCCAGATCGCCTCGAAAAACTTGGAGTGGGCATCGAATCCGTCCGGCCCGCGCGCGAGCGTCGTGGCGAGGTCGAACCGAAAACCGTCCACGCCGAGTGTCTCGACCCAGTAGCGCAGCGAATCGACCACCATTGTCCGCACCATCGGGTGCGACAAGTTGAGCGCATTCCCACAGCCGCTGAAATTTTCATAAAAGCGCGGATCGTCGTTCTTGAGCCAATAGTAGGAGCGGTTGTCGATCCCACGAAAGCTCAAGGTCTGGCCGAAGTGATTGCCCTCCGCGGTGTGGTTGTAGACAACGTCGAGAATGACCTCGATGCCGGCGTCATGCAGGCGCTTCACCGTCGTACGAAAGTCGTCACGGGTTCCGTAGCGACGATCCGCGGTGAAGAAGCTCAGGGTGTTGTAGCCCCAATAGTTGCTCAGTCCACGCTCGGCCAGGAACGACTCGTCGACGACGGTGTGGACGGGCAGCAATTCGAGCGTCGTTACGCCCAGGCGCTGCAGATGCTTGATCATCGCCCGCGATGCGAGGGCACCGAATGTGCCGCGCAACTTCTCTGGCACGTCCTCGCGCAGCCGCGTCAAGCCTTTGACGTGGGCCTCATAGATGACGGTGTCCTCCCAAGCGATCTCGGGGCGCTTTACCTTTCGCTTTGAGCCCGACAGCGGTGTCACCACCGCCTTGGGCATGACATGCGCATTGTCGCGCCGGTCGAGCGACAGGTCCGCGCGAGCGCTATTGAGCTGATAGCCAAAATGCAGGTCGCTCGGGATGAATGCGCCCGCGAGCTCTTTTGCGTAGGGATCCAGAAGGAGCTTGTTGGCATTGAAGCGATGCCCCTCATCGGGTTGATAGGGACCGTGGACGCGATAGCCGTAGAGTTGTCCTGGCTCGACATCGCTGAGATGGCCATGCCAGATATCGTTCGTGCGTTCCGGCAAGGCGAGACGTGTGCGCTCGCGCTCTCCTGATTCATCGAACAGGCAAAGCTCGACCTTCTCGGCATGCGCGGAGAACAACGCGAAATTTGTTCCACGGCGGTCGGCAGTGGCCCCGAGCGGATACGGCATCCCCGCGGACACGCGCATTCACGCCTCCCGGACGAGGAAGACGGCGGCGAGGGGCGGAACTACGAGGCGCAATGCGTGCCGACCTCCCTCTGTCGCGCTGATCAGCGCGCCAGGATTGCCGACGTTGCTTCCCCCGTAAACGGCTGCATCGGTGTTGAGCACCTCGCGCCAGACGCCAGAAAACGGCATCGGGACGCGATAGTCGCGCAGAACCTGTGGCGTGAAATTGACCACGATCAGGCATTGATCGCGCTCGCCACGACCCTCACGCAGCCAGGCGAACACGCTGTTGTCGATATCATCGAGGATCAGCCATTCGAACCCGGCAGCGTCGCAATCACGCTGGTGCAAGGCCGGCGTTGCCCGATAGAGCGCATTGAGATCGCGCACCAGCGATTGCATTCCGAGGTGCTCGCGTTGTTCGAGCAGGTGCCAGTCGAGCGAGTGCTCGTGCCGCCATTCCTGCTCCTGCGCAAATTCATTGCCCATGAACAGCAGCTTCTTGCCGGGGTGACCGAACATGAAGCCGTAATAGACACGCAGGTTCGCGAAGCGCTGCCACCGGTCGCCTGGCATCCGGCCAAGGAGAGAGTGCTTGCCGTGCACCACTTCATCATGGGACAGCGGCAATATGAAATTCTCAGTGAAGGCGTAAAGCAGCCCGAACGTGATTTGGTGATGATGATACTTGCGATGAATCGGATCCTTGCTGATGAACGCGAGCGTGTCGTTCATCCAGCCCATGTTCCACTTGTAGCCGAAACCAAGCCCACCATCGTGCACCGGCCGCGTCACCATCGGCCAGGCAGTCGATTCTTCTGCGATGGTCGTCGTGCCTGGACAGTGCGCGAACGCTTCCGTGTTGAAGCGCTTCAGAAAGGCGACGGCTTCCAGGTTCTCGCGCCCGCCCTGCTGGTTCGCAATCCAATCGCCCTCCGGACGGCTGTAGTCGAGATAGAGCATGGAGGCGACCGCATCGACTCGCAGCGCGTCGATGCCATAGCGCTCGAGCCAGAACAGTGCGCTGGCGACCAGAAAATTGGCGACCTCGATGCGTCCATAGTTGTAGATCAGCGTTCCCCAGTCGAGATGACGCCCCTGGCGCGGATCGGCATGCTCGTAGAGAGCCGTGCCATCGAATCGCGCGAGACCATGGTTGTCGTCGGGGAAGTGTCCGGGAACCCAATCGAGAATGACGCCCAGCCCGGCGCGATGGCAGGCCTCCACCAAAGCTGCAAAGTCCGCAGGGCTTCCGAAGCGGCTCGTGGGCGCGAACTGGCCGGTCGGCTGATAGCCCCAGGAGCCGTCGAATGGATGCTCGGTGATGGGCAGAAACTCCACATGCGTGAAGTTCAGATCGCGCACGTAGCGCGGCAGCTCGTCCGCAAGCTCCCGGTAGGTGAGCCAACGATGGCCTTCTTCAGGGCGTCGGCGCCAGGAGCCGAGGTGCACCTCGTAGATCGAGATCGGTGCATCGAGCGCATTGCAGCCGGACGGCACCGCCGTCGGGCGATGGAGCTTTCCGATATCGACGACGACCGACGCCGTTCTTGGCCTGACCTCCGCCGCGAAGGCGACCGGATCGGCCTTGAGCGGCAGCCCCTCTCCGTCCGGGCCTAGAATGTCTAACTTGTCCCCGTCCCCTGCTGCCACCCCCGGTGCAAAAATCTCCCAGAAGCCATTGCCGCGCACCCGCATGGCGTGACGGCGTCCGTCCCAGAAGTTGAAGTCACCGACCACGCCGACGCGCTGCGCGTTCGGCGCGAACACCACAAAGCCCACGCCCGCAACGCCGTCGAGCTCGCAAGGGTGCGCTCCGAGCTTGTCGTAGAGCCGCAGGTGATTGCCCGCGCCCAACAGGTACAGATCAAAATCCGACAGGACCGGCGGAAAGCGATAGGGATCGTCCATTTCCACGATCGCATCACCAAAGCGCGCACGCAGCCGATAGCGCGAGGCGCCCTCCAGGCGCGGCCCCGAAAACAATCCGGCGGCGTGGATCCGATCGAGCGGCGTTGAACGACCGTCATCCCAAAGCGCAGAGACC
>Ga0137397_10002761_pt1 | contig 12197 bp, 13 predicted proteins | sample czorhiz116metaG_FD_106658 | JGI IMG/M metagenome (GOLD analysis project Ga0137397, IMG submission 106658) | Vadose zone soil microbial communities from Angelo Coast Range Reserve, California, USA - czorhiz1.16 metaG | ecosystem: Environmental > Terrestrial > Soil > Vadose zone | place: USA... | reverse complement strand
GACCTCGGGGGCCGTCGGGAGCGTCGACTGCACGAGGCGCAGCGTTTGGCGCTCGATCTCGCGCACGTGGCTCGCGGCGAGCGCGTTGCCGCTCTGCTCGAGCCGCGCCGCCTCGGTCTGGCGCTGGTCGAGCAGCGCGAGCACGTACTCGGCCTTGTCCTCGGGAGTCGGCCGGAGCGCGATCGCGGCGTCCTCAACGGCCACGCGAACGCCGTACAGCGGGCTGTCGCCGGCCGCGTTCATCGTGGACGCGCCAAGGCCCGCGAAGAGCGCGATCGTGGCCAGGACGGGCGCGAGCTGACGGATGCGGAAACTGAACGCCCGGCGCTGCTGGCGCGTGGTCCAGGCGTTCTCGAGCCGCGTCCGGGTGCGATCGTCGGCGATGCGGTCCATGCGCTCCGTACGGAGGGTCCCGAGCAGCCCGGCGAGGCGGTCGTCGTTCATGCCCGGGCCTTCTTCGCGGCGGCGGCCTGCACGAAGTCAAATTCCTTGCGCAGGCGCTCGAGCGCGCGGTGCTGCAGGGTGCGGATGGCGCCCTCGGTCTTGCCCAGGAACTGGGCGACCTCGAGCGCGGCGTAGCCCTCGATGAAGCGCATGACGATCACGTCGCGGTGCTCAGGCTTGAGGCGCGCCAAGGCTCCCATGAGGATCGTGCGCTCGACCTGGAATGTCGCCTCGGCCTCGACGTTCTGCTTCGAGGCGGGCTCCACCAGCAGGCCATCGACCGACAGGGGCTGCTTGAGCGTGCGCGAGCGGTCGATCGCGGCGTTCCGGGCGATCCGGTAAAGGAACGCGGCGAAGGGCAACCCGCGGTCCTGGTAGCGGTCGATGGACTGGAGGGCCTTCACGAAGACGTCCGCGGTGAGATCTTCCGCGTCGTGCGCCGTCCCCGTCCGCGCCAGGCAGAAGCGGTAGATGGCGTCGCGGTAACGCTCGTAAAGTTCTCCGAAGGCAGTGGCATCACCAGCTTTGGCTGCCACAACGAGTACGGCATCGGTTCCGTTAGCGCCTCCGCGCACCTCTATTGGGCGAGACCCAGCTGCGACCACGTCAGCGTCGCCCTGCTTCACGGAACGAATCCCAGCCACTTCCGGTACATCGCCATCCCCGGCTGGACGGTATGGGCACGGACAGGCAGCCCACAAGGCCCCCGAGAGGGTGATTTGGTAGCCGCCACAACCCCCGGCGGGGTAGGATTGCGACCACAACTACATATCGCGTTGCCGGCAAGAGGCGCGGACACGAGGGACCGTCGCGGAGGATCGAGCTTCCGCTGAAGCGACGGGAGGGCGTGACCGCCGAAGTCGGGGTTCCTGGCTCAGGGACCACGGCTGGCTCGCCACCCGGAAGGGAGCGGGCTGTCGCCCCGGGAGAGATCCCGAGGTGAAGCGCTACCGTGCGACCAAGCTTCGTTGAGGCTCGGTTTTGCGCGTGGCGCTGCCGGGCTTCTTCATTGAAGAGGCTCGGCAGGCGCTGGCTCCGCGTGTGGGGACTGGGAGGGCAGCGCGCATGCCGGTCGAACGCTTCGCGATCATCGACTCGACGCTCCGCGAAGGCGAGCAGTTCTCGAACGCCCATTTCACCACGGAGCAGAAGGTCCAGATAGCCACGATGCTGGATGCCTTCGGCGTCGAGTACATCGAGCTCACCTCACCGGTGGCCTCGCCGCAGTCGCTCGAGGATCTGAGGACGATCGCGGGCCTCGGCCTGAGGACAAAGGTCCTCACGCACGTGCGCTGCCACATGGACGACGCGCGTGTCGCGGTCGAGACCAGCGTCACCGGTATCGACATCCTCTTCGGCACCTCGTCCTACCTGCGCGAGTTCTCGCACGGCAAGAGCGTCGACGAGATCATCTGCGAGGCGAAGAACGTCATCACGTTCATCAAGGACCACGGCAAGGAGGTCCGCTTCTCGAGCGAGGACTCCTTCCGCTCTACCGAGGGCGACCTGCTCAAGGTCTACAAGGCGGTCGACTCGTTCGGCGTCAACCGCGTTGGTGTGGCCGACACCGTCGGTATCGCGACGCCGCGCCAGTGCTATGCGCTCGCGGTCGAGCTGCGTCATCACGTGAGCTGCGATATCGAGTTCCACGGACACAACGACGCCGGTTGCGCGGTCGCGAACAGCTACTCGATCCTCGAGGGCGGCGCGACGCACATCGACACGAGCGTGCTCGGCATCGGTGAGCGCAACGGCATCACGCCGCTCGGCGGCTTCGTCGCGCGGATGTACGCCGACGACCCCGCCGCCATCCGGAAGAAGTACGACTTGCGCAAGCTCAAGGAGCTCGACGAGCTCATCGCGAGCCTGGTCTCGATCGAGATCCCTTACAACAACTTCGTGACCGGCAAGTACGCCTTCCACCACAAGGCCGGCATGCACACCAAGGCCATCTACCTCAACCCGAACTCGTACGAGATCCTCGACCCTGCCGACTTCGGCCTCGAGCGCACCATCAACATCGCGCACCGCCTCACCGGCCACAACGCGGTGGGGAAGCGCGCCGAGCAGCTCGGGCTCACGTTCGGCAAGCAGGAGCTCCGCGAGATCACCCAGCGGATCAAGGCTATGGCCGACGCCGGCCCGCTCTCGATGGACCAGCTGGATGCGGTGCTACGAGAATGGGTGGTGGCATGAGCAAGTCAGTGGCCGAGAAGATCCTGTCGCGCGCCTCGGGGCGTGACGTGCGCGCCGGCGATCTGGTGATCGTCCCGGTCTCGCGCGTGATGGTGCACGACTCGGTCATCGACGCGGTCATGGCCGGGTTGCGCGATCTCGGCAAGGAACATGTCTGGGACACGTCGAAGGTGTGCGTCTTCGTCGACCACGCGGCGCCCGCGCCGACACCGGTGGTCGCGGACTCGCACCGCGTGCTGCGCGAATGGGTGCGCACGCAGAAGATCCCGACCTTCTACGACGCCGGCGAGGGTGTCTGCCACCAGATCATGGTCGAGGAGGGCTACTGCGAGCCCGGCACCGTGATCGTCGGCTCGGACTCGCACAGCAATTCGTACGGCGCCGTCGGCGCGTTCGGCGCGGGCATGGGCGCCACGGACATCGCGGTGGCGCTCGGGCTCGGGCGGACCTGGCTGCGCGTGCCGGAGTCGATCAAGGTCACCTTCACGGGCAAGCTCCGCAAGGGCATCACGATGAAGGACGCGATCATGCGCGTCGTCCGCGAGGTCGGCACCGACGGGGCGCGCTACGCCTGCGTGGAGTTCCACGGCGTCGGCGCGCTGCCGCAGGGCGACCGCATCACGCTCGCGGGCATGACCACGGAGATGGGCGCGAAGGCCGGCATCGTCGTCGGCACGCCCGAGGCGCCGGACTGGCTCTGGCCCGACCCGGCCGCCTCCTACCTGCGCGAGGTCACCATCGACCTCACGACGCTCGAGCCGCAGATCGCGGTCCCGCCGCGGGTCGATCAGGTCGTCGACGTCTCCGCGGCGATCGGCACGGCGGTCGACATCGTGTTCCTCGGATCCTGCACCAACGGGCGTCTTGTGGACATGCAGCAGGCCGCCGCGGTGCTGCGCGGGCGTCGCATCGACCCGCGCGTGCGCCTCGAGGTCGTGCCCTCGTCGCGCCGCCAGTTCGAGCTGGCGATGCAGGACGGCACGCTGCAGATCCTGTCCGCGGCCGGCGCGGTCATCGGCAGCTCCGGCTGCGGGCCGTGCCTCGGCCGCACCGGTGGCGTGCTCGCGGGCGAGGAGGTCTGCCTCTCGACCGCGAACCGCAACTACAAGGGCCGCATGGGCTCGCCCCAGGCGAACATCTACCTCGGGTCGCCGCTGGTCGCGGCGGTCGCCGCCCTCACCGGCGTCATCGACGATCCGCGCCCGTACCTCGAGGCGACGGACGCCGAGCTCGATGCCCTCGTTGCGCGCCGTCGTGCGGAGCGCGGCGACCGTGGCGCGGCCTCATCGCGCTCCGGCGACCGGCTCGAGAAGCTGGTCATGGCCGCCGCGCCGCTCCGCATGCAGCCCCAGGCCGAGCTGGACGATTAGATGCCACGAGCCTGGGTCTTCGGCGACGACCTCGACACCGACCAGATCGTGCCCGGCCGCTACGCGCCGTTCATGGTCGGCCAGGACAAGTTCCACACCTACACCTTCTGCGACGCGCGCCCAGGGTTCGCGAAGGAGGTCCAGCCCGGAGACATCCTGGTGGGCGGCGAGAACTTCGGTTGCGGCTCCTCACGCGAGTACGCGGTGGCCGCGCTCGCCAAGCTGGGCATCGGCGGGATCGTCGCGAAGAACTTCGCGCGCATCTTCTTCCGTAACTGCATCAATCTCGGGATCCCGGTGCTCGAGTCGGCTGACGCCGTCGAGCGCATCAAGGACGGCGACGCGGTGACCCTCGACGCTCCATCTGGCGTTCTGCGCTCGCCGTCCGGCGATGTGTCGCTACGTCCGCTGGCGCCGTTCGCGAGGGAGATCCTCGACGCCGGCGGCGTCGTCGCCTACCTGCGCGCGCACGGGGACTTTCCAAAAGTCGCGTAGTACTTAGCCGCGCGAAATCGGACTCCAACCGGATTGCCGGCCGAGACACTGCCGGCATGTGGCACATCGCGCTCTCCGTGTGCGTCGTCATTGCCTCGCTCGTCGCCCAGGGCCGACCGGCAGCCGCGTGCAGCGTTGGAGCGTTCGAGCCGCGAGATCACACCCAGCTGCTTGTCCTCGGCCGGGTCCGGTCGGTGGCGATCGGAGCGCGGTCCGTGGGCAACTTCGTCGATGCCTTTGTCACCGTGGACGTCCTTCATACATTTCGGGGCACCACATCCTCGCCGCTTGTCTTTGTCGATCGAACGAGCGTCTTCGTCGAGCAGGATCTGCTCAGCCGGAGGGCGGTGACCTACTTCGGTGGCGGGAGCGGCGCGTGCGGCACTATCGACGACGACCCGGTGGGGAAGTACGTGCTCATCGCGCTCGCGCGGGACAACGACGTGTGGCAGGCGAACCGTCTCTACGGCGCGATCTATTCGGAGCGGTTGGATGACGAGGCCTACCGGGGCCTCCTCCAACGCCACTCCGTACCGGTGCCGTTCCTCGCGATCGGCCAGGTCACCGAGCCCCGCGAGGTTGGCGCGATCCTGTCACCGTAGCGTCGCGCCCCACGACGCGGGATCCACGTCGGCGACCGACTCCGTGAACGTCCAAACGTGCCCACCGATGTCCTCGGCGCTGTACTGACGCTCGCCGTACGGATGACTCGTCGGCTCCTGCAGGATCCGCGCGCCGGCGGCCTTCGCCCGCGCGCAGTGCCGATCGATGTCGACCACGCGCATCAGCACCGAGTGATCGCCGATCGCGTCCGAGGACATCCCCTTCGCGCTCACGACCATCCCGCCGTCGCCGTACACCAGCTGTGCCCGGTGACGGCCGATACGCAGCCGCTCGGTGAACCCGAACGCCTCGCAGAGCCAGTCGCTCGCCGCCGCGACGTCGTCGTAGCCGAGCACCGGAATGACCGCGCCGGGAGGTGCGGAGCGATTCACGATCATGCCGACTCCTTTCGCGCTCTGTGGCATTCTGCGACGACATGAGCGAGCCCATCGAGCTGGTGCGTCTCGAGCGCCGCACGACCGTCACGGTGCGGCGGACCGTCCCGCAGTCCGGCATCGGCGCCCTCTTCGAGGAGGTCTTTCCGGGGATCCCCAACGCGATCACGACGCAGGGCGGCCGCACGGTGGGCGCGCCGTTCGCGCGGTACTACAACAGCGATCCGAAGGCCTTCGACATGGAGGCCGGGGTCACGTTCACCGGCGATGTGACGCCACCGGCCGGCGCGAAGATCAGCGAGCTGCCTGGTGGTGCCGCCGCGAAGACGGTCCACGTCGGTTCTTACGAGACGCTGAGCGAGGAGTACCGGCGCCTGGAGCGCTGGATCAAGGAGCAGGGCAAGACGCCAGGCATCGGACCCTGGGAGGTCTACGTCGACGACCCGGCCAAAGCTCCCGAGGAGAAGGTGCGCACCGAGGTCTACTGGCCGATCGCGTGACGCGGCCTACGCGATGGTGACCCGAACGGGTCGTGCAGCGTTGTTCGCGTAGCCCAGAGAATTTCTGACGGCCTTCGTGGGCTGCTGCTCGCCCTCGGCGGTCGACGCGTATCCAAGGATCGCGAGCTCGGCGCGGTCGCCGGGATCGATCGTGACGGACCAGCCGCGCCAGGCGTACGGCGACACGCTCTCGTGTAGCGCGGCGGGATGCCAGCTGTATCCGCCGTCGGACGAGACCTCGACGCTCTCGATCGCCGAGCGGCCCGTCCAGGCCAGGCCGCGCACGACGAACGGCGCGCGCGGCAGACGCGCGCCCTCACCCGGCGACGTGATGATCGCGCGCGGCGCGATGGTCCGCAGCGGCTTTCCGTCGATCACGTAGCGCTCCTTCTGATAGAAGCCCTCGAACGCGCGGCCGATGACTTCGATGCGCGCGAGCCACTTCACCGAGGCCACTCCGTACCAGCCGGGCACGACGAGGCGCAGCGGGGCACCGTGCTCGGGCGGGAGCGCTCCGCCATTCATCGCGTACGCCAGAAGCGGACCATCGGAGAGCGCATCGGCGATCGGCAGCGACCGCTCGAACGCGATCTCGCGCCCGACATCCTTTGGCGTGCCGCGGTCCGCGCCGGCGAACAGCACCTCGACGGCCTCGCGGCGCGGCCGCGCGCGCTCGAGGACCGCGCGCAGTGGCACGCCGGTCCACTCCGCCGTGCCGACCGCCCCGAGGTGCCACTGCTCGCCCGGCGCGGGCGGGTCGAGGTACGCGCGGCCGTTCCCCGCGCACTCGAGCGTCACGGTCAGCGCGCGCGACGGCATCGCGCGCAGCTCCGTAAAGCTAAGACGCAATGGCGCGTCGACCAGACCGCCGACCTCGAGATGATCGGGCGCCGTCGGTATCGGGAAGTGATCGCGGACGTAGTGCTGGCCGGCAGGCGTGATCAAGCCGGCGATCCGTTCAGGTCGGACCTCCGCGTTCAGCGGATCGCGCGTCAGGTAGACGAGGTCGTCGCTCACTTCGGCACTCCCGTGAAGCTCTCGCTGACCCAAGCCGCGACCGCGGCGGTCATCTTGTCCCGCGCCGCGGCAGGCTCGAAGTCGTGGTTCGCGCCTTCGACGACGACGAGCGTATTCGTCACGCGCGCCTGCAGGAGCACGGTGCGATACCGGTCGGCGTTCTCGATCGGCACCTGTGTGTCACGGGAGCCCCAGATGAGGAGTACACGCGCGCGCGTCCGCGAAAGCTCCGCGACCGGCTTCCATTTGCCTTCGTTGCTCCACGCTTTGAAGTGCGGCTCGGCCAGCGCCGGCGCGGCAGCCAGCACGGCGGCACGGATCCGCGAGTCACGTCCGGCGACGATCGCCGCGACCGTGCCGCCGAACGAGAAACCGACCACGCCGAGCTTCTCCGGTACGGCCGGATGTGCCTTCAACAATCTGATCGCGCCGGCGGCATCGGCGAGCGCGGTCTCGAGCGTCATGCGGGGTGGCTGGTGATCGCGATACGGGAAGCGCAGCGCCGCGACGCCCGCATCCGCGAGGGCGATACAGGTCGCGACGATGTGCGGCTGGTCGGGGTGGCCGCCGTACCCGTGCAGCACTGCGCAGCCGCCAATCGTCGTGGTCTCGGGGAGATGCAGCACGCCCTCGATCTCTCCGGTCTGCACCACGAACGAGACCTTCTGCACGGTCAAATCTCGTCCACGCGGGCTACGGCCCTTCGGCTCCGGGAGCCGCCCTCACCGGCACCTCAGGCATCGCGAGGAGCTCGAATACCTTGGCGCGCTCCTCGATCGCGGTGCGCGACGAGATCAGCTCGAGCACCTTCTTGCGGCCCTTCATCTTGCCGATGAGGATCGCGCCGACGAGCTTGTCGCCGAGGAAGAACAGGCGCTTGTAGTTGCGCTGCTCGTAATCGACCTCGACGAGCGACTCGGCGTCGGGCTCCTCCTCGGTGGTCACGCCCATCACCGAGATGTTGGAGTTGAACATCCCGGACGCATAGGTCGGGACCTCGATGTACGGCTGCTTCGCACCGAGCATGTTCTTCGCCACGTGACGTCCCTGATTGAGTGAGTTGTCCCACGTACCCATGCGGTGGTGGCGCTGCGAGACCACGTCGTAGAACTCGGCGACGTCGCCGGCGGCCCAGACGTTCGGGACGTTCGTCTCCAGGAACTCGTTGGTCCGCACTCCGACCTTGGTCTCGAGCATCGTCCCTTTGAAGATGTCGATGTTCATCGTCAGGCCGAGGCCGACGCCGACGAGGTCCGCGTTCGCTGAGAAGCCCTTGGAACCGGTCACCTTGATCTGGCCGTTCTGGTGTTCGAGTTGCTCGATCGACTCCTCGTAGTGGAGGTGGACGCCGGCGTCCTGTGCCAGCAGGGACACGACCTTCCCACCAGGCTCGTCGAGTGAGCGCCGCAGGAACCACGGACCGCGCTGGATCCAGTGTGTCTCGAGCTTGCGGAAGGCAAAGGCCTCGGTGAGCTCGTACCCGATGAACGAGCCGCCCATGACCACCGCGATCTTCGACTCCGGGATGCGCTCGACCATCGCCTTGGTCTCATCGAGGTACTGGAAGTTGAAGAGGTACTTCGCGCCCTGGGCGCCGGGGACCTGCAGCGGATTCGGCCGGCCGCCCGTCGCGATGAGCAGCCTGTCGTACTTGAGCTCGCCGCCCGGATCCAGCGCGACCGTCCTCTGCTCGAAGTTCACCTGCGTGACCTTCGTCTCCAGGCGGAGGTCGATCCGGTTCTTCTGGTGCCACTCCATGTCGCGGACGTAGACGCGCTGTTCGAGCAGCACGCCCCTCAGATAGCGGGGGAGGGAGACGCGGTTGTAGAGCGTGTACTTCTCGTCGTCGATCATCACGATCTCGGCTGCCGCATCGTCCTTGCGGATCTGTTCGGCCGCATACGTACCGGCCGCGCCGTTGCCGATGATCACGAAGCGAGTGGGGGAAGAGCTCACGCGCACCTCCTGGGTGGTGTGCGCCTAGTGTCGCGGAACTTCGGCGCTGACGCCGCGCGCGCCGCTAGCCTGCCGCTTCGACGGCGGCGCCGGCGAGGACGCTCGATGCCGCGTCGCGTTCCACCGGACGGAACCAGACCCAGAAGAGCACCGCGGACGCTCCGTAGAGGCCGGCCATCACGACGAACGGCGTGACGTAGTCGCCGCCGGACATGAGGCGCGCCCCGAGGAACGCGCCGACGCCAGACAGGGTCTGCTGCGCCGTCGACCGGAGGCCGACCATCGTGCCGCGCTCGCCCGGGTCGAGGATCTCCATCGCGAAGGCCTCCGCGATCGGCGCTGACGCGTTCGCGAGGACGATGCGCACGACGTACGCGAGACCGGCGAGCGTGAGTACGGTGGAGACCGTCGCGAGGCTCGGCGACAGGCCGATGAGCAGGATGAACGGAACGGCGAGGAGGCGCGTGCCAACGATCGCCTGGACCTTCGTCATGCGGGCGACGAGGAACGGCGCGCCGAGCGCGGCGATCGCGACGAAGAACTCCCCCGACGCGAACGTCATCCCGATGTCGTGCGTGTGCGCGTGCAGGCCCTCGTAGAAGAAGACGTTGAAGAGCGGGCCGACGAAGCCGAAGCCGAACGCGACAAGAGCGGTGACCGCGACCAGCTGCGCGACGAGGGCGGGATGGCGCACGTCCGCGAAGAGATGGCGGATGTCCGTCACCGCACGCTCGCTGGGCCGGTCCTTGCCGCGGAGCATCAGCGCCGGGATGAGCGAGAGCGCCCAGATGAAGATGCCGATGAAGATCGAGGCGCGGTAGAGCGTGATCTTGTCCGCGAGCGACGCCGCGAGCACCGGGACGAAGCCGCCGAGGAGACTGCCGACCATCGCCGACAGCGTCCGCAGACCAGCCGCGACCGAGAACAGGTGGACGCGCTCCCGCGACTCGCTGTTCTCGGCCATGAACGCGGCCTCGGACACGCCGTGGAGCGTCCCGGCGATCGCCGCGAGGACGCCGGTGACGAGCAGGACCGGCTGGTCCGTCGAGAAGATCGTGATCAGGTAGAGCGCGGCGCCGATGCCGTCGCCGATGATGAACGACCACTTTCTTCCGATGCGGTCCGAGATGATCCCGGCGGGCACCGAGAAGATCGCGCCGGCGATGCCGCCCAGGAGCAGCCGCAGTCCGATGAACTCGATCGGCAGGCCGACCGCGAGGAAGTAGAGGTTGACGAGGACGAGGGACGTCCCGTGGACGGTGTCCATGCCGACGACGTGCCAGATGAAGAGGCGGGCGTTCCGGCTGAAGCCGCGGATCGCCAGGCGGTACTCGGCGAGGTCCCCTCGCGCTGTCACCGCGCCACTCTAGGATGCCGGTCCATGCGCCGTCTGTTCCTTGCGACATGTTCCGCGCTGCTCGTTGCCTGCGCTCCGCCGCCCGAGCGCGAGATTGCGGTCGCGATGACCGAATACGCGTTCGTGCCGGCGGCGATCGAGGTCGCGGCCGGCGAGCGGGTCCGCCTGGTGATCCGAAACACCGGACGCCTCGAGCACGACTTCGCAACGGATCAGCGCGGGGTCGCGCTCGGGCTCACGCACGTGCATCTCGCGCCTGGCGCGTCGCAGAGCATCGATTGGACCGCACCGGCGGAGGCGACGGAGGTCGCCATCCGCTGCACGATCATCGGACACGAGGCGCTCGGCATGGTCGGACGCCTCGTCGTGCGCGCGCGTGCCCCCTAACATTGACCCGCGCCGCCGGAGTGGCGAAATGGTTCATACGCAGCCGATTTAAGATCGGCCGGGGCGCAAGCCCCGTGAGGGTTCGACTCCCTCCTCCGGCACAATTGCTCATCCCGTGACGCGTCGGATCAGCTATCCGTGGCTGCTCACCATCACGCTCGGTTTCACCGAGACGGTGTCGTGGGGCGTCCTTTATTACGCCTTCAGCGTGTTCGTGCAGCCAATGCAGACCGAGCTCGGCTGGTCGCGCGCCCAGATCACCGGCGCGTTCTCGCTCGCGATCGTCGTGCTCGGGCTCTCCGGGGTCGCGGTCGGTCAGTGGCTGGATCGCCGCGGGCCGCGTCTGCTCATGACCGCGGGGTCGGTCCTGGGAGTCGCGCTCCTGCTCGCCTGGTCGCGGAGCGCAGATCTCGTGTCGTTCTACGCGATCTGGATCCTCATGGGCGCGTGCTGGTCGGCCACGCTGTACTCACCGGCGTTCGCGACCGTCACCGCGTGGTTCCGCCAGCGGCGCACCGAGGCGCTCACCGTCGTGACGCTCATGGCCGGGCTCGCGTCGACGATCTTCCTTCCGCTCACCGCGTACCTCGTCGACATGCTCACGTGGCGCACCGCGCTCGTCGCGCTCGCGGTGCTGCTCGCGATCGCGACCATTCCCGCGCACGCCCTCGTGCTACGCCGCGCGCCCGAGCACGTTACGGAGCAGCACGAGCCAAGCCTCGGGTTGGGGGAAGCGCTCCGCCATCCGAGCTTTCGCTGGCTGGCGCTGGGGTTCTTCTGCTTCGCCCTCGGCATCGGCGTGAACGTGCACCTCGTTCCGTATCTCGCCGGGCGCGGCTTCGCGCTCGGCGACGCCGCCGCGATCGCCGGGCTCGTCGGCGCGATGCAGGTCGTCGGACGCATCTTCCTGGCGCCGCTCGAGCGCCGCGTGCCGGCGCCCCTGCTCGTCGCGTTGGTGTACGCGATGCAGCCGCTGGCGCTGTTCATCCTGCTGGTCTGGTCCTCCGCGATCGCACCCTTCGTCTTCGTGGTGCTCTTCGGCGCGGCACGTGGTGTCGACACGCTCATCCGCAGCACCGCCGTCGCGCGCCTCTATGGGCCGCGCCGGTTCGCGAGCATCCAGGGCGTGCTGTCCCTGATCGTCACCGGCGCGTGGGCCGGAGGTCCGGTCGGCCTCGGAGCGGTCTTCGACCGCTTCGGTGGGTACGAGCCGGGTCTCTGGTTCGTCTTGGTCGCGTCGATCGTCGCGGCGGTCGCCGTCAGCATCGGGATACGCCGCTCGGATCGATCACGCCTCTGATGGCCCGGGAACGTTCACCACGAGCTCGCCGCTGCCGCCGCGCACGACGAAGATCTCCGACTGCTCGTCCCCCGGATTGCCCTCGCGATGGACCTCGCCTGGCGCGACATAGAGCGTCTCGCCCGCCGTGGCCTCGAGCACGTCTGTGCCACCGCGCCCGAACTCGAGGCGCAGCCT
>Ga0137397_10002760_pt1 | contig 12198 bp, 7 predicted proteins | sample czorhiz116metaG_FD_106658 | JGI IMG/M metagenome (GOLD analysis project Ga0137397, IMG submission 106658) | Vadose zone soil microbial communities from Angelo Coast Range Reserve, California, USA - czorhiz1.16 metaG | ecosystem: Environmental > Terrestrial > Soil > Vadose zone | place: USA... | reverse complement strand
GTCGAAGCGATCGCCCGGCGATTTCTCGATCGCGTGCGCGATGACGGCGCCGATGCCGGGAGCCGCGTCTTCTATTTCTATTGGTAGCGGCGGCGGCTCGGAAGTGAGGATCGCCGTCATGCGGTCCGCTGGGGTAGGCCCGTCGAACGCGCGGCGGCCGGTCAGCATCTCGTAGAGGATCGCGCCGAGGGCGAAGATGTCGGTGCGGTGGTCGGACGGCTGGTCGCGGACCTGCTCCGGGGACATGTAGCTGGGCGTCCCGAAGATCTCGCCAGTCATGGTGAGGGTGCCCGCAATGGGTCCCGAGTCATCGTCGGTGCCTGTGGCGCCGGGGTCGGGCCGGAGGAGCTTCGCGAGGCCGAAGTCGAGGATCTTCACGTGATCGCCCGCGAGGATCATGAGGTTTTCCGGCTTCAGGTCACGGTGCGCGATTCCCTTCGCGTGCGCCGCCGCGAGGCCGCGCGCGACCTGTGTGGCGTACTGGATCGCCTTGCGCGGCGGAATGGGACCGGCAGTCAGCTTGGTGCGGAGGGTCGTGCCCTCGAGCAGCTCGCAGACGATGTAGGGGAGTCCGCCGCCGTTGGCCTCGGTCGAGCCGATGTCGTGGACGGCCATGATGTTTGGATGGTTCAGCTGCCCCGCCGCCCGCGCCTCGCGCTCGAAGCGCTTGAGGCGGTCCTTGTCCTCGGCCAGGGCGCGCGGGAGGACTTTTACGGCGACGTCCCGCTGCAGCCGCGAGTCCCGGGCGCGGTACACCTCGCCCATCCCGCCCGCACCGAGGAGGGACTGGATCTCATATGGTCCTAGGCGCGTTCCGGGGGAGATGGCCGTAGTGGGCATGGGGCGGCTATTACCCCTTTCGGGAGCACCTAAAAGCGTTAATCGATGAGATCACATGCTGGGAATGGATGGATCATACCCCAAATCGTCTAAGAGTATCTGACCGGCAATCGCCCACCGAGAGTTGCGTCTGGCCCTGTGCCCAGCTACTCTCACAGATTCGCCAACTAATACGTGACGAGGGCCGGAACGATGACCAGTGCGCCAACCAGGCATGCAGGTGACGAGATGCGCCTTTGGTTGATCGATGCGGGGTACTTGTTTAATGCTCAGAGATCCGGCGGTCCTGGCTACCAGTTTGATTACCTTAAGCTTCGGCACAAACTCGAGGAGACTGGCCCCATTTGGCGCGCGTATTATCTCAACTCGACCCCTCACCCGCCCACCGATGCGCAAGACGCATTTCACACGTGGCTACGTTCAGGGCCGCCCCGCGGCCCTCAACTCATCACGAAGCTATACGAGCTCAAGCTGGTGCGCGCCGACCGTGCCTACTGCGACGAATGCTCTAGCAAGGTCAACCTGGTGTGCCCCAACGGGCCCGCTCATCACATCGGCAACCAGCAGCAGAAAGGCGTGGATGTTGGGATAGCAACCCTCGCGCTAACACATCGCGAACGCTACGAAACCCTCCTTCTGTCATCTGGAGACGGAGACCTGCTGGACGCGGTGGAGTTTCTTTCCGAGCAGGGCAAGAGGATCGAACTTGTCGTGTTTACCGACGCAGTCTCCACAGACCTGCAGGCGAGGGCCGACCAAATCCACTGGATCAACGACTTCGCGAACGACGTCCGGCGTGACCCGCGAAGCTCCTAGCGCACTAGCTCCGGCATGTGCGGCCATGCACAGGCCGCTGGTTCACGTTAGGCGCCGACGAGGGTGGGTATGCCGATAGAACTTTCGGTGTGGCGGATTGACAGCGGGCTGCAAAAGGTCGTGTTCACGCCGCTCAGCTCCGAAATGCGACTTGAGGATGTCCTCGCTGCCGATCTGTCAATTCTCGACTCGGCGCTGATGTTACTCGGACGCCAGGTCCCTACTTCATTCGGCACGCTCGTAGACCTATTGGCGATCAACGCCCAGGGCGATCTGGCCATTGTGGAATTGAAGCGAAGCCGCACGCCACGAGAGGTCGTTGCCCAGGCGCTGGACTACGCCAGTTGGGCTGAGGGTCTCAGCTACGATCAGATCGCCGCGATCTTTTCAGAGCACCATCCAGGGACACCCTTCGAGGAGGCCTTTTCCGAGCGTTTCGGCGCGGCTCCTCCGGAAACCATCAACGCCACTCATAGGCTCGTTATCGTAGCCGCCGAGCTCGACGCAGCCACAGAACGCATCATCAACTACCTCTCGTCTGGCTATGGCGTTCCCATAAATGCGGTCTTCTTCCGCCATTTCCAAGAGGGAGGCGCTGAATATCTAACACGGACCTGGCTTATTGATCCTCAGGAGGTTGAGGCTAAGGCAAGCAGCGCGGGAGCCGAGCGGCGCGGCCGTGAACCATGGAATGGTCGCGACTTCTATGCATCCTTTGGCGAAGACTCGCGACGGTCATGGGAGGACGCGCGGCAGTATGGCTTTATCTCCGCGGGCGGAGGCAAGTGGTATTCCGGCACGCTCTACCAACTTACCGTCGGTGCCCGTGTCTTCGTATGCATTCCAAAGGTCGGATACGTCGGCGTGGGCTTGATCAGGGAGTCCGTCGTTCCGGTCGCCCAGTTTACGGTTCAGCAGGACGGCCGCACCCTACCCATTCTTGAAGCTCCGCTCCGTGCGACCAGAATGGGTGATGGGGCGACGGTCCCTGACCTCTCTGAATACGTCGTGCGCGTCGAGTGGATCAAGACGCTCCCAGTTAGCCAAGCCATCTGGGAGAAGGGCATGTTCGCCAACCAGAACTCGGCTTGCAAGCTCCGTAACAAATTCACGCTCGAGCGCCTCGTACCGGCGTTTGGACTCGACGACTAGGCCGAATCGCCGAGCTCTCCTCCCATCGAGAATCGGAAAATGGAGATTGAGGATACAAAGTGAGTCCTGAAACCCACTCCCAGCTCGCCAATTTCATCTGGAGCATCTGCAATCTCCTTCGGGGGCCGTACAAGCGAAATGAATACCGCAAGGTCATCCTTCCGTTGACTGTACTGCGCCGCTTCGACTGCCTCCTCGCACCTACCAAGGCGCGAGTGCTCACGGAGCATTCCAGCATGAAGAACAAGCCGGAGAACGTTGTCCGCAGCCTACTCGAGAAGATCACGGGGCGGCCCTTCTACAATCTCTCTAAGCTCGATCTTGTGAGGCTCCTCGACGACCCGAACCAGCTCGCACCGAATCTCAATGCATACATCAATGGCTTCTCCCCGAACGTCCGGGCGATCATGGAACGCTTCACCTTCGACCAGCAGATCGCGCGCATGGCTGAGAAAAACTTACTCTACGAAGTCATAAGAGCCTTCGCAGCGGTGGACCTCGCGCCCAATCTGGTCGACAACATTCAGATGGGCTACGTCTTCGAGGAGCTGATCCGGATCGGCGCGGAGCAAGCAAACGAGGAGGCCGGAGAGCACTTCACGCCCCGCGAAGTGATCAAGCTGATGGTCAACCTGCTCCTATCGCCCGAGAAGGACTTGCGGAAGAGCCACGTGGTCAAGACCATCTACGACCCGGCCTGCGGCACGGGCGGCATGCTCTCAGTGGCTGAGAACTACATCCGCAAGTTGAACTCCGACGCACGTCCCCTACTGTACGGTCAGGACTGGAACGACGAGGCCTGGGCCGTCTGCAAGTCGGACATGCTCATCAAGGGCAACGACGCCGACAACATTCGCCGTGGCGACACGTTCTCGAAAGACGGGTTTGACCGCGACGACAAAGGTGTGAAATACACCTTCGACTATATGCTGGCGAATCCGCCCTTTGGCGTCGAGTGGAAGCAACAGCAGAAGTACATCGAGCATGAGGCTAATTCGCTCGGCTACAGCGGTCGCTTCGGCGCGGGGCTGCCGCGGATCAACGATGGCTCGCTGCTCTTCTTGCAGCACATGCTCTCGAAGATGCGCGCGCCCAAGGATGGAGGCAGCCGCATCGGTATCGTCTTCAACGGCTCGCCACTCTTCACCGGCGACGCCGGCAATGGCGAGAGCAACATCCGCCAGTGGATCATAGAAAACGATTGGCTGGAGGCTGTGGTCGCGCTGCCCGATCAGCTCTTCTACAACACCGGAATCTCGACCTATATCTGGGTACTGACCAACCGTAAGGAGCCCCAGCGCAAGGGCAAACTTCAGCTCATGGATGCGCGCCGATGTTTCGTGAAGATGACAACAAGCCTCGGGAACAAACGCAAAAAGATCGGCGATCCCGCGGACCGACCGAGTGAGCCCGATCAGATCGCTGACCTCACCGGCATCTTTGGCAACTTCCGGGACGGCGAGACGCGGATGTTCACCGATGAGGATCCGGTCACCAAGCAATTTGTTCAACGCGAGAGTGTCGTGAGCAGAGTCTTCGACAACGCCGATTTCGGCTTCCAGAAAATTACCGTCGAACGGCCCCTGCGACTCAACTTCCTGGCAAGCGCGGAACGAATCGCGCGTCTGGAGAGCGAGAGCGGCTTCAAGAGCCTCGCCACCAGCAGCAAGAGGAACGACAACGTGCGCCACGAAGAGATTGAGGTTGGCAAACGCCGGCAGGAGGAGATTCGCAATCTCCTCGCCGGCTTTGCGCAACTTCACAGCAAGACGCTCTATACGGACCGCAAGGCCTTCCTCACTGACCTCCGCGAGAGCGATCTCGCCGCTGACGTGCGGCTCTCCGCCACGGAGCTCAAGGCGGTTCTTGCCGCGCTCGGTGAACGCGACGAGACGGCCGAAATCTGCCGCGATCGCGATGGCAACCCCGAACCCGACCCGAGTCTGCGCGACACGGAGAACGTACCGCTAAAAGAGGGCGTCGCGGAGTACTTCACGCGAGAGATCCAGCCGCACGTGCCCGATGCGTGGATCGACGAGAGGAAGACCAAGGTCGGCTATGAGATTCCGCTCAACCGCTACTTTTACCGTTACGAGTTGCCACGGTCGCTAGAAATCATCGAGGCGGACATCAAGACGCTCGAGGGCGAGATCACCGTACTGCTTGGCGAGGTGACCGCATGAAGGTACGCGCCTATCCGAACTACAAGCCGAGCGGCGTCGAGTGGCTGGGCAAGGTGCCAGAACATTGGGAGGCAAAGCGGCTCAAGTACTCGGCCTCAATCAACGACGAGGCGCTGCCTGATACGACAAAGCCCGACCTGGATCTCTCGTACGTCGACATCAGCAGCGTCGACGCCATCAGAGGGATCGTCGCGATCGAAGAGATGACGTTTGAGCAAGCTCCGAGCCGAGCGCGCAGAATCGTTCGGGACGGAGACACGATCGTTTCTACGGTGCGGACCTACCTGAAGGCAATTGTCCCGATTCGAGCACCGCGGAAGAACATGATTGTGTCGACCGGTTTCGCGGTCATCCGGCCGCGCAGGATCCGGCCGGAGTTCATGTCGTATGCGGTTCGCGAAGCCGGGTTTGTCGACACCATCGTGGCGCTCTCCGTGGGCGTCAGCTACCCAGCAGTCAATGCCTCCGATATCGGCATGATCCCGGTTCCACTGCCGCCCGTGGATGAGCAACGCGTCATCGCCGACTTTCTCGATCGCGAGACCGCGAAGATCGACACGCTGGTGGCGAAGAAGCGGACGCTGATCGAGCGACTGAAGGAGAAGCGTACCGCGCTCATCGCACGCACGGTCACGCGCGGCCTCCCCCCTGTCGTCGCCCGCGCTGCCGGTCTTGACCCACACCCCAGGCTCAAGCCCTCCGGTATCGATTGGCTCGGCGACATGCCGGAGCATTGGCTCGTGAAGCCTTTACGGTATGTTGGCGAGGCCATTATTGGTCTGACATTCGATCCCTCGGATGTAGCGGATCAGGGCGATGGGGTTCTCGTTCTTCGAGCCTCGAATGTCTCTGACGGCCGCATCATTCTCGAGGACAACGTCTTTGTTAAGACCGTAGTACCCCAGAAGCTCATTACTAGGGCAGGCGATATTCTTATTTGCTCAAGAAGCGGGAGCCGTGCTCTGATTGGTAAGAACGCTAGGCTCGACGAGCGGTCAGCAGGACTATCATTCGGCGTCTTCATGACAGTGTTTAGGAGCCCGAGCAACGACTATCTATTCTACCTGTTCAACTCGCCTCTGTTCGACTATCAGTCAGGCGCGTTTCTCACTTCGACAATCAATCAGCTCACGATCGGTAACCTATACAGCTTTAAGGTCCCGATTCCTCCTCCAGACGAGCAAACGGCCATCGCAACGTACTTGGCACGCGAGACCGCAAGAATCGATCACATGGTCGCCAAGGTTGGGACCGCTATCGAGCGTTTGCAGGAGTACCGCACCGCCTTGATAACGGCGGCCGTGACCGGCAAGATCGACGTGCGGGGAGCGATCGCATGAGCACACCGTTTGAGATAGAGGCCTTCGAGGAGTACCTCAAGACGGTCCGAGACGAGCTGCCGAAGGGGCACAAGTACTTCCGGGGGCAGACCAAACTTGCTGGAGCGGGGTATCCGCTCAAGCCATCGATCGGACGCTACGAGCACCTGAGCGAGAGGACGTTTCGCGAACGCGACGAGCTCGAACGTGAGGTGCTCGGCGTCTTCAGCAACCACCTAGTCACTTATGTGCAGCACCTGCCTCGTAGCGAGTGGGAGGCGCTCGCCATCGCCCAGCATCATGGACTGCCGACTCGGTTCATGGACTGGACGACCAACCCGTTGGTTGCCCTCTACTTCGCGGTTCGGGAGACGAAGACGGACGACGACGACAAGCCGGTAAACAGCGCGGTCTATGTACTGATCAGTGATCCGCCGCGTTACTCGGACTTCAAGCGCAACCAGCAGGCTACGGTGACGCCAGTCAGGGACCTGGCAACGACCCCTGCCGGCGCCGAGACCGGGTACGGGGATTTCGGTCTCGAAGCGTCAACTCGTGGGGAGGACCTCTCGCCGGATGAAGGCGTGCCAGCCGCGGCTGTTTCGGAAAAGCGTGTTGCCGAGGGAGCGACCGCGCCGCCGCCAGTGCCGTCACCCTTCGAGATCAAGGAGAACGTGATCTACCACCCGCCGCACATTTCGCCTCGGTTGCGAGCACAGGATAGCGTGCTGCTCGCTTGTCACCAGCCGCTCGAGGCGCTGGAGGATCGTGACTGTCTCGAGGTCATCATTCGGCACGACGCCCATGACGACATCCGTCGCAGGCTGGATCAGTACGGGGTATTTGACAGACAACTCTTTCCCGACCTCGATGGCATCGCGAAATGGCTCCGCTATCGGGTCTTCGAGAGCAAGGGAGCGTTATGAGGAACACGGCGCTATGAACGGGCAGACCAAAGAGCGCGCGTTCGAAGCGCATGTCGAGGACAGGCTGCTGAAGCAGGGTGGTTGGCAATCTGGAACAAATGCCGAATGGGATGTGGAGCGTGCTCTGTTCCCTGATCGCGTCTGCGCCTTTCTGCATGAGACGCAGTCAAAGCTGTGGGAGGAGATGCGCGGGCTGCACGGTGCTGGCTTAGAGACCTTGGTCATCAGCGCGCTGGTCAAGGAGCTCGACCTCAAGGGGACGCTGCACATCCTGCGGCATGGCTTCAAGTTCTACGGCAAGACCTTCCGGCTCGCCTACTTTAAGCCCGCGCACGGGCTAAATGACGAAGTGCTGGCGCTCTATGGGAAAAACCAACTGACGATCGCGCGCCAAGTGCTGTGCCATCCGGGGAGGCACGATACCGTGGATCTGCTGCTCTCAGTTAACGGGCTTCCGGTCGCAACTTGTGAGCTGAAGAACCCCGGAACTGGCCAGAGCTGGCGTCGGGCGGTGCAGCAATACCGGACAGACCGCGACCCGCGCGCGCCTCTCTTCGGCTTCAAGACTCGTGCCCTAGTGCACTTCGCTGCCGATCAGGACGAGGTGTACATGACGACCCGCCTGCGTCGGGAGGCGACGCAGTTCCTGCCGTTCAATCGCGGCAGCCATCCCGGCGAGGTCCAGTGCGGCGCGGGCAACCCACAGCACCCGTCTGGCTGTCGTACTGGCTACTTCTGGGAGGAAGTGCTTGAGCGGGAAAGTTTCCTCGACATCCTCGGTCACCTCATGTTCATCGAGAAGAAGGAAGAAAAGATCGACGACGGCAAGGGTGGTCAGCGAAGAGTCATCAGGGAGGCGCTAATCTTCCCGCGCTACCACCAGCTTGATGCGGTGCGGAAAGTCGTCGCAGCTTCGGCAAAGGAAGGGACCGGGCGTGACTACCTGATTCAGCACTCGGCGGGGAGTGGCAAAACAAACAGCATCTCGTGGCTATCCCATCGACTCGCGAGCCTGCATGACAGCACCGACCACAAGGTCTTCGATTGCGTCGTGGTCATTACCGATCGGCGAGTGCTCGATCAGCAGCTGCAGGATGCTATCTACCAGATCGAGCATGCCCAAGGAGTGGTCAAGGCGATCGACCAGGACGCGAAGCAGCTCGCGGAAGCCCTGATCGACGGGACGAAGATCGTCATCACAACGCTACAGAAGTTTCCGTTTGTCTTGCGAGGGCTCCTCCACGTGGCCGGCGCGGAGCATCAGGAGAAGGCGACTGACGAGGAGAAGCGACGGGCCAGGGAATGGGAGATCGCCATCGCGAAACGAAGATACGCCGTAATTGTGGATGAGGCACATTCGAGCCAGACGGGCGAGACATCGCGAGAGCTGAAGGCTATCCTCGGCGAGGACGCGAACGACAGCGAGGAAGGTGAGGCCGATTGGGAAGACCGGCTGAACCAGGTGATGCAGTCCCGCGGTAGGCAGCCGAACCTGAGCTTCTTCGCCTTTACTGCCACTCCCAAGGGTAAGACCCTGGAGCTCTTCGGACGGTCAGGGGAGCGTGGTACACCAGAGGCATTCCACATCTACAGCATGAGGCAGGCGATCGAGGAGGGTTTCATTCTTGATGTTCTGACCAATTACACCACCTACGGGACTTACTACAGGCTCCTCAAGGCCGCCGAGGACGATCCGGCGCTACCGAAGAAGAAAGCAACGCGGGCGCTGGCGAAGTTCACGAGCCTTCACCCGCACAACATCGAACAGAAAACGGAAGTGATTGTGGAGCACTTCCGACGAAGCGTGAAGCACCGACTCGGTGGGCGTGCGAAGGCCATGGTCGTCACCTCCTCACGCTTGCACGCCGTGCGTTATAAGCTAGCCTTCGAGAGGTATATCGCTGAGAACAGCTACACCGATATTCGGCCGCTAGTCGCGTTCAGTGGGACTGTGTTTGATCCGGACACCGGGCTCGAATACACGGAACCTGGAATGAATCCCGACACGGTGACGGGTAAGCCCATCAGCGAAGGGCAACTTCCGGAGCGCTTCGAATCGCCCGATTACCAAGTGCTGTTGGTCGCGAACAAATACCAAACCGGTTTCGATCAGCCCTTGCTGCACACAATGTACGTTGACAAACGGCTTGACGGTGTGCAGGCCGTTCAGACCCTCTCGCGGTTGAATCGGATGATTCCCGGTAAGGACACACCGTTCGTGCTCGACTTCGTCAATGATGCCGAAAACATCTTCCGAGCGTTTAAACCCTACTACGATAAGACACAGCTAGCTGCGGCGTCGGACCCAACCAAGCTCGAGATGCTCAAGCACGCACTTGATCACATGCAGGTTTACCACTGGAGTGAAGTGGAGGCCTTCGCGCAGATCTTCTACAAGCCGGTCCCACGCCAAACCCCGGCAGATCATGCGCACATGCAGCGCTATCTCCAGCCCGCGGTCGATCGATTCCAGGCCATCTCCGAGGAGGACAAGCGTCAGGAGTTTCGTGAGAAGCTCGGCGGGTACGTCCAAGTCTACGCGTTCCTGAGCCAGATCGTTCCATACTCGGACTCCGACCTGGAGATGCTCTACAGCTACGGGCGTTTCTTGCTTCCGCACCTGCCTGCTGATCGCGACACGACGGGTATCAACGTGGGTGATGATGTTGCACTACAGTACTACCGACTGGAACGCGTCTTCTCAGGTGCAATTGAGGTTAGGGAGGGCGATGCGCAGTACATCAAGAGCCCAACGGAGGTAGGCACCGGCAAGGCGGGGGACGAGAAGGCGCCTCTTTCGGAAATCATTGAAGTGCTGAACGAGCGGTTCGGGACACAGTTCACGGAGGAGGACAGACTCTTCTTTCAGCAGATCAAGGAGAGAGCTTGCAGGAGCGAGGAAGTCATTCGGACAGCCCTTGCCAACCCGCTGGATAAGTTTGAGCTTGGCATTCGTAAACTCATCGAGGAATTGATGATCGAACGGATGGGTGAGAACGACAAGATCGTCACGCGCTACATGGCGGACCGGGAGTTCCAGGGCTCGGCGTTCCCGATCCTGGCGCGCGAGATCTTCGAGGCCGTGCGGGCCGGAGAGTGCGGAGGCGCTACGCCTGGGGCCGACCTCACAGAGGAGCATAAGTGAACCGGCGCCGGACAAGCAGAGTAACCAGCCAGAACGAAGCCCCGAAGCTTCAACTCGGCATCCCAGGAGTGGCCAGTCTTGAACTTCCTCTTTCCTCGGGTCCTTTTGATCGGTTTCGCCGTCGCTACCTGCCACGATGGTCCGAGCAGATTGAGGCCGCTGGGGCGCAGATCATCTTCAGCGTTGACGAGCGCGACCATGCTTCAATGGACCTGTACGTTACTCTGGCGAATTTTGGAGCTCGAAATGTTTGGGTTGAGGGCGCGCATCTCAACTGGATTGCGGTCGCGAACGGCGGCATCGATGAGCTCAATGCTGTTCTCCCAAGGCGCACGGAAATCCCACGAAAGTCCCTCGCGCGAGTACTGGTCCGCCTGAATCTGGGCGCGGCATCAATTCGACGACTCTGCCGCAGCATCGGAAAACCATCATGCCAACAGTCCAGCCCAGGGGCCAATACGACTATTCGCGGGCGCCTTGAGATAAGCCGCGGTATCGATCGGGTAAGCATGGAGTTTGTAATTGAGAACGCGACTCCCCAGCTCAACTTCAATAGTACAGTTTGTTTAGAGAGCTAAGCGTACGGCGGCGAGGTAAGGGTCTCAACGCACCACGAGGCGCACCTAGCCCGTTTGCGCTAGACTCCCGCCCATGACCCTCCTCTCCGGCACCCGCATCGGCAACTACGAGGTCGTCACACCTCAGGGCGCCGGAGGCATGGGCGAGGTGTATCGCGCCCGCGACACCCGCCTCGACCGCACCGTCGCCATCAAGTCCCTTCCGCCTGTCTTCGCCACCGACCCCGAGCGCCTCGCCCGCTTCGAGCGCGAGGCGAAGCTGCTCGCCTCCCTCAACCATCCAAACATCGCCGCCATCTACGGGCTCGAGGACATGGAGGGCTCGCCCTACCTCGTGCTCGAGTTCGTCGAAGGGGAGACGCTCGCGCAGCGCCTCTCCAGAGGCGCGCTCTCGCCACGCGAGACGCTGGAGGTCGGCGGACAGATCGCCTCGGCCATCGAGGCCGCCCACGCGCGCGGAATCGTGCATCGCGATCTCAAGCCCCAGAACGTCATGCTCAGCTCCTCCGGGAACGTGAAGGTCCTCGACTTCGGGCTCGCGAAGGGGGCCGGGGGGGAGGGGGCCGGCTCGACTTCGGATCTGAACTCCTCGCCAACCATCGCCATCTCCGCCACCGGCCAGGGAATCATCCTGGGGACTGCGCCCTACATGAGTCCCGAGCAGGCGCGGGGCAAGGTGGTGGATCGGCGCGCGGATATCTGGGCGTTCGGCTGCCTGCTCTTCGAATGCCTGACCGGCCATCCGGCGTTCCAGGGGGAGACCGTCTCCGACGTGATCGCGCGCGTTCTCGAACGCGAGCCCGCTTGGGACGCCCTGCCCGCATCCGCTCCCACGCGACTCCGCGACCTCATGCAGCGCTGCCTCACCAAGGACGTCGCCGAGCGGCCCCGCGACATCGGGGATCTGCGCCGCGAGCTTAGCGTCATCGCGCAGCAGCTATCGACTCCCGGATCGCGCTCCGGCGCGGCCGCCGAGCTGCCGTCCCTCGCGGTGCTTTACTTCGACAATCTATCCAGCGACACCGAGAGCGAGTATTTCTGCGCGGGGATCACCGAGGACATCCTGACCGACCTCTCCAAGATCAAGGGCCTGCGCGTGGCGTCGCGAAACGCGGTCGTCCGCTACCGGGGCGCTCCGGCCGATCTTCCCAAGATCGCCGCGGATCTCGGAGTGAAGTCGGTACTCGAAGGAAGCGTCCGGCGTGCCGGCGATCGGGTCCGGATCACGGCGCAGCTCAT
>Ga0137397_10002759_pt1 | contig 12206 bp, 12 predicted proteins | sample czorhiz116metaG_FD_106658 | JGI IMG/M metagenome (GOLD analysis project Ga0137397, IMG submission 106658) | Vadose zone soil microbial communities from Angelo Coast Range Reserve, California, USA - czorhiz1.16 metaG | ecosystem: Environmental > Terrestrial > Soil > Vadose zone | place: USA... | reverse complement strand
TAAATGGAAAGTCCCGCAATATCCAGAAACTCGATTCTGACGGACCGATTCGTTCAAAAAAACCCTCCACATTGAACGTGTCTATGGCGAATTCGTGTTCATGCAACCTTTGGTGTTTGGTATAAACCCCGACAGTGCTTTTGCCAAAGATAGGATTTGAAATTGAAGCCTTGGGATTCCGCCGTTTTGATCGGAGTCTGTCCCTCCAATGACGCATGAGCGCGAAACCTGTTGTAATAGTTCTGGAAAGCAAAAAGCTTCAATTCCAGATCTGCCCCCGCCCAGACCAGAAGATGGTCGAGGCACTCGCGACGGATCGTTCCGATCAACCTTTCAATGAACGGTGCGACAGGGGAACGTAAGGAACTGTTTTGATTTCCGTCACGTCCAACACTCTCAGATTGGCTTGCCATTGATGGAATCGATACAGCGGATCATGGTCCGTACTCAAATACTTCGGAACCGTCTGCCATCGAATAGCACGATTGAACATGCGGCAAAGTGCCCTACCGTCCACAACACCGGCGTGAATTCCGAATCCGATGATGCGTCGGGTGTACTGATCCAGGACGACCAGCACCCAGTACGTGCGCAGTGCGATGGATTCGCATCGAAACAGATCGATGCTGTGAAGGCTATCTTTCGCGTGACCGATGAAGGTGAGCCAGGAAGGCCCGCTACGATGTGCAGACGGATGGTAATGCACGGCAAGAATCCGGCGAACGACATCCTTATTAATAGATACACCGAAGGCCAGGGCAATCTGCTCGGCAATACGAGGACATCCCCAGGTCGGATTACGCTGCTTCATTTCGACAACGGCACGAATGAGGTCCTGGGTTGGGCCTTTCGGCCCAGACTTTGCCCGTCGCTTCGGCGAAAACAGCAGCCGATACTTTCGCTGCACGAGAGCGCGATGGAAATTCAATAGAGTCGATGGCTTCACCACGATTGCGGCTCGCAAGAGGCGAGTCGGCTTTATCCAGAGGGAACAGAATCCGGCGATTAGCCGATCCAGGACGTGGAGGTTTGGGGCTCGGCGGCGGGACCGTTTCACGATAATGAGCTGATGTTTGATGAGAACAGACTCGGCGACTACCGAACGTAGACCTCCGGGTCGGGCGAGTCGAAAAATCGTGGTGAAGAGGTGGACGAGGAGAATACTCAGATCGCGCATGCCGTATGGTAACAAGGGAAAGACGGCCGATTCCGAGCCCAATTTAGAATTCGCCAGGGACACGCGTGGGTACCCAATGGTTAATTCACCGAAGAGAACTCGATGCGTTCAGACGATCCGCGTGGCAGGCCGCAAAGAAAGGCGAAGTCGAAAGGGATAATCGGTCGGCGCGTTGAGATAAGCGAGCTTCCGACAAGGTTTCCGAGAAGCCGGTTTTGGGAACTTGTTGGCCGTCAGTTCTACAGCATGCGCCTTTCATGGCCAAGGGATCGACCATTGCGGCGCGGTAAAAGGCTTGCTTTGAACGTCTCATGTGGGTGGCGCACCGTCGTCGTCCAGGGTTTCGGAGGGAAAGGCATCGACCGGTCTATTGCAGTAAGCTCTTGAGCGCTTCCTTTCCAAACGAAGCAGCGAGCGAGGCGAGCGGGGCAAAGCCATACTTAATTAGAGAAGCCCGATCAAATGGCCACGTCGTCAGCTTTAACACTGCCGGATCCAGAGTCTGAACGAGCCTAAGTCGGTCGGATACTACTTTGAGGCGACCATCATCGCCAGCCGCTAACGCTTTTCGAATATTCGCAACTTCTGTTTCCAGAGCTGCCGTGAATTCTTGCTCCTGCGCTCTTTTGTAAGCTTGGAGGCGTCTGTGCAGTCCCCTGACTGGCAGAAACACTAAGGCGCAGGCTAATACAAAAAGGATCAGCATCATGGCGTAGGAAAATGGCACTATTATCGCCAACCAATCCTCTCCATAGTCTCTGAAGCCGGGCAGTCGGTAGCTATTGCTCCAGACCAAGCACAGTACCATGCCTATCACGAGGGGGACGGCACTCTGCAGGCAACAGTTGCCAATACCCTCAAGACCACAACATCCTTCTGAATGTCCAGGTTGTATTCGGAGTGTGGGATTGTGCGAGAGCGTGGCGATCCAGCGGGCCGCACTCACGAGAGACCAAGCGACTGCGCCAACCGCGTACGAGAACACAAAAAACGAAGCTAAGGCGGCCAGCCGAAAGAATGACAGCGGTAGCGGCCACGTCCGGACCATGTCCGGAATAAATGCGATGACATCGCGGTTACCAATCAAGGTGGCGACGATCGCCGCAGTGATCGCGATAAAACGACGAGGGCTGCGCATCTGCGCCTCGAACTTAGACGAAGCTGCGAGAAAGTCCTGAACGCTGGCAGGATCGTTTGCGATGATACCGGACTCAACCGCCATTGAAAACGTCTGCCTCATTGCTGATTGCCACAAAATGAACGCGATCGCACTCAGAAGAAGTGCCGCACCGAGAGTGGCGATAAATGGATCTCGGAGAAGAGTAGTCACAGTTTGGAAGGTGTGAGGAATCGATTCATATCTGTCCAGCCAGACTCCCCACATCGTAAGAAGCGCATAAGGCACAAGGATAACGATGTACCAATTTCGCGCTGCGAACTCCTCGATGCGACTCCCGAAGAATGGTACCTTCTGCCAAAACAGTTCTACAGTTCGGACATCCTGATGCATTACGTCTCCATTACTTAACCTCACCACTGAGAGTTTCACGAGTACACAACTCAGTGACATCCAGTCTACGGTTCCGATCTGTTGTTGCCACGTGCTTGCACCGAGCGCGGTTATATTAACAAAATATTCACCTCCAGTGGATCGGGTCGACACATTGGATAGGTGCCTTTACCTCTACCGAAGGGATCTGAGAAATTCGCGCCGCTCCGGCCATTCTGACCGCGAACTTCAATGGTCGTTTATGTCGTATAGATCGTAGAGGTAGATAGTAAATATCAATGATCTTCGCAGGCACTCCAGTGACGACAATAACGACAGAACTGGGCTGGAAGTGTAAACCGAGGTTCTCACTAGCTGGCGCAAACAAAATACGGGCCGGGGCGACCGGACGCGGCGTTTACTCTCCCCGCTAATGTCGATAAGAAACCGTAACGACAATCTTCTCGCCTTGCTCTGTGACGACCTCTATTTGACCCAGCGTGTGGACGGTCCTGAGTACACCGTCTTCCACCTGGTGGCGCTTGGCGCCGCGCACGATCGCATCCTCAACAAAGACAGTCGGTATGCCTCTTCCCTTTGACAGAGCACCACCGCCTTCGCCGGGAGCCGATGGAACACTTGCGATGGTCCTTCGTCCACTGGGCTGGAAATATTCGACCGCGTGTTTCGTGTAGAGTCGTTCGCCGATCTTCGCGTATTCGCGAGCACCAACACGGACCTTTGGGTAGTCTTGCCAATATCCCCACCACATAGTCATATCCTTTCGTTCGGCTTGTTTGGCGGGTCTCATTGTCATGCCGTGTCCAGTCCACGTCAAACATTACGGATTTGAACGAATTGCGGCGGTGAGATGCGTCTGCCGATCGAGTTTCGATCGGTTGATGAGATCATTGATTTATGACGGTCGGATTGGGCCGATTGGGACGTTCTGGGCGAGGCCCATGAACAGCCACCCCGCCCGAAGTTCGATTTAAGTTAGGGTCTCGGCAATTGATATCGGATGGTCAGGCTCGCTCCGTTCCCCTTTGGTGGTTGATTCAATATTTGATCACCCTGTTTCATCTCTTTACGCATCGCTCCACAGCAGAGCGGCATGCGGTGATCCGGTCCGGGGTAGTAGCCGAGCAGACGATGTAAGTCACCGGAATTGATATCGAGATATTTGTGTTTCTTGATTTGGGCACCGCGAAACGATGTGTGTATGGCTGCAATGAAGTCTGCACTCTTCGGCATTGATTTCCTTTCCAATGATGTAGTGGGACAAGTGGAAATATATACCGAGTCCGCAGGTCGTCAAGAGTGACGTGAAGAATTGTTTCGGTGAGCGGGAGTATGTTGGATATTACAAACCCTGCGACGTTTCTGCTATGCATACTCAGGATACTCGGCGTGCTACCGAGCGGTATCAAAATCGAGTGGCGCTTTACCGAGGCATGGTCCCTTCCATAACCGTCCCAAACAGACCAAACGCCCCATTCTCTGATTCATACCTAAGCCTTCGCAGACTGTGGTTCCTTAGCGCGTATTCCTTCCTGCGACCGCAAGAACTCCGACTGTTCCCTCATGCGCAAGAGTTCTGTTGTGCTCATCGCCCTCCATGAATGCCAACACCCAGCAGCAATTCCCGCGAGCAACACGGAGCTAACGATTTGTTCAGCGACATATGCGTTAGGATGGCGAGTGATTAGGAATACATTTATGCTGATCAACAGCGCCACGGCATTGAGCGTCCAGCCCCGACAGATCCTTTGACGACTGCGGCTGTATTCGTGTTGCTTTGCGAATTCTTCCGACTTGGCGAGGACGACAGCCCGATCCTTGTAATATTGATCAGCGCCACCCTCGTACGCATTCAAACGCTTCGCCGTGTTGAAGAAGTAAAACAGACCATCCGCTAGACGGTCAGTAACCTGTGGATCGTGCCGGGATTCCGAGATCGCCCCGGGCGAGCGGTTTTCATGCGTTCCGGCACGCAGGCAGCTCCATCATCAGTGAAGTCACTGGGGATTTGAAACTGGCCCAAATTCAGCTCGGCCACAAGCGCATATCGACCACAGCGAATATCTACACCCACGCGAATATGCGCCAAGTGGAACAAGCTGGAGAAGTTCTGGCCAAGGAAATTGCCCACCAAATGCCCACCAAATCGCTGGTGGGCGCCCACCAAGGCGAGGAGGACTCAAATGCCAACTCCCAAGTGCAATAAAAAAGGCCGCTTAGAAGCGGCCCTAATTGCGGGGGAAGGATTTGAACCTCCGACCTTTGGGTTATGAGCCCAACGAGCTACCACTGCTCCACCCCGCGATACTGTCCTCTATTATAAGCCTGAAAGAAGGATCGTCAACGTCACAAAAACGGAAATGTTCGGCGTGTCAGCGGCCCAGGTAGATCCGCGACAGATACGCGCCGTCGGTCACAAGGTGGTAGATGCAAAACAGCGAGATCGAAGCGAAGAACAGGAAGAATCCAATCTTTTGATAGAGTGAGCCGGTTCGACGCATGGCGGAGTTCTCCCCTGTTCGAAAATCTTACCTTTTTCCCACAGAGCTTTACAAACCGCAGAGAAGACGATAACTTCCCGTTCCGGAGGTAAGCAATGGATGCATTGATGGCCGAAAAATTGGCGATTCGCGAGACGGTGGAGAACTGGGTTTTGTGGCGCGATGCCGGAGACTGGGAGCGCTTCAAAACCGTCTGGCATCCGGAAGGATGGATGAACGCCACCTGGTTTCAGGGGCCGGCGGAGAAATTCATCGAAGTCAGCAGGGAAGGCTTCAATAAAGGCGTCAACATTCTGCATTTTTATGGCGGCTTTTCCGTCGACATCGCCGGTGACCGCGCCATCGCGCAAACCAAGATGACCATCAGCCAGCGCGCCATGGTCGAAGGAGTTCTCGTGGACGTCCTGTGCACGGGGCGCATGTACGACTTCGTCGAAAAGTACGAGGGCCGCTGGGTCATTCGCCGCCGCCAGCCGATCTACGAGAAAGACCGGATGGATCCGGTGGATCCCGCAGCCACGCTCAAGCTCGATGCGGAATTGCTCGCGAGCTTTCCGGAAGGGTATCGTCACCTTGCGTATCTCCAAGCGAAGATTGGTTTCCCTGTCAGAAAAGGTCTTCCCGGGTTGAAAGGCGCTTCGGTCGAGAAGATTTACGGCGAAGGGAAGGCATGGCTCGCGGGCTCCGCAAAGCCCGGCGATCCTGAGTGGGCATGAAGATTCTCAAATACCTGCTGTGGATTGTTCCGCTGCTGATTATTCTCGCCATCGTCGGCAGGGTCGCATTGACCGCCAACGCTAAAGCCGACGAAGACCGATATCACGAAAGTTTGCCGAAATCGCTTCAGGTCCGAAGCGACAACTTCCTGAACAGGGAAGTCATGCCGACGGAGTTTTCCTGCTTCGGCACAGGCTACTCACCGAACATCAGGTGGTCCGGCGCGCCGGCAGCCCGTTCCTACGTTCTGATTGCGATGGACTGGGACGCGCCTTCGCCCCGTCTCCGCTTGTTCCCGGTGGTGCACTGGATTCTGTACAACATCCCGGCAAATGTCAGCGAGATCCAGGCACGTTCAACGAAGCCGATGATCGATCAGAAAAAGATCGCTGTCGGGAAGAACGTCGGCGGATCAACCGAATATGCGCCGCCCTGCCCGCCGCTCGGACAACACGAGTACGTCTTCCGCGTATACGCCCTGGATGTAGATCAGATCCAACCGGAAACGAATAACAAGGCCGGCGTGATGGACGCCATGACAGGGCACATCATCACCTTCGGGGAGCTTGTTGGTCTGTTCGGGAGTTGAGCCACTGTCTTATGCGGTCGCTGATCGTCCCGTTGGGAGCTTCCTTCAAATAGCTTTCGAGCTGCTCCTTCAGGGCGGCTGAATTCCCGTTGCGCAGATAGAGCTTCGCCAGGAGCAAATGCACATCTGCAATGTGATGCGGCCGCGCGTCGGCTTTGAGCGCGGTGGCCTCCGCCTCATCAAATCGTCCTTCCTCGAAATAGACGAGTGCGAGCACGTGATAGGAGTCTCCGTCATTCGGAGCCATTTCGATCGCACGAATGGTGAATTCTTCGGCTTTAGTCCAGCGCTTGCGCTTCATTTCTTTTCGTGCGCGATCGAGTTCCTTTTGCACGTTCTTCGGAGCCAGGTATTGGTCCACGGATACAGTGGGCGCCAACCGTTGGGGAGACGTTCGCGGCTGACGTAACTCAATCATGACCAGCTCCGACTGTGTCATCACATCCACATCAACGCTGGCGCGTTCGTATCCCTGATAGTCCACAACAAGGGTGTACTGGCCGGGCGGAATGAATGCAAAGCGGAACCGCCCATCGGTGTTTGTGTACTGCTGATCGACGGGAATCGTCGAACGCCGGAGCTCGACCCGCGCGAAGCGTACAGGCCCGCGATTTCCCACTATGCGGACCTGACCCTCAATGCCGACGAGCTGTGTGATCAAAGTCATCATCAGAAAGCCTGTAAGCATGCGCCAATCGTACGAGCGGGCGGGCTCGGCGAACAGATCCAGATTCGTTATGATGTAACCGGTACAGTCCGAAACTGTACCGGTGAAATCGGCGCAGTTCTGAGTCTGTTGGGAACATGCGTGGTGGCGTAAATTGAGGCCGTATGAAAAGGATCCGTGACGCCGGCGTTCCGCTTTACTTGAAGGTCGCGCGTCAGATCGAAGGACAAATCCGCAAGGGGGCGCTCCGCGTCGGCGACAAAGTACCGTCGATTCGGGGCATGCGCCGCCAGCAGCGGGTAAGTGTCTCGACGGTGTTGCAGGCGTACTTCTGGCTGGAGAATCAAGGCTGGATCGAGCCGCGGCCCCAGTCCGGTTTCTACGTGAGGGTCCCGTACGCGGAGCTCGTGCCCGAGCCGGAGTTTCAACCGTCACGAAGTGTGCCCACCGAAGTTGGAGTCGGTGAACTCCTTGATGAAGTGGTGCGCGCCGTCGGCGATCGCGCCAAGGTGTCGTTTGGCGCCGCGTGTGCTACTCCGGCGCTTTATCCGAATCGAAAGTTGAATCGTATCATTCAGAAAATCACCCGGCATAATCCGGAGCACAGCAGTCGCTACGAGATTCCGAACGGCGTCGAGTCATTGCGGCGGCAGATCGCGCGCCGCTCCATTGCGTATGGGTGCAGCTTTTCGCCGAACGAACTGGTCATCACGTGCGGAGGCATGGAAGCGCTGAACCTGGGAGTGCGCGCTGTGGCCCGTCCGGGCGATGTAATCGCCATGGAGAGCCCGACGTATTTCGCGGTGCTTCAAATTATCGAATCACTCGGAATGAAGGCGATCGAGATTCCAACCTATCCCAAAGGCGGTATGGACCTCGATGCGCTCTCCACGGCGATTCGTAGACACGGCGTGCGTGCCTGCATCAGCATGACGAATTCCCATAATCCGCTCGGCTACGTTCTGAGCGATGAATATAAGAAGAGCCTCGTCACGCTGCTCAAGGAGCACAATTTGCCGCTGATCGAGGACGATGTTTACGGAGATCTCACTTTCAACGGAATTCGCCCGAAGACTGCGAAAACCTTCGATACCGAGGGGCTCGTCCTCTTGTGCTCGTCATTTTCGAAGATCCTCAGTCCGGGATTTCGCGTCGGGTGGATTCAGCCGGGCAGGTATCTTGATGCCGTTTCCCGTCTGAAGTTCATCAACACCATCGCATCGCCTTCGCTGCCGCAGATGGCCATTGCCGAGTTCATCGAGTCCGGTGGCTATGACCGGCACCTGCGCGGATTGCGCACCGCGTTTATAAGCCAGGTACAGCTTGTCAGTCAGGCCATTGCCAAATACTTTCCCGAGGGAACCAAGATCTCACGACCCGCTGGAGGATTCGTGTTGTGGGTGGAGCTGCCGAAGAGGGTCGATGCGCTGAAACTATATCGGGGGGCCCTCGCGCAGAACATCAGCATCGTCCCGGGTCAGATCTTTTCGCCAACCGGCCAGTTCAAGAATCACATCCGGATCAGCTGCGGGCAGATGTGGAGTGATGCCGTGGATCGCGCGCTCGTAACGCTGGGCAGGTTGTGCGAGAAGTCAACGTAGGGTTTCGGGAGTTACCAGAACCACTTCGCCCGGCTTCACAAGTTTCAATTCTTCGCGGGCAAATTTTTCAATTGTGGCGGGATCAGTGCGGAGAGCATGGATCTCATCGGTGAGCCGTTTGTTTTCGCTCTCGATCCGGGTGATTTCAGTTTCGATGGCGACAAGTTTTGTGGATTGGACGTGCACTTGAAGCGCGCCCTTGTCGTTGAATACGGCGAGCAAAAGCATGGCGAACGTAAGGAGGGCGAAAACTCCGAGGGCGATTCGAGTGATGAGGCCTTGCATCAAGCTTCGTTGATCCACTGTCTCCCGTATTCGAGCAGCTTTTCCAGATCCTCTCTGGATGTGGATTCTGCGTAAAATCGAACAACCGGCTCCGTGCCGGAAGGTCGCATCAAAACCCAGCTTCCATCGTCGAACAAGAGCTTTAAACCGTCAACCCGATTCTCTTGAACGACGCGCCGGCCGTGAAACTCGCGAACCTCGGAAGCGATCTTCCGTTTGACTCGCTCGCTGATCGCCGGATCGAGCTTCACGTTCAAGCGTTGATTATACACAGCGCCGACTTTCGAAAAAAGATCATTTAGCTGATTCTTCAATGACTTGCCGCGGCTTGCCCGCATCTCCGCAATGAGCAGGCATGCCAGAATTCCGTCCTTTTCGGGCACGTGGCCACGGATTGAGAGCCCGGCGCTTTCCTCGCCGCCAAGAATGATGCGTCCCTCCTTGATGTATTCACCGATGAACTTGAAGCCGACCGGCGTCTCGAGCAGTTCCAGATTGTGATACTTCGCAACGCGATCGATGAGATGAGTCGTCGCGACGGTTCGGGCAACGCCACCCCGCCAACCTTTCGGGCCGCGGCTCTCGACCAGATAGTCGACGAGCATCGCAATCAACTCGTTCGGATAAAGGTATTCGCCGCCTTCGTCCAGGATGCCGAACCGATCCGCATCGCCATCGGTTGCCAGGCCGAGCTTCAACCCATTCTTCTGCATCACGGTCTTCAATTCGCCAAGTTGCTCGCCGGCGGGCTCGGGATGATGTCCGCCGAAGTAGACATCGCGGTTGGTATGGAGGACCATCGCGGGAATGTTCTCCTGCCGGAGAAATCCGTCGAGGTAGCCGGCGCCGGACCCGTGCATCGCGTCGTAAGCCATGCCGAGATTGGCGTCCCGGATTTTCTTCGCGTCGACCTTGGTAGCGAGGTCGCGAAGGTAGGGGGTACCGATTTCGACACTTTCGATGAGCGCATCATTCGGTTTTTCAGTGAACTCCCAGTTTGAGCTCTGGAGCTGCGCGATTTCGTTTTCGATCTCGGTGGTGACTTCCGGGAGCGCGGGAGCGCCGTCCGAGGTCGAGAACTTCAGGCCGTTGTACTCGCCGGGATTGTGACTTGCCGTGATGTTGATTCCGCCGTCGAGCTTCTCGTTCATGATCGTGAATGCGACGGCGGGAGTTGGTACCGCTTGAGAACACAGACGCACGCGAATATTCTGAGAAGAGAGCACGCGCGCCACTTCACGGCCGAAGTTTTCAGAAAGGAAACGCGTATCGTATCCGACAAGGACCGTCGGGGATGGTTTGCGGCGCTTGACGTAGCGGCCGATGGCCTCGGTTGCGATGCGGACGTTGGCAAACGTGAATTCGTCAGCGATGATTGCGCGCCATCCGGATGTGCCGAACTTGATTCTGGTCATAAGGAGATCATACCAACAGATGACGGACAAAATTATTGTCTTTGTCACGTGCGAATCGAAAGAGCAGGGGGAGCAGATTGCTCAGGCAGTAGTCACGGAAAAACTCGCAGCCTGCGTGAATGTGCTCCCGGGCGTGCGATCTTGCTATGTCTGGGAGCGGAAGCTGACGTGGTCCGACGAGGTGTTGCTGCTGATCAAGACCACGCGCGGACGGTTTGAGCAGCTTCAGAACCGGATCACGGGGCTGCACAGTTACTCGCTTCCCGAGATCGTCGGTGTCCCCATCGACGAGGCATCCGGGAAATATCTCGACTGGATCGACGCGGGCGTTGGCGGATAACGGATATCCGCTTTTACGGCTCGCTTAGATAGTCTTCCCTGCTAATGAGGACGGCGCGGGGCTTGCTGCCATCGGGCGGTCCTATGATGCCATCGCGTTCCATGGCATCGAGGAGGCTGGCGGCCCGGCCGTATCCTATACGAAGGCGCCGTTGCAGGGCGGAAGTCGAGGCCTTGCCCATTTCGATGACGATTTTCACGGCGTCGTCGTACAAGGGGTCCATATCGCCATCCGGTTCGCCCAGATCGGCTCGTTCCTCCGGCGACTCCAGAATCCGTTCGTTGTAGGTCGGCTTGCCCTGCTTCTTCAGGAAATCGACAACCTGCATCACCTCTTCCTCCGTGATCAAAGGCCCATGCACGCGCATCAAACGCGACGAGCCCGGCGGCAGGAAGAGCATGTCTCCACGGCCGAGCAGCGTCTCGGCGCCGTTGGAATCCAGAATCGTGCGCGAATCCACCTTGGAGGCGACACGGAACGAAATCCGAGCAGGGAAGTTGGCTTTGATCAGGCCGGTGATAACATCCACGGATGGCCGCTGTGTCGCAAGGATCAGGTGAATGCCGACTGCGCGCGCCATTTGTGCCAGCCGGGTGATGGACTCTTCGACCTCACGCGGAGCCGTCATCATCAGGTCCGCCAATTCGTCGATGACGATCACGATATAGGGCAGCGTTTCCCGGTCTTCCTCGTCCTCGGATTGGCCGTTGAGGCCCGGGATCGGAAGCTGCTTCACCTGCTCGTTATAGACCTCGAGATTCCGCACGCCGCGCCTGGCGAGCTTCTTGTAGCGGGACTCCATCTCAACGACCGCCCATCTCAACGCGTTCTGCGCAATCTTTGGCTCGGTGACAACGGGCACGAGAAGGTGCGGTATGTCCTGATACAGACCGAGCTCGAGACGCTTCGGATCGATGAGGATCATCTTTACCTGGTCCGGGCGCGCACGGAAAAGCAGCGAAAGAATCATGGCGTTGATCGAGACGCTCTTTCCCGTGCCGGTGGAGCCGGCGGCGAGGAGATGAGGCATCTTTTGAAGATCTGAAACGACGATCTTGCCGGTGTGGTCTTTGCCGAGAGCGAGCGGCAGACGGTACGTGGAAAGATGATATTCGGAGGATTCGAGAAGTTCGCGCAGCACGATCGTGGCGCGCTCGTTATTGGGCACCTCGATTCCGACAGTGGATTTGCCCGGTATGCGATCGATGCGGACCGATTCGGCTTCGAGCGCGAGGCAAAGGTCATCGCCCAGGCTCGTGATCCGGGAATACTTCACGCCGGCCTCGGGTTTGAATTCGAACGTGGTAACGACAGGTCCGGGATGAATCTGTTGAACATTGCCTTCGACTTCGAACTCGGCCGCTTTTTGTTCGATGAGGCGGGCCCGCGAACGGAGCTCGTCTT
>Ga0137397_10002757_pt1 | contig 12209 bp, 13 predicted proteins | sample czorhiz116metaG_FD_106658 | JGI IMG/M metagenome (GOLD analysis project Ga0137397, IMG submission 106658) | Vadose zone soil microbial communities from Angelo Coast Range Reserve, California, USA - czorhiz1.16 metaG | ecosystem: Environmental > Terrestrial > Soil > Vadose zone | place: USA... | reverse complement strand
TACTCGTCCTCGCCTCCGCGTCCCCGCGTCCTTCAAGATCGGTCGTCGCCAAGTCGCGATCGTTCTCGCGTCCGTCGTTCTCCCCTTTCTCTTTTTGCGCCCTCGCTTTCCCCCTCGGGATCGCGACCCGCCTTGGATCACCCAGCCCGAACTCGCCTTACATCAGTCATCAGCCATTTTAACTCCCCCACACTGTCTCACCAAGTTCTTGGCCTGCGCAGACTGCGCCCTATTTTGACTGCGTTGTACTAGGGATTTGATTTGGGAAATTTCAGGCAAGCCTTTCAAGCCTTGAAGCTTGAAGCTTGAAGCCTTATCGGGGCTCTTTTTTCTTGTGATGTTCCGTATTCATAACGGTGGAGCATGTATGTGACGTGGGTCCCACCGACTCCCGTGAACATCGTCCAACTTTAGGCTGTCACGGTCCACTGGCAGAAGGGACAAGCCTGAGCTTTGACGACTGCGGCTGTATCACAGGCGTTTCATCATCATCATCGGATGCACTGAGGTCGAGCCATCTGGAGTATCTCCGACAGTTCGGTTCCGAGTCTGTGATCTGCAACAACATATAGTATATATAGTTACTCTACTCTTCTCATGTGCTCGGGTTTATCACCATCCTGTCTTTTTGTCTTCCTTATAGCTTAACCTCAGAGCCCCTTGCGACTAATTGCAGCTTTCAAACCCTCGTCGCGCAGCAACAAACCCACCCGCGGTCCGTGGACTCTTGCCCTTTCTTTGTGCTCGGAAACACGTGAACCTTTCTATCCGCTACGTGCAGCCCACAATGTGAGGACATCAACTCATCGATATTGCCACTGGCTGAAACAGAAGGATTCTCGATGGATGGGGAGGTGTCTCTTTCTAATTGATTCTTAGCCTCGTGTCATGATTACCAATCGTACTGCTCTGTGTCAGGCACTGGTTCTCAGGCTGCAGGAAAACATGTAAGTCTGCATGGTCTGTGGTGGACTTCCGTGAGGTAGACGTTTCGCTTCGGATTATATGTTGAGGGGGAAGGATGTATCGTAAGAGGACGGTGAATTCATCTCTCCCAGACCCTGCTTCTTTAAACAAACTTTTCCTACCAAGCTGCTATCTGAATGTGTTTAAACCGCAATACGAGGATGCCCGTCACGGTTTGCACCTCACCGGCCTCACCTCTTTAGAGTATTCGATATAGTTCCGTAGACGAGGACGACTCACAGGATTTCAAACTTGTTTTTCGGGCAGATTCAGCGGTCCCATCGCCATCAATCGTGAGAGCGGACTCGGAGTGCCAGTGGTTCCGTGTGTTCGGGTAATGCCGAGGGTGCCGTGTCGCTTCACTTTCGCCGACCCTCTCGCATTCCTCCCCAGTACTCTACCACACCCCTACAATGAGCTCTACATACCCAATCATCGACTCGCGTCCTGTGCACCCCCACATCCAAACATCGTGTTCCTCTTGTCATTTCCAGCTCGAGTTCCCTGTGCCCAGCCCCGTGCCTAAACCGTCTCATCTTCTTACCGTGCGTTGCTGCAACTGCAGAAAGACCTTTTCACACGCATTTTATCCGAACCAAATTCCCGCAAACGCACTCAGTAATGCCGGGTCATCATCGTCCAAGGCGCACGGACAGGCACCTGCACCACCAACACGAAAAGGGAGGAAGATTGGCACGCAAGAGCGCCCACTGGAGACAGGGTATTATGATTTACTCGGAGTGCCAATTGACGCAACCCCAGACGATATAAAGAAAGCTTATCGTGCGTCAATACAATTTCCCTTTTTTTCTTAGCGGCTAACTACCAGCCGCGTGCAGGTCGCCTCGCTATCAAGTACCACCCGGATAAGAACCGCGACGATCCGAATGCAGAGGAGCGCTTCAAGTCAATCGCCATCGCCTACCAGACACTCTCCGACCCCAAACTCCGGCACAAGTACAACGAATTTGGGCCAAAGGAGAGCGCTCCCGATGGTGGCTTCGTCGACCCTGAGGAGGTCTTTGGCGCGATCTTTGGCGGAGAGCGCTTCTTGCCGCTCATCGGGCTGCTGTCCCTTGCCCGGGACATGAAGACTGCTCTCCAGGAGGCGGATGAGACAGAGGGCGAAGGCGCCACGCTGGTCGTGCGCGATGCTAAGGGGCGCGAAATCATCAGCCCCGAGGAGAAGGCAAAGAGAGATGAGAAGGCGCGCAAGGTGGCTGCGGAGGTGCGCCTGCACCGCAGTCGTGGTCCTGTTGCTGTTGACCGGGCTGCGTTGTGCAGAAAGCGGTGGCGCGGGAGGAGCGCGTGCAGAAGCTCGTTGAGCATCTGCGCCACAAGCTTGGCATTTTCACAGAGAACGCCACCAGCGCGAACGACCCCGACGTAATTGAATCTTGGCGGACGATATGCTCTCTGGAGGCCGAGTGCGTCTACTTCATCTTCATTTCTGGGCCACATCCGCTGAAGTTATCGCTTGCTTTGGCTTGTTGAAGGGAGTTGAAGGGCGAATCCTACGGCACAGAGCTCTTACATGCCATCGGATTTGTCTACACCGCCAAGGCTAAACAGTTTCTCGCATCCAACCAGAGCTTCCTTGGCGTTGGTGGGTGGCTGCACAATGTGCAGGGCAAGTACCACGTGTTTTCTGAGACGTGCGTCACTCGCATTGCCTCCCTGTGTTTTCCCTCACTGGCGTTGCACAGCGTCTCAACTCTACGATCAGCGATTGAGCTCAAGGCCGTATTCGATCAGATACAACAGGCCGAACAATCCGGTACCCTCAGTGCTGAAGAGAAGAAACGCCTCGAGGAGCAGGCCGCGGAAAAGGGACTCCACGCCCTCTTCAAGGTACGTCTCTCACCTCACCTTGCCCGTCGGATTGCTTCCGTTTACACGGGCGCGCGCATAACGTTGTATCACGACAGGGCGCGAAACTGGAGATCGACTCGGTACTGCGAGAGACGTGCGACCGGGTGTTGAACGACCCGGCGATATCGCGCGACACGGCGGTCCTGCGCGCCGCTGCGTTACAGATCCTCGGGGATGCATTCATGGCTGTGCGGAATGAGCGTGATGAGGCGCGCGATGACGGCGAGTATGTCAGGATCGAGACGAAGAGCAGTCGGCAGCGCGCGCAGTCGCGCGTCACCCCCGGCGGGCAACAATAGCCTTGCGGCAGCGCATGCTCCTCTCCTCCCCCGCCGTCACGGTTCCTGACGGCATCCTTGGTGTTGAGCTCGCCTGCCACGTTGCGGGACGATACTGTTACCGTCACCGTTACGTCGAGGTAACCATTTGATCTTTTTGCATCACTGTATCCTATGCATCGCCACTTATTTTGTATTCAATCTTTCCTCCCTGTTCAACTGCTTGCTTGCGACGTCTTGGACAGTACGTACAGTAATGGGACACATGATCGCCGTGCAGTCCGAAGAAAAATATCTGTTTTTAAAAAAAAGGGAGGACGGAAATCACTTCGAAAAGCACCATGTAGGTGAAAATCGAAATCACAACCTATCTGACCCTCCCTCTTTTCCTGCCACCGAATCCCTTGAACACAGCGTCGTCCGAGTCGTCGTCATCACCCGCGCCCAAAGCCGCCGCCGCCCGCCTCTTCGCGCCCCGTACAGCGTCCCGCCGTAACTGCGTGCCGGCGGTCGAGCGCAGCGTGGCCGTCATCCCTGTGTCCGCCCTCTCGCCATCCCCCACCGCCAATACGGCGGGCTCGCCGTGCCCAGTGGCAGACGTGCCCGTGAGCTCATCATCCTCATCCCCCCGAACACCAACACCAAGCTCAGCCGCCACCGCAGCCACAGACTCGTCCAGCGGCATCTCCGACGACTCGTCCAACTCATCCACCTCACTACCGTGATCACCACCACCCGCCACAAATTCGTCCTCGTCCTCGTCGTCGGAGGGGAGGAACAAAGCTCGCGCGTTCTTTCTTCCCCTCGTGGCGGCGCCGCGCCCCGCTGGCGCTTTTTTCGTGCGTGCGGGTGACCCCTTTGGTTTCGGTTTTGCCTTCGCCGTCGATTTCGGTTTCGCTTGAGCCGTCGTCGGCTTTGTTTTCGAAGCGGGCTTCGCCGCGGCAGGGGCCTTGGACTTCGCGCTCGCTCTGCTCCTCGTGGAAGGCCTAAGAGGAGGCGCGGGCGCGTCATCCAAGTCCATCTCGTCGACGTCCTCGTCCACTCCTTCCGCCACCTCGCCTTCGCCTCCGCCCTCGTGCCCGTCGTCCTCGCTCGCGGGTGCGCGCCCTCGTACGCCGCGAGAGGTGCCTGGTGCACGCGTCGCCTTTGACGGCGGCTTGGACTTACTCTTGCTGTGCAGAGGGGGCGGGTGCGTGGCTGTAATGTCGTGGACATCCGAATGGCTTTGTGACCCTGACGCTGCCGATCGCCAGTACGCTGCAAATTAAAGGGGACGCATGAACGAGTAAACGATGGTCGTTCGCATGACTCGCTCGGGGAAAAAGCCTACCGTTTCCGATGCCATAGTCGTTCTCTTCGCTGATAACGAGCTCGACCGTCTGCCTGCGCTCGATATCCGCGGTGCTTTTCTGCGTGGCCCAATCGTCCATCAATCAGCACAGCTTCCTCGTCAGAAGAAAAAATGGTGAAACAATCCTCACCTTTTTGAATTTCTTAAAGTTTGGTCTGCTGATCCACTCTGGAAGGGTGGTATCGTTGGTGTCTGCAGGCTGTGAGGGTTTCGCACTGCCTCGTTCGATGTCCATCTCCACCACGACCATAAAGTTCCCCCTGATCCCGACATCACCAAAGTCGTCAATCGCTTCCCATGGCGCGACGGCGACATCGGGAGCGCCTGCGAGTGCGCCAGCAGCGACGGTGGCGGTGCTGACGCCATCGACCTTTTTGGGCTTGGCGATCCGCAGCAGGTTGAATTCGCGGTCAAAGTTGTCCTCGAGTTTCTTGCCGCGCTTCGTCGAGTTGACTGCCTTGAGGAAATTCTCATCCGTATCGAGCTTATTCACTGACGATTTGGACGAAGGTGGCTTAATGGCGTGCTTCGTTCCTGTGCCCTGCGTCTGCGTCTGCGTCTGCGTTTGTGTCGACCTGGGTTGAGGGGCAGGGGCAGGGGCAGAGGCAGGGACGGCGTTCGCATCCAACGCACGCTGTTTCGCTCTATGCGCCCCCGCCAGGGTGTCCGCATTCGAATCAGCCACATCGGCGAAGCCTTCCCCCATTTGCACGTCATCGTCGTTCCCATTGGCAGCCCCTCTGCTACGCTTCGTTCCCCTCAACCCAGCGCTCTGAACCTGATTCTCGTCCTCAGGGACCGCACTCAGCGTGCTCATTCGGGCGCCTTGCGTCGACGTCCCCGTCCCCGGCTGCGTCTCATCGGACGGCACACGATCGGGGTTGCTCGCGTCGAACAGGGCTTTGTACCTGTCGAGTTGAGAGAACTGGGACTGCAGTGCCGGAAGGTGAGAAGAAGACGACATCAGAGCGGAAGAGGGGTCGATGCCCTGATTTGCTCGTCGGCGCGGCGGGAGTTTGCGCGTTTGAGAGACGGGCTGTAAGGGAGATCACATGAGGTCCCTGGGTACGACGAGGAAAATGGGGTATATGCGTACGGTGGGCAGCTGAGTACCCGAAAAAGCGGCATCACCCTGGACGGGTGCAAGTGGTGGAAGAGTCGGGGTTGCAGCTACGATCGCTGCATCGTCGGCAGGTCCGGGCGATGGCGCAGTGAGGTTTCGTTGTTGCGTCGCTCGCCTCGGTGGGAGCTGAACATCAGTGAATACATGAGCAAAAGAAAGGAGGGAAAGGAAAGGTCCATACCTTGCGGGGAATTGGCACCTCGGTAACCTCTGGCACTGGGGCAGGTGGCCCGCGCAGGGACGCAACCGCCGCCGGGGGTTGTTCAGATGTCGTAGGTGAGGTGCTGGTCGCACCGCGTAGGTTTTCACTGGGTATCGGAGGCGCAATGGACGGCTCGTCCGGGAATGTATTAGGCACCATGTCAGGTAGAGGCATTTCTCCTGAACTTGTCAGATCGTTTCAAAGGGACCGAGTATGATGGCAAGGTATTAACGTACCTTGAGCCTGCGAGCCAGAGGGACGGGCCGAGTCCACATAGAACGTGTCGACAGACGCGACAGCCTGAAGAATGTTCTCCGGCTGGATAAACTCCAAGTCCAGGCTACGAATAAAACCATCAGCTCGAGGTCAGACCCCCAAAAATGCTCTACGCGCACCTCTTCGCAACAGACATAATCTCCTCCCACTCCACGCCGGCCGCCAACTCCATCGCACCCCCATCCGCAACGGGCACCGCCTTCCCGTTCTTCTCCTCGGCCAGGTTCTTGGCGCGGACCAGGGCCTTCCGCCAGCGCACGACACCCACGCTGACGGTGAACGCTTCGTAGTCCGCGCCCCCTCGCTTGACAAGGTCACGATACCCCGCGGGGATCTCGAGTCCCTTGTCTCCAACAAACACGAAGCGGTACCCCTTCAACATGTTGAGCCTGGTTTCATTCGGCTCCCACGCCTTCAACGTCTTGAGCGCGGTGGGCAGCGCCGCGGTGAAGCCAGGACGGTACTTGCTCTCGGATGGCAGTGCGAACGTGTGCTCCAACGCGTGCGTGTCTTCGCGCGGGTCCAGGATGGAGAGTGCAAGCAGGTCTGAGAGCCATTCGGGCTTGACGAGCTGCGCGGCGGAAAGGAGGGAGGTTATGTGCGCAGTGGTGAGCCCGTAGGAGGGTACCAGGTGATGCGTGATGTCGGGGTGCAGCGTCCTTACGACATGAACGCCTAAAGGAGAACGAAGAAGTGAGAACGGTGGAGGCGGGGAATGGAAGTAAAACGGATGGTTGCGCGACACACCAATAGAAGCGCAGCCGTCGATGGGAATGGGGGTTCTGACTTTTCCCGGAGTTTCGAAGCAGCATATTCGCTGCCATTGAATGCTGCAGAGCGGTAATCAAAATGATTGCATCGATAGGGGCGCCAGATGGAGGTTCGTTTACTGAACGTACCTTATCGGAAGACCACTGACTATGTCAACTTGGTCATCGTGTTGCAACTGTCCCGTTGCCCCCGGGTTTACTATAACTCCGTTTGGGACCCCTTCGCGCAAGATACGCATCGTCTTGTTTTTGGAGTTGAGGATCCGCAACGTTGGCGCGTAGTCGGTGTTGGTCTGTATCCATGATAGCTAAGGGGCGCGAGTACGACATAGAAAAACGAATTGCTCGCACGACATCATCAGGGGAAAACCCGCCGACTATGAACTGGCCGTGATCATGGGAGACTTTCTTGTGATTCACGACAAGGTCGACGGTCGATTTACGACCGATAATGTATGACTTTCCGCTCTTCAAAAGCTTCGACTCTGCAAGGTATCTCCGATGAGTTTGACACGTTGTACAAAAGGGGAGCCCAGGGAAAAGACATTACTCTGAAAGCCGACCTCATTTGATGTTTCGCCGTCGAATGGGCCAGTGACAATCCACATTCCGGCTCAACTTGAAGTTGTCACCATCAATCGCGCGCGTCTGAGTCTTATGAAACGCGGAACTACGGTCCGGAACCGCGTCACCGCACGTGACCAAATACATCGACACGGCGACACAACTGACACTCCCAATACCTGGTTCCTGTATCGGTATAGAGAGAACAACTAGACCGGTATCCACTAATATCAAATCAAAGTGAAATTTTTCCTCGTAAACGGCAAGTACATCGGTGCAACTCAACGCAATGCACTTAGCAACACCACCTTCTGTCAAACCTTGGAAACGTCAAGGTCAGTTTCCTTCATTTTTCTTGTCACTACTCACTACTGTAGATCAAGCCATGCGCAGAACAGGTACATTGCGGAGGGAGGGCATCACCTCGGCTTCTGTATCGTATTCGTTGTACAGTACCACCTAAGCGCACAGGCAGTGCACATGCATCTAGGACAGTGCCACGAAGTCACGATATTCAAAACACACCTAACAACGGAAAAAGAGACATACAAATCGAGTAGTCGGTGACAACCGGCTGACAGTCGTTACTTTGCCGGAGAGCGCTGTAGTTTTCGGCAAGGCGGTATACCAGTGACATCAGTAGGAAGGAACCAGAGAATGATACGTGTCCAACGCGCTAAGACTTGTCGGAATTAACACGACAAACAGGCAATCTGGCGCTGAGGCGATTGAAACAAACGCAACGAAGTCGCGGGCATGATACGCCATAGACACGTATTGATAGCATTGATCTGTCCTTTCGTTCGCTCGGGCTGATTGTCGGACGTCAAGGTAATATCCACGTAACATTGGCGAGCGGCAAACCCGAGTATTGTAGTAGAAGGAAAAAAAAACCTGACGCGCCAAGTTTTGACTGGAGAGGTCGCCGCGGAAGATTACCTTCGTTCGTACTTGGATCACGATCAAGATAACTACCTGTAACGTGCTAAATTGGCACCGTAATCTGTACAGCTCGTAGAATCAGACCAATTCCAGGCGCATAACACTTACCATTACTGGGAGAATAGTGTCTGTCACAAGGAGACCGATTCCTGCCTCCGAGTCCCGGTCAGGTCATGGCCGGTGCCTGCACGACCACAGTTCTCAGGGTAGATTAAGAAAGAGCGTCCGTAACGGGAATGAAAAGATATAAATACTGGGATCTCGAACGTAGGGGATTAGAAACAATAGGAGACACTGCGCAAAGCCAACAAACGCAACGAAAAGAAGATCGAGAAATGTCTTGGGCCAGAAACCAGCACGCGAAGACCCGCGTCGCGGCGGTTACGGTCCGGGGCACCGGCCGTGGAGGCCCTAATCCGCGCCGACCCGTCTTTCACGCCATGGCAAACCCGAACTTTCGCCTCGAAGACCTCGCATACGGCAAACTCATCCTCCATGCCCTCAAATACCCCCACCAAACCGTCAACGGTGTCTTCATCGGCTCCACACAACCTTCCGGTGTTGTAGTCATCGAAGACGCGGTACCTCTCCAGCACCATTGGACGAACCTGAATCCAATGATGGAGGTCGGGCTCGGATTGGTGCGTTCTGCCGTTTTACTTTTCCTGTGCCTTTCCTCTTCTGTCTTCTGCGTCAACTGAGTCACATCTTTCCTGAACCTTGTGTCGATGTAGGCGGCTAATTACGCGCGCAGTCGTGGGCTTCATGTAGTTGGATACTACCAGGCTCCAGAGCGCGTCGGCGACACAACGTTATCCCCAGCCGGCGAGTGCGTCGCAGTCAAGATAAAAGAGAACTTCCCGACTCCGATCGCGCTCGTGGTGAGTCTGTCTTCGCAGCCTACTACCCCTCAAATCCTTGCCCACCCGTGACGTGTCCAATAGCTCGACGGCTCCAAGCTGGACGACGAGAGTGGTGCGGCGCTTGTCGTAAGTTCCTTTCAACTCTATAGATATCTGATTCCGACTGAATTTTCGAAACCCCCTGCGTAGGCCTACCTTCCTCTCTCTCTCTCTTCCAATACGACGACCTTTCGTCCCGTTCCCGCGAGAGAGAAACTTTACTTCAACTGGGCTGTCGCTGGTCGGGCCCTTCGCCACATTCGCCACGACAGCATACTAGATAGGTTTTGGGACTTTGACGATTATCTAGAGGACAGCAGGTTACCATTTTTGACCAACCCCGGAGTACGGACGGCACTCACTTCGCCCGAGTAGCTTATGGGTCAGAGTGTGGTCAGTATTTCGTAGGTTCCCTTCCTTCACCGATTTCACACCATTGGAGGTGGTTCTTGGACGTTCCGTGTCTGTACCATTATCTTTACTTATGGAGCTTACACTCGCTGTTCATCTTCGCCTTACTTGATCGTGAATTTTTTTGGGGAATAACTTATGGCTTAACCATTTCGCCGTCTCCAGGACAAAACCAATACGGACCACAAACAAGCGAAGGCTAGGCCAACCCCCCTGTCCGAGATATGATCACGGTGTTCAGTTCGCCGCTACCATGAATGTCACAGGTCTAAGTTATGTTTCTGCAATAAGACAACAGTTCAGAATTACTTCAGACGCGGACCTTTTCTCTGTTGTCCGGTCGCCCTCCGAGAGATGACGCAAGTTGCCAGTGGCTCAGTCCTATCGCAGTGTTCTCATCGCATCGCCAGATAGGGAGTTGGCTTCAGAACAAAGGACTATGTAAATCACTTTTAAAAAAGTGTCCCCCTGGGTAGTCCATTGCAACACCTCCCTGCCACTCCCCTGTTGTGACACTCCCGTTGTGCAGGCGATGAAAATCGCCTATTCACGAGTTGTCTGTCTTTGTCTTCGAACGCATGCGACAAGTATGAACTTGGAATGATATACTATTAATAGGTCTCTCTGAGATCGTTGCGAGGTAGAACATCATGCTCTCGGGCTGAGCGGCAACTTGCTATGGCTGTATTGGTTTCACATGTGAAGCCTACACAGGCTACTGACCTCAGAAGTGACATCAGATGTTAATGTGTTCGATGCAGCCAATTTTACAGCGTGGAACTGCCAGTGAATTCGTACCTCTGATGTCTGATGTATTGATACAAAAAAAAAGGAATCAAGACATTTCGGAAAAAACTCCAGGATGTGCCACAGTACGTGGTGATGGCCACATGTACACTGTGCATGTGTTGCCCTGACGGCGGCACAGCACATCTTGCGGAACAGTGGCCAGGCGCTTACAACCTGAACAAACCCAGACAAACCCGCCTTCCTGCGGCGCCTGATTATCCGATGGCTCACAGCATCCCTCTCTTACTATATCCTCCATGGCAGACTGCAACACCTTCCGTGAAGAGCTTGCGATCAGATATCCCAACCACGGACATGCCCTATGGGATCCAGACCCAGGGGGGCTATACGGTTGCGTAGAAGTGGGCGACGTTGGCTTCATTCGCGATGGTTACTTTTATCGCCTGTTCAACGCTTTACATCCGAGAGATCCCCCATCCGATTCAGACACTCACTACGATCACGACCTGGCATATCCTCCAATACTGCAACCCAAGACATCAAATCATATTCGCAGGAGTATAGAGCCTCACAAAGATTTCTGCTCGAAGAATGTTACCAAAGTGCCTGGTGTACCTAAGATCCGTGCCTCAAGGTAACATCATCATCGAGCCTCGCATAGATCCTCGTCTCTTACAACTACTACTATGATTTGATTAGACCCAATGACGATGCGATGGTTACGGTTACATGTTCCGGGAAGCAAGGCGCCCTATTATCCCTTCCTCTCCCGGCAGAACGCGAGGACACAATCGCCCGGGGCGATTTCGGTAAATGGTTGGTCAAGCACATCGACGACTGCATGAAGATCGCCGACGATCTCGGCTTGGGGATCAACCGCATGGAGGATATCATTCTCGTCACCGGGCGTCATCTCGCGCGATCGTGGGTCAGCGTCCTCTTCTCCGAGTACCGGACAGGCGCACGGGTATCGTTCGTAGCGCAAGTGTCCGGGAATTCCGGCGTTCGTCTGCAAGAGCGGAGCATGTCTGGTGGGGATTTGAAGCTTGGCCCCAGTGGCGAGGTCAGTCTTTTGTTCCACATTCGGGTGTCCCCACTTTTTCTGAGAGTCCATGGGCCCGATACCTTGCGTACTCTAGAATCTCCCCGAGAACCAATGCATATTCCTACGAGGGTTCCGCGCCACCCGCATCATGAACGACTGGCCAAGGCTCCGGGGACCGGATTCCGACATAGATGATCTTGATTCTGAATCTGACACAGGTCTCAGACTCATTAGCATCCCTGCTGAAACCGACGTAAGTAACTTCGCCCATTATTTCCGTCCCTAGTTTGACGCTGCGAAGTATCAGGATCCTCTTCATGTCCTATTAGAATACATTGCCGAGGTAAGTAGCATAACTAGACCCGGATTCGTCATCGCGCGTGAATGTCCCCGTCTAACTGTGGTCATACAGCAAGCGCCCGATTCCGATATGGCGCTTGTCCATGATGACGACCTGGAACTCCTTGTCGATGCTGTAAGATGATTGTTTAATCGGCTTTTGCACTATCGCGCTCACTCCTGTAGTCACTTGACACCATGCAGCCGGATGCAATAATAGATCACGTCCGGGACCGTGCGCCAGCGATACGACAGATTCCGTGTGGTCAGTAATGATTGTCGCACAGGTTCCCCGTTTAATATGTTTTACACTAGAACTTCTTCCTAGGAACGAGGGCGAGTCAGGAGCTGGCGCAGAGATTGCTACGGTGGCGACACTATCTGATATCGTATTCGAGGCACCGCATCAAGACCCGGC
>Ga0137397_10002755_pt1 | contig 12212 bp, 14 predicted proteins | sample czorhiz116metaG_FD_106658 | JGI IMG/M metagenome (GOLD analysis project Ga0137397, IMG submission 106658) | Vadose zone soil microbial communities from Angelo Coast Range Reserve, California, USA - czorhiz1.16 metaG | ecosystem: Environmental > Terrestrial > Soil > Vadose zone | place: USA... | reverse complement strand
CGCCGCGCCCGCCCTCATGGCCGGCAACGCGGGGGTCCTCAAGCACGCCTCGAACGTCCCGCGCTGCGCCCTCGAGATCGAGGAAGTGTTCCGCGAAGCGGGCTTCCCGCGCGGGCTCTTCTCCACGGCGCTGATCGAGTCCTCCGCGGTGGCGGGTCTCATCGACGATCCCCGCATCGTCGCCGTCACGCTCACGGGCAGCGAGCGCGCCGGGAGCAAGGTCGCCGAGCGGGCAGGGAAGGTGCTGAAAAAGACGGTGCTCGAGCTCGGCGGGAGCGACCCGTTCCTCGTCATGGAGGACGCGGATCTCGATGCCGCCGCCAAGACCGCGGCCGACGCGCGCCTGGTCAACAGCGGTCAAAGCTGTATCGCCGCCAAGCGGTTCATCGTCGTCGAGACGGTGGCCGACCGGTTCATCCCGAGGTTCGTCGACGCGCTGCGCGCGCGCCGCATGGGCGACCCGCTGGCGCGCGAGACGCAGGTCGGTCCTCAGGCGCGCCTGGATCTTCGCGACGAGCTCCATCGCCAGGTCGAGGAGTCGATCAAGCGGGGGGCCAGGCGTCTGCTGGGCGGCGAGATCCCGGCGGGCCCGGGTGCCTTCTATCCGCCCACGCTGCTGACGGCCGTCGACAAGGGCATGCCGGCGTTCGACGAAGAGACGTTCGGGCCGGTCGCCGCCGTGATCCGCGCCAAGGACGACGCGGACGCCGTTCGGCTCGCGAACGACTCGGCCTTCGGTCTCGGCGCGGCGATCTGGACCCGCGACCGCGCGCGCGCAGAGCGCATGGCGGGAGAGATCGAGGCGGGCGCGGTGTTCGTCAATGGTCTGGTGAAATCGGATCCCCGGCTGCCGTTCGGCGGCGTCAAGCGCTCGGGATACGGGCGGGAGCTCTCGGAGTACGGCATCCGCGAGTTCGTCAACATCAAGTCCGTCTGGATCGCGTAGCGCGGGCGGCCCGACGAGGGGAGGTCGTATGAGAGCGTCCGACCTGATCGTCCAGTGTCTCGAGCACGAGGGAGTTCGCTACGTGTTCGGCCTGCCGGGTGAGGAAATCCTGGACATCCTGGACTCGCTCCTGGACTCGCGAATCACCTTCATCCCGACGCGTCACGAGCAGGGGGCCGCCTTCATGGCCGACGCCTACGGGCGCCTGACCGGCCGCCCGGGCGTCTGCCTCTCGACGCTCGGCCCCGGCGCGACGAACCTCGCGACCGGCGTCGCCGACGCCAACCTCGACCGCGCGCCCCTCGTCGCGATCACGGGGCAGGCGGGGCGCGATCGCATCCACAAGGAGTCCCATCAGCGCGTGGACATCGTCGAGCACCTGCGGCCGCTCACCAAGTGGAACACCCGTGTCGAGACCGCCGCGGTGATCCCCGAGGTGATTCGCAAGGCGTTCAAGCTGGCCGAATCGGAAAAGCCCGGGGCCTGCCACGTCGAGGTGCCCGAGGACGTGGCGCGGGAAGCGACCGACGGCGCGCCGCTGTCGACCGAACGGGCCCGGCGGCCGTCGCCGGACCGTCAGGCGCTCGAGACGGCGGCCCGCCTGATCGAGGCCGCGTCCTTCCCGCTGATCTTCGCCGGCAACGGCGTGATCCGCGGGCGCGCGTCCGGAGAGCTTCGCGCGTTCGCCCGGGCCCACGGGATCCCGGTCGCGCACACGTTCATGGCGAAGGGCTCGATGCCGTACGACGACGACCTCTGCTTGCTGTCGGTCGGGCTCCAGGCGCGGGACTACATCTCGTGCGGGTTCGACAAGGCCGATCTGATCATCGCCGTCGGCTACGATCCGGTCGAGTACGCGCCGAAGTTCTGGAACCCGGACCGCAAGAAGCCGATCGTCCACATCGACTTCACGCCGGCCGAAGTCGACAGCTTCTATCAGCCCGCGGTCGAGGTCGTCGCGGACGTGCGCGAGGCGATCGAGCTCCTCGGCGGGCTCGTGAAGGGACAGAAGGATCCGACACCGTACCTCACGCTCCGGCGCTTCATTCTGGCCGAGCTCGCCGAGGGCGCGGCCGACGATACCTTCCCGCTGAAGCCCCAGCGCATCTTGCGGGACCTCCGCGCCCAGATGGGACGGGAGGACATCCTGATCTCGGACGTGGGCACCCACAAGCTGTGGATCGCCCGCACGTTCCCCGCCTACGAGCCGAATACCGTCTTGATCTCCAACGGGTATGCGGCCATGGGCTTCGCGCTGCCGGCCGCCATCGCGGCGAAGCTCGTCCACCCCGAGCGCAAGGTGGTGGCGGTGAGCGGCGACGGCGGCTTCCTCATGAACTGCCAGGAGCTCGAGACGGCGTGCCGCCTCGGGCTCGCGGTCGTCAACGTGATCTTCCGCGACGGCGGATACAACCTGATCCAGTGGAAGCAGCAGACCCACCTCGGGCGGGAAGCGGGCGTCAGATTCGGCAACCCGGACTTCGTCGCGCTGGCCGCGGCCTTTGGCGCGAAAGGGTATCGGGTCGACTCGGCGCGCGCGCTGGGGCCGATCCTGGCCGAGGCCCTGGCGCAGCCGGGCCCGTCGATCGTCGACGTGCCGGTCGACTACGAGAACGCGAAGCTGACGGCGGGGCTCGGGCAGCTCATCTGTCCGATCTGAGCCCGAGCCGGAGGGCGCCACCCAATGGAAGAGTCGCTGACGCGCGAAGAGGGGAGGTCGGATCCGACGACCAGCGCCGTGCTGAAGGATGTCGCGATTACCGGGAAGACGGCTGCCTGACGCGCGCTACCGGCGCTCGCGGTCGATCGCCGGGCCGACGAGGATCGTGGCGAGCGTGACCAGCGCGGAGAGCGCGGCGAACGCCGCCCAGGGCACCGCGTACGAGTCCCAGCATACGAGCAGCAGCCCGAACGCGGCGGGGCCCACCAGCAAGCCGACCACGATGGAGGCGAACGCCGCGCCGCTGAGCAGGCCGGCGCTCCGAGAGCCGCCGAGCTCCGCGCTCATGACGAAGAAGATTCCGACCCAGCCGTAGGCTCCAACCCCGGCCGCAAAGGCCAGCGTGCCGGCGGCGAGCGGAGTGGAGACGAGCCAGACCGCATACGCCGCGAAGGTCGAGGCGCCGACAGCGCCGGTGAGTGCCAGCCACACCGATCGCCGATCGGCGAGCCAACGGTCGCTCGCCGCGCCGAGCACGAGCCGTGACACCGCGCCACCCGCCTGCGAGCACGCGACGAGGAGACCGGCGCCGATCGTGTCGAAGCCCAGGGCCTCGATCGTGTAGAGCGGCAAATAGCTCAGCACGGCGGCCTGGACCATCCCGAGGAGGAGCCCGCTCGCGAAGAAGGTGAGGATCGCCGGCCGCCGGGCCCACGACCAGGCGCTCACGCCGGTGCCCGGGCGCTCGACGGTCGCCGGTCTGGCGGCCGGGGTGGCGTCCAGCCGGCCGAGCGGTCGCCAGGTCAGCGCGACGGGCAGCGCGACGACGAGGCCGCACGCCACGATCGCCGCCCGCCAGCCCAGCGCCGCGGCGATGTGCGGCAGGACCAGCGCCGAGGCGATGCCTCCCAGGGTGAGCCCCATCTGCTTGATGCCCATCGCCATGCCGCGCTCGTGTGCGGGGAAGAGGTCCATGATGGCCTTGCCGAGCGCGGGATTGACGACGCTCCAGCCGATGCCGGCCAGGAAGAGGCAAACGAGGAAGGTGCCGAAGCCGGGCGACAGGGCGCCCGCTGTGAGTCCGGTCGCGCCGACGACCAGTCCGCCGAGCAAGCTCGGCCGCACGCCCAGGCGGTCGGCGAGCCGCCCGCCTGGCAGCGAGAAGAGGAGCCCGCCGAGGTAGATCGACGGGACGATGAACGCCACCTGCAGTCGCGTGAGCCCGAAGCCGGCGACGAGGCTCGGCGACAGCGGCGAGATCCCGAGCATCCCGAACGCGCCGGCTCCGTAGGACGCGGTGAGAATCGCCAGGAGGAACCAGCGCGCGGCCACGAGGCTCGATGGTAACAGACCGAGGAATACCCGCCGCGCGAGGTCGCCTTGGGCAAGATGAGGGCGATGGTCGAGGCCGCGAAGCTGCTCCGCGGCGAGCGCCGCGCCCAGGATCGGACACCGGCAGAGAACCGGCGGCCCCGGGGGCCGCCGGTCCCGGCTTCAGCGCTGCCGCTCGATCCCGATCAGGACTTCAGCGCGAACTTCTGGAACGTGTGGCAGCTCTCGGGGACGTGGCCGCGGCTGCCCGCGAAGGTCCACGTCACTTCGCTCACGTACACGTCGCCCCGCGAATCGACTCCGATGCCGTGCGGCGCGGCGAAGCTGCCGGCGGCCACGGGATCCGGTCCGCCCCAGCGCGCGAGCACGCGGCCGTCCCGGTCGTAGACGCTGACCCGCCCCGATCGGATCTCGCCGGCGGGTCCGTAGCGGCGCGACGTCTGGCCGGGCTGCCACCAGAGCTCCGAGACGTAGGCGCGTCCCTGGCCGTCGAACACCAGGTGCGTCGGGCGTCGCGTGTCGGTCCACTCGGCGAGGTACTCGCCATCCGGGCTGAAGATCTGGATGCGGTCGTTCTCGCGGTCGCAAACGAAGACGCGCCCGTCGGCGGCGACGGCGATGCCGTGCGGCAGCAAGAACTCACCCGGGCCCTGACCCGGCACGCCCCACGATCGCTTCAGCTCGCCGGTCGGCGAGAACAGGTGGACCCGGCAGTTGCCGTAGCCGTCCGACACGTAGAGCTCGCCCCGCGGGCCGACCGCGAGGTTGGTCGGACGGTTGAACGGCCCGCCGGCCCGCGAGACGGTCGCGGTGTTCTTGCCGTCGTACCCGGTGTCGGACGGCGTGTTCATGGTCCCGAGGGTCATCAAGAGCTTGCCCTGCGGCGTGAACTTCCGCACGGTGTGGTTGCCGTCGTCCGAGCAGTACAGCAGACCGTCGGGCCCGACGGTGATGCCGTGCGTCCGAAGGGTGAACTGGCCCTGTCCCCAGGAGCCCAGGAAGTTGCCCTTCCGGTCGTAGGTGATGATCGGTTGATCGCCCCGGCAGATCAGGAAGACTCGATCCTCGGCGTCGATCGCGACGCCCGCGACGTCGCGGTGCGCATATCCCGCCGGAAGCTGCTCCCAGCCCTCGACGACCCCGTAGTTCAGCGTGCTCGCTTGCGCCATCGGATTTCCCCCTGTGCTCACACCCGCTCGTACCCGAGCCGGCGGACCTTGTCCATGTTCGTGCCCTCGATGCGGATCAGCCGCGTGGGGCCTTCGCGTCGCGGTGAGTGGAGATCACCCTCGTTGTACACGTGCGCCATGCCGGGCTTGAGGGTGTAGCTCGTGGCGTGACGGACCTTGCCCGGCTTGTTGGGCGCGGCGGCCTCGACGAGCGCCCAGTCGCTCATCACGGTCTCGCCGCGAGCCTGGCCGTAGATCGCCCAGGATGGACCGTGGTCGTGCGGGTTGCTCTCCTTGGCGCCTTGATAGACGTGGGCGAGGATGCAGAAGCCGAGCTTCGGGTCCTCGTAGAGGATCTTGCGCTCGGGCACGTCGTCCCCGACGTGCTTGGCGAGGAACGCCTCGTCCTTGAGCACGTCCTGGACGATCTCGCACACGGTCTTCCGCCCCCCGGGGCCGGGATCGTCCGTGAGGGCGCGCTGACAGGCGGCTGCGAACTGCTCGAGCGTCCAGCTCATGGCATGACCTCCTCGGTCTGTCCGTTGACCAGGTCATACGGCATCGCGCGCTCCTCCCATCGACTCGCCCCGGGACGGCAGGGCTCCAGCCCACGGACCGATCGCACCGCACTCATCTGATTCGGACCGGGGGGGGCTCGCGAACGTGGCGGTATCGTACGTCAGGTCGGGGCGTGCTGGCCAGACGAAGATCGAGGACTACGCGGCGTCGATTCCGGAAAGCCGACTGTAGCTGACGGCGACCTGTCCGCCGCCGTCCTGATCGATCAGGAGCCCGTCGTGCGTCAGATCGACGAGCGTTCCCGTGATGGGAACGCGGGCGTTCATGATCGAGAGGGCGACGCGCCGACCCTTGTACGCGATCGCTTCGCCCATCCACAGCTTCGCCATCGCGCGGCTCAGATCGTCGACCTCGCGGATCATGCCGAGGCCGGGCACGGACTGGGTGCGGGGCGACGGTGCCTCGAGCTCCACTTCCACGGCGGGAGGTACGGCCCTCAGTGTCGCGGGAGCGGCGACGGTCGTCACGCGGCCCGGGGATGGCGCGGCGTGCGCCACCGGCGCGACCGCCACGGGGTGCGGGTGGCTCCCGGAGACAGGCGACCGGTATTCGGCGAGCAGGCCGGGGGCTCGCCCCTGCGCGGTCGAGCTCATGCGCGAGTCCGGGGTCGATCGGGCACCCCGCTCGACGGCTCTTCCGAGGCCCTGGATGAGCTCGGACATCCGGCCCATCAGCCGGCGGAAGATGTAAAAGCCCACGAGCGCGATCCCCAGAGCCAGGCCGAGGCCGAGCTGAGACTGCAGGCGCGAGAGGGCGCCGAGGCGATGGAGCGTCCAGACGAAGACGAGGAGCGGCACGACGGTCGTCACGGCGAACACGGCCGAGGCCGCCTGCTGGAGCGAGTTGGGTCGAGCTGCAGCCGCCATCAAATCCATCGTAGGCGATGAGCAGTCCGGGGCAGCCAGGAAAAAGGGGACCCTCAGCGGGCAGGGCCTGAGGTGTGATATATCGCGGGGTAGGTCGACAAGACCTCAGAGGAGGTATCAAGGTGAGCGACATGAAGATCGACGCGGTGCGGTCCTCCAATAGCGGCGTCCTCGGCCGGGCGAGGAGCGAGGCGCGAGGCCACCGGCTCGTCCTCGATTCGTCGTCGCGGCCCCAGCCCGACGCCTTCACCAACAGCGAGGCGTTCCTGGCGGGCGTCTCGTCCTGCGGCGTCACCCTCATCGAGATGCACGCCAAGGAAGCCGGCATTCCGATGACGGGTATCGACGTCACGATCGAGGGCGCGCGGACCGCCGCCGAGCCGAACCGGTTCGCGATCGTCACGATGACCTTCGAGATCGCGGGTGTGAGCCAGTCCCAGGCGGACGAGCTCGTCGCGACCTACCGCGGGCGCTGACCCCTCTACCGCACGGTCGCGGGCGCGACCGACGTGAAGGTGCAGGTGGTGGCGGTTCGATGATGGCGTGGTGAGGCGCGGTCGAGATCCGGCCGTAGTCGGGCGAACCAGTAGTACCATCTCGTCCCGGGTGATTCGGTGGACAAGCGCCGGTGCGCGTGGGCCAGGGGAGCGCTCGAGATCGAGTATCACGATCGGGAGTGGGGCGTTCCGGTCCACCAGGACCGTCGGCTCTTCGAATTCTTGATCCTGGAAGGCGCGCAGGCGGGGCTCAGCTGGTCGACGATCCTGAAAAAGCGCCCGGCGTATCGGAACGCTTTTGACCGCTTCGATCCGAGCAAGATCGTCCGCTACACCGGCGCCCGGGTCAGGCGGCTCATGAACGATCCGGGTATCGTCCGCAACCGGGCGAAGATCGAGTCGACGATCGCCAACGCGCGCGCGTTCCTCGCCGTGCAGCGCGAGCACGGAACCTTCGACGCCTACATCTGGCAGTTCGTCGACGGCCGCCCCCTGCAGAACACCTGGCGCCGGTCGGGTGAGTGTCCCGCCGAAACAGACCTCTCACGCGCCATGAGCCGGGATCTGGTCCGGCGCGGCTTCCGGTTCGTCGGCCCGACGATCTGTTACGCTTTCATGCAGGCCACCGGCATGGTGAACGACCACCTGCGCGTCTGTTTCCGATGGCGCGAGGTTCGGCGGCGCGGCGGAGGCCCTGGGGTGAACGGGAGACGCGAGAATGGCTGACAGGCGGCGGGTGCGGCTCGCGGCGGTAGGCGACGTGCCGGCGGGGGAAGGTCGTGTCGTCGAGGCTCAAGGCAAGACGTTGGCGCTCTTCAACGTCGACGGCACGTACTACGCGATCGACAACGCCTGCGCCCACCGCGGTGGACCGCTGGGCGAGGGTGACCTCGAGGGCCGGATCGTGGTGTGCCCCTGGCACGCCTGGCGCTGGGACGTCACGACCGGCGCCAACGCCAACAACCCCGCCGTGAGGATGGCCTGCTTTCCGGTCGCCGTCGAGCACGGCGCCATCTTCGTCGAGCTGCCCTGAGGATCGCGGTCCGTGGACGCCGCTCTGATGGCAGGCGTGGCGGTCGCAGCCGGACTCGCGCTCGTCGTCGGCTGGGTCACGTACCAGCGCTGCCCGCACTGCGGCCACCTCGTGCGCCGCGCGTCCCAGGGCTGGAAACGCTGTGGTTCCTGCGGCCGCCAGTACCGGCGCGGGCTCCGCGTGCGATGACGGCCTGGTGCCGATTCTCGAGCGTGACGGACGAGCGCCCGTGATGCCTGTCCTGACCGTGCCGACACGCCGCACGTGGCTGATCGCGGGCGTCGCGGTCCTGGCCGCGGGCGCGCTTGGCGCCGGGGGCTGGTACTGGCACACCGTCTCTCAGCGGCATGCGATGGCCGCGTACGCCGACGCCATGACGCGGGCCCAGCCCGCGCTGGGGCCCCAGGCGACCGCCGAGGCGAGAGCCACCGGGATTCGGGAGCTCGAGAGAGCTCTCACGCAGTATCCCTCGGGTCCCGGCGCCGCCCAGGTGGCCTACCAGCTCGGCAATCTCCGCTACGACGCTCAGCAGTACGTCCAGGCTCGCGGCGCTTTTGAGCTTGCCGTCGCCCAGGGGGCGCCGCGGACTCTCAAGGCGCTGAGCCAGGGCGGCGTCGCGTACACGTGGGAGGCCGAGCGCAACTACGCGAAGGCGGTCGACGCCTTCAAGGTCGCGCTCACCGGCCTCGGCCCGAAGGACTTCTACTACGAAGAGCTCCTCCTGGGGCTCGGACGCGTGCAGGAGCTCGCCGGGCAGAAGGCCGACGCCATCGCGACCTATCGCCGCGCGCTCGGCGAGCTCGCGCAGAGCCGCCGTCTCGAGGAGATCAAGGCGCGCCTCGCCGCGCTCGGCGCCTAGCTCCGCCGTGCGCCGTCGGGTTCCGAGCGTACTTCCGATAAGCGGGATTATGTCAAGTAACGCGGAGCCGCGCACCTGGCCTCCGATTGAGAATTCGTGGTGATACCCTGCCGGACGGCGTGATGACTGGTGTGGCCGGCCGTGGCGCGCCGCCGCGATGCCGGGCCGCCCCCTGACCCCGAAGGAGACGAGGCCATGCGTGTCAGCCGACGGACGTTTCTCGCAACTGGATCGGCGGCGGTCACCCTGGCGGCGGCGCCGCGCGCGTTCGCCCAGTGGCAGCCGAGCCAGCGGTACCCGGACCCCGCGATCCAGATCGTCGATCAGAGCTTCGCGCGCTACCGGCTCAGCGCCACGAAGGTCGAGCGCCTCGCCACCGGGTTCCGCTGGTCCGAGGGTCCGGTGTGGTTCGGCGACGGACGCTACGTGCTCTGGAGCGACATCCCGAACAATCGGATCATGCGGTGGGACGAGGAGACGGGCGTGGCGAGCGTCTTCCGCAAGCCGTCGAACTTCGCCAACGGCAACACGCGCGATCGCCAGGGTCGGCTCCTCACGTGCGAGCACGGCACGCGGCGCGTGTCGCGGACCGAGTACGACGGCACCATCACCAGCGTGGCCGATCGCTACGAGGGCAAGCCGCTGAACTCGCCGAACGACATCGTCTGCAAGTCCGACGGCTCGATCTGGTTCACCGATCCTCCGTTCGGCATCCTCGGCTACTACGAGGGCTACGTCGCCAAGCCGGAGCTTCCCACCAACGTCTATCGGGTCGACGGCAAGACCGGGCAGCTCACCGTGGCCGCGGGAGACGTCGCCCGGCCGAATGGCCTGGCCTTCTCACCCGACGAGTCGAAGCTCTACATCGTCGAAGCCGGCGTCACGCCGCGGGTGATCGTCGTCTACGACGTCACGGACGGCGGCCTGCGGGTCACCAACAAGCGCAAGTTCCTCGACGCGGGGCCCGGCACACCCGACGGGTTCCGCTGCGACGTCGACGGCAACCTCTGGTGCGGCTGGGGCATGGGCCAGGAAGGGCTCGACGGGGTGTCGATCTTCAACCCGGACGGCAAGCTCATCGGCCGCATCAACCTGCCGGAGCGCTGCGCGAACCTCTGCTTCGGCGGCACCTATCGTAACCGGCTGTTCATGGCGGGCAGCACGTCGCTCTACTCGCTCTACGTCAACGCGCAGGGGGTGCTGGGGGGCTGAGAGCGGCCGGAGCGTCAGCGCAGGTGTGGGAGCACGGCCGCGGCGAAAAGCTGAGTCCCCTCCGGGCGCGGCGCGTCGGCGAAGTTCACCGTGAGCCGGTGGGCGCCCTGCGCGACCATCTGCAGAAGGGCCTCGGTCACTTGGACCGGGGTGCCGGCCAGGCGGATGTCGGTCATTGGGCGCACGTTGGGCTCGGTCTTCATCCGTTCCACGTCGCGCTCCGTCTCGGCAATCAGGATACCGACGCGGACGACCTGGCGGATCGTGTCGTAGTCGCGACCGACGTCGCGACAGTGTCGCTGGAGGACCTCCTGCTTGTGGGTGTACAGGGCGCGGTCCCGAAAGGGGTAGTTCCACCAATCGGCGTGCCGCGCGACGACCCGGAGCAGATAGGTCTCCCCGTGCCCGCCGACCATGATCGGCGGAATCGGGTCGGGCCGGGGCTCGCAGTAGGCGTCGGTCACCTGATAGTGCTCGCCCTGATAGCGGGCCGGCGCCGCCGTCCACAGGGTCCGGATGAGCTCGATGGCCTCCGCGAGCTGGGCGACGCGCGTCCGAGTCGAGGGATAGGGCCAGCCGTACGCCCGGTACTCTTCCTCGTTCCATCCGGCACCGATGCCCAGGATCACCCGCCCGCCCGAGAGGGCCTGCGCGGTGGCGACCATCTTGGCCAGATGCGCCGGGTTTCGGAAGCTGTTGCAGAGCACCTCGTGGCCGCACAGCTTGTCCGGATAGCGAGCCAGCGCATACGCCAGGAGCGTCCACCCCTCGGCGACCCGGTGTCCTCCGTACTGAACGTGGTCCGGAAGCCAGAGCGAGTCGAACGGGGCGAGCGTCTGATCGAGGTATGGGAAGGTCTGCTCGACGAGCCTCGACCAGACGTTGAGGCCGACGGGAACCGGCACCCTAGCCCGGGATGTGCGCTTCTTCGGGGAGCTTGTCCCAGACGGGCTTCCACTCCGGCACGGTCAGGCCGAACTTCTCGCAGAGGTCCTTGACCTCCGCCGCGAACGCCTGCCGGACTTCGTCGTTGTCACGAAGCTTGAGCTTGAGCTTCCTATAGACCTGATTTTTCGGCGATCCCGGCCGCCCGAAGATGTTCATCGTCCGGATGTACCACTTGTCGAAGGTCGTCTGCGCCTCTGCGTGGGTCCCTGGATCCTCCCCGAGCTTCTTGACCCAGTACTCGCCGTGGCGGATGTGGAATTTCTCTTCCTTGAAGATGCCGTCGATCGCCCGAACCCAGGGACCGTAGGACGAGCCGCGCACGTCCTCGAGCTGGTGCCCGGCGCCCCGGTCCATGCAGAAGTTGAAGAAGACGAAATCGGCCCATGTGTCGATCGGGTAGTAGAAGATGTTGACCCGCTTGTCGCTCGTGATCCGGGCCGTCCCGATGTCGGCGTTGGCGTCGATGCGCATCGTGAAGATCTCGTCGTGCTGGCGCACGTGGCTCTCGACGTCGAAGCCGAGGTCGGTCAGGAGACCGTACATGACGGTGGCGTGGCGGAGCTCGTCCTTCACGATCTGGGCGACGACGTGCTTTTCCTCGACGGTCGGGGCTCTGGTGATCCAGGGCACGTAGCCGTAGCCGCCCGCGAGCTCGGAGTCCGCCTGCATCGTCAGGAGGTGGACCAGGTTCTCGCGATACTCCGAGGTCATCTCGTCGGCCGATTCGAGACGCACGCCGCGATCGATCTTCGCCATCATGTCCCTGGCCAGGTCACTCATCAGGTCCTCCTCTTGCAGGATACCCTTACCCGCGCTCGATCACACGCACGGCCTTGCCCTCCGAGCGCGGGATCGTCCGCGGGGCCACGATCGTCAGCTCGACGCTCAGGCCGGTCGCCTGGCGCAGCTGATCAGCGGCGCGCCGCTGGAGCGTCACGATCTCGGGATGATCGGTGGAGAAGCCGCCGCACCGCGTGATCAGCTCGGGCGCGGCCTCGACCTGGACCTCGAGCCGCGCCAGGGTCGCCCCGCGGTCGACCACCAGCTGGTAGTGGGGCGCCAGCTCCGCGACGCCGAGCAGCGTGCGCTCCACCTCGGAGGGATAGAGGTT
>Ga0137397_10002754_pt1 | contig 12213 bp, 10 predicted proteins | sample czorhiz116metaG_FD_106658 | JGI IMG/M metagenome (GOLD analysis project Ga0137397, IMG submission 106658) | Vadose zone soil microbial communities from Angelo Coast Range Reserve, California, USA - czorhiz1.16 metaG | ecosystem: Environmental > Terrestrial > Soil > Vadose zone | place: USA... | reverse complement strand
TGTTTCGAAGGCGAACGTCAGCATGATCGCCGTCGTAACAGCATCCCTGCCGAGAAATACGTCGTCGAGCGTCGCTCGGGTCATGATCGCGCCCCATTCATTCGTGCCCAGCAATTTGCGAGCCCAGTTGAATTGGGGACTATGTTTGAGACTTTCGTGCGCAAAGTAGAGTTGCGATTGGCCGTGACGGATTTCATCGAGAAGGCCGAACGTCGCCATATTGCGCATACCGGGGGCCTTGCCAAATCGCGCCATCCGCCCTTCCGCGATCTGCGAGATCGACTCCGCGAGCGACACTGCGCCAAAATGCAGTTTCAGAATGGAATGCCAGCGCTGGCCTGCCTCCTCCATGAAGCGGGTGCGGGCCGCGGCGGTGTTCACTGCGTAGACACCGGCATCCTTGTCGCGCTGGACTTTGACGTACTCCGCATACGACACTTTGTAAGGCTCGTCGTATTCCGCCCATGCCTCCTTCGGCATGTTGAAAGGATCGCTCATCTGGGGTGGGAAGAGTTCGTCTTCACTTACGAAAGTTGGTGTCCAGTTTGTGTCGCGTGCGACATCGTACCAATCGCTTCGCTGAAGCACGGTCATTCTCATATCCTCCCGTATTGCCATACAGCCGCGCTTGCGCACAGACCTCGGCTTGCTGATGTCGCCACATTGACGCTTGCGCAGGATGGAGACACCAGCCGAAAGGAACGGACCGGTAAATAATTTGAAAGCCGTGAGAGAGTATGCGCCCTCCAAAAGGACGGCTACGCATATTGCGCCGCAACAGATCCTTCGAATTCCAGATGGCAACGTATCCCCATTCCGATGACGTGTTAAGAAAGGCACACGCGAGGAGATGGCGAATGACATCGGCTCTTAGCCGGTCTAAGTTCGAACAGGGAGGAACCGGAGCATTAAGCTTCCGGCGATCAGAGGTCACACAGAGATTGTCAATGCAATCTTCCAGCCTCGGCATTCGAAAAACAAAACTCCAGCCGCCGCGCAATCAAGAGCACACGATCGAGCGTTTGCGCGTTACTGGGACACTGGATCGAGAATGTTTGAGCCAAATCACGTTGATTGCGGCGCCAGCAGGGTCGGGCAAAAGCACCGCTATGGTTCAGGCGTTTCACCAACTCACCCAGAATGGGCATGCGGCGAGCTGGATAAGTTTGGATTCAACTGACAACGATTTAACCGGCCTGATCGCTTTGATTGTTGCGGCGACGCGTGGGCGACTACCAAACGCCTGCCTGGCAACCTCGGTTCTGCTCGAAAACGGCCTGATGCCACCCGACGCAATCCTTCAGCGCACCTTCATCAATGAATTGAGCGAACTACAACAACGTATCACGCTCTTTCTCGATGACTATCACTGCCTGATCGAACCGCGGGTCATGGCGTTGATGAAATACGATTTTCGAAGCGAGTATTCCGTCAGTCCGATTCTTCATCGCAACCCGCAATCATCAGAATATTCCGGTCGCCCGCTTGCGCGTGCTCGGCGCTGTTCATGAACTAACATTCAGCGACCTCCAATTTGATGAAGCTGAAACCCGGCGGCTGCTGCATTTCTGGGGGCATACGGACGTCACCGACAACCAGAGCGATCTTCTCCGTCGCAAGACGGAGGGTTGGGTCGCCGGGCTACAGCTTGCATCAATCGCCTTGGCGAACGAGGCCGACAAAGGGTCTTTCATCACTGCGCTTTCGGGCACGAACAAGCGTATCGACGGCTTCATTTCCGATGAGGTTTTCCAGAAGCATCCGGCCTCAGTACAGGATTTTCTGCTGAACACAGCGATCCTCGATCGCTTCACGCTCGATCTCTGTAATGTCGTCAATCCGATCGCAGATAACTACCGCAGCCTCGAGTATATTGAGCAGTGGAACCTCTTTCTTGTGCCTCTCGATAGCGAAAAAAAATGGTTCCGGTACCATCATCTGTTCAGCGACTATTTGCGCCGGAAGCTGACGGATGTGCATCCAGGGCGCGTCGTTGAACTCCACCGGATTGCTGCCAGATGGCTGTTCGATCACCATTTGATCACCGAGGCGATTGAGCATGCTTTCGCTTCGGGAGACCACGATCTCGCCGGGCGTCTGTTAGACAAGGGAAGCGACGCCCTTTTCTCCGCGGGTCGCGCGATGACGCTGGAAGCATGTGCGCGCCGCCTGCCCGATGCGCAGATCCGCCGATTGCCCCGCCTGCTGCTTGACCGCGCTTGGGAGCATCAATTGCGCTGGCAATTCAGCGAGGCGAAGGCGGCGTTGCGCGACGCCAGAGATGCCGTGAACAACTATACGATCCCGGACGGATCGACGGCGGACGGCATCGACCTCAGCTATCTATCGCAAAAGCTCGCCCATCGCGAGATGATGCTGAAGCTGTTGAGAGACGACTCGATCGGCGCCCGGGACGCCGCCGATGCCTGGATCGATGCGCGCAGCAGCAACGATATGTTCATGTATGCTTCAGCGCTCTCCGCCAAAATTCTGACTGATCGGGAACTTTTCCGATTTGATCTCGTGCTATCGCGGGCGGAGGAAATCCGCAACATGTTCATGGAACACGGCGCACTCTACGGGACGGTCTTCCATGATTCGATTGTCGGTCGCTCATTGCAACGCTGCGGCCGGCTGGATGACGCCATCTCCGTTCTGTCCCGCTCACTCAGCATCGCGTTAAGATTACACGGGGAGCGCACACCACTTGCCTCCATGCCTATTTCGTTGCTTGCTTCGATCGCCTATGAGCGGAATGAGCTTGAACGTGCACGAGAACTTTTGACGGGTTACCTGCCTTTGAGCAAGGAACTTGGCTTCGTCGACAACATGATGGAAGCGTTTCTAACGTCCATCCGTCTTGCCTATCTCGAACGTGATTTCGCTCAGGTCGTCACCCTCCTCGACGAGGCGGAATGCGCTGCGGTCCAGTTCGGCTTCGATCGCTTCCAGGGGCGTGTTATCTTGGAACGGATCAGGCTCGCCGCACTCGATCCTTTCTTCGCTCGCACGTTCGAAACGATCGACCTTTCGTGCCTGCCCATCGACTATGACGACCCTTGGGCCCTGACGGCGCCGAGTTCGCGACATGAAACCGCCGCCCTCGCGCAATGCGGATTGCTGATAGCGGCCGCAAGGCAGGGACAGGCAATTCCCATCCTGAAGCGCTGGCTCCGCTTTGCCGTCCATCGCCATGCACAAACGGCGGCCGTCTCGATCGGAGTGTTGCTGGCCCACGCCTTGATCCGCAACGGGGATCCAGACGCGGCGCAACGTCTGTTGCTGGATATTATGAAAAATACAGGTAAATCGCGATTCATTCGCAGTTTCGCCGACCAAGGCCCAGTGCTCGCGCCCGCCTTTAACAACATTCGCGTCGCGTCGCGCAATCAGAATCCCTCGATCTCCGTTCATGCCCAGAGTATTCTTGACGCGATCGGCATCCAGGGCGAGGACACCTCGGCCAGCCCTGAGGCCGCCATCCACGGTCATCTCACCGATCGGGAGATCGAGATTCTCCGTCTCGCCGATGGCGGCCTGTCTAATATTGAAATAGCGAATCGCATGGTTCTCGCTGAAAGCACTATTAAGTGGTATTGGCAGCGGATATTCGACAAGTTCGCATCCCGCGGACGCCGTCAAGCGATTCGAGCGGCCCGTGCGTTAGGTATCATCGATACTCGGTGAGCCCGGCAGCCGAAGTAGCCTTCATCCTCGCTAAAAAATGAAACTGTTTATTTCACGCCCAGCGTGGTCGTTGAACACAATCGCAGACAACGACAACACAATACCACTTAGTATTTCTCGACTTCGGATAATGTGGTGTGTCTGCGATTAAACAACGCCAGACAAGGGCGCCTTTGCCAAAGAGAACGATGCACCGATCACCAGGTCTTCCTTGAATGACGGCAGATTAAGTCGGGGCGGCTCCGTCGTGAGCCGTTCGCGGTTTTCCTTGCTGCTGGACCAACGAGAGCCGATCCCGCCGTGCTGAGAAGCCAAACCTCGAAGGCTATACTTAATTTCCCAATCGACCCAGCGCACTTTGGCAGGTTTTGACGATTGAGCGGTGTGCCGGATTCACAAGTTAGTAATTCAACTGCGACCTCACCGGTCGCCGAGCTCCATCCGTCGGGGCGTCACCGTCGAGATAACCGAGAAAGTGATCGAGCAGTTCTCCTGATGCATGCCCTCGACACGATGTATCGGCATTGGCAATTACATGAACGCAATGTGGCTGTGCGATTCGAAAAAAGTTGGGCCCATCGAGGGCCCGGTTGAGTTGCCTGTCACTCCTGACAGGTGGGAGAACTTGGAAACACCGAAGCCTAGATTAGAAGGTTGGCGGACGCTGTTTTTTCCGCAACGCCCAGAAGGGATTAATCCGAAGATTTGCAAACCCTCTCATTGCGAGTGCTATTATTTGTAAAAACGTCGGCTTCTTCGGTTGCAAGCCGGCAACTAACAAAGATCATCAGACTCGTCATAAATTCTGAAGAAAGAGGCCGCCCCGATATCGCGGCGGCCTTGCAGTTGCTTTAGATCACCCTTATGAACTCGCCTCCTTCAGCCCTGCACCATGCCCCGGCTAATAAGGTTGATGTCGTCAGGATTGATGAGATCCTTCGCGGTCCAACCCGACAGGTCGTAGTCGCCCATACAATTGCGTACGAAGTCCTGCATGGCTCCGAGATCGCCGGTGGCGGTTGCAGCCATTAGCGTTTCGATGCGCAGGTTCTCGTAGTTGCCCGCGTAGTTGCGTTCATAGAGTTCGTGCCGACCACCGAATTCGGAGCCGATTGCATCCCACAAAAGCTTGAGCAGCTTGATACGGTCGATGGCGGCATAGCCGTTCGAACCGCGTACGAAGCGGTCGAGATACGGGCGGATAGCTTCGCTCTCAAGGTCAGCCGAACTTGACGGCAAGTAGATCAGGCCGCTCGCGACATGGCGCTCGATCAATTCCTTGATGCGCGGGTAGGCAAGCGGCGCGAAGACGCGATAGGCGAGTCCGTAGTTGAGGTTTGGCAGGTTATAGCCGTCGGTCCCCTGCCACGGGATCGGTGACTTCACCATCGCATCGGCCATTCCGTGGAAAAGGTTACGCCATGCGATCACTTCGCCGACCGCGGCCTGGACGCCACGGAAATCCTTTGCGCCCGTCGCATCGACCGCCATCGAGAACAGGCCGGCGATGAAATCGAGCTTAACAGCAAAACGTGTCACGCCATGAAGTGTAAATCGTGGAATGAAACCTGAGGCCGGAAAGAATTGGTTGATTTTGTCGACGTCGCCATAAATGAAAACGTTCTCCCAGGGTACGAGCACCTTGTCGAAGACAAGAATGGAATCATTCTCGTCGAATCGGCTCGAGAGCGGATAGTCGAAAGGCGAGCCGGTCGCCGCGGCCGTGAATTCGTAAGACGAACGGGCGATCAGCTTGACGCCTTTGGCGTCCATCGGCGCGGTGAAGATCAACGCAAAGGACTTGTCCTTGATCGGTATACCGTAGTGGGCGATGAAGTTGAAATGTGTCAGCGCCGACCCGGTCGCGACAACTTTCGCGCCGGATACGATAAGGCCTGCGTCGGTTTCTTTCTCGACATGCATGAAGACATCACGCACCTCTTCAATCGCGCGGTCGCGGTCAACTGGTGGATTTACGATGGCGTGATTCCAGAAGTCGAGCCGCTCCTGCGTCCGCGCATACCATTTCTTGGCGTTACCTGCGTACTCGCCGTAGAAGCCAGAATTTGCTCCGAGCGTTCCGAGAAAGGAAGCCTTGTAGTCGGGTGACCGGCCCATCCATCCGAACGACACCTTCTGCAGCTCAGCAATCGCATCTCGACCTTTGATGAGATCCTCGCTGGTTTTCGATCCGAGGAAAAACGGATGCGTCATTTGCCCCGACCCGGTGTCGGTCAGGACGCCGATCTGGTCTTTCTTATCGTGAAACCGATCGTACCACCTCGCCACCATACGCGCCGAATTTCTGAAGGCAGGGTGCTGCGTAACGTCCTTGACGCGCTCGCCGTAGATGTAAATCTCGCGTCCGTCCCGAATGCTTTCAAGGAATTCCGAACCGGTATAGACGCTGGTTGTCGACGCGGACGCGTCGCTCGCAGCTCGCACGGCCGTTGCTACTGTCATGGGCGTTCTCCTCCGCTGTGCAGTCGGACGGACAAGCGTTGTTGCCGGACCGGTCCGAAGACCTTGGTCACGCTCTTTTCGGCGTGGCCTTCAGGCGGAACTAAGCGCTTTGCCGGAAGGGGCGAAAGGTATCGTGCGATACCGCCCAGGGCATCGCTTCGCCCCGTTCCCCGGACTATGACTCCAGCGTACCGCCTGCCACGGAGCCGGCGGATGCAAACGCCGCAGCGGTGAATGGTCTCACGCCACTGCGGCAAGGGAGGCGACCATGGACAATCGTCCGAACCGCTTGGCCGTGCCGTTCCATCGCGAACGAGAGTTGAATCTCGCGGCGAGCGTCGTGACGATCGGTGCGTTTGACGGCGTCCACCGTGGCCACCAGGAATTGATCCGGCAAACGGTAACAACAGCGCGGAGGCTCGGTCTGCCTGCGGTGGTTTACACCTTCGATCCGCCGCCGAAGGTCTTCTTCGGACAGGCGGAAGCTCTGATTCCCTTGAAAAAAAAGCTTGAACGCATTTCCGCATTCTGGCCGGACCACCTCATTGTTGCTCGTTTCGACGATGACTATGCTGGTCGCACCGCGGGTGACTTTATCGCTGAACTTGGCACCCTCAATCCTCGCCGCATTTTTGTCGGCGGCGATTTCCGCTTCGGATCCTGCAAGACCGGCAATGTCGCTCTGTTGCGGAAGCAATTTGAAACGCGCAGCCTCCCGCCTGTGCGTTGCAGCGACGGCGTAGTGGTGTCCAGTAGCCGCATCCGCAGCCTCAGGCGATCGGGATTTGCAGCCGCGGCTGCCGCGCTGGAGGGGTGGAAGGACAAGTTCGTGGCATCCTCTGCCGATACCCCTGGCCTTGTTGCGTTCCGGAGTGCTCGCCCATGATGGCTATCGACCCACGCCAGCTGCGCAACGCCTGCGGCCAGTTCGGCACCGGGGTGACCGTCATCACCACCCATTGCGATGGGCACGATCATGGCATGACCGCCAATGCCTTCATGTCGATTTCACTGGATCCGCCGCTCATCGCGATCTCAATAGCAAAAAATGCCAAGATGCTTACAAAAATCCAGAAGGCAGGACGGTTTGCGGTGAGCGTCCTTGCAGAGGGCATGGAGGATCTTGCCTGGCATTTCGCCGGAAAGCCCAAACCGGACCTATGCGATTTCTTCGAAAGACGCGAAGGATTGCCAGTTATCGCCGATGCCGCCGCAACTTTTGTGACGGAACTCGCAGACGAGATTCTGGCAGGAGATCACACGATCTTTCTCGGCCGTGTCCACGAGATGTCCCACGATTTCGGGAAGAAGCCGTTGCTGTTCTTTCGAGGGCGGTTTGGTGGCCTCGCCGATCCACAACCTGCGCTACTTACACTGGAGCACGCTAGCTACGACTTCATTTGGTAAGGAAGTAAAAACGTCTTCAATAGCAGTAAGCACAGAGCAGTCTCGATGGACTGCCTCAACGAGGGAGGTACGACGATGCGAAACGTAACAAAAGATAACATCACGGAACTCGTGACGAAGGCTCTTTCAAAGGAAATTCCGCCACGCAACCGTCAGATCATGACAAGTCTGATCCGCCACATGCACGATTTCTGCATGGAAGTGGACCTCACGTTCGAAGAATGGTTTGCGGCCTGCGAATTCCTGCGCCGCGCCGGCGATATCTCGGACGAAAAGCGTAACGAGTTCATCCTGATTTCTGATATCCTTGGCGTAGAGGTGCTGGTGGACATGCTCAACCATCGCGTTACCGATGGCGAAAGCGAGTCAACCGTGCTCGGACCGTTCTACCGGGAGAACCCTCCGGTTCTGCTCAAGGGCGCGTCGATCATCAAGAAGCATTTCGAGAATTCGCAGACCGTCAAAGTTAGCGGCCGGGTAGTCGACACCGCGGGCAAGCCGATCGAAGGCGTTACGATCGATGTCTGGGAAGATGCGCCGAACGGTCTCTACGATCTCCAGGATCCCGACCAGCCGGCCTACAATCTGCGCGGGCGCTTCTTGACGGACGCCAAAGGCGAATACGCTTTTGTCGCGGTGCGTCCGGAGCCCTATCCCATTCCCTACGACGGTGCGGGTGGCGAACTCCTGAACTATATGGGCCATCATCCGTGGCGGCCCGGTCATATCCACTTCATGCTTTCGAAAGATGGCTATCAGTCGCTGATCTCGCAGATCTTTGACGCCGACACAAAATACCTCGATAACGACTCCGTCTTCGCGGTAAAGGAAAGCCTGATCGGCAAGTTGAACAAGGCGCCAGCAGGCGCCGATACCGATCTCGTCCTGACGTTCGATTTCAAACTCAAAAAAGCAGCCGTAAAAAAGCTCAGCGCGGCCGAGTAAGGTCCTTTCAAACCCTGCCACGCTGCCTGGCCTGGCAGGGCACTCTTCAATGGAATGTGAGGAATTATGATGCACGCTCTGGCAGAGGTCGCCGATTCAAAAGAGCATAGGCGCCCTCTCCTGAAGGAGACCACGATCCGCAATATCTCTGCGACGATCGTGGAAGCTCCGACCCTCCGTCGCCATAGGCTCTCCAACACCGAGATCACGCATCAGGATTACGTGCTGGTTCGTGTCTTGCTAGACAACGGTGTGACTGGCATCGGCGAGGCATCGACGCTGGGCGGTCCTCGCTGGGCCGAAGAGAGCGTGGAATCTATTTCAGCGGCAGTGCTCAACTACCTCGCGCCCGCTTTGCGCGGCGAGCCCGCGATGGCATTCGAAGCCAACGCGATACGAATGGGTAAGGCCGCTACCCGCAATTTCTCGGCGAAGGGTGCACTCGAATCCGCCCTTGTTGACGCGGTCGGCAAGACGCTTGGCCTGCCGGCCAGCGTCCTGCTCGGCGGTGCGGTGCGCCAGCGCATGGGAGTAATTTGGGCGCTGGCATCCGGCGACAGCGCTCAGGAACTGGAAGAAGCAAAGGAAAAGCTTCGACTGCGCGAGCACCGGGACTTCAAGATCAAGTTCGGTTTTAATCGACCGCAAGCCGATTTGAAGCGGTTGGAATCCTTGCGGCTTGGCCTTGGCAGCGAGGCTCGTCTCATTGTCGACGTCAACCAGGGCTGGAGCGAGGCCGAGTGTATCCGCTTTATGCCGGCGTTGGAGGAGCTTGATGTCGCACTTGTCGAACAGCCGGTTCCAGCTCTCCAGCTCGAAGCCATGTCCCGTGTCGCGACGCGCACTTCTATCCCCCTGCTGATCGACGAGGCTGCCTTCACCAAGGAGGAAGTCGCGCGAGCGGGCGCAATGGCTTGCGGCAGCGTTTACTCGCTGAAGCTAGTCAAGAGCGGTGGTCTGTTCGAAATGAAGCGCGCCGCCGCCGTCGCCGCCGCGCACGGTCTCGAACTTTACGGCGGCTGCCTGCTCGAAAGCAGCATCGGTGCGGCGGCCCATCTTGCCGCCTTCTCGACCCTGCCGAAGCTCGAATGGGGCACCGAGCAGTTCGGCCCGCGCATTCTTGTCGAGGATCTCGTCACTGAACCTCTGCGGTTCGAAGAGTTCGAGATCTGCGTCCCTGAAGGACCTGGCCTCGGTGTTCAGCTCGACGAAGACAAAATCCGTTCCTTCGCCCGAAAGGACTGAGGACAGTGGCTACCGATCGCGGATTACTTCAACAAAAGCTTGAGGCGATGACGAAAGCCGCGGCTGCAAAAACCCATCTCCGACGCCTCGGACGACTCTTCAATGAGACCGTTCTGATCGACGTCGATGGCGACGAATTCTACCTGACCTTCGAAAAAGGCGACGTGATCGAGATCAAGCCGGGGCCAAGCTTAAAAACACCTTGGCGGTTCGCGCTCCGCGTTAACGGCGACGCACTGATGAAATTCTGGGAAGCTGTCCCTCGGCCCGGATATCACGACATATTCGGGTTGGTGAAATACGGTCACGGCAGGATCGACGGCGACATTCTCGCGTTGGTGAAGAATCTGCGCTTCTTCAAGGAATTCATGGCGCTTGGACGGATAGAGGCCGGCGCATGACGAGCTCCATCGAACCCATCTTGGGACGATATGTCGGCCTCAATATCGAAGGCGCGCACCAGCGCCTCTATTTTGAGGAGGCCGGGGCGGGTCACCCGGTTTTGCTGCTCCACACGGCCGGAGCAGACACGCGGCAATGGCGTTTCGTGTTGAACGACGAGGCATTTACCGCGCATTGGCGCTTCATTGCCTTCGACATGCCCTGGCACGGCAAGTCGCTTCCGCCGGAAGGGTTCGCGACCACTGAATATTTGCTGACCACCGAGGCTTACATCGAAACGGTTCTGGCTTTCTGCAATGCGCTCGGCCTTGAAAGACCTCTCCTCGTCGGTTGCTCGATGGGCGGACGCATTGCTCTGCAGCTTGCCGCGCTGCACCCGGACCGCTTTTGCGGTTTTATCGCAATCGAGGCCTCGGATTTCCAGCCGGCTTGGTACGATATAGACTGGTTCGACCGTCCTGATGCGCATGGCGGCGAGATGGGTGCCGCTCTCGTGTCGGCCAATATCGCACCCCATGCGCCGCAAACCGAGCGGTGGAACACGCTATGGATGTTCATGCAGTCCGGCCCGGGGGTTTTTCGTGGCGATCTCACCTTCTATACGCGCGACGACAGTCTGGTCTCACGCCTATCGATGATCGACACGCAAAAAACACCTGTTCATATGTTATGCGGGGAATATGATCTAACCTGTACGCCGGCCGATGCGATGCGGACCACTTGTGCGATGAAGGGCGCCACGATCGCTATCATGGAAGAGTTGGGTCATTTCCCGATGAGCGAGAACCCGAAGGCATTCCGGCCATATTTCGCGGATGCGCTCGCGCGAATGCTCGGATAGATGGCGAACGGTCGCGACGATGCGATGGATCTCAGGCGGCTGGCCTATTTCGTCGCTGTTGCCGAAGAATTGCATTTCGGCAGGGCCGCGTCGCGGCTCAGCATCGCGCAGCCGCCACTCAGCCGACAGATTGCACAACTCGAGACCGACCTTGGCGTCATGCTCTTCGACCGCAGCCGAAGCCAGATTCGTCTGACCCAAGCGGGAGCCGTCCTCCTCGATCATGCTCGCGATGTATTGGACCGCCTTGACCAGACCCAACGCGAGGTAAAACGGATTGGCGATGGCATCTCTGGCCGGCTTCGCATCGCCTTCGTCGGCTCTGCAACCTATGGCGTACTGCCTAACGTAATCAAAACCTACCGTTCCGCTTACCCCGATGTCGAGCTTGCACTTTCGGCCATGAACAATGCCGCGTTGAAACGGGCCGTCATCCAGCGCGAGATCGATATCGCAATCGCAAGACCGTCGCTGGACGACGAGGAATTGAAATCAGAACCATTTCACCATGAGCCGCTGATTCTCGCATTACCCGATACTTCGCCTTTGCTTCAGCATCAGCCGATCCGGCTCGACGCACTTAAGAACGAAACTTTAGTGCTCTATCCACGCAAGCCCCGCCCCAGCTTCGCCGACCACATCCTCAACATCTGCCGCGACGAAGGTTTCATCCCCAAATCACCGGTTATGGCCCAAGATTACCAGACCGCCATCAGTCTTGTTTCCGTCGGGGTGGGAATAGCGGTGGTGCCGGAATCCGTCTCACAGTCCGAGCGACCAGGCGTCACCTATCGCACGTATCAAGGATGTAACCCCGGAACGTCGCTTTCGCTCAACTACCGGCGCGATAACCGGATGCCCCATCTCTACAACTTCTTGAAGGTCGCACAAAAGTTCGTGCGAGAGCGCAACTGACATTCGAAATCTGTGAATCGGCTCCGTTGAATGGCGAACGCCGATCGTGCAACGTCGGTCCGCCGGAGGGAGGCGGTTTCCTTCCATGACACTTCCTGCGGAAATCCAGCACGATCTCGGTATTGCATGATACCTGTCAATCGGCGCTCAAATTTGACCCCATATTGGGGTGGGCCCTCGGGCCGGACCGGGTCAAGGCCTGAGAGCTCTTGGCAAACCACGTTGATCGGCATCACGGGATCATGCATCGCTCCCACCAGATACGGGTAGGGCTGCCAAGGGCTGTTGTTGTTGACTTGCCAATGCCC
>Ga0137397_10002753_pt1 | contig 12213 bp, 6 predicted proteins | sample czorhiz116metaG_FD_106658 | JGI IMG/M metagenome (GOLD analysis project Ga0137397, IMG submission 106658) | Vadose zone soil microbial communities from Angelo Coast Range Reserve, California, USA - czorhiz1.16 metaG | ecosystem: Environmental > Terrestrial > Soil > Vadose zone | place: USA... | reverse complement strand
CGCCGACCGAGCGGAGCCGATGCAACCGCGCGCGCTCGCCGACGTCCCACGCGTCGCCGACATCGCCGAAGACCGAGAGCGCGAGCTTGTCGGCGCCGATCGGCAGGTGTCCGATCGCGCGTCCGACCAGCGCGAGCGGCAGGCGATACTCGGCGGTGAGCGCCGCGGCGCGGCGGCCATTCAGAATTCCCGCGGCGTAGCCCCGCACCGGGAATGTGTGGAACGCACCAACGGTCTGCCCAAACAGGAATTCGACGCCGCCAGAGGACACACCGCCGATCCCAAACCGATCGCTGATCGGCCCACCGAGCGCACCGATCGCCCCGCGCAGCGCGAGGACCGGGTACGCGAATCCGACGCGCGGTCCGACGCGCAGGTACACGTTGCCACGGGCGCGGACCTCGTTGAGGAAGCGCGCGGTGCCCTGCTCCTGCTTGCGCCGGTACAACAGCAACGCCGTGGCGCCATCCTGCAGCGACACGGTCAGCGGCGCCGAGACCACCGAGCCGAGCGAGAGGATCGCCGATCCGCCGATGCGATCGCGGTCGATGCAACCCGTGCAGATGGCGGCGAGGTTCGTATCGGGGATCGAGACGAATCTCCTTCCTTCATATTCCGCCGCGAGGCGCAGCGTGATGAAGCTGCGCCAGCGCTGAGCCACCAGGGTGGCCCCGATGGAGCCCTCGGGACGGTTCTGTGACACGACGTGGCCGGTGCTGTCGATCCCGACCAGGGACCAGCGATTGGAGTAAAAGAGGTCGAGGGTGGGATTCCCGAGCGTCCTATTAAGAAGGAAGAACGAGCCTTGCAACCGCGCGGGTGAGGGCGAGAACGTTGCCTCGGCAAAATAGGTATAGCGTCCGACCGCGTCGGCACCCGCGGTCGCAGCACCGAAGAAGTGGCCGGCCTTGCCGAAGTTCACTCCCAATGGAATCCAGAAATGCGGCCGCAGCGATCCCCACCCCGCGTATCCGGTCTCCCGCAGCACGACCCGTGGGGCGGAATCGAACGAGACGGCCAACAGTGGCGCCGGCGGCAGCGGGATCGGCCGCGGCGCAGCGCGGCGCAGCTCCCAGCCGCCATTTCCCAGCGTCGTAAAGAGAATGCGGCCGTCAGGCAGCGGCGCCGCCGAGCGTGCGCCAAGCGGCTCGGCGGTCAACTGGACGATGCCGTCGCTTTCGCGCCACCGATGAATCTGCGGAAACCCACCCGCGTCGGTCACGAACAGCACGCTCTCACCATCGGCAGCCCAAACGGGATCGGCGATCGCGGACGCGCCGGGCGCCTGTGCCAGTACGGTCATCGACTGCGGCTGACCGGCCGGCCAGCGCACCAGCGCCCAGTGACCGTCCTGATTGCGTGCCGCGACGACCCAGCGTCCGTCCGGCGACGGCACGATCGGTCCCCAGGTCCCGTCGATTGCGCCAGCGGGAATTGTCGGCGTGTCACCGCCGCCGGCCAGCTTGAGCGCCGATAGCGTGCCGCCACCCGCGCGCGGCTCGATCAGGCGCGCGTCTGCCGTCATGCGCTGCCACGAGCCGTTCGGGAGCCAGCGCCACAGATCGCTGCGAATCTTCCAGCGAGTGCGAAACTCGAGCTGTGCGACGATCAGCGTATCGCCCAGCCAATCGTAGCTCACCCCGCCGTTCACGCGATGCGCGCGCAGCACGGCGCCGCTCTGCGGATCCACGACGCGTAACCGCCGGGCGCCGCGGCCGTCATCATAGACGTACGCCAGACGGCGGCGGTCGGGCGAGAGGCGCGGCACGGGCTCGGCGCGCAGGCCGCCCACAACCAGTTGACTTCGTCCTCCGGGTTGCGTGTCGGGCACGGCTGTCGCGGTCGCGCGCGACCACGCATCGGCGAGCGGCCGCGGCACCCCGGCATGCCGCAGCGGGCGGCCCACGCGGAACGGAATGAACTGACCGGCCGTCTTCTCGACGAAGCGCGGGACGATCGAGTCATTCACGTCGTGCGACAGGAATTCCCAGAAGCGGCTGCCGTACGCGTAGGGCGCGAGCCCATCGGGCCACCGCGCGAACGGCAGCGCGTCCCACGGAGAGCGGGCGCGCCCGAACGCGGCGTCGGCGCCCACGATCTCGCGGTGAAAGCTCCCGTCCGCGCGGCCCCCGGTCGTAAATCGTGACTCGTAGTACGTCGCGAGGCCCTCGGTGACCCAGGTCGGCTGGTACTGGTTGGGAAACAGACCAGGCACGCGGCCAAACACCGACTGCAGTGTCTTCCACAGGCCCCGCGAGCGATCGAGATGAAAGACGTGCGTCAGCTCGTGTACGATCACGAGCCGTTCCCAGCTGTCGTACGTCTGCAGCGCGGGATCCGTCACCGGAGGGACGAGCAGAATCGTGAAGCGGTTGGATGGAAAGACGGTCGTGAAGCCGTTGGGTGTGTCGACGTCGTCCGACAGCGTGAGGTCGATGATGCCGCGCGGCGGATGCAGCTCGCTCGAAAGGAGCGTGTACGCTCGCTCGGCCTCCGCGGCCGCCAGTGTCGCACGCGCCCGCAGGCTGGGACGGAAGTGGATGCGGAAATGCTTGGTGTGGAGGGTGCGCCAGCTGCCTGACGGATCGACTTGTGCTGAGGCGATGCTTGGAAGGAAAAGGAGTGCGAGCAACAACAGCGTGCGTGGTGCGTGGTGCGTGGTGATCATCGTGCCATCTCATGCAGGAAGTCTTCAATACCGCGCGCGACTCCGCGGGCGTACTTGATCCGGCCCGCCGGGCTAGCCAGCATCGCCTCCTGCTCCGGGATCATCATGAACAATCCTTCGGTGAGCGCCGAGGGGAACCACGGATCACGCACAAGTGCGTAGTCACCGCGCCCCATTCCCAAATCCCTAACCCCTAGCTCCCCAACAAGTGCCCGATCGAGGGCGCGCGCCAGGGCGGCGCTGCGCGGATGGAAGTAGTAGACGCTGGTGCCGTTATTGGTGAACGGATTCACACCGTCGGGCAGTGCGTTCGCGTGGATCGAGACGAGCACGTCGGCATCGTGCTCCTCGGCGAAGCGCGTACGCGGGAACAAGTCCACCGGATTCGAGTCGGTACGCGTCAACAACACCGTCGCGCCCGCCCGCTCGAGCAGCGCCTTGGCCTGCTGCGCGACGGCGAGGGTCGCGACGGGCTCCCACAATCCGGATGGCCCGTGCGCGCCGACCGGTGGATGGCCAGGGTCGAGCACGATCGTCCGGCCGGCGAGCGGGCGCCGCACATCGATCACCGGTGGCCGGCGAATCTCGAGCAGCAGGTCGCGCCCGCTCCAGCGCGTGCGATACCCCCACACCGGCCCCGCGAGTGCGAGCGTGAGCGTGACCTCGTCCACCGCCGGCTGCGCGTAGCTCATGCGGGTCACATACGGATCGGTGCCGCCGTACTGTATCCAATTCACATCGGAGGCCACGCCGTACAGCCGCAGCGTGAGGCTCCTTTCCTCTTCTTCCACCTTGAAGGGAACGTGCGTCGGCAGCGGCACGCGTAGCACGAGCGAGCGTGGGCCGGGCACCAGGCGGACCGACTCCACGATCCCGCCGGGCGGCGGCGTCCCCGCCGCGAGCGGCACCACATCCGCGTTGTTCACCCACGCTACGGCGCCACGCGACAGCTGCAGACGTGTTTGGCTGCCCCAGCGGGCGGTGGCTACCGAGATCGTGCCCAGCGGGAAAAACCAGTTGTAGGTCCCGTAGGGCACGGCCTTGCCTACCGTCAGGCTGTCGCTCTTTCCGGTATGCGCGGTGTCATCGTTCAGGACGATCACCACGGGGTGCGCACGATCTAACGTGTCCAGCACCAGCGGCCAGACGGCACGGGCGGTATCCGTCCCGACGATCACCTCGAGGATTGCATCACACAGCGGCTCGGCGGGCAGCCATGCGACATAACGGTCAGCGGCGGGAGGGAGGCGGTAGGTGGCGGTATCGGTCCCGAACGCGCGGATCCCCCATGCCGGTTCTCCTGGCAGCGTGTCGGGCACGAACCAGACTTGGGTCTTCTTCCCTTCCATACGGAGCCGCACTTGCGCACCAGGCGTGGCACGAACCGAGAGGCGAATTCCCTCCCCCGCGGGAAACGCGAGTGTGTCGATCGGTGTGAAGCTTGTCGTGTCGATCCAGACGACAGCGCCCGCGGGCGGGTGGTACGGTTGCGCGATGCGCGCGACGAATGTGGTCTCCTGCTGCTCGGAGCCGGCAGCGGCGCGCGCCACGATCTGAAATCGGGCCAGTGAGTCGCTCGGCAGCGGGATCCATGCGAGCCAGGTGCCCGCCGCAGACACGCGGACGGGGAATTCGTTGACCGACAACGCGACATCGCCGCGCCCCCGGCCGACACTGCCGAACAGGAACGACGAATCTTGCGCCTGAATCGGGTCGGCGGTGTCGGGATAGACGATCGTGATGTGAAGTGGCTCGCGTGAAGCTGAGACAGAGGCCGGATGACGCGTGACGGAGGACGCGCAGCTAGCCCCCGCCGCCCCCGTCACAGCGACGAGGAGCGCCGCACCGATGAGTCGCATGTGGCGCAAGCTAGCGGCGAGCAATAGATTGGGCCACCTTACTTTATGGCACTGAGCGCTTGCCAGTATTGCGGCCGGCAAAACGAAGCGGGCGCGCAATTCTGCTCCGACTGCGGAAAGCCGCTGACCCACGCCGCAGCCGCGCGGGCCGCGGTGGCGGCAGGTGGTGGTGGCGGCGGTGTCGTCTCCCGCACGAGCGGGCCTCCATCCCCGGGCGGCGCGCCGGCGGATGCTCCCTGCCCGCTGTGTGGAACGATGGTGACCTCGCACGGCACCGCGGGCGGGGGGACCGCGGGGGGCGGAGGCGTACTCGACCGACGCCTGATCCCCGATAGACGCTCCGAACACTCCCTGACATTGGTTCTGGTTTCCGAGATAGCCACCGAGGTGACGCGGTTCGAGCGCAAACACATGTTCACGACCATCGGCCGAACCGAGGGAGATATCCGGTTCTCCGAAGATCAGTTCCTGTCGCCCCTGCATGCCAAGCTCTCGTGGGAAGAAGGGCGGCTCGACGTGCGCGACCTCGGGAGCCGCAACGGCACCTGGGTCTTTCTCGAAGCACCCTACCGCCTGACGGATGGTGACCTGATCCTCATCGGCTCACAGATTCTGCGTTTCCGCCGCCTCGGCTACCCCGGTCCCCACCACACGGAGGCCGACGCCACGAAGCGCATGGGCAGCATGACGCCGAGCGCCGACATCGCCAGCCTCACCCAGCTCCGCACGGACGGCAGCTCCCGGGACGTCATCCAGCTGTCGCCGGGACGCGACGTGCATATCGGACGCGAGCGCGGCGACTGGATTTTCCCCTATGACCCCTCGATGAGCGCGCAGCACGCGACCGTGCGCTCTGAGGACGCGGACTTCGTGCTGGTGGACGATCACAGCCGCAACGGCGTCGCGATCGCCGCCCGCGGCGCCATGGCGCTGCGGCACGGCTCGCGCATCATGGTCGGCGACAAGCTGCTGCGCGTCGAGCTGCCCGGCGGCGACGCGGGAGGCGGAGGGCCGATTCCGGAATGAAGATCTGCCCGGTCTGCTCCACCGAATATGCCGATGACGTGAAGTTCTGCCCCAACGACGGGCAGACGCTGCGATCCGCCGCGCCGGCGAGCGATCTCGTGGGGCAGGTCGTCGCCGACCGCTACCACGTCGTGAAGAAGCTCGGTGAGGGCGGCATGGGTCAGGTCTACCTCGCCGAACACGTGAAGATGGGCCGGCGGAGCGCCATCAAAGTGATGAATCCATCGATGGTGCACGATCCCGACGCCGTGGCGCGCTTCAATCGCGAGGCGTCGAACGCCAGCCGCATCACCCATCCCAACGTCTGCGCGATTTACGACTTCGGTGAGACACCCGACGGCTTGATCTATCTCGCGATGGAGTTCATCGAGGGCGAGCCGCTCACCGATCTGCTCGAGCGCGACGGCGCGATCTCAGTGCCGCGTGCAACCGCGATCTTCCTGCAAACTGCCGACGCGCTCCAGGCCGCGCACGATCTGGGCATCGTGCATCGCGACTTGAAGCCGGACAACATCATGTTGAGCAGGCGGAAGGACGGCGGCGAGACAGTGAAGGTGGTGGATTTCGGAATCGCCAAGGCCGTGGGCGGTGACCAGGGGGGCCAGAAGGTCACCAGGACCGGCCTGGTCTTGGGGACGCCCGAGTTCATGAGTCCCGAACAGCTCTCGGGCGACACCCTCGACGGCCGCAGCGACCTCTACTCCCTCGCGCTCGTGTTTTACCGCATGCTGATCGGCAAGCTGCCGTTCGAGGCGACCAGCGTGCAGGAGACGATGATCAAGCGGCTGACCGACGAGCCCACGACGCTCGCCGAGGCGCGGCCCGATCTGTCGTTCCCCGGCGGGCTACAACCGATCCTCGATACCGCGCTCGCTCGCACACCGATGGAACGCTACCAGAGCGTCGCGAAATTTGCGGCGGACGTCGCCGCCGTCACCGGCCGGCCCACCGCCGGCGCCGTTCCGGCTACCCAAGAGAAGACACAGCTACTTGATCTGACCGCCGGAGCCACGCAGCGCATTTCGGCGAAGAAGGCGAAACGGTCGCTCATCCCCATCGTCGCCGCCGTCGTGGTGGTCCTCGCCGGGGGCGGCGCGTGGGTGGCGCTCAACGGCGGCAGCAAGGCAAATCCGAATCCGGCCGATAGCTCCAGTTCCGTGCCGCACGACACGGCGGGCCCAACTACGACTGCACAGAATGGTGGACAGGCGGTACGGCACGTTGGCGGTGCGCTGCCCACGGCGCCGCCACCGACTGCTTCACGCGCGCCGGACAGCGCCACGTACAGCAAGCGACTGGACGATGTGCTGAAGCTCGTACTCGACCCACAAACTGCGGGGACAGGACGCATTCAAGCGACGGCGGTTTATGACGACGAGCAGGCTCCTGCAACGTTGCGCGCGCAAGCTGCCTTCATGGTGGCCCAGGCATTCTTTGTGGAGTTACGCAAGGATCAAGCGTGCGCTTGGAATGCGCGGGCTCTCCACCTGAAGCCCCAGAACGAGGTGTATCTGAAGTTCAAACGCGATCAAGCCTGCGGATCGTGACGCCAATGTTCGGACGATCCAAACCCATCCGCATTGCCGTCTTCGGCAAGACCGATCTGGGTCGCACCCGCGACCACAACGAGGATCGCTTCCTCGTCGCCGATCTGACGCGCAAGGCGGCCTCGCTGCAGCCGGACGTGCGGCAGCACGATGTCGGCCCGCGCGGTACCCTCCTGGTCGTCGCCGACGGCATGGGCGGCGCGGCGGCCGGCGAGGTCGCGAGCGAGATGGCCACCGACACGATCTACGCGCACCTCCTCAAGACGTGGAATGCTGAGGACGAGGTGACACCGCAGCGCTTTGCGTACCGGCTCAAGGAAGCGGTCGAAGTCGCCAACGCGAGCATTCACGCCCACGCAAAGGCGCACCCTGAAGTGCGCGGCATGGGCACGACCACGACGGCCGCGGGGGTCCTGAACGATCACCTCTATCTCACGCAGGTGGGCGACAGTCGCGCGTACCTGATTCGCGGCGGCGAGGCGCACCAGATCACCAAGGACCAGTCGCTGATGCAGCGACTGGTGGAAGCGGGCGAGCTGACGGAAGAGGAAGCCGCACAGAGCGAGCGCCGTAACATCATCCTCCAGGCGCTCGGCCCCGATCCCAAGGTCAAGGTCGATCTCACGCACCAGGAGGTGCGGCGCGGCGACGTGCTGGTGCTCTGCTCCGATGGGCTGACGGGCCAGGTAAAGAAGGAAGAGATCGCCGCGATCGTGAGCACGACTCCGGAGCTGAGCGCGGTCTGCGACAAGTTGATCGCATTGGCGAACGAGCGCGGCGGGCCCGACAACATCACGGTGGTCGTGGCGCGCTTCGACGGCGACGGCTTGCGCGTGTCGGACGGCGCCCAGCAGGAGGAGGTCGGCCACCAAGTGTACCCGCTGATCGACACCGAGACCAGCACGGAGCCGGTGCCGGTCTACAAAGGCAGCCGGCCGCCGTTGCCCAACAAGGAAATTCGCAAACAAACGCGGACGATGGTCCTCGCCGTGCTCGCCGTCGCCGCCCTGCTCGTCTGGTACTTCACCCGGAATCAGTGAAAGCACAGTTCAAGTTTCTTTCCGGAGCCCGCGCGGGTCAGATCGAAGCCTTCCGCAAGGGTTACATCGGTCTTGGCCGCCACCCGTTGTCGGACGTGCGCTTCGACGCCGAGCGTGACCTCGACGTCTCGTCGCGGCACGCGGCGATCGTGCGCAAGACCGAAGGGTTCGTCCTGCAGGATCTGGGAAGCCGTAACGGCACGTTCGTGAACGGCCAACGGGTCAACGGTGACACGCTGCTGCGCGACGGCGACGTCATTGGGTTCGGCGCAAACGGGCCGGCGCTCGAGTTCGGAGTCATCGAAATCGATGCCGATCTCCCGGCGACCGCCGCCGCTGAGGGTCTCGCGGAGCGCGCCTCGTCGCCGCGAGAAGTGATTCCGGCGGCACAACGGCCGACGTCGCCGCGGGCCAGTACCGGCGTGCGCATCAGGGCCGAGGTCGCACGGCAGACGGCGCAGCTGCGCCGCACGACCAAGGTGCTCATCGTGCTCCTGCTGATCGTGGGCACCGGCTTCACGTGGATTCAAATCGACGGCCGGCGGCGGGCGCGCGAATCGCAGACGATGACCCTGCACTTCCAGACCGAGCTGCAGGGGGTGCGTGATGCCCTGAACGCCGCCCAGCAAGAAACCGCTCGCCTGCGGCGGGCGCTGGAGACCTCCGGCGGTGATTCGGCTGCCGTGGCGCGCCTGCGCGCAGAGTTGGCCGCGGTTGAGCGGCGGCGACGCGCGTTGGGCGGCGTCGACTATCGGGCGATCTCGCACCGCAACCAGGACGCCGTCGCCATCGTGCTGGTCGAGTACACCGACGGCGAGCGGGTCAGCGGCACCGCGTTCGCGTTGGACACGACGGGCACCATGGTGACGAACAAGCACATCCTGGTGGGCGACGACGGCACCAAGACGCCGCACCGGCTGGGCGTGATCTTCTCCGGAAGTACGCAGTTCTGGCGCGCCGAGCTGGTCGGGGTGTCGCCGGAGTCGGATATCGGCGTATTCCGCGTGTCGATCACAGGGGGAACGCCGCGCGTCGCTGGACTCGCCCGCACCCGCGAGGGTCTCGAGCGTGGCGACCCCGTCGCGATCCTCGGCTATCCGCTGGGGTTCGATCTCCCGATGGAATCGCGGGGCGGACAGCCGATCGCCGAGCCCACGCTCACGGTGGGCACGGTGAGCAAGGCGCTGACGGCGGTCATTCAGGTGGACGCATACGGCGCGCCGGGGTCATCGGGGAGTCCGATCTTCGATCGCGACGGGAGAGTAATCGCGATGCTGTACGGCGGGGAGCGCGAGTCGAACGGGAAGATCATATTCGCGGTGCCCGCATATCTCGTTGCGGACTATTTGAAAAGCCTGAATCTCGCACGCTGAGTTATGACGTTTGGAGCGTCCTTCCTTGCGCTCCAGTCGGAACCGGAGAATCGTTTCGGGATGAATCGCAAACCCTCCGCCTTCCTGTTTGCCGTCCTGGCCATTTCAGCTGGCGCCTGCGGCGACTCGACTGCTCCGAACCAGACGATTGAGCCGATGATCACGGCAGGCGGGGCACATACGTGTTCATTGTCCAAGTCGGGAACCGTGTCCTGCTGGGGAAACAATGACTTCGGCCAGCTGGGGAACGGGTCCACCACCGGCAGCGCCAGTCCTGTGCTGGTGGCCAGCGGCACGAAGTTCAAGAGCATTGCGGCCGGGACATCGTACACGTGCGCGCTGGACCTCGCGGGCGCGGCGTACTGCTGGGGAGCAAACTACAACGGTTCGCTTGGAGATGGCACAACCGCGAGCAGCTCGATTCCGATGCCGGTATCTGGCAACCACGTGTTCGCGAGTCTCACGGCCGGAACGACGCATACCTGTGGGCTCACGACCGATAGTACAGCGTATTGCTGGGGCTCGAATTCCTTGGGCCAACTTGGCCTCGCCGATACCGTGCACCGCGTCGTGCCGACAGCCGTCTCCGGCGGTCTTTCGTTCAGCGCACTCGCCGCCGGTGGCGGCGGCCATACGTGTGGGATCACGACGTCGGGCGCGGCCTATTGCTGGGGGGCAAACGGGCAGGGTCAGCTCGGGAACGGCACGCCCCCCCTTCCTCGCTACGTTCCGGGCGCCGTGACGGGCGGCTTGAGCTTTACCGCGATCGCCGTCGGAGAGTCCCATTCCTGCGCGATCGCCGCAACCGGAGTCATGTACTGCTGGGGATCCAACGGGGGCGGTGAGGCCGGGAATCTCAACAGCAGCTATTCCACGCCGACGGCGATCCTGGGGACTCTGTCCTTTGCGCAGGTCACAGCGGGCGGAGCTCACAGCTGCGGGCTGACGACATCCGGCAGCGCGCATTGCTGGGGGGATGACCACGATGGAGCGGTAGGCAACGGTGCCACAATTCAGCAATTCGGTCCCAGCGCCGTGAGCGGCGGCCTGAGCTTCCGCGCGATTGTGGCCGGTCGGTCGCACACCTGCGGGCTGACGAGAAATGACGTCCTGTACTGTTGGGGCAGCAATGCGTCCGGCCAGCTCGGCCGCCCCATCGAACGGGTGTTGGTCCCGACTCCGGTCGGCGGCCTCCCCCCGGTATCCACGCTGGCCATTGGATCGACCAGCTCGCACACCTGCGCGCTCCAAGCGACGGGACCAACGGGCGCGGCCTACTGTTGGGGGAAGAACAACGAGGGCGAGCTGGGCAATGGCTCGACAATTTCGGCAAGCCCGATTCCCGATTCCGTCCGTGGCGGCGGTCTCTATAGCATGATCTCCACCGGCTTGTCGCACACGTGCGCGGTGAGGACCACTGGTGCCGGCTATTGTTGGGGCTACAATGGCCTCGGCCAACTCGGCAATCCGAGCGCCGGCACATCGTATCAACCGATCCCCATCGCCGGTGGGCTGACGTTCACCTCCATTGCTTCGGGTCTGTGGCATACGTGTGGAATCACTTCGTCCGGCGCCGCGTACTGCTGGGGTACGAATATCCTCGGCGAGCTGGGCGACAGCTCGGCGAACTCGAGCCAGAGTCCCGTGGCCGTTGCTGGGGGCCACACGTTTTCTGCCGTCGCGACCGGCGTGTTCGCTTCCTGCGGTCTCACCAGCTCGGGGGCAGCCTTCTGCTGGGGCGACAACGCTTATCAGCAGATGGGCGATTCGATCACGAAGAGCTCCTTTCCGAGACAGGTCGCGGGCGGAGTCACATTCACGACGCTCACCGTTGGCGGTGCCCACACCTGCGGCCTGGTCAGCTCGGGCGCGGCCTATTGCTGGGGCGCCAACTCCTCCGGCCAGCTGGGCAACGGCGCGAATGCCAGCAGCGGGCCTCCCGTCGCCGTTGCAGGGGGACGGACCTTCACCGCTATATCAGCGGGTACCAGTTGGACGTGCGCGGTGACGACGAGCGGCGCGGCGTACTGCTGGGGATTCGGCGCCAATGGCGAGCTCGGCAATGGCACCACCGACCCCACCAACGTGCCCGTTGCGGTGTCGGGAGGATTGACCTTCACTGAGATTCAGACTGGCGACTCGCACAGCTGCGCGCTCACCAGCGGCGGCGCGGTCTACTGCTGGGGGAACGACTACTACGGTCAGCTGGGCCGCGGCGTAGTGGGGTTTGTGACGGCGCCCGCCATCGTACAGCAGTAGCCGCGTCAGTACGTTGTCGGGGATTATCTGAAGAGTCTCAACTCATGCGCTGATGCTCCTACAGTTGTCGCACGTAGTTCGACACTTCGACGAACCCATTTTGTTTCAGAGCTCCCACCCGTCGTCGCAGGGTGCCGACCCCCGCAAACAGCGTCGTGTACTCGTCGTGATCCGCGAAGAGCACGAATCCCGGCGGACTGGGCTCGAAAAAAAAGTCCAGCCAATCGGCGAGCAACGCCTCGAGCAGTGCACTCGACTCCGCCCCATCGGCGGCGACGATGGTGCGACCCACGTGACGCTCCGGAACGAGATGATGGCTGGTCAGGAGGGCGTCGAGATGCTTCGCGGTGAAGACCACCTGCTCCACGATCGCCGAGGCGCAGGCGAGCGGCGGATCGCTCGTCAACAGACAGTCGACGAAGGTCGGCAGGCGGTCCAGTG
>Ga0137397_10002751_pt1 | contig 12214 bp, 15 predicted proteins | sample czorhiz116metaG_FD_106658 | JGI IMG/M metagenome (GOLD analysis project Ga0137397, IMG submission 106658) | Vadose zone soil microbial communities from Angelo Coast Range Reserve, California, USA - czorhiz1.16 metaG | ecosystem: Environmental > Terrestrial > Soil > Vadose zone | place: USA... | reverse complement strand
CCTCTTTTCCCGTCTGTGGCACGTCTGCTTCAAGAATATGGTGTTAATAACCCAGAGGAGATCAAAGGTACTGGTATACGTGGGATGTTGACCAAGGGCGACGTGCTCGCCTTCCTTGGCAAGGCCTCAAGCCCAACGGGCACGTTCCAACAGACCCAACTCAATCCAGAGTCAGAGGCCCCCAAGGTAGCGCAGGTGAGGGTAGAGAAGGTACGTTCAGTCATTTTTTTTTACAACTTCATGTACTCATCGCAAATATAATGAATGACTTCAGCCACTTGACGGGCTAGCAATTCGGCAGCTCATTGTACAAAACATGTATCAGACTGCATCCAAGGCGCGCGCTGCGACGGGTAAGCGCAACCATCTACTAATTCCCTCCACTTATCCGGAGTCTCACTTTCCCTAGTACCTCCGATATCGGCCGACTTTGACTCGGTTATTGGGGACTATCTCCCTCCAACCGCCGCTACCCCAGTCAGGACGATACCACCTGTACTACCTCCAAAACCGACATCGGGTGACTTCCTTGACGGCCTCGTATAAAGCCTGGCGCTGTTAATTATTCACGTATAGAACCCTGCATAACATTAGACGCGTGGCGCTGCTCTTCTACAGTATAACGTTTGAAAGTTCGTGGGGGTTCTTCAAAGTCATACACAATCCACCTGGTCAAGCTAATGAGCCTCGTCAAGTGGCAAAAACTAAAAATCCGTTCGACGCGTCAATTACAGCTAAAGATCGATAGATGTGATTTACCCGGAACGAGATAAAAGCTTCACTGGTCCCACCCCGGGCGAGTGGTGACGGCACAAGAAATTGCATATTCATGGCTCCGTCACTTCCTATACGTAGCGATGTTTTACTCGAGTTCTGCAGTGCCCGTTGTGCCCGTGAGATATGCGCCACTCGGTAACTGCAAATCTATTTGTCATTCCAGTGCCATGATTTTCGACGGGTGTCCAAACCTAAAAGAGACTGGTTCAGTGCAGTGCACCGTCTCGAGCACCTCACGATCGTTCGGATAATCCATCTACAGTACAAACCATGAGCGTCTCGTAGATACGCTCGCACAGGAGACGCGTGCCTCAGTGGTTCCAAAGGCCCCCTCAGCGTGGATTCGAAAAACTGGTGCCGCCGCCGTCGCACCCGGCCTCCGTGCGGCCTCGGCCTGCTCTGGAGGGCTACCAATCAGGGTGATCTTCTCGCACGATGAATCGATCTCGGAAAGGGCATCGCGAAGCCAAGATGACTGTGCATGATTCATTTGAATTCGTATCGACGATGCAACTCCTCACCTTTAGAATGAGTTGGAGGACGCTATCATACGATGAGTTCGGGTCCAGTCGATGCATCTCCCAACTGGGCAAGTGCTCACGTCTGTTCGATGTCAAAAGACATGTTGGGCTGAGCCTCGACTGTGTATGTCGTGACCTCGAACTTGGCATCCGGTTCCGCCGAACCTTCCGCGCTGAGCGTCGTCAGTAAGGCGTTCACGCGCATATAGTGAAAAGGAAGGTACGCACATGAGCATGGACAGGGGATGTCCTTCACCCGCGTACGACAGCCGCATTCCGACAGTCTTTCCCGCGGTTGAGCCGAAGTAGGCCTCGATTCTCCCTCGCGGCGCGTCATCGTCCCCGGCATGTTCGCGATCGCGTACCCACCTCCGATTCTGTGCTCGCCCTTCGGGGACGCTAGGCGCTGGACCGGTAGAGAAGATGGACAGAGAATCTATGAACGTATGCAACGGAAACTCTAGCACCGTCGCCTCCTCCGTCTGTGATGGCACGGGCGGTGTCGGGGATGCAGATAGTGGTTTGATTGGAGGATTATAGGTGAACTCGTCGAATATTTGTGCGGGAAGATATGCCGCGGCTGCGAGCGCATGTACGCCGGTGAGAAGTGCTAAATTCGTTGAGCGGAGGAACCCAACGGCGTACCTGCCACCAACGACGTTTCTTCGGCGAATACGGTCAGACCGCCACTGGTGACCATCAATGTCGCAAACTATGGCTGAATGTGAGCACCGCGTGTTGCCCCGCGCAGTTGGGGAAATGTTTGGCAACTAGCTCACGTCAACAAAGTTCACACCTCTTAGGAGGTTACCAAAATGGCGGAGATCATGCACAGATGCTGCCAGAACCTCCTGTAGAGGAGGCATTGATGACCGAACAATGACTTTTGTTATTGGGGAACGCTCACTGTTGGTGCGCGCTGCTCATCGTGATGCGCGCTTGACATGACAGAATGGATTGGCGCGCAACACTAGCCGCGTCGATTTATCTGTGCCACTGTGGACCACTCCCGGCCCCGCCATGGGAATGGGGCGTACCCTCGCGTGTTCATCACAAGTCTGAAAAAGTTATGGTTGCTCTACATGTGCGTCCTATTGGCAGCAATAATCAATGGCCCACAACACGTCCTCTAAGTGACGCTCTGCAGACTGCAGCCCAAACAAGAACACATTCCGGTCTCTCCACCGCAGGATTCCATCTCGGTAAGATTTCACCTCGAGTAAAAAATAACTGCAAAATGGTGTAACCATTGGATGGAGCCTAGCTCGTACTTGCATATCGATTTGGCATTATAAACGCTTATAAAGAGTTTATGTATGAAACGTGTGGAATTGTTGACGGTGCAGAGTTATTCCCTCAGCTGATGCGTGAAATTACATTTTCATTCGTACAGATTGAGATGATAGGATTGATTGATTGATTGATTGAAATGAAGGTCATAACATTCAGTGTGCAGTGTGGTGAAAAAATGAGGCCATTTCCATTTCGGAAAGAACACGTCGAAGGCAGTCCCAAAAGTCCCGATACTCACTGGTAAATCCCTTAACGAGACGTATATGGGGGGTCGAAGTGGACGCCCATCTATCCGACAGGTGGGCATTCGAAGTCCGTAGTACTGTATCTCTTTTGGCGACTCTGCTAAGGATTGATGTGTTGACGACTGTTGTGAAGGCCAGGTTTAGCATGGCCATCGAGACCATTAGATAGTGGTCAGAACTCAAAGCAAGCCAGGTACCGCACCTGTGAGTGGAACCATATCTCAGGACTGGTCCCTTCGGCTGTGAGTTCGCGCAGTCGGGTGTGGGATAGAAGTGTCATAATGCCATTCCCGTAAAGATGGACGGTTTCTGGGAGACACATCGAGCGGGGGCGATGTGACGTATCTCACGTGCTCGTGACTGCGCGTGACCAGTCGCGATCACGTATTTCCGATCCGAGCTTTGGTAACTTAGTGACTGACGCCGGGGACAACCAGAGCAGGCGGTCTTACCGGGTCACTCATCGACTGCTATGAAGCTCTACCTCTTCAATCTCACAAACGAGTCGCTTTTCATCGGGTCTGCGTCCTTTGAGCATGCCGGCAAGCTCAGTGTCCTTCCGGACGCCTTTACTGCACTTCCAGCAAGCAAGGACAACTTCATATTATTGTCGACTGGAGCGAATTCGGAAATAAAATTGGAGAAGGCGTTGCTTGGGGTTGAAGTAGAGCGGGAGTATGTTGTCGACCTGAAGGAGTCCTCCCGATGGAGTCCGAGGCACGTCTCCATGCCGGACGGCTGTCCTTGGCGCATATATCGCGATCAGGTGGCTTCTTTAATTCTATTGTGATTTTCGGTTGAATGCCCATGAAAGTATGCCGTAGGCATCCAGGAAGCGCATGGATATCCTGGTCCTGTCTAAGAGACCGACGGAATCGTTCCTCTCCGACTTACCAGATGTTACTCCTCTTTATTCTCTTTGTCTGCCAGGCGAGTTCTCATCATTATGTATCGAATGCTTTTCCAAGCCATCTGACTGCTGGACACAGGCACACATGACACGTACGTGCTCGACAATCGCAAGTGACCTCCCGCTGACACTTTTGTAGCATGGCGTTTTATGGTTGGCCGGTCTCTCAGTGTCAGTCTGTGATCACTCCGCTCTCTGTGCAGCTCGCAGATGGTATCCGCCTTCTTGATATCCGTCTTGCTATCAAGAAAGGGCAGCTCATCGCCTATCACGGTCAATATCCACAGCGCGCGACGTTTCAGTCTATCCTAGGCGACCTCCATACCTTCCTCACCTCACCTGCATCGACGCGCGAAACTATCGTCGTCTCAATAAAACAGGAAGACCATGATACCCAGTCCGCTGAGAAATTCTCTTCCTTAGTGCGTAAAGAGATCGAGGCTGGCCCTGGGGGTATAGGCATGTGGTTCCTGGAGAATCGCGTGCCGACTTTAGGCGAGGTGCGCGGAAGGGCGATCTTATTTAGCCGTTTTGGGGGTGATGGCGCAGCTTGGGAAGGTGGGCTAGAGGGTATGGGAATTCACCCAACAAATTGGCCAGATAGTGCGAAGCAATGTTTTACATGGCAATGCAAGGACGTCCTCGTACGGACGCAGGACTGGCGGGTTGCTCCCTTTTCTTATGACGCGGCAGATCAGTGACTTGTGGGTCTGCAGGTATCACATCCCTTCTTTCTTATCAATACCCGAGAAGACGCAGCTTTCCGTGGAGCTCCTTCAACCCCCACCCCCCGACGTCACTCAACCAGTTTTGTCTATCACATATTTCTCTGCCGCGTCGTTTCCCTTCGCAACACCCGCAGTCGTCTCCACCGGCTTTGGGTGGCCGAGCATTGGCTTAGGGTTTGAAGGTGTCAATTCGCGGGCTACCCGCTTCTTACTTGCGACGCTCAAAGATAATACGATTCTGCGCGCATGGACGTATATGGACTTCTACGACAATCCAGTCAGAAGTGGCATTGTGCCACTGCTGATAGAGTGTAATTTCTGAGGACGCACTCGCGGTGCGATTTGTGATTGACCAGACTGGAGGGCTAAACGGTACATCTGTTTTGTATTAACTGTCACGGCCTGCCATACTCATAGGATTTGAATAACGGATGCTATAACAGGACTGCGACTCGAGAATTTCCAAGGTCTGAGGACACAGTGATGGAAAGTAGCTGATTTGCTGCAGCGTATTCCGTCGCTCCGTTATCGATTGTTGGCGATCCTCTGCCGACGGCTTTTCATCATAGCGTTGCCCGCCGAGAATTTCATAATAATCAACTCGAGAAGCTAACCAATGCGTACTAGCGGCTGCGAGGGACCTAGGGGTGAACTGGCAGAGGACCGTCGCAATCCTCAACCCCCATGCATGAGCCCGCCTGTGTCTCCTAACGAATCTTCTACAGAAGGCTGCCTCGCTGCAGTCAGCAGCGATCGTAAACATGCCGTCTACGTAAACATTAACAGGCAGCGATAGTCTGGCGTCTCCTGACGGACCAAAAACGGAAGTCGAAGAGCTGTGTTAAACTACCGCCGTCACCCATGTTTCGTTTGCTGGTTGGAAAGGGACGTCAAGTTTACAAACTTGAAACCTGTTTGGAAGAAGGGGGTTGTGAGGCATTCTACTTTTCATGTTATAAATGAGAGGGAGCATGGTGAGGGGTGCGGCTAGCACGCTACTCCCCTCTTGTCTCCAGAGTATTTTCTGCGCAGCAAACAGCCTACCAAGTGAGTGCCCAGTTTGCCAATGATGCCCAGGAACGTGAAGCGTTACCGCGGTCAGATCTACAGAGAACATCAGACATCCGAGCAGTACCTGACAATGGACTTCCGAAACGAGGCCAGTTCTTGGACCATCCATCATCTCGCTGAAGATATAGTTTGTTTTCGATTGCGATACACCGGGAAAGAGATGACCCACCTTCAATCGCTCCACAGGATTCGCCAACCGGCTGCGCAGAAAGTTCCTGGGAGCGGGCCCCGAATGCACGTGGGCTGGAATGTGTGTCCCTAACTTCTTAGGAGTTGGAGTGCGTGATGGCTAACGCCCGTGTGGAGACTTGGCGTCTGTCGGTGCGCATCGGGATGGAAGACATCGGACGCCCAGCCCATTGATTGCTTGCATCGATCCAAGACTGACTGTCATATGGTCCTCTCCGCCGCCTGCATCCCCCAGCGAGGCGTCGTCCGTAGAGGGCAACTCGTCTGTCTTCGATGAATGGCCCGAGGACTCGACCACGCACGCATGTGTATCAGGTACAGATACTTACTTACCTTCGTATCGAACGTTAGCCAAACTCACGACCTCCGCATCACAGAGGCAACAACCCCGCCGACTTTGGACGTTGAGACCGGATCCGACGGGCCGAAACCTGGGCTGACTAATTCGTCAAGCGAAGAGCGAAGAATGACAAGATCGACCGTGACGGTAAGTCGTTTTATATGAGGCGCGCAGAGCAACTGATGGAAGCTAAATCCGGGAGACGCAGGCTACGACCAGTGGCACTCGGGCTTGTGCGGCGGCTCCAAAGAATTCCAAGGAGATGGTCAAGGGCCCGGACAAGACCCACACGAAGTGGAAGTGCCGCACAAAGGGAAACACTCCCTCGAGCCCATCCACTCGCGTGTCGCAAACGGGACGTTGTCCGAACCCTGGACCGATCAACAAGGAAGAACGCTGGAAGGCCGAGGGGATCGAGAAGATTCACATGAAGCTGTGGAAGTGTCGGACGGGAGGGTGCAACAAGACCTTTCACAGGAAAGGCGACGCCGTGCGACACTTGCAGACGACCGCCAGGCATAATGGAAAGGCGGTCGTTTGCAGCTGCGGCGCGCCATTTTCGAGGCACGATGCGCTCAAGCGGCATCAGCGTCTGTGTAGCGGACACGTCAGTTAAGAGCCGAATTTTAGCACCAAGTTTTACAGTCGTGTGGCGAATGAAAGACGAGTTTGTAGTACCCCTAGCTTAGTAGTCTTGGACCATATATGCGGCCGCGAACATAAAGGATGATATACGATGGACTCTTGCGCGAAGCGTTATGTTGAAGGGCGAAAGGAGGAATTCATGAAGACGAAAGTGCGTTCATAGCTGGAATATGCAGAGCTCGAGGCTGGCCATAGTTTATTCGCTAACAACGTCACCCAGTGAGTGCGTGCGTCGTGGCGTCGGATATTTGCACGCGGTGTGCAGTGTGACAGAGGTGTCCCGGCGCTATAGTAAGGAGAGTGAAATTTTTTGGGGTGTCGGACACGGGGGGTGAGCTATCCGAGTCGTATCGAGATTGAGAAAAGTTTGAACGTCGGCTCTTTTTTTTCCACCAATGATAAGTTGGCCACGGTGGGGACAAGCGGGGAAGGTACGAGTCTATACTGAGTCGATCCCTAACATGGCAATCCCGACAAATATAGAATCAAGTCCTGCTAGTACTTGTACCGCGTACCGTCATGTCGCGCTCAAATCCACCCAGACAACTTTCTTGCTGTCCAGGTTTTTACTTTCTGACGACAGCCTCTCATCTCGGCGAACCCTTGCGGCTTTCAATTCGATTGCTAGCATCGCCTGATCGAAACCGTGACGTGACTCGGACTCTCCACTGGTAGCCGAGTTTCATCGACAGTCTTTGGATTATTCCTAGTAATTGTACTGCCCCGCTCTCGTCAGAAACCACCCGCAAGCTGGAAAGTATGCTATGTGGCTGGAGTTAAAAATCTATGTCCGATGCTGTGTTGATGGTTCCACGTCGGGCTGGAACCTGGGCACAACCACCCCCTTTTCTTGAGTGGTCAAATCGAGAATCAGAATGTATAATGCTCCACCAGTCCAGATAGCCATACCACCTCTGCAGATCTCTCCCGCTACAATCGCTCACCTTACGACATCTTCCTACGCCGCAGCTCCACTTCCGCATCCATTACTAGACCACACGCAAGGCGTTCATGGAGCTCTATCTCATTCCCAACGACCCAGTCAACACCACTTTCATATCTTCCGATGGCATTCTCCGCTATTGGGTCCGTACAACCCGGCCCATCTCATCACTCAGGACATGTAGCTCCATCATCCAGCGACCATCAGCCTGTGAGAACAACGGACAGGAGACTCTCGGAGAAATTACTTGGGGCGGGCTCGGCAAACGCTCTGTCATCCATAGTGACCTCTTCAAGGGACGCACCAATGTTGGAGGGGGGAACGCTGTCAGAGTGAAAGATCTCCTGTGGAAAATCAATAGGTTTGGGACGTAAGTTTTCCTTCCTCCCTCCCTCCCGCCAGGCCAATGCACCAAACGAGGACCCGTGCTCAGATCGCGATGTTTCATTGGGAACGACGAGGAAGAATATGTGTGGAAATTCTGCAAGGGCACAGGATTTCAGGTTCGTCTCCCTTTTGCATTCCTGGGGTTGACCGTTATCAAATGTCTCCCTTAGCTCATCCACGTCCGTACTGGGGGTGTCAAAGCCATATACGAGCACAGTCCTTCACACGTCGCCAAGGGCGTATTTAAAGGTCAATTCAAAACGTGTCTTCGGATCCACCCATCTTGCACTCTCGATCCCGACATTCTCGTGTTGACATTTATCGTCATGGAGAAAAAGCGAAGGGATGGCCTAGGTGACCAGGTGAACGTTGGTGCTGCCAAAGAGGAGAACGTCGCAGAAGCGAGCGCTATGGAAGGAGGCGGCGGCTTGATGTGATCTACCACGAGTTTGGTCATGGCTTGTGCAACGTTTATGACTTGGGACCCATAAGACTTTGGTTAAATGCGTTGTCTACCTATTGTGAATGGATAATACCTAAGAACTTGAACGAGCCAGCTCTCCTAGATGCGCTATCCTGCATTTACGACGCCAAACGGGAGGAGGATGTGCATCCGTGAAATCACCCGTACCAGCTTGTCACTACCTTCATGGAACTGTGCATGGGGCCGCATGAGGCTTCCAGAATCCAGAAACGCCGTCGAACGGCATCAGACTGTGGACAAAGAGGAAATTTGAACGCCTGGTTGTCCGCAAGGGGCAATGATAACGCGAGAGTAAATACGACTTGGCTTCCGTCAGAGCTGCTCCCGTCTTCTCTATCGCTCCAGTGGACGTCGGCGTCTCTATGCGACGGATTCCAGACGATCATGGAATACGAGCGGCGAGGGCCAGTTTAAGATTCTCACCGTCCCGATTATTCCTGCGCATGTGTGCCAGTGCGGCGGGCGGCGGGAGACGCGTGGACTCGGAAGGGCCGCCGACGCGCTGACGAGTCACGGCTTGCGGTTGCCCAACGGCGATTATCGGTTCAAGGTCACGAGGCCGCGTAATCCGCGAACACGCGCTTCGCCCAGGCCCAGGCGCCTCATTTCTGAGCCACGACCCCCCGTCCCCATCGGCGGTACGAGCCGCGAGCACGACATCTTTGCTAACCCGAGATGTCTCGACCTTCCTTTCCATCTTCCCCCAGTCTGACTCCGACTTGCTACCGATCTTTTCCCTGACTAACCCCCCCACTCCGAAACTCGAAAGTCCCCGTAGTACTAAATTCGGTTCGCTCACGCAAATTATGAGCATTGCCAGCACATACACGGAATCACCAGCTATCTTCCTGCGGCCTAGACCGCTCGCTCGTACGCCGGGGAGTTTTGTCTTGCTGCCTTTATTACCCCAACCGCAGCCGCTCAAGCCACTCCCAGTGGAAGTATGGTCAAAGGTCCTATCATACGTTGTCAACGACCAAGAGGATGGCCACATGAGCGTTCCGGAGAGACGTGCGCTCTTGAGGAAGAAGTGGAAGTTATCGTTCGTGTGTAAATCCTGGCTGGTGAGTACTGTGTCTCCTCGACACGCAATAGACTCGGGTGATAGCGAAAGGCACACGCTCTCTGTATTTCGTCACCACGTGTTATCAACTTTTACTCATCTTCTTACTTTGCTAGAATGTCGTCCTCCCTCTACTCTATTCTAGGGTGCACATCTTCACCGTGGGTAACCTTCAAAGATTCGTCGCCCATCTATCCTCCTCGGACCGGCGCTGGGACTCTATCCGACGCATACCGTACTCCACCCCAGGGCGTTGGGTGCAGGCGCTAGACCTCTCTGAAATAATGCTGGCCAACCCCACAGAAATACTCGCCGTGGACTCCAGTTTTACACGACTGTGGCCACTGTTGCCGTTCCTGACGAGCCTCTACCTTGTACCCGATATGTTTCTCAGCAAGCGCGCTCTGACTGCGATGGCGTGCAAGGATGGGATCGGCGAGCTGCGCTCGCTCAAGGGCCTTAAAGTTTCCGCACCTGCCGGGCATGCCTCGGCCTTGGCGCGACCACTCGCGCCCAGCCCTGACGCAGTTATCGAGCTACTCCGGAACTGCCCCCTCCTGGAATCGCTCGAGATAGCCTGTGCGGACACCATCAGCCCAGACTTGGAATCCGTCGTCGATCTAGACCTAGACCCCGCCTCGCTCCGAGATGAGGCCGAGGCGGCCGCCCTCCCACCTCCGCTGCACCTACCGAACCTCGGGTCTCTCTACCTATCTGCGATCCCCATCTCCCAGCTTTTCATCGCGCTCCTGCGCACGCCGCTCCCAGAATTGCGGCACCTCGCCGTGACGCCTTACAGTGGCAGGCACACCGCCCAGTTGAGCACGCTACTCGCCGCGCACGGGCGCGGCCTCACCTCGTTGCGTATCAACACACCGCGTCACTTATCCACGTCCACGGGGGACGTACCGCTGCCACCGGTGCTCACGTCCTGCCCGGAGCTACAATACCTCGCGCTGGACCAACCCTTGCCGGTCCTGCTGGCTCCGTCGACACCCTCACCAGCACCGGCGCCCGACGATGACGGCGAGTCGCCACGCCCACCACACCCGCTGCGCGTGGTGACAGTCCCGCGCCCGAGCGCGCGTTTCCTTCGAGAGGTCGAAGCGCTGCTGCCGCGTTTGCCTTCGCTCAGCGTCGTGCGTGCGAGAGCCGTGCGTTGGCTGCGCGCGGGCGTGTCGAGGAAGGCGCTCGAGGCGGGCGTGCAGGGAGAGATGCACGAGTGGCGGCGCAGGTTCGCGCGCAGGGGCGGGGGACTCGTCGACAGCGAATGGCGCCATCCCGAATGAAAAAAAAAATGAAAAAAAAAAATGAGGCAAAAAAGAAGCGGCGGACGGTTGTTGTCATGGTTGCACGCAGCGCTGCGGCTACTGCTTCTGCGCGAATCCCGTTTTGTTGCTTTTGTGTTGCGATCCAACGCCACGTCCGTGGCGCATCATCGGCTCGGGTTTTTCGTTTTCGTGGTGTTTTGCTTTCCGCCGTTCTCCCTTTGTTTTCTTTTCACCCCTCCTTCGTCCGTGGAAACGTGGATACGGTACGGTATGTGGATCTTTCGGTGAACTATCGGGTTGTTATGTTCTTCAGAGCGTGTTTAATTTCCGTCCGTCCGTCTTATAGGAAAGATGCTGACTGGTGAATCCGACCGTTTTCTCCCCTATCAGATTGTATTCATTCGGTTCGGAATAATATTAATCGAATTGTGTGTGCGTTGTTGCGTTGGTTGACGTCCAATCGTCAAGCCTGCTTTGTTCTTTCTTTATGTCACAAACCACGCACCCACAGAACCTCCGACATCCGTCTTCAAGCCGTGTTCAAATCATTATCGATTATCTATAGCTCCTGCAGCCGTTGGCACGGATGCCTTTTTTTTTTCCGTGCTGGCCCTTTCTACGTCCCTTGTTACCGAAAACACTCTGAAGCTCTGCGGTGTTTGATTGTTTCTTTGCCTTTCTTCTTCTCGGAAATGCTTGCTCTCCAATCTAGACAACGACGCGATAACAGGGACTGGGGCCATTCGAACGGCATAGTTTCTCTTCATATCCGGGTTTCTTTCTTCGCGGACGTACTGTCGTTATCATCGGGAGTGGCTCGGCGCCGGTAACCCGAGAGACCGGCAAGGAAGGTGGGAGGAAAGATACCACAGCAAAAGCTTTAGGGAATCTCCATCGTTCGCTTTTCTTGCCCCGAGGTTTCTCAATCCCGTAACATAGTGTTTGTCCGTTTTGTCGCACAAGCAAAGTACTACGCCACTTCCTAGTCCTTTCCTCCTCCTCCGAGTCCCCCCCTTCAAGTTCCTTCTTTGGAACCACTAACGTAACGGGAAGGAAGTGTGGCCCCAACTTAAGACCCGACGGCACGCTGCGGCGGCCTTACGAAAGCTCGGAAAAAACGTAGTACGTTACAGTAATCGGTTAGGTGGATTGTTGTACTGTAGGTCGGACGAAGGTGCCAGTGGCAACTTCCATCATGATCTCACCACTACACTTCTGAATTATGTACGGCACTTGAGCGTGGGGTCTCCCATGGCAATGCAGCAGCTGGAGCCGCGTCCTCGATCAGACGGAAGAGTGCGAAGAGCAAGGCGTTTCATTTCATTTCACAAGCAAGAGGCAGCAGGG
>Ga0137397_10002750_pt1 | contig 12217 bp, 13 predicted proteins | sample czorhiz116metaG_FD_106658 | JGI IMG/M metagenome (GOLD analysis project Ga0137397, IMG submission 106658) | Vadose zone soil microbial communities from Angelo Coast Range Reserve, California, USA - czorhiz1.16 metaG | ecosystem: Environmental > Terrestrial > Soil > Vadose zone | place: USA... | reverse complement strand
GTACCTCATAGTTGAGAGCTGGGCCACTATACTGCTCTATATGATGCTATGGTTGCTGCTGCATAGCACTGTATAGTAAAGGGTGTGCTGTCTGGTGCTATAAACACCCAGACCTCATTATGAACTATGGCACTATGGTTTACTATGGTTCACTGTCTAGCACTAGGCAGCAGGGTCTGGTTTTGCTGATGAGACCTATAAATATTATGAGTGACTGAGATGGCTCAGAATCCAATGGAGCAGAGTTTACTGGATCAAAAGCCTTTCCAAATTTGGGTGGTGTTTCTCTAGTATTTCAATCACCGAGCAAAGTGTGTCATTATCCATCCTACACTGAAAACCCTTCAAATTAATAAGCTTTGGAAGGATGGCAGTGAGCGTCACTGGATACATTTATCAACAGAGTGGCAATTTGGGAGGAAAAGTGAGTGCACCCATAAACAATGGAAACAAAATATGTGTCCTGTCTTCCAGAGCCCAAACTTTGAGGGTTCTAACTTGACTTGCACATGCCAGATCAGTGATAAGTTGAGAAAGGATCTCAGCACTCAGCCAAGCATGCCTTTTTTCCATTTCTATGGCTTCATCTCTGTCCTTGGAAACCAGATTGTTGGCACCAAACACAACAGAAATATCCTAAAAAAGAAGTTGACAAGCAATTGAAGATAATGGATGAGGTACAAAAATAAGGCTCCGAAGATCCTGCCACAAAAGAAAAGATGCTATCTCCCACCATATCTCATTTGAGATTGACTGCATTTGTGCATGAGAGTTAGAGTCCTGGACTTTCTAGTCAGTCTTTGGGACAAGTATTAATGACTCAGGTAGCCAACCAAGACTCACCCTAATGTTTCTGGTCCTTGATAGATGTGTGCAATTAATATTGCCCAGTAACTCTCTTGCCTCGCAGTGATCAGGGTCAAGTAAGAGAATAGCCTGTAAATCTGATGAGTGGGGATATGAACATTTAGTCACATTATTTTGCTGAATCAAGTTGGATCAGAGTGGCACCAGACCTTCATGTGCAGCAGTATGCAATCCCCTCTGAATTCTAGACTTGACACAGAGGAGATAAGCTTGCATTAGAAAAAAAAATTCATCTTATTCCTACTTATTCCCTTCTTACCCCCAAAATAAGAGGTTTAAGTAAGGAATAAGATGTAATAAGTGGAATAAGATAAGTTTTATTTTGCTGATGCAAATGATGTTGTCACTGTTCCACAACTTGAGTGATGCCTGGAAGAGGGACTCAACAACCGTCTTAATCAGTTCCCTTGAACTTGACCCACAGTGTTAGTGAATCACGTGCCACACTCATGTGTGGGTGACATACTTGGCATCAACAGGGAGGAGTTCCATTGCATGGAGCAACACACTTTCTCTGTCCTCATTCGTGAGAAATGCCACCACATCACAGACACCAGAATTCAATGTGTCAGGATTGGGGAGAGTCATGATATGCTAGGGGTAAAGCCTTCTCCATGTGGCTCCTAAGTTGTTGATATATGGGATGATCAACAATCATGATCACGTGATCACCACAAGGAGAGTCCCGCATCGCATCAGAGATGTTCTCGTTGAGAATGATCTGTACTGAAAATGTCCGTATAGTACCATAACGCTTGTGTTACCAGGCTAACTGGATACCGCACCTTGACGCGAGCACCGTTCTGAGTTCCTGGCGTACGGAGCCTTCGCATACGATGAGAATCGGGTACCAGAGGACAATGACATCGATTATGAAGGGTGAAGCCTTGCTTTTGGTTACTTAGCATTGTCACGAATGAAGACATGTACGACGGTGGATGCGCATTAACAATGGTGTATTCCAGGCTGGCATGCTACGGGTGTGATGGAGTAGACGTTATAGTCCGGGATTTCATTTGTAAATCTAATCCAATTTGGACGTAAGAACGTTTGGACAACGTCTTTGGCAATAGATGGAGAGAGATTCAAGAGATTCAAACAGCGTTAAACTGGTAGGAGGGTCAAAATTCGCGGAAATGGAAAAGGGCAAATCATACAGAGACTATTCGGAAGCAAAATTTGAGTCCTCCTTTCGGAGTCCGAGTTGGGTGGTTGGTGGCGCTCGGAAATTGGCTGTCAGGCCCTGCGCGCAGCGATGAACGGCCTTCAAATCGTGCGTGGTATCGTCGTGAGATCTTGCAAGGCTTCGGCAATATTCCCTCCACGTGGATCATCCTCCGGGCACAACGCAAAGGATAGCATATGCGTCATGGTGGTGTCAAGTTGGAGTTTTTTCACCTGGCAGAGAGGTCGCAAGAGCATGTACCGCACTTCACGCGGGATCTCTGGCTCGGGCGGAAGCCCTCTAATGCAGCGCGCTGCGTGATAACTGAGGTAGAGTCTTCTGATAGCATCAGTGAAAGTGCGGAGCAGACAATGGCGGCACAAGCAACTTGTTCGTCGTGATGAATCCTGTACAGTAAGTGTATGCATAATGGTGCGTCTTCCGGGAACTGATCGACTGTTTGTTTCGAGCCCGCGACGGTTATGGACACACTGGGGCCATCTTCGTTCACACCGGAGAAGATTATCCTGGAAAGCTCTTATAATTTTGGAGAGAACCAAAATCATGGTGTGGCTCAGAGGCTGCCAGCTCTGAGTCGTCGAACTCGAGGGACAAGTACTCGAGTTGAGGCATGAGTGAGAGGCGTGATACGAGATGGGAAGGAAGTTGGGGATGGGGTCCCTTCAAGGAAAGGTTTTACGAGTCCGGTGACGGAGGCGAGCAAAGGAATCCCTTCAACGAAAACGTCCCCAACCTGAACTAAATACAGGTGTCGCAGACGCGGAGCTGAGAAGGTTTCGGGAAGGCGAGAGCGATGATATGGACCCGGAGAAGTGAGAGTAAGGTCTTCTAGCATCGGAAAGGGTTTGTCCAAGATCGGAAGTAGTTTCTGCAAGACGGGTTCAAGTTCGCGTAGATTAATGAAACGTACGCGATGATGCTGCTGGAGCGCGACTCAAGTAGCACTCCTTCCTTGTCTTTTGTGGACATCGGCCGCTCCTCAGCAAACATAATGTCGAGTGGATGCGGTGGTGAGAACTTTAGCCGGTCTACTATCGGTTTGCCATATATGCAGTAAAGACGTAGTTGCAAGGAGGTCGAGGATTCGAGGATGGTGTGCCACCTCGCATCTTCGATATCAACTTCTGGCCCGAATTGCCGACGTCCCCCGTCGAGGTCAAGGTGTAGTCGCTGCACCGCCGAGAGCGTCGATGTGAGGGCCGTGCAGATCTCCCCCGCAGAAGCGACCTGTATGTTCGGCAGGTTGCACAGGAAAAATAGTTGGAAAGGCGCAAAGCGCGACCAACGGTCCAGGGTTTGCTCCGATCTCGCCATGCATATATCCACATGGGGTGTATCCACTCTCGTCCCAGAGAACTTGATGGAGGCTACGGGAAGCCTGAGCTCTGTCGCTGCGGATAGGAGCCTGTATACGTGTGAGAGGGTAGATGAAGGTTCCTCGAGGAATGTTACATCGAAGCTTGATAAAAGAGGGGCATTGCCAATGACCCGAGCCGTGAGGTCTTCCAGATAGGAACTCCCACCCTGAAAATATATCTTAGATAAATTCGGAAAGGAGATCTGCTTCGTAAGTGGCCCATCGACCTGCTCTCTCAAGCTGTCGTTAGCAGAAATATGGTGGCCGAATGAAAGGCCCAAGTATTCGAGATGGGGCATGAGCGAAAGACGTGATGCCAGGTATTCGAGAGGGAGGTAGAGGGAGTATGGGATGCCTATGAGCGCGAGAGATGTGAGGCCGGAGAGACACGCGAGCAGGGGCAGCCCTGGTTCAACGAGACTCCCCACCCGTTTCAAATTGAGGCAGCGAAGATGTGGGGCTCGGAATGTTAGAGGAAGGATAGGATGGATGGGTCCGTCATCTTCACTTTCAGTTTCGTCCTCGTCGTCCTCGTCTGCGTCTGGGTATCCAGTAGAAAGCACAAGGTATTCTAGCACTGAGAAGGTTCCATTAATAACCTCGAGGAGCTTGTCCAGGGTGGGAGCTGATGCATGGAGGCCGATAGAACGGACGTGGTCGTGTTTCTGAAGTGCAAGGAGCACACCCTTCTTGTCATCTGCGGGTAACGGCCGCCGTTCGCCATAGTCAACGATGAGTGGAAGTGGTGGCGAATAGCGCAGTATTTCTGAAACTGGGCTGCCATACGTGCAGTTAAGTTGAAGGTCCAAACGGGAGGGGGACGAGAATATAATTTGTGTCCACGTCCTGCACGTATGTGCGAGCTTGTACCAGCCTTCGTGATTCGAAACGTGGACGCCATTCAATCGAACAAAATCGAAAATCTCGAGAAGTACGTCGTCAGGGAATATGTTGATACTCGGGTTGTTGGTTACTCGCTCAAAAAAAATCGGTGACGACTGGCAATGGAAAACGTAGGAAACTGACAACGCACTGCCATCTCCCTCCCTACCAAGTTCAACGTGTTCTCCAATTTCTACTGACCCAAATCCAAGCACATAATGAATGAGAAGGGACGGGAGAGCGGAAAATGAACGAGGCGGACAGTAGTCACGACAAGAGTTACTGAGATTGCTACAGTTGATGCATTGATGTTTACACCACCGAATTGCGCACATGATCAACAGATGCCACGTGGTGGAGCAACTTGAAGCGCTCATAGCACCGGGCCGAAGACCCGGTTTGCTAAGACCTTTTTTTTTGTTTTTTTGAAAGCGCTTACCCTTTTGGGGTATTGCCGGGCCAGCAGGGGACGAGCGTCAGCCCTGCCGGCACGCTAAAGCCAGTAATTGGCTCAGTAATTTTAAAACTATTTGGGGCCGGGATATCGGAGAGCGTTGATGTTCGCTCATCTTGCCCGGTGTGGGAAATCTCGCCATGGTGGTGGTTCGAGTTCAAGAGCCCCGGTTTGCTAAGACTTGGAGGCGGGAGGCGTTGCCCTCGCTGAAGGTTGGCGTATTGCGATTATTTCGCCCGGATTTAATCATCCTGAATGTATATGTGTCGGCAAGCCCCCGCAGTGCGTTGGTGTTGGTGAGGCACGAGGGAGACAACCCGCCGGCAAGATAATTGAAGTCACTTATCAAAATCGGACGTGTAGCATAACGCCCCTATGCCCGAACGTTTACGGTTGGAGTTGGAATAAAACCCACCCGTCGTATGAATTCACAAGACCGTCGCTCCATTATTGGTAGGTGCTGTAACCCAAATACACAGGTGTTGTGACTTAATCCTCGTCTCATATCATAACGTAGCAACATTCTTCAAGCGGGATCAGCAACAACCAAACGCACATTGGCTTATGTGCGTGCCAGAGTAAGGGATAGTACGGCTCGCGTATATGCTGGAGACCTAGTTATCTGAAATTATTATACGATTTCTGACAGGCACATACATCGAACGAGACCGCTGCAACACAACACAGCATACTTACCTTTCGCATCAACCGTCCCAGGCTTTGAGGACTTCTCAAGAACAGCGTCATACGTTGTTTGATGAGTTCGGTTTGTTGCTCGTGCAACTGAAGTCATGTTCGGTAAATGTTAGTCGGATGTTGGTGAAGCGACTCGGAGGACAAAGCCTACGCGTGTGAGAACGCAAGGCAGACCAGAGTCTAATAATAAGTGAAGGGAAGAGCAAATCCGATAAGGGATCAGCCACGCATGTACAAGGAGGCAGGGCGAGGCGAGGCACACTTATTCACGACGCTCGGGGTAGCTTTGAGACAACGCGAAAGGGGAATATCTTATTCAGAATGCAAAACCAAGTCGCTTTATATACACAGAAAGGGCTGTACTCTAAAGTGACTGTCCGAGAACATCGAAACTACAAGTAAGTATGCGAGAACACCGGGCAGCGAGAACAAAGGGAAAGGGAGGCGATGAGTGGAAGCTGTACACGGCAGCGATCGAGTGGTGGTCGGATGAGCACGCGAGCGCGGTCCTGAGGCGCGTGGCTGATGGACACGAAAGGCCTTTCCGCGCGCAGCGGTATAGGTCACCTTACATTGGTATGCCCACTTGCAATCATGAATTTCGGTTGGATAACGACGCCGTTTTGTCGAGGTGAAGCGCGTGCGTGTGAAGACGCGGATTATCGGAGGTGTGATCCGAACTCCAGATTCTTTCATTCTAGCGCTGTAACTGAGTCATCCGCGGCCGCCGCAGGAACGTGCGCTAGGCTGAGTGTACTGTTGTGGTGCAAGTGGAGCGGCCTTCTTCACATTCCGTGGAAGCTACGGAGGTCGCATCGTGTAAGCCACGACTAGAGTAGTAGTGGATGGGAGGTCTGCATAACGGTGACGCCGGATCAGAGATCATCCGACCGGCAGCTGTCACCACGCCCTTATATCTTTAATCTCAAGGAAAGGCAGCGCTTTTCGACGATCAAAGTTTTCGCATGTTCGACGTCGGCGAGAGCATGCCAATGCTTGTAGCTCCAGTCTCGAGGTGAACCTTAGAAGGAGGAAAAGGGAATGGTGCGGTGACTAATGAAATTTGCGTGCGCTATAGCACCGCATTGACGGAAGCCTGAGGGTCGGCACGTACTTACGTTGTCATGTCTAATAGGAAGTGGGTTCTCCGGGTTGATCGAGTCATCGGCAGGGGCACATAAGACGATAGATTTATTAGGTCTCTGTCCTTCCAAGTCCACTTGTTACGAGGTGAACACACTCACGAAGCATCATGGGATACATAAATTCCTACAAGGCGCCCGACGCCCCCACCCTCTTACCTGGGTACTATGGTCCGGACCCATACGACATCAATTGGACCATGCCCCTTCACGAAGCGACGCTCGAATCTGACCGCGTCAAGCTGACCCCTTTCATACCCTCCCTCCATGCAAGAGAGTACGCGGAGCAGGCGGCCACCCACCCTGAATTGCATCGCTATATCTCACTCGACGTCTCGAGTCTTGACAATTTCCTGACGAAGGTAGAGCTGTTCGTGCGTCGGCAACCGACGAACATCCTCCTCGCGATCATCGACAAGGCCCGTGGCGGCGGCGCGCTCGCGGGCGTGATCGGGCTATTCTTCATGTCCCCGGAAAACCTGAGCGTCGAGGTGGGGTGGGTTCTCGTATTCCCCGCGTTCCAGCGCACGTACGTGACGACCAACGCGATTGGCATCCTCCTGCGCTACTGCCTCGAGCTGCCCAGCGCACCGCAGCAGCCCGGGCTGGGATTACGGCGCGTGCAGTGGACGGCGCACACAGCGAACTGGGCGTCGCAGGCTGCGGCGCAGCGCATGGGGTTCAAGGAGGAGGGCGTGCTGCGATGGATATGGGTGCTACCCAAAGGTAAGGAAGGGAATGGGATCGCGCTGCGGGATGGAGATCCGGAGAGTCCGAGGCCGGGGCGTCACAGCGTGATGTTGTCGCTGTGTGCGGATGATTGGGAGAGCGGGGGTAGGGTGCATGTGCAACGTTTGATTGACCGCCGTCAATAGTCGGAGTTGGCTCGGGTTTACGTAACTTGTGATTAATCTGATCGATGCCACTATTCACTTCTCCCCCGGTATTGTTGATGAAACCCTTGCTCATGTTCTGGACCTTCTGGTCTCCGAGCCCTCCAAATTTCTCTCGTGCCCATGTGACCAGGGGATCTCTTTTGCAGTGCGGAGGGATGTGATCTGAAGGTAGAAGATGATATATGTATTAGAGAGGGGCACTGCCAGTGGTGCGGGACCAGGTAGAGAAAGGTGGTAAGATGGATGGGGCGGAACGTGGTTGACCATTGACGGTCACTACTCGGTCAGTACTATAGCTCAGTTGGGCGCCTGCCAACTTGAATTTCGCAACTGGACTGTGACGTATCACTTCGAAAAAAAATCGAACATGCGGTAAGGTTCACTCTACCTCTCTCTCTGACTCTACGTTGATAATAAACTAGATTACTACAGTCCCTTCGTTTACGACGTTAATCTCCCTGCTCCGTAGGTGGACATGCCCAACTTCCCCTCCTTGCTCACAACCTGCGGACTCGGACACGGATAAGAAAGTGGTACGGCACCTATCTATGCTCACGATGGCGTCCTCAAAATGAAACATCAACCATTGCTCTCGAAACCCACTTTTCCGAGTCTTTGCTTGTGCCTTTTTTTACTTCTTTGCCGCCTTCCGTCACCTATCAGAATCCGGCCTCGACGTCATGCAATGGCAGCCCAAATCGTCCTTGTTGCCCGCATCTTGCTGTCTTCTGCTCGCAATTGTGTCCGTCTTCTCTCATCCTGTCCCATTTTCCTCACGCCCCTTTGCATACACTTTCTAGTTCGTTCACGTCTCACAGTTCTTTTTTCGTCGAATCTCTTTCCTTCTCTTCCTTTCTCGCGCCTTTTAGTTCTCCTTCTCGCACCTTGAACTTTACCTTTTAGCGTCTAGCACTTGGGGGTTGAGCATTTTCCTTTCATCGCCTCGAATCAGCTTGAACATTTTCAGTAGGGTTCCCGGTTCCGCGGACATTAGATGATGACGATGCAGAGGCTCTCGTTGTTGGTTATACATGTCACGCATCTATTCTTGAGAGATCTGGGAGATCATAGATCATGCAACCATCTGGCAAGTCATCCCTCTGCTATGAAAAGCGCCGATAATGCTCACTTCGCCTTCGGTCCACTCATTCGCTAGGCATGAACAAAATGTGTTGCGTTGCTTCTCCTCTCGCGTGCTTCGAATGTCATGTGTGTCCGATGCGCACACAACCTCCGTATTTATTTTGACTCAAAGAATAACAGCTAATACGAACGGAATGCCAGGTTTTATGACTAACTGTAAATCATATTACTTGAGCAGAACATCTGGAACCATCTATCGTGATATCTCGTGCTCGACAGCTGGAGATCGCTCCCGAACCGCCACCCGCGATTGAGCTATAGAATAAAAACCATACGTGTAATACACGTCTCCTACCCACTCCGAATATCTCTCACCCTACGCGTCGTGATCGTTCGTAAAATGAGGTGGAATACCTCTGTCACATTTTACGGCGCAGGAGCATGCTGCGACTGGGGCGGTTGGGCAACCTTAATCGTAGCTGAGGGGAGGTTGGCCAATGAGCATTAGTTAAATTTAGTTTAATGATTTTCCAAAAAAATAAGACGGACTAGGTACGAATATGAGTTCTCTCGTGGCAAGCGACGCAAGTTGTTGTTCGTCCACAGCCAGCTAAGATGCCCTCATCAGTTGTGAGATAAATGAGCAATGTGTTCCAGCGAACCTCGAGCTGTGCCTTGATAGTGTTAATTCGTGAAGAAAGGGCATACAGCTTGTACGCCATGCCGTATCGTACAGCAAGTCGAAGTTGCCGGAATATTCCAGGAGAGCGCTGGCTTTCCGCCCTCGCCACTAGGAATTCGTTCGCTGAACTACGTCAGTCAGTGAGGTGACGGTCCGCTAGCACAAGCACGACACCTTCCTACATTGCCAAGCACGTCCTCATTTCTTCCGCGTCTGGGATTGCGCCGATCGCCTCGGCACGGTGTAGAAGTTGTTGTGTTTCGTTCAGCGCTCCCGCGACACATGGGACGACGTTGCGGGGAAGCAAAAACCGAAAATTGCTGATGACGGTGTAGACACAAAGCAGAGCAAGACCGGACGTCACAAAGCCCGTCATTGCAATGTAGGTTTGATCGCAAGGCATTGTAAGTTGAGGTACTGATAGTGGAATACCCAGATTTATTATGGGGAGGGACCACTTATATAGTACGACATAGAGCCAAGCATAGTTCAGGAAAACCAGTGACGGTTACGGTCGTCGCGGCGCGTGTATGTGCACTGCCCCAAACACGCCATTCAAGCATGTACTGTAACATAAAGTGGGGTCGTTTCGGAATTGAGGCTCCAAGGTCCGCACTGATCATATTTAATTTGCAAATCGACGAGATCCACGTTGATTGCACGTGTACTGTACTGCAATGCCATTGCTGCAAGGTTGGTGGCTGCCAGTATGTGAACGTAACTGGATCTGGATAATAGTACGCGCCACAGTGAGATGGTCTACTGGGAATCTCCGAGGCTCATTGGAAGGTACCACGAGTGTCTCACCACATCAAAGAGCACCAACTGGTCAAGTCCTATCTGTATGATTTTCTCGACCCTTTAGACCAAACGGCTGTCCACCCTACCACCCTACGATACTGTGTTGGTAGACAGCCATGCCGTGCCAGGCCTACTCTCGTGTCTTTGACTTGGACTGGCGTAACCCGTGCTCCGCACGTGTTATCCATACATAACCCTCGAACGCGTACTGCATGCGTATGCGGCATGGTGTTGGCACACCGCGGCTCTGAGCTACGCAAGCGTCATTCCAGTGGGTCCCTACCTTCAGTTTTCACACCCTTACGTATCTCAGGCTTCACCCCCTCTGAATCGGACAATCCTAGTAGTATTTAGTCTTCATGTAAACTTGAGCGTTTACTCCCCCCTCCGAGTCTCTCCCTCGACCCCCGATGTTTCTCCTCGACACTCTCAATCTGTTTGAGGCGATTCTGGGTGTCCTTGCTTTGTTCGTCTACTTGCCGTACTTGCTTCCTCGCACCACTATTCCGCACATCGCGGCTGCATTGCGTGAGGCACTGCAAGAGATTGAACGAGCAGAAGAAATGGGAGCCATCCCATTTCCGAGCTTAGCAAGGAGGACCTTAGAGAGGTACGAAGGTTTCATGTTTCATACTTTTTCGATGAGCGGACATCTCACCGATCGACAGCCTGATTTACGAATTCCGCACAACGCGAATCGCGAGCAATCGCTCTCCTGGTACACTTCGCCAACTTCTGCTTGTCGGTTTGACCTTCAAGCTATGTTCCCTCCGATCTCAAATTGAGGTCATCAGAACAGACGTCGAGGTTCGATGGAATGTTGTTTTTTCCTGTTCCCCAACTGATAAGGGCCGGTTTAGCTGGCTGTGAACATCCATCAAATTTTGACTTTCACGACCGCACAAATTGCAGTCGCGACGCCATTTCTCACTCTAGTGACTGGTACGCATGCGACCACACAGCCAGCCATTTAAGGGATCGTCCTTAATTGTTTTCTTTCAGAAAATATTGCAGCACCATGACCAGTGTCGATTTAATCAATTTGTACTTTTGTAGTATCTTAGTACTGTAGTAGATGGCGGCATGTATCCCCGGGCCTAACTGGTTGAGCCCTGGTATTCGCGGATGTTTCCTCTTTGGTCTTCATAATTGAAATGATAAGATCTAAGGCGTCATAACGACAAACTTAATGTGAGATTAGATGGGACGGACGAAAATCGAAAAATACTGACGTCACGAGCCTCCTACGTGAGTATTCCGACTAATATTTTCCTGACGCCACGGATGCCCTCGCCCACGACGAGTTGATTGACCTTCCTGGGCATGCGCCCGAGGTTCACGTTCAAGTTCAAGCTCGGTCGCAATACGCCCTGCGCGCTCATGGCGCGACGACACACCCAGGCCAGCGGTCCACGACAACTTCTGGTAGGGAGGCAGCGGGAAGGGCCTTGAGCATTGTGAACTGCTGCCCCCCTCTGCGCTACCTGTTTTCTCAGTTGCAACCGGTGACCCGAAAGGGATTCTCTGAAAGTCGCTAAGAAGATCAGCACCGTCATCTCCATCCCTTTCGACCCTTGGGTTACAACCTGCAGTGCTCCGCGTTCACCCTTTATACAGCTCTCCCGATTGCCTACATCAGGGCAAGGGATTGCAGACTGGTTGTGGAGAATTCATTTACCCACAGTGGTTGCTGAAGTTAGTCCCAAGGAAGAGGGGCGCTCTATACCCTCCCTCCACGCAAGAGAGTACGCAGAGCAGACTCTGAATTGCATCGCTATATCCCACTCGACGTCTCGAGCCTTGACAAACTCCTGACGGAGGTAGAGCTGTTCGTGCGTCGACAACCTACGAACATCCAATTCGCGATGATCGACAAGACCCGCGGCGGCGGAGCGCTCGCGGGGGTGATCGGGCTATTTTTTATGTCCCCGGAAAACCTGAGCGTCGAAATTGGGTGGGTCCTCGTATTCCCCACGTTCCAGCGCACGTACGCGACGACCAACGCGATCGGCCTCCTCCTGCGCTACTGCCTCGAGCTGCCCAGTGCACCGCAGCGGCCCTAGCTGGGATTACGGCGCGTGCAGTGGGCGGCGCACACAGCGAACTGGGCATCGCAGGCGGCGGCGCAGCGCATGGGGTTCAAGAGGAGGGCGTGCTTCGCTGGACGTGGG
>Ga0137397_10002748_pt1 | contig 12224 bp, 13 predicted proteins | sample czorhiz116metaG_FD_106658 | JGI IMG/M metagenome (GOLD analysis project Ga0137397, IMG submission 106658) | Vadose zone soil microbial communities from Angelo Coast Range Reserve, California, USA - czorhiz1.16 metaG | ecosystem: Environmental > Terrestrial > Soil > Vadose zone | place: USA... | reverse complement strand
GGTCCCCGATCGAGACGTCCGGATAGATGGTGACGTTCGCGTGCACTGTCGCCTCGCGGCCGATGCGCACGCGCTCGCCGACCACCACGTGCGCCCCGATCGACGCACCCGGCCCGATGTCGGCGCTCGCCGCCACCACCGCGGTCGGATGGACGCCCGCCGCCGTGCGGGCGGCGCGCACGGCGAGCTCGTCCAGCGCGCCGACGAGCTGGCGCCCGCGCTCGCGCGCGCGCTGGCGGCCGGGCGCCCGGCGTGTGTCAACATCCTCATCGACGGCCAGCCGGCGCCGACCTTCGGAGGCGCCGGCACGCGCGGCCACGCGTGATCAAGCTCACGTTCTGTCTCGTGCGCGCGCCGCTGGTGCGCTCTGTTGCCCCCGCGCTGCGGATCAAGCGGTACGGGCAGAGCCACACGCTGACCACGCCGATCGACGGCGGACTGCGCCGGGCGCGCGGCGCGCCCGAGGGTTACGACGGCGTGGCGGAGCTGTGGTGGGACAGCCTCGAGGATCTGACGGCCGGCGGCGCGACACCGGAGGGCCGTGCGGCCGGTACGCGTCTGCTGGACGACGAGCGAACATTCATCGATCTCGCGCGCTCGCCGCTGTGGCTCGCCGAGGAGCACGCGATCATCGACTGACCGCTGTCGGTGGCTGTGAACGCCGCGCGCGTGCGAACACGAGCGCCACCAGGCCGAGCGCGACGCCGGGGAGGCCGTGAAGGAGAGCGATCGCCAGCCACGGCGCGGAGTGAAACAGGGGAAGGATGGCGCGCGCGGTCATTGCCGTGACGACGAGGGACATGATGGGCGAGAGGAGACCCAGGACGCCGGCGATGATGACGGCACGCCGCGTGGCCAGTCGCCGCCACGTCGCGCTGAGCGCGGTGGGAATGAGGAAGCCGAGCGCGCTGAGCGACGCCGAGAGCGCCACCACGTACGACGCCAGGATGAGATCGCCGAGCACGTCGGGGCGGCGGGGGCCCTGGAAGAGGAGCGCCATGGAGAGCGCGATCGACGGGGCGGCCCGGAACACGGCGAAGGACAGCGTCGCCAGCACCACGGTCTTCACTGCACGAGGTAATCCGCGCGCCGCAGCAGCGCCGGGGGAATCGTGAGACCGAGGATCCGGGCCGTCTTCAGATTGATCGCGAGCTCGAACTTCTTCGGCGCCTCCACCGGCAGGTCCGCTGGCCGCGCGCCCTTGAGGATGCGGTCGACGTAGCCCGCGCAGCGCCGGAAGAGATCGCGGCGGTCGGTGCCGTAGGCCATGAGGCCGCCCGCGTCCACGAACTCCCGGAGCCCGTAGATGGCGGGCAACCGGCCCATCGCCGCGAAGTCCACGATTCGCGCGCGCTCCGTGAGCATCAGGAGATCTTCCACCGCGATCACCGCATCGATCTTGCCGAAGATCGCGGTCTCGAACGTCTGTTCGAACGCCTCGGGTCTCGAGACCTCGAGGCTCTCGAGCTGCACGCCGATCGCTCTCGCCGTCTTCTGCGTGTCGGTGACGATCGCCGGCGGATAGATGTCGGACGGGTTCCACAGGATGCCGGCGCGGGACAGCGCCGGCACGACCTCGCGGAGGATGCGCAGCCGCTGACCGCCGAGCTCGGGCGGGGCCATGACGTGGAAGCCGGTGATGTTGCCGCCCGGCCGAGCCAGGCTGGCCACGAGGCCACTGATCGTCGGATCGCCGATCGAGGCCATGACGATGGGGATCGTGGCCGTGGCCTGCTTGGCCGCCAGCGTCGCGAACTCGCCTCGCGTGACGATCACGTCCACCCCGAGCCGGACGAGGTCGCGTGCGAGGTCCGGAAACCGCTCGGGCCGACCGTCGGCCGAGCGGTGCTCGAGCACGAAGCTCTGTCCCTCGACGTAGCCGAGCGCCTGCAGCCCCTGCCGGAAGGCGTCGAGGTTCTCCGCGTTGGCGGCCGGGCCGACGGCGTCGAGCACACCGATGCGGTGAAGCTTGCTCGCGGGCTGCGCGCCGGCGGCCGGCGCGACGAGGAGCATGAGGACGGCGAGCGCGAGACGGAGCCTGGCCATGGCGGCCTCCAACACTATAAGATCGGCGCGCTCGAGGCTCAATTTCAGGAGGGACCCGCGATGACGATCTCCAGCCGCTTCCTCTTCTCCGCCGCGATGGACGTGACCCCCGACCGCGAGAAGCTCTTCCACGAGGTCTACGACACCGAGCACATCCCGCTCATCCTCCAGGTGCCCGGTGTGGTGTCGGCCACGCGGTGGGCGATCCAGCCGTTCAGCATGATCATCGGCGGCGAGTGCCGGACGATGGACCCGCAGGGCGCGCCGCGCTTCCACGCGCTCTACGAGCTGGAGAGCCCCGACGTGCTGCTGAGCGAGGCGTTCGCCAAGGCCGTGGATCAGGGGCGCTGGCCCGGCCAGGTGCGCCCGCACACCAGCAACCGCCGCCACCTGATGATGAAGCGCGTGCCGTAGCGGCGCCCGCCGAGCGCGTATAATCCGCGGTGCCCCGGGCCCGGTGAGCGGTCCGGGGTCTGAGAGGAGTCCGCCTTTGCGAGCGAACAGGCTGAGGGAGATCTGGAAGAAGGGCGAGGCGGTGGTGAACGGCTGGCTGTCGATTCCCAGCGCGTTTTCCGCCGAGGTGATGTCGCACCAGGGCTTCGACTCGCTGACGATCGACATGCAGCACGGCGTCGTCGACTACCAGGTGGCCGTGACCATGCTGCAGGCGATCTCGACGACGGGCGTCGTGCCGCTCGCGCGCGTGCCCTGGAACGATCCGGCGCGGATCATGAAGATCCTGGATGCCGGCGCCTACGGGATCATCTGCCCGATGATCAACACGCGCAAGGAAGCGGAGGCCCTGGTGGCGGCCGCCCGCTATTATCCGGCCGGCTACCGCTCGTGGGGCCCGGTGCGCGCGTCGATCTACGCCGGCACCGACTATTCCCCGAAGAAGGCCAACGACGAGATCGTGGTGATGCCGATGATCGAGACGGCCGAGGCCGTGAAGAACATCGACGACATCCTGAGTGTGCCGGGCATCGACGCCGTCTACGTCGGACCGGCCGATCTCTCGATCACGCTCGGCTGCACGCCGAAGCTCGATCAGACCGAGCAGCCGGTGGTCGAAGCGCAGCAGGTGATCGCCGCGGCGTGCAAGCGGCACAACGTGGCCGCGGGCATCCACTGCGGCGTGTCGAGCTACGCGCTCAAGATGATCGCCGGCGGCTACCAGTTCGTCACGCTGGCCAGCGAGTCGCGCATGATGGCCGCGCGCGCCGCCGACGAGGTCGCCGCCGTCCGCAAGAGCGGCGTCTCCGGCGGAAAGTTGCCTGCTTATTAGGGGGGCCCCGACATGGCCCCCCTAGACCCCCCAACGCTCGGGAGCGCCTCGGCGAAGCCGTGGCGCTCCTCGATACGCTAGCGATGGGGATTGCGTTCGACGGGACGCTGCGGGCGCGGACACAAGAGCGCTTGACGGCGTTCGCGCACCAGGCGCACGCGCCGGCCGAGCGGCGGCCGGCCGCGGTGGCGATCGTGCTCGTCCCCGACGACGACGGGCGCGCGTGCTTTCTGCTCACACGGCGCGCGGCCACGCTGCGCGCTCACGCGCGGCAGTGGGCGCTGCCGGGCGGGCGGCTCGACGCCGGCGAGAGTCCCGAGGCGGCGGCACTGCGTGAGCTGCACGAGGAGCTCGGCGTGGTGCTCGAGGGCGACGCGGTGCTGGGGCGGCTCGACGACTATCCGACGCGCTCGGGCTTCGTCATCACGCCGGTCGTCGTGTGGGGCGAGGGCGCGGCCGAGCCGACGCTCAACGCCGACGAGGTCGCGCGCGTCTACCGGGTGCCGCTCGACGATCTGGATCGGCCGGAAGTGCCGATCCTGGTGACGATCGCGGAGAGCGAGCGCCCGGTGATCCAGATGCCGCTGCTCGGCACGTTGATCCACGCGCCGACCGCCGCGGTGCTCTACCAGCTTCGCGAGGTCGTCTTGCACGGCCGCGCCACGCGCGTGGATCATTTTGAGCAACCGGTCTGGGCCTGGCGCTAGACAAGGAGACCGTTCATGGGCGTGCTTGAAGGTCAGGTGGCGATCGTGACGGGCGCGGGGACCGGCATTGGCGAGATCACGGCCGGCATGCTGGCGGCCGAGGGCGCCCAGGTGGTGATCTGCGGCCGGCGGCAGGCGCCGCTCGACGCCGTGGTGAAGACCATCGAGAAGGGCGGCGGCAAGTGCGCCGCGCGTGCCGTGGACCTCGAGGACCCCGACGCGGCCGCCGCCTTCGTGACATGGACGCTGGAGCGCTTCGGGCGTGTGGACGTGCTGGTCAACAACGCAGGCCACTCGAGTCACGCCCGCTCCGTCCGCTGGGTCTCGCGCAAGGAGTGGGACAGCGTGATGAACGTCAACGTCAACGCGGTGTACGTGCTGACGCAGGCCGTGCTCCCCGGCATGATCGAGCGCAAGTCCGGCACCATCGTCACCGTCGGCTCGATGGCGGCGCTGAAGGCCGGGCTCATCGGCGGCGCGCCCTACGGCGCCGCCAAGGCCGCCGTGCGCAATCTCATGCAGCACGTCCACAACACGCTGCGCAACCACGGCATCCGGGCGACGATCATCATGCCGGCCGAGGTGGACACCCCGATCCTCGACAAGCGCCCGCTGAACCCCGACGCCGCCGCCCGCGCGACGATGATGCTTCCCGAGGACGTGGCGCGCGCCATCATGCTCTGCGTCACCCTGCCGCCGCGCACGGTCATCGAGGAAATGATCATCAGCCCCACGATCCTCCGCGACCAGACGAAGGACCTCGCCGTGGCGGCGAAGGCCGGCGCGCCGGAAGGAGCGGTGTGAGCATGGAGACCTTCACGATCCTCGACGGCGAGCGCCCGGTCCCCGTGGCGGCCCGGCGCAGCGGAGACGGCGTACTGCTCGACGCGGCCGGGGTCAAGGACGGGCTCGGCTGGGAGATCCACGACGGGCTCCTGTGCAACGACAGCATGTGCATCCCGCTCGACGACGAGAGCGCCGTCGTGCGCGAGGGCGCCATCGACCTGGCCGGCCTGGCCAGGGCCATGGATCGCGCGCTGGCCGTCGATCTCGACGAGCGCGCGGCCTTCCTCGGCGGCTCCGCGCGCGAGCGCAGCCAGGCGCTCGCCTCGCAGCACGCGCCGGACTTCGCGCTGCCCGATCTGGCCGGGCGCACGCACACGCTTCACGAGCACCGCGGCAAGAAGATCCTGCTCGTCGCCTGGGCCTCCTGGTGAGGGTGCCGCCTCGACCTGCCGGTCTGGCAGGAGCTGTACGAGGAGTTGAAGGGCAAGGGCTTCACGGTCATCACCGTGGCGCTGGACAAGACGCCGGAGGACGCGCGGCCGTGGATCGAGAAGGCGCAGCCCGCGCACCCGACGCTGATCGACACGCGCCACGCGCTGGCCGATCTCTACAACGTGGTCAACGTGCCGACGATCTTCTGGATCGACGAGCGCGGCCGCATCGTGCGGCCCAACGACGTCGCGTTCGGCGCCGACACCTTCAAGCACATCACCGGGCTGGAGTCGGCGCGTCACCTGGGCGCGCTGCGCGCGTGGGTCAACGGCGAGAAGCCTGCACTGAGCGCCGAGGACGTCAAGCGTCACCAGCCGCTGCCCACCGAGGCCGATCAGCAGGCGCGCGCGGAGTTCGGCCTGGGCCAGTGGCTGTGGGCGCAGGGGCGCACGGCGGCGGCCGAGCGCCACTTCGTGCGCGGCGGCGAGCTGGCGCCGCACGACTTCACGATCCGGCGCGGCACCATGCCGATGCGCGGGATCGACCCGATGGGACCGCAGTTCCGCGAGATGCTGCAGGGGTGGGTCGGCGGGGGCCAGCCGTATTACAAGCCGCTGCCCGACACCGCCGGTAAACCAAACTAAACAAGGAGGCCTGATCGCATGGGCATGCTCGACGGCAAGACGGCGCTGGTCACCGGCGCCGGGCGTGGCATCGGACGCGGCATCGCGATCGCGCTGGCGGACGCCGGCGCCAAGGTGGTGGTGAACGATCTGGGCGCCACGCTCGATGGCGAGGGCGGCGATCGCAGCCCGGCCGACGTGGTCGTGCGCGAGATCAAGGCGGCCGGCGGCGAGGCCCAGGAGAACTACGGGAACGTCGCCGACTTCGCCCAGGGCACCGAGATGGTGGAGCAGGCGGCCAAGGCGTGGGGCCGCATCGACATCGTCGTCCACGTGGCGGGCATCCTGCGCGATCGCATGGTCTTCAACATGGCCGAGTCCGAGTGGGACGCGGTCATCGCCGTCCACCTCAAGGGCGCGTTCAACGTGACGCGGGCGGCGTCGATCCGCATGCGCGAGCAGAAGACCGGCCGCATCATCGCCATGTCGTCGGTCTCCGCGCTCGGCGCGCCGGGGCAGCCCAACTACGCGGCGGCCAAGAACGGGATCATCGGGCTCATGTGGTCCACCGCCAACGCGATGGCCAAGTACGGCGTGACCGCCAACTCCATCATGCCGAGCGGCGCCACGCGGATGATCGACTCCACGCCGCGCGGCCGCGAGATGTTCGAGACCACCGGCAAGTGGCCGAGCGAGCAGGCCATCGGCACCGAGCGCGATCCCGACAACGTCGCGCCGCTCGTCGTGTTCCTGTCGAGCGATCAGGCCGCCGCCATCAACGGCCAGGTCTTCCACTCCTTCGGCTTCGGCTACACGCTGCTGGCCCAGCCGCAGGCCATCCGCCGCATCGAGGGCCATCGCCGCCTCACGCCCGAGGAGCTGGCCAAGCAGTGGAATGACACGATGGGCAAGGATCCCAAGGCGCCGTGGGGCACCGCGTTCGGCCGCACGCTCAACGAGCGGCCGGCCAACGAGTGGAAGGACACCGGCGCGGGCATTCGTGCGTGGAAGTGGGGCTACGGCGAGCCGTGAGAGGCATCCTCCTTGTCTGCCACGCCAACACCTGCCGGAGCGTCATGGCGCACGCGCTTCTCGAACGGATGCTCGAGGAGCGCGGGCTCGGCGGGCAGGTGACGGTGAGCTCGGCCGGCGTGTCGCCGTACGCGCGTGACGGCATGTACGCTTCGCTCGACGCGCGCCTGGTGCTCAAGGAGCTCGGCATCCTGCTGGCCGAGGACACGATCACGTCCACCGACCTCAAGAGCCATCGCGACCTGCTGGCCGCGGCCGACGTCGTGGTCACGATGACCGCCGAGCAGAAGCGCCTGGTGGCGGCGCTGGCCGACGGCGCCGCGCGGCCGACGCTCACACTGCGCGAGCTGGCCGGGGAGAGCGGCGACATCGGCGACCCGGTGGGCCAGGGCGAGGAGACGTACCGGGCCTGCCGCGACGAGATCGCGCGCTGCCTGGAGAAAGGGTTCGCCCGGCTGCTGGCGTAGAATCGCCGTATCATGCGGCGGGGCGGCCTCGCGCGGCGGTACGTGATCGTGCTGGTGGCTCTCGTCACCGGCGCGCTGGTGACGAGCGGTGCCATCCAGCTCCGCTCGTCCTATGCAGAGAACCAGGCCGCGCTGGTCGCGCTGCAACGTGAGAAGGCGCTGGGCGCCGCCGCCCGCATCGAGGCCTTCGTGCGTGACATCGAGCGCCAGCTCGGCTGGACCACGCACGCGCCGCTGTCCACGACCGACGCCGCCCTCGACGCGCGCCAGCTCGACGCCCTCCGCCTGCAGCGCCAGGCGCCGCCGATCACCGAGCTGACCTACATCGACGCCACCGGCCGCGAGCAGCTCTTCGTCTCGCGGCTGATCCCGGACCGGCGCCGCAGCGGGCTCGACCTGACGCAGGACCCGAGGTTTCGCGAGGTGCGCGGCGGCCGCGGCTGGTTCGGGCCCGTGTACTTCCGCAAGGACTCCGAGCCGTACATGACTATCGCGGCGCCGCTGGCCGGCGGCGGCGTGGTGGCCGCCGACGTGAACCTCAAGTTCATCCTCGACGTCGTCTCCCAGATCAAGGTCGGTAAGACCGGCCTCGCCCTCGCCATCGACGCCCGGGACAATCTCATCGCGCATCCCGACATCAGCCTCGTCTTACAGAAGACGAGCCTGGCCCACCTCCCGCACGTGAAGGGCGCGCGCACGCCGAGCGCGGACGACGACCTGACCATCGCGCACGACCTCAAGGGCGTGGAGGTGCTGACGGCCCACTCGCGCATCCCCTCGCTCGACTGGATCGTCTTCGTGGAGCAGCCGGTGACCGAGGCCTTCGCGCCGGTGCGCGCCTCCGCCTATCGCGTGGTGTTCGTCGTCGTGGCCGGCATCGCGCTGTCCGTCATCGTGAGCGTGGTGCTGGCCCGCCGCCTGGCCCGGCCCATCCAGCGGCTGCAGGAGAGCGCCGCGCGCATCGGCGCCGGCGAGCTCGATCATCAGATCGCGCTGCGGACGGGGGACGAGCTGGAAGCCCTGGCCGACGAGTTCAACCGGATGACCGGCCGGCTGCGCGAGTCGTACGTGACCCTCGAGCAGAAGGTGGAGGACCGCACCCGCGAGCTGACGGAGTCGCTGGAGCAGCAGACGGCGACGGCCGAGATCCTGCGCGTGATCTCCTCGTCGCCCACGGACATCCAGCCGGTGCTCGACGCTGTGGCCGCCAGCGCCGCCCGCGTGTGCGGGGCGAACGATGCGCTCATCCTTCGCGTGGAGGGCGACAGCACACGCCGCGTCGCGCATGTCGGCACGGTGCCCCTGGTATTGCCGGAGGTGCGCCCCATCGACCGCACCAGCGTGTCCGGCCGGGCGATTCTCGAGGGACGGACGATTCATATTGCCGACGTCACGGATCCTGCCGTGACCCCCGAGTATCCGGTGCATGCGGCCAACAACGTGCTCGGGGTCTGGCGCACCCACTTGACCGTGCCGCTCATGCGCACGGGGGTGGCCATCGGCGCCATCACCATCCGGCGCAGCGAGGTGCGGCCGTTCACCGACAAGCAGATCGCGCTGCTGCAGACCTTCGCCGACCAGGCGGTGATCGCCATCGAGAACGTGCGGCTGTTCACGGAGCTGGAGGCGCGCAATTCCGCGCTGACCGAGGCGCTCGATCAGCGGACGGCGACGGCGGACATCCTGAGTGTCATCTCGAGCTCACCGACCGACGTCCACCCGGTCTTCGACACGATCGTGCGCAGCGCGATGCGGCTCTGCCATGGCATGACGGCCGCGGTGTTCCGCACCGATGGCACCATCCTGCATCACCCCGCGAACGTCGGCGGCAGTCCCGATGCGCTGGCGGCCGCCCGGGCGCGGTTTCCGCGGCCGCTCGACGGGGACACCGCGCCCGGCATCGCCATTCTGACGCGGTCGGTCTATCACGTGCCCGACACGGAGGACGCCGCGGTCATCGAGGGCGTCCGCACGGCGGCGCGCGTCCTCGGCTTCCGCAGCGCGGTCACAGTGCCGATGCTCCGCGAGGGCGAGGCGGTCGGCGCCATCGTGGTGACCCGGCGAGAGCCCGGCCGATTCTCGGAGGCCGAGGTCGATCTGTTGAAGACGTTCACCGACCAGGCTGTGATCGCCATCGAGAACGTGCGCTTGTTCACCGAGTTGCAGGCGCGGACCGCCGACCTCACGCGCTCGGTGGGGGAGCTGGAAGCCCTCGGCGAGGTCAGCCGCGCGATTTCTTCCACCCTCGACCTCGACCGCGTGCTGGAGACGATCGTGTCGCGGGCCAACGCGCTGGCCGGCACCGACGGCGGCGCCATCTTCGAGTTCGACGAGCCGACACGGCGGTTCCACCTGCGCGCCACCGACAAGTTCCCCGACGGGTTCGTGGCGGGGCTGCGGACGACGGAGGTGGCCTACGGCGAGGGGGCGGTCGGGCGTGCCGCGGCCGAGCGGCAGCCCGTGCAGATCGGCGACGTCAACGACGCAGCCGCCTACGGAGGGCGCGTGCGCGACCTGCTGCTCGCCGCGGGCTACCGCTCGCTGCTGGCGATCCCGTTGCTCAGCGAGGACGAGGTGGTCGGCGCGCTGGTCGTGAATCGCCGCGTGCCGGGAGAATTCCCGCCGCGCGTCGTCGACCTGCTGCGCCGGTTCGGCACGCAGTCGGCGCTGGCCATCCAGAACGCGCGGCTGTTCCGCGAGATCGAGGACAAGAGCCGCGAGCTGGAGTCGGCCAACCGCCACAAGGACGAGTTCCTGGCCAGCATGTCTCACGAGCTGCGTACGCCGCTGAATGCGGTCATCGGGTTTTCGGAAGTCCTGCTGGAGCGCATGTTCGGCGAGGTCAACGACAAGCAGGAAGAGTACCTGAACGACATCCTCTCCTCCGGCCGCCACCTGCTCTCGCTCATCAACGACATCCTGGACCTGGCCAAGATCGAGGCCGGCCGCATGGATCTCGACGTCGAGGACTTCGAGCTGGCGCCGGCCATCGACAACGCGCTCGTGCTCATCCGCGAGCGCGCGACCCGCAAGGGCCTCACGCTCGACACCGCGCTGCCCGCCGGCCTCGGGAACGTGCGCGGCGACCAGCGCAAGATCAAGCAGGTGCTGGTCAACCTCCTGTCCAACGCCGTGAAGTTCACGCCCGAGGGCGGGCGCATCGAGGTGCGCGCCGAGCGCGTGGATGGCCACGCGGAGGTCTCCGTGATCGACACCGGGATCGGCATCGCCTCCGAGGACCACGACGCCGTGTTCGAAGAGTTCCGGCAGGTGGGCACCGACTACGCCAAGAAGCACGAGGGCACCGGCCTGGGCCTGGCGCTCTCGCGCAAGTTCGTCGAGCTGCACGGCGGCCGGATCTGGCTCAAGAGCCGGCCGGGCGAGGGCTCGACCTTTACCTTCACGATCCCGGGGGCGTGATGGCCAACGAGCTGATCGTTCTCATCGAGGACAACGAGAAGAACCGCAAGCTGGCGCGTGACGTGCTGACGCACCAGGGCTATCGCGTGGTCGAGGCCGAGAGCGCCGAGGACGGCCTCGCCCTCGTCGCGCGCGAGCGCCCGGCCCTGATCCTGATGGACATCCACCTGCCGGGCATCGACGGCATCGAGGCGCTGCGTCGCCTGCGCGCGGACGCGGGCACGCGTGACATCCCCGTCCTCGCGGTCACCGCCTCGGCGATGACCCACGACCGGCAGAAGATCCTCGCGGCCGGCTTCGACGGCTACCAGTCCAAGCCGATCAGCGTGCGGCCCTTCCTGGCCGCCGTGCGCGAGACGCTCGACCGTGCGGCGGGCGGCCGCGCGTGAACGCACCGGCCCGCGTGCTGGTCGTGGACGACACGCCCAGCAACGTCAAGCTGCTGGCCGACGTGCTGGGCGCGCGCGGCTACGCGGTGCTCACCGCCACGGCGGGGCCGGCGGCGCTCGAGCTCATGGAGCGCGAGCCGCCCGATCTGGTGCTCCTCGACGTGATGATGCCCGGCATGAGCGGCTACGAGGTGTGCCGCAAGATCCGCGAGAACCCCGCCACCGCCATGGTGCCGGTGGTGATGGTGACCGCGCTCGACCCCGGCCAGGAGCGCGTGAAGGGCATCGAGGCCGGCGCCGACGACTTCCTCACCAAGCCGATCCACCAGGCCGAGCTGCTGGCCCGCGTGCGCTCGCTGCTGCGCATCAAGGCCCTGCACGACCAGCTCACCGCGCTCAACCAGAGCCTGGAGCGGCGCGTGGACGAGCAGGGCAGCGAGCTGGAGCGGCTGACGCGCCTCAAGCGCTTCTTCTCGCCGGCGCTCGCCGAGGCGATCGTCAGCGGCGGCGCTGATGATCCGCTGGCCAGTCACCGCCGCGAGATCACCGTCGTCTTCGTCGACCTGCGCGGCTTCACCGCGTTCGCGGAGACGGCCGAGCCCGAGGAGGTCATGGGCGTGCTCCGCGAGTTCCACGCCGCCATGGGCCAGCTCATCCTCGACCACGAGGGGACGCTGGAGCGGTTCACCGGCGACGGGATGATGATCTTCTTCAACGACCCGCTGCCGGTGCCGGACGCGCCGGCGCGCGCCATGCGCATGGCGCTGGCCATGCGCGCGCGAGTGGAGACGCTGACGCGCGACTGGCGCAAGCGCGGCTACGAGTTGGACTTCGGCGTCGGCATCGCGCAGGGCTACGCGACGATCGGCGCCATCGGCTTCGAGGGGCGCTGGGACTACGGCGCCATCGGCACCGTCACCAACCTGGCCGCACGCCTGTGCGGCGAGGCCCGGCCGGGGCAGATCCTGATCTCGCGCCGCCTGTTCGGCGCCGTCGAGGACGTGGTGCCCGCCGAGCCGGTCGGCGAGCCCGCGCTG
>Ga0137397_10002747_pt1 | contig 12226 bp, 12 predicted proteins | sample czorhiz116metaG_FD_106658 | JGI IMG/M metagenome (GOLD analysis project Ga0137397, IMG submission 106658) | Vadose zone soil microbial communities from Angelo Coast Range Reserve, California, USA - czorhiz1.16 metaG | ecosystem: Environmental > Terrestrial > Soil > Vadose zone | place: USA... | reverse complement strand
GTGTATTCACAAAGCGCAGATTAATGCATGTAATAATGGGGGGAACAACACAGTCTGCTCAGGGGCTCAAGACTTCTGCAACACTAATGTCCTCGAGCCGCTTGCAGGAGACTGGGATGTGTATTACGTGCCTACGAGGAACCCAGACCCGTACCCGCCCGCGCTTGACAACTATCTCAACAGTCCGGCAGTGACGTCCAAAATTGGCTCGTATCATACATGGCAGGAAACCAACATGGACGTCTACAATAATTTCGCCGCGACTGGCGATTGGATGCGTACTTCGCGTCCAGATTTGGAGAAGGTCATCAACGCTGGCGTGCGCACCGTCATCTACGACGGCGATGCGGATTACATCGTCAACTTCAAAGGCATAGAGGCCATGGTACGTGCGCACCCACCATACATATTCCCTACGCTTTCTTATCTCGCCTTGTGCACCGACAACCGTGGCTGGGTGTTCCACAGGTCGCCTCTCTAAACACGAGATTCTCGAACGAGTTCGCGCGACAGAAGTTCGCGAACTTCACTGTCCATGGCGTGCCCGCGGGTCATTACAAGAACGCGGGCACATTCACATACGTGCGCTTCTTTGGCGCGGGACACGAAGTCCCAGCGTATATGTGGCGCCACGTACCCCGGGGCGCAGCGGCGCTGCAACTTTTCACGCAGATCATGTCGGGCAAGCAGCTGACCGGCACATGACGTCCAATGTCAAGGGGACGTCTCAAGTTGCAAGCGGAAACTCACCGAGATCATAACGGAAGAAGTTCGCAGGGCTGGCTAGAGAAAGGCTATTCGACGCCGCACGATTGGTGTGACGGAGCGATGTCATACATCGGCGGCCAATATTCTAAGTTACATATTTTTTTCAGCTCTCTATGTGAACATTGTGCAATTGGCGTTGTATCTTTGAGTTTCTAGTTGTCGAGGAGCGACGGCGAGGACTGCCGTAATGGCGGTAAATTTGATAAGATAAAAAGTTTAGTCGGACGAAACTTTGCCAGTACTAGTAATCGGGCGAAATTTACGATGACTCCTTCAAGTCACCACTATCTATTCGGCATAGGTTTATAGCCAGACCACACCGCACTATGACCATCTTCGGTTTGGCACCCTCCTCGACGCCAACGGGGCCAGCGCACTTTGACATCGAGCGCGTCATTCGGCCGAACATCCTCGCTCTGCACCCTTATCGGTGTGCGAGGGACGACTACTCCAGTGGCATCCTTTTGGACGCGAACGAGAACGCTCAAGGCCACTGTATCTCCCCGTCCGACGACGTCTCTCCTTCCGCCACTGTGGCAGTGGCGGCCCCGCAGCTCAATGGGGATGCTGTCCCCGTCGAGACGGTGCTCGACCCTATCCTCGGCCTTGATCTCCACCGCTACCCAGATCCATCCCATCCGCAAATAAAGAGCCGCATAGCGGAGCTGCGCGGCTTGCCCTCCCTGCACCACATCTTCCTCGGCGTCGGATCGGACGAGGTTATCGATCTTCTCATGCGCGTCTGCGTCGTGCCCGGCGGACACGAGAAGATCCTTGTCACCCCGCCCACGTACGGCATGTATGCTGTATGCGCGCAAGTGAACGACCTCGGGGTCGTCAAGGTCAACCTTGAACTCACCGCGGAAAATGGAGAGGGAGGGGAGAGGGGACGATTCAGCCTGCGCGTGGACGATGTATGTTCATCTCACCCTAATGTTCTCCGTCGGATCTCCCTCCCAAAAAAATGCATTCTCTTTTTTGCAGGTGAAAAAGGCGATCGATGCCGATTCGTCCATCAAGTTGATATTCTTGTGCTCGCCCGGGAACCCCACCGGGACGCTCATACCCCTCGCGTCGATTCGGGCGTTACTCGACTACGAGCCGTTCAAGGGGATCGTTGTCATCGATGAGGCTTATATCGATTTTTCCGAACCAGGCAACAGCGCGGTGTCTCTCGTATCTGAATATGCGAACCTTTGCGTCATGCAGACGCTGAGCAAGAGTTTCGGACTAGCGGCCATCCGGTGCGTCTAGTCTCACTTCCTTCTCCAATATGCATTCGTTCCTCATCCTCATCCTCGCTCAGACTCGGCGTAGCGATCGCCAAACCGCCGCTCATCCAGATCCTCTCGAATACCAAGGCGCCGTACAACATCTCCGCGCCGACGGCCCACCTCACGCTACGCGCTCTGTCTCCCGCGTCGCTCGGCACCATGCGTGCAAAAGTCGAAACGCTCAAGGCGTCGCGGGCTAAGCTCCTTTCCAGCTTGCACGGTTTGAAAGAGCTAGGCCTCGGACGCGCAATAGGCGCGCTAGACGCGAACTTCATTCTGATTCCGGTACTTGCGCGCAGCGGTTCGGTGCCAAATAGTGCCCGTGCTCAACGCGTGTATGTGGCGCTTGCGGAAGAAGAAGGCGTGGTGGTGCGCTATCGGGGCAGCGAGCTTGGGTGCCAAGGGTGTTTGCGCATTACCGTGGGGACCGAGGAAGAAAATGCGTTCGCTTTACAAAAGCTGAAGAAGACATTGGAGAACATGATGTGACATCATCGTGATATCATTAGTGATTCATTAGGACTAGATCTAGTATATTTCATAGAATTCAATTGACACCAAGTACGTGCATATCAAGGAAGTCAGTGTCGTTCAAGCTTGCATCCACGGTGAAGCCAGTCAATGATTACCTACCGTTGCTCAATCTGCGGAAGCGGTTAAGAGGGCGCGGCCAACACTTAGCACGTTCAGTAACTTCTCGTCTGGGACGCCGGTTGCAGTGCGTATCCCAGACGCTGAGCGGGCATGCGACACCCCTCTTGACGCATATATCCACACACCAAATAATTCAATGAACTGACCGCATAGCTAGTTTTTTTTTCCGTCAATTACTTACTCAACGGGCTGCGTTTGACCCCTGAATTATCCATACACCCGCGCGAAAAGGGAACAGATCGTACACTCGTGGTTTCTCTGATTGTACGAACATAAGGCGACAAGGGCGGATCCACGAGGTGCTACGCTCTAGGAAATGAAACGGGGGGCGAAAGAAGACGCTACGCGAATGAACGTGAGATGAATGGGCTGTCGGTGGATTTGGTTGCTTGCGGATGATGGTTCGGCCAACAAGGAAGGGAAGTCTGTTGCTTTGAGTCTAGGAAGAAATGTAAGACCATAATTTGCAGGCGGCAAAACGTGAATCATTTGCACGACGTGCATCACTCCCATTCCTTGTTACATTACTACGTACACCAAGGTACAGATGAATGCGATGTACGTTTACACGCTAGATAACGCTGTTGCCTGCAGATGATAACAATGAAAAGTCTAATTACCTTGTAGATGGGTGTCATACATCCAAAAGACGGTTTGCATCAAACTACCCTGGGAAGCAGCCTTGACAGGTGAGTACTTTTCGCACAAACACGAAGTTACTCAAGATCCTAACAGGTTATGGGCCCTGAGGGTCGGTTCCAAGGTCAAACGGAAAGCGTGAGACCTTCAGAGAGCACAGCCCATAAGGACTCCTAACCCGATAGGGCTGAAGTGGCCCCGAAGGTGGTGCAACAAATTGAAGGAGCACAGTGACATAGGACCCCTATTTATGCATCTGTGTTTCAATGTTGAAGCGGCGCCCACCGAGTCTTACATCGAATCGTTAATCGGGTGCAGGTGAGTCTCCTGCCACTCACTCAGCTCTTACCTACATGTAAGCCTTACTTACAGGTGCTATGAGCGTCGGTCAGTCCTTAAAATCACCATACTTAATGGCCTCAGCCACGTCACTTGCATTAACTGGCCATCGTCCCTTGTCGCCGTGGGTCGTCCTTCCCGGTGGCAACCCAACCAGCGACGCCTCTCCCACGCATCCCAAGCTTTTCACGATCATGGTACCTCGTCCGTAGGCATGTCCGAAGATCAAGATCAATACTTAGAGATACCGTTGGTCACCTTTGCGCGTTTCTCGATGTCTCCGAAGAATAGGGTGTCAGTCAGCACTGCTGCCAGTCCATTTTGACTTGTCTTCATTAGCTCAAACCATGCAGACTCCTCAGAGCCTAGCCGTGTGTTGTTCTCCAGCGTGTCAAGGTGCGAAGCTACATTGCCGCCCCTCCTTGACTCATGCCTCTAGTACTAGGGTCGCACAGAAAACCCCCTGTCAAAGGCCGCGGAGGAGTCCTAAGGTTGTCTTGGAGCAACCATTATGCGACCTGCATACTCCCGTCCAAGGCATATACCAAGGATGCACTGAACTAACACAGGGTTAACTCGTGGGTTGCAAATAGGCTCCTTCAGTCCAGCTCTCTCGGTATTTGATCCAGGGTTGTTGAAATTGGTGAAAGAGATCGGACAAGCAGCTGAGGCTGCGCGAGGAATGTGAGAAGGAAAATGTAGGAATTAAGAAGTCGGTGAAGGGCCCAAACATACCAACTTAATCGCAACGCTTGAATCTGCAGAATTTGTTGCTTCCCTGTCTAAGCAGGCTGGAGTGTCCGTTCGAGTCAATGATACGCCGGCGGACTAGATAATACCGCAAGTAGATTGGATGGCAATACTGAAGGCACCGCATCTGAGTTTGAATCAGATGGCTGATATATCGAATTAAAGGAGAGACAAAATGCATTGTATCTAAGACACTGAAAACTAGGTAGTCTGTCAGTAATGGTTTACAAGTTGATGATGAAATTCAACCTACAATGGCTGCCGGCAAAACTGCAACCCAGTGGCCGTGATAATGGTCTTTTTGAGAACGTGGGCCTCGAGTCCGACTTGCCCTATCACAGTGTTCATTGCATTAATCATTCTGGGACTGCGGATGCTGGGGATCGCTCTTGATACGATGCCGCGAAGCTGAACCAATGCTTTGACGATGCGTTGAAAAGCTAGAATGGAAGTTATGATGACTGCGGCGAGGAGTCTGATTGTGAGAGTGGGAACAATGGGGAACAATCATACTGGATTTGGGAACTATCATCTTCTTGATGCAAGTCTTGATGCTAAACGCGTGGGTCGTGAGTGTCATGGTGAATCGTCGTTCCCTTTGCGACAAAGGAAGCGGCAGGTGTAGTTGGCGGCAGAAGTGGGGGTGGACTCGTAGGAGACGGTGAAGGACCCGACTCCGAGTCTGCCCGAAGGATGTCCGCATTGATTTGGCTAGAATTGGACGCCTACAACTTGTAAGAACCTCCTGAAGAACATGACGAGAAGGACTCGCGCTGCCACCTACTTGCGTACTAGTACGTTCTCGCTCTCGTCGTTGAGACTGCAAAGTCTTCACCTTGAGCTCTGCAATCCATCATCCAAGTGCCTGGCCATGTGTGCATTAGATTCCTTGCAACACGGACGATGTCGAGCTATGCCTGAGGCAGTCGATTCACGGGAGCACCTTGTGCAACACCGCTCCATGGTTGTACGGTACTGAGCTGTTGCGGTTGCAGATCAGATCGGTAAACCATTCAACCGCTCTCAAACAAGGAATTTCCGAGACGGACCACTATCGGCCCGTGTAAGAAACTGTGTAGGGATTCGTCCGCTGCCTAGAAGCTTGTCACGAGCAAGGACTTCGTTGCCTTTCCAGTTGGAAGACGACACAAGTTCACGGCGACGTAGAGTCTCTGCTCATTAAGGTGCAGTCAATCATCACCGCCTTAGAGGTGCCAGTGACAGTATGGACGGTTCAGAGAGGCTCAGCAAAAGAAAGTCAATGAATCCCATTTTTTATCCATAGCTGTCACACAGGCCTCTGTATTATATGTAATATACTTTTTGCACACTGATAATGCTGTTAATTGCAATAAAAATTCATATTACACTGGAATGACTTGCTATGTCAGATTAACCTGGGAGAGAGGTGAGTACCCAGTTTTGCACAAAGACAGGTTGATCAGGGCTCTTACAGGTTACGGGGCCTTGTGGTCAGCAGCAAGATCAAACAGAGTGCATGAGATCATAGCTAGTAGAGTAATGATGGTGGTGCAAAAAAGTGAAGGACAAAAAAATTTGGTCTTGTCAGTCTCCATGACACCATTCTCATTTTTAATGCTGCCCCCTTACTATGTAGTCTAACCCCCTATTTCGTGCCGACGCTCTACGAAGAATGATGTGCCGGCCGGCGCTATTTTCAGCATTGTCGAGTGTCGGGTGGGAGGTGAACTGGCGCGGTCGATCAATTGTCACGCACATAAGCGAAGTCTGCTAAATTATTATAGGTCGATCAATGTCACTTATATGTCACAAATTTTAAATAAGAATACTTAAACAATTAGAAATTAGATGGCAATAAAATATTCAAAATACACTACAACTCACACTTGGAAAAACCTTTTGCCTGATAGGTTTTTCCGATATCCACATAATTTTTAATTGTTTGAGCATGCTTATTTAAGCTACTGTAGTGTGACATATAAGTGAGATCAATATATTTAATTGCCCATCCCGAGCCGCTCAACATGGAGCCATGCGTCAATCATCCTGACTAATCGGACGCTGGTGGTTCTTCTCTTCCCTACTTTACCTCCATGAAAGTCTTACTCACAGGTGCCACGGGCGCTGGTCAGTCCTTCACAACTACCATTCTCTCACTCGAGTGACTCACCAACGCGGTCATGCCACAGCGGGCCTAGGAATCCTACGCACTCTTCTCACCGACAACGGCGTCAGTCACGTCACGTATCTCGGCCGTCGTCCCCTTCCCCCATGGATCGTCCTCCCGGGTGGCAGCAGCCCAACCGGCGACACCCCCACGCATCCGAAGCTTTCGACGGTCGAGCACAAGGACTTCCTGGCCTATCCGGCCGCGCTGCAGGAGACGATCGCTGAGCACGACGCGTGCATCTGGGCTTTGGGCACCTCGGCCGTGGGCATGTCTGAAGATAAATACGCAGAGATCACAGTCGGTTACTTCGGCGCGTTTCTCGATGCCGTGAAGGAAAAAGGCGTCGGCACCGTGGCGAGTCCGTTTCGAGTTGTTTTCGTCAGCGGGATGGGTGCAGACTCGAAGGAGACCAGCCGCATGTTGTTCGCGCGTGTCAAGGTGCGGGACTAACGTTGACAGCCGGTCTGGCCGGTCTCTTTGACTCATGCCTCTGCTCCTAGGGTCGCGCAGAAAATACCCTGATAAAGGCCGCGGAGGGGTCCGAAGGTCGTCTCGCAGCGACTATTATACGACCTGGATACTTCTTCCCGTCCAAGGCATATGCCAAGGACGCCGTGAACCTACGCAAGTTTAGCCTGCGCGTTGCGGATACAATTCTGAGCCCAGTTCTCTCGGTGTTTTATCCTTCTGGCATTATATCTGTGGAGGAAATTGGACAATTCGCCCTCGAGGCTGCACGGGGCAAGTGGGAAGGCAAGGGTGGTCCGATCTTTGAGAATACCGAAATGAAGAACCTGGTCAAGAGCCTTAGCGTACCTAATTAATCGTTCTCCCGAGGAACTCTATCGACTTGTAGCAGTCTTGTTACTCATGATGCTTGTCTCATCAGCAGAATCTTTTTAGTTCCCTACTCAACGTTGGTCTTCGCGGCCTTGGGGCATACCGTGTGTACTTGGTCATACGGGCTCTAGCGACTGAAAATTGCAACGGATAAGGCATCGTCTGGCTTGATCATGTCCCAATTCTTCAGTCATGACGAAAGCACTACAGACCCTTGTCATATCCGACGACTGCTATGCTCGCTATGCCATACATATGGGACCATGCAGCCTGAGATTGGAAAGTGTCAATGGATCGAATTTGGGTCGGTATGATGGTTTCCTTTGGTGCGAGATGGAAGTGTCTTGACGTTAGCTAGTTTCTGCCGACCGGAGCAAGTCGATTATTTATCGTGGAGAGGTTGTATGTCCGCAGCTCGACGATCTCGGTTATGGGTACGACGGTACATCGCCGCGCAACATTACGCAGCACTGGCAAGACGTCTACTATTTGTGCGGCTACGCTATGCAAGATGGACCCTCGCAAGGTTGTCGTTGTCCTCTTGTCGTCGTAAGCGGACTGGATTTGTCACAGGCAAAACGTAAGACTCAGTTCCGCACACGTACAAAAGCGCAGTACTGCAGCCCTGTGCACGGCAAGTTGTTTGGCACGTCCGCTATCCATGAGTCCTCGTGGGTGATGAAATTGCTGTTGAGAAACCTTGGAAGATTCCCCGAAGTTCGGGAGCTAACGTTCCCAGTTTTCGATGAGGTTACGTCACATGAGCCAAGTGGTATCCACGCCCTTCTTCACCGCGAGACGATGGACGGTGTCTCGATCTGCGAGTCTAAATTTCTATACGGATACAACTTTCCATATCTTCGCCATGCCATCATCACCCACAGTCGCAATTAAATCCTCACATCCTTCTCTCGGACACCACGCAATTGAATTTACGTCGTTGACGCCATGCGCATCTTCCAGTCGTGCTATTAACTTATATTTTGGGGGACTTCTTTGTGTAGCATCCGGTGGTTCCTGAGAATTTTAAGTGATCAAAACCTGCCACGCTCACAGCACGACACCATAAAGGCTCACCTCGAATGCCCAAACATTAATTCTGCCGTCACTCCCTGTCGAAGCGACCCAGCCAAGGGACTCGAAGCTATCCTGCGCTGTGTCAGGTTTTCCCTTCCCCCATGTGACCGAGTACACAGTCCGGCCGTGGGCCTGCAGCACAAGCACACATTCCCATTGATGTTCCGTGATGCGCTTCCAGATCCGGATGGTGCAGTCGTCCGACGCAGATGCAAGGTACCGGCCGTTCGGTGCCCATGCGAGGGACCATACGGTCGACTCGTGTCCTTCTAACGTGGTAAAACAGAACCAATCCTCGCTCGGGTCATCGAGGTATAGCTTGATTGTATCGTCGTACGAGGCAGACGCTAGAATCTATGCTACGAGGACCGACGTCAGAAAGATGTGGTTGATGTCTGATAAGTGATTGACCTCCTCCCGAGGATGCCATGCTACGCATTTGACATCCTGGGTATGTTCCATGAGGACACCCATGCACTCAAAGTCCGCGTCCGGTTGGACTAGTTTTATGGGTGAGCAAATAAGCCGGTCAACGTGATGCCAAGCTACACACCTTCCCAGACCCAGACAGTCTTGTCGCGACTACAACTCGCGAGCAACGTACCAGACGCAGACCAGGCGACGCTTTTGCATTCGGTCTCGTGGCCCTCGAGGATACTCACGCATTCCCATTCGCCAGCTTCATCTTCGTCTTGTCCCTCGCATTTCCAGATACCGATGTTGGCGTCAAACGATGCCGTGGCGAGCGCCGACCCGGAAGGCGACCACGCAACGGCGCGCACGGATTTGGTGTGTCCGGTGGGGATGGAGGTGTGGAGCGAGAAAATGGGGGAAGGATCTGCAGTATAAGCGTAGAGACGGACAGACTTGTCCGCGGAGCAAGTTGCTAGCAGGGGCTTTGCTGGATTCCAGGAGACGTGCCAGGCGCGATTGTCGTGTCCTGATAGGGATGTTGAAAATTGAACGCTAGAATAGAGATAGTGACGTTTAAGCGTACCAGCGAGCTCCGATATCGAAAAAATCTTGTGGGAAAGCTCTATATCCATGATTCTAGCCTGCTGCATTTGCACACATATGGATGGGGCCGAGACGGCGAGATGGATGCGAAGAGCGATGGAGTGGAACCGGCCAACACCGGTCCGGATTTCCCTGGAAGGAGGTCATGGATCCTAACGCTACTTTTCTATCCGAGCCATGCAAACTAGCTTGATACAAAACGCGCACGGCGACCTCGTAACCGACGCCGCGTACGATTTCTACGGCGTCCGACTCGCGACCTGCTCTCTCGACCATCGCATAAAAGTCTGGCAGCTCGACGAATCCGACGGCAACTGGATAGCCGTGGCAGACTGGAAGGTGCGCGTCCCCCTCACCATCTTCGTCGTCGCGTCGCTCGGAGCGCCTGAATTGAAAACCGGACCAGGCTCACGATGCTGCGGTGACGAAACTCTCGTGGGCGCATCCGGAATTTGGTTCGGTCCTGGCGAGTTCATCTTTTGACCGCACGGTGAAGATATGGGAGGAGACCCCCGCCGACAATGCCGAACAACCTCAAACGAACGGGGCCTCCACCGCCGCCAATGGGCCTGGCACACGCTGGATTAACCGCGCGGTGTTAGCGGACGCAAAGGGCAGCGTGCGCGATGTAGAATTCGCGCCCCACCAATTCGGGTTGAAACTAGTGCGCTCTTCGTCTTGTTCTCCGTCCTGGGCCTGCTTTACCTTTCTTCCTTTTATCAGGCTACAATGGCCTCAGATAATCATCTGCGCGTGTATGAGTGTCTAGAAGCGCCCATCCTCACAAACTGGACCCTCTTTGAAGAAACGGACATTCCTGCGCTTCCCTCCATGTTGACATCACGTCCACATACATATGCGGCACCTACACCAACTCAGATATCCGGAACTCCGGCCGCGGATGCTTCACTCGTTGCGAACGCGTTGCAGCAACAACAACAGCAGCCTGCTGTGCAGCGAGGTGCCGGAAGCCGCGAGGCCGATGGTGGGTGGTCGGTTACGTGGTGTAAGGAGCGATATTGGGGTGAGGTGCTCGCGACCTGCAGCGGCGTGTCTGGTGTTGTGAAGGTTATTCTTATTCTAGCTTTCCACTTTTTTTCACGAGAGGCTGAAACGCGGCGTGATAGATTATACAGTTGTCTCCTTCGCGTCGCCCAATCACCCTTCTTTCGCTCGATCCCTCTCCACCCGTGGAGTCGGGGTTCGTATCTGAAGACATAACAGCACCGTATGCCATAACCTCCATTTCATGGGCACCGTCATGCGGACGTTCATACCATCTCGTCGCGACATGTGGCCGTGACGGGCATGTACGCGTATGGAAACTGCGTCCAAGTTCACTGGACGATGAACGCGTGGAGGGTTCAGAGGAAGCAAAGTGGTCAGGGGGCGTCGTGGCGGATTTCGATCATCATAAGTAAGTCTGAGCTTGGCTGCTTCCTAACAAACATCACTTTACACCATCTTGCAGGTCTGCCGTAGGTAGGGTCGAGTGGAACATCACAGGGTACGCGCGTCTCTATCACCCCCTGAAGTTTGGTGCTGAAAAGGACTGTCTAGAACCGTTTTGGCTTCTGCGGGAAATGACGGTCGTATACGTCTCTGGAAGGCAACGACTGGGAACATCTGGCGCCCAGCGGGGTACATAACCGTTGAGCAAGCCGAGGAGCAACAAAGGGAGGGAGACGTCGAGATGGATGACGGTAACTATGCCGAATAACGATGCCCCTGTCGAATGCTAGATCATCAAATTGGTGTTTTAGTGAGGTATCATTGTACACTTTACAAGACTTGGAGGATGAGCGATACGAGGAAAGCCGTTCAGACCTCTTTATCCTATGTCGTCTTGATTTTGCTAGCCGAGGAGCATACAGTGTTAGGCGGACGGCAGACTGCTTCGATCATGTTCCTGAATCCGACCCTCGATTTTTCCGCCATGCCTCGATCCATTGCACGATGCGGGACACGTTCGATTCCAGGTCATCTGTGCTTTCGCTCTGCAGTGCGACGACGATCTCCTGGGCATATGCCTCACGGGCTTCTTCCAAGACAACGTTCATAATCTCTGCTTCGTTGTTCTCCTGGATTTTTTTCATCGGGTAACCTCTGCAAGGGCGAGTCGATAAGGGGAGCCATCGGTCCAGCAGTAGAAAGAACGAGTGCGCACCGTGCTTCGAGACGTTCCCATAATTGAGTATGATTACATTGTAATACGACGACGAGGTCGATCCACCGCTCCGGGAAAGCATCGCACGTATGCCAGTCAAGTATGAGGCCCCCACCAGCTTCGATCAGTGGCTCCAATTCATCGACCACCTGAAAGCTTTCGTCACACGTGCGCCCAACTAGGGGACAATACCAGCAACGCACCTTGTCCTCATCCACGACATAAGTCTGCCACTCCTCGTCAAACCCGTCGTGTAGCATCTTCTCCTTTACCAGCTCGCTGACATTGATGTGCCGTAGCGGGATGGGCGATTGGTCTACGAGGAGCTGCGCGTGCGTGGTTTTGCCCGTGCCAGGCGTGCCGGTGATTACGATAACGGGTAATGAACGAGGGGCATTTTCCTGCATTTTCTCCTCTGGCGGCGTCAACGTCAAAATGTGGTGGCCGTCCGGAGAACGTGCGTGTTTTTGCGTCAGCTGGCCGCGGCCCGAAAAAAAAACCATCGAGTTGACCGGTTCTCTGATCGCAGCACTCGTTAGACTCACCCAC
>Ga0137397_10002744_pt1 | contig 12238 bp, 9 predicted proteins | sample czorhiz116metaG_FD_106658 | JGI IMG/M metagenome (GOLD analysis project Ga0137397, IMG submission 106658) | Vadose zone soil microbial communities from Angelo Coast Range Reserve, California, USA - czorhiz1.16 metaG | ecosystem: Environmental > Terrestrial > Soil > Vadose zone | place: USA... | reverse complement strand
GTGAGTTCGTTCTCGACATTGAGAATCAGATGGGCCAGGCGGTCGAGGTAGAAAGACATCCCCCCGCTCTGGAGCATCCAGGCCACGCCGAGGGCGCTGAGGAGTGAGCGGTGCATCGCAGGGCATCCACGCAGGGCGGCTGCGCTGCCGCGGCTCGGCCGATGGGCCGCTCGGGCGGCCCGCCGGTGCTGACCGCGTCGAGGACGTGCTGCTCACGGACCCGCGTGCTACCATGACGGGCGCGCCATGACGACTCCTTCGGAAACCTTTCACCCGGCCGTGGCCGCCTGGTTCGGCCGGCGCTTCCCGGCGGGACCGACCGGGCCGCAGGCCCGCGCCTGGCCGGCCATCCGGGAGGGACGCGCCACGCTGGTCGCCGCTCCCACCGGCTCGGGGAAGACCCTCGCGGCGTTTCTCGCCGCCATCGACGGCCTGGTTCGGCAGGCGGTGGCCGGCCGCCTGGACGACGCCACGCAGGTCGTCTATGTCTCCCCGCTCAAGGCGCTGTCGAACGACATCCAGCGCAATCTGCAGGAGCCGCTGGCCGGGATCGCCGCCGAGCTCAAGGCGATGGGGCTCGACCGGCTTCCCGAGATCCGCACGATGGTGCGCACCGGCGACACGCCGGCGAAGGAGCGCGCCGCGATGCTCCGCCGTCCGCCGCACATCCTGGTGACGACACCCGAGTCCCTGTACATCCTCCTGACGAGCGAGCGCGGGCGGGGGATGCTGCGCACGACGCGGACGGTGATCGTGGACGAGATCCACGCCCTGGTCGACGACAAGCGCGGCTCGCACCTGGCGCTGTCGCTCGAGCGGCTGGAGGCCCTCGCGGCCAGGTCGCGCACCGCCGGGGACGGCTCCCCCGCCCCCAGGCTGATCCGCATCGGCTGCTCGGCGACGCAGCGCCCGATCGAAGACGCCGCCCGCTTTCTCGTCGGCGCGGGGGGGCTCGACCCCGATGGCGCGCCGCGCTGCGCGATCATCGACACCGGCCACGCGCGCGACCTCGATCTCAGGATCGAAGTCCCCCGGTCGCCGCTCCAGGCGGTCATGCCCAACGAAGTGTGGGAAGAGGTCTACGATCGTCTGGCGGCCCTCATCGGCGAGCACCGCACGACCCTCATCTTCGTCAACACGCGCCGGCTGGCGGAGCGCCTCAGCCGCCAGCTGAGCGACCGGATAGGCGGAGACGCGGTCACCGCCCACCACGGAAGCCTGTCGCGCGCGCACCGGCTGGCCGCAGAGCAGCGCCTCAAGAGCGGGGAGCTGCGCGCCCTGGTGGCGACCGCCTCCCTCGAGCTGGGGATCGACATCGGGTCGATCGACCTGGTGTGCCAGATCGGCTCGACGCGCTCCATCGCGACGCTCCTGCAGCGCGCCGGGCGTTCCGGTCACTCGGTCGGCGGTTTTCCAAAGGGGCGTCTGTTCCCGCTGACGCGCGACGAGCTCGTCGAGTCGGCGGCCCTGCTCGATTCGGTGAGGCGCGGCGAGCTCGACCGCTTCGCGATCCCGGAGGCGCCGCTCGACATCCTGGCGCAGCAGATCGTGGCGATGGTGGCCTGCGAGGAGTGGAGCGACCACGATCTGTACGCCCTGGTGCGCGGCGCCTTTCCCTATCGCGCCCTGCCGCGCGCCGACTTCGACGCCGTCGTGACCATGCTCGCCGAGGGGTTCTCCGTGAAGCGCGGCCGGCGCGCGGCGCACCTCCATCACGACCGGGTCAACGGCCGGCTGCGCGCCCGCAAGGGGGCGCGCCTCACGGCGATCACCTCGGGGGGCGCCATTCCCGATTCGGCCGACTACCAGGTCGTCCTCGAGCCCGAGGGCACGCTCGTCGGCACGGTCAACGAAGACTTCGCCATCGAGAGCATGGCCGGGGAAATCTTCCAGCTCGGCAATGCTTCCTGGAAGATTCTCAGGATTGAGCCTGGGAAAGTCCGCGTCGAGGACGCGCGGGGCCAGCCGCCCGGGATCCCGTTCTGGATCGGCGAGGCGCCGGCTCGCACGGCGGAGCTCTCCTTGTCGGTGTCACGGCTGCGTGAGGAGATCGCCGGCGCTCTCGAATCGGGCGATGCCGGGACGGCCGTGCGCCACCTGATGGACGGGGTCGGGTTATCCCTCGAAGCCGCGGAGCAGATCGTCGACTACCTGGCAGCGGCCCGTGCGGCGCTCGGGGTCCTGCCCTCGCAGTCGAACATCGTGCTCGAGCGCTTCTTCGACGAGAGCGGCGGCATGCAGCTGGTCCTGCACTCCCCCTTCGGCCGCCGGATCAACTTCGCGTGGGGGCTGGCGCTCCGCAAGCGTTTCTGCCGCAAGTTCAACATCGAGCTGCAGGCGGCCGCCACCGAGGACGCCATCGTCCTGTCGCTCGGCCCCTCCCACAGCTTCCCGCTCGAGGACGTGTTCCGCTACCTGCGCGCGGGCTCGGTGCGCGACGTGCTCGTGCAGGCGCTCCTGGCGGCGCCGATGTTCGCGGTGCGCTGGCGCTGGAATGCGGCTCGGTCGCTGGCGATCCCCCGCTTCCGCGGCGGACGGAGGGTGGCGCCGCAGCTGCAGCGCATGCAGGCCGAGGATCTCATCGCCGCCGTCTTCCCCGACCAGATCGCCTGCGCCGAGAACCTCACGGGGGAGCGCCAGATCCCGGATCATCCTCTGGTCCGCCAGACGATCGACGACTGCCTGGGAGAGGCGATGGATCTGCCGGGGCTGGAGTCGCTTCTCGCGAGCATCGAGCGGGGGGAGCGGACGCTGCTGGCGAAGGACGTGCGCGAGCCGTCCCCCCTGGCCCAGGAGGTCCTGAGCGCCCGGCCGTACGCCTTCCTGGACGACGCCCCCCTCGAGGAGCGGCGCACGCAGGCGGTGGTCAGCCGGCGCTGGACCGATCCGCAGACGGCGTCCGATCTCGGCGCGCTCGACGCTGCGGCGATCGACAGAGTCAGGGACGAAGCCTGGCCGCGCGTGGAGAGCGCCGACGAGCTCGCGGACGCCCTGGAGATTCTCGGCTTCGTCGGCGAGAGCGAAGGAAGGGACTCGGGCTGGGAAGGACACCTGCGCGAGCTCGTCGCCGAGCGGCGGGCCACGGTCTTCCGTCTTCCCGGACGGGGGCCGCGCCTCTGGGTCGCGGCCTCGCGTCTGTCGCACGTCCTGGCGGCGTTCCCCTCGGGTGCGCTCGACCCTCCCATCCCCGCCCTCCCCGGAGACTCCGCGGGGGATCCGATCGACGCCATGGCCGCCCTCGCCGAAATCGTCCGCGGCCGGCTGGAGGGGCTGGGCCCCGTGACCGCCCAGGCGCTGGCCGGCTCATGCGGCTTTCCGGACGACACGATCGAGCAGGCACTTCTGCGCCTCGAGTCCGAAGGGTTCGTTCTGCGCGGCCGCTTCACGCCGGGAATCGGCGCCGTGGAATGGTGCGCCCGGAGTCTCCTGGCGCGGATCCACCGTTACACCCTCAATCGTCTGCGCGCCGAGATCGAGCCGGTCAGCGCCGCCGATTTCATGCGCTTCCTGTTCTCGTGGCAGAGGGTCCTCCCGGACGATCGGGCCGAGGGGGCGCAGAGTCTTCAGACGATTGTCGAGATGCTGGAGGGGTTCGAGGCGCCGGCGGCGGCGTGGGAACGGGACATCCTCCCGGCCCGGCTGTCCCGTTACGACCCGGCCTGGCTCGACGCCCTGTGCCTGAGCGGGCGGGTCGTCTGGGCGCGGCTGTCCCCGCCCCGGCCGGCCCCCGACTCTCCGCCCGGCGCGGGTCCCGTGCGCTCGACGCCGATAGCGCTCCTGTCGCGCGGCCGCCTCTCCGCCTGGCGGGCGCTTACCCTTCGGCCGGACGGCGGACGGGAGCCGTCGACCGAGGCGGGCGTCGTCCTGGATCTCCTGGCGGCGCGCGGGGCGCTGTTCTTCGACGAGATCGCCGAACGGTCCGGTCTGCTCCCGACCCGTGTCGAGAACGCCCTCGCCGAGCTCGTCGCCCGGGGGACCGTGACCTCGGACGGCTTCACCGGCCTGCGCGCCCTGATCACGCCATCGGGCCGGCGCGGATCGCGACGCCGGCGATCCCCTTCGCCGTTCGGCATGGAGAGCGCCGGGCGCTGGACGGTCCTCTGGAACGACCGGACCGTCGCCGAGTCGGAGGACTCCCCCGCCGAGACGATCGCCCCGGTCCTGCTGCGGCGCTATGGCATCGTGTTCCGGCGTCTTCTCGAACGCGAGGGGGCGATGCCGCCCTGGAGAGACCTCCTGCGGGTGCTGCGCAGAATGGAAGGACGCGGCGAGGTCCGCGGCGGCCGCTTCGTCGCCGGTGTTTCGGGAGAGCAGTTCGCGCGGCCGGAGGCGGTGGAGCGCCTGCGCGCCGTCAGGCGGGCCGGCCCCTCCGGCTCGCTGCTTCCGATCGGCAGCGCCGACCCGCTCAATCTCGTGGGCCTGCTCCTCCCCGGACCGCGGATCGCGCCGACAGGCGCGGGCCGCATCCTCTATCGCGACGGCGTGCCGATCGCCGTCCGCGAGGCGGGAGAGGTCCGCCCCCTCGTCGATCTCGACGAGGCGTCGGCCTGGCGGGCGCGCGATGTTCTCGTCAAGCGCGGCGCGCCGCCGCTTCTGCGCCCCTCGCTCGGCCACACGGCCTGAGGAAATCGCCCATGCAGAGCGCCGACTTCCTGCGGGAGCTGGACGGTCTGAAGCAGGAGGGGCTGCGCGCTCTCACCGCCTCGGGAAGCGCCGCGCTTGGCGCGGCGGGGGCGGGGATCGGCGCCGGCACGGGGGACCAGGTCCGGCTGCTTCAGATCGCCCTCGCGAACGAGATCAGCGTCAGCGAGCTGGCGGCGCTGTGGATCCCCTCGACACCCGAGGTGGACGTCAAGGTGGCGCTGGCCCGCCAGGCCGGAGACGAGGCGCGGCATTTCGAGCTCGTGGGGAAGCGGCTCAAGGAACTGGGGTTCGATCCCGCGGCTTTCGTTCCGCCGCAACCGAACGCGCTGTTCGACTACCTCAAGTCCCTGCAGACGTCGATCGAGCGGGTGGCCGCGGGTCTCTACACCCTGGAGTCGATCGCCTACGAGGTCAACGAGAACTTCATGCGCCTGTGCAGCGGGCGCGGCGACGCGGAGACGCTGCGTCTGTACCGCAACTTCATCCAGCCGGACGAGGAGGCGCACCAGAGGCTCGGCGCGGCCCTCCTCCTGAAGCACGCGACGACGCCCGGCTCGCAGGACGCGGCGCGCGCCGCGGTCCTGAAGACGATCGAGATCGCCGGGACCTTGCGCGCCAGGGCGGCTTTGCTCATCGGCACGCCCTGCTTTCCAGGGTGCTGAGGACGACCATGAACTGGCTCTTCAAAGAAGAACCGACGCACTACAGCTTCGACGACCTCGTGAAAGACGGGCGGACGCGCTGGTCGGGCGTGAAGAACCCGCTGGCGCAGCAGCACCTCAGGGCCGTCCGCCGGGGCGACCGGATCCTGTACTACCACACCGGCGGCGAGAAGGCGGTGGTCGGGATGGCCCGGGCCGCGGGGGACGCGTTCCCCGACCCCGAAGATCCGTCGGGCAAGCGCGCGGCGGTGGACATCCTCCCCGACGGGAGGCTGCCCCGGCCGGTGACGCTCGGCGAGATCAAGAAGCTGAAGGAGTTCGCGAAGTTTCCGCTGGTGCGCATCTCGCGGCTGTCGGTCATGCCGGTCGCCGACCGCGAGTGGGACGCCATCGTGAAGATGTCGGGGTGAGGAGGGAACGTGGACCGGGCGCGTTTCGAGCGGCTGGTGTCGGAGGCGATCGAATCGCTTCCGGACGACTTCAAGGAGCGGCTCGACAACGTCGCGATCATCGTGGAGGACCTGCCGTCCCCGGGAGAGTCGCGGCGTTTCGGCCGCCGCGGCGGCCGCCTCCTCGGACTGTACCAGGGCCAGCCGCTGACACGCCGGGACTCACGGTACGGCATGGTGTTTCCCGACAAGATCACCATCTTCCAGGGGAACGTCGAAGCGATCGGCGGGAGCGACGCCGAGATCCGGGAGGAGGTCCGCAGGACGGTGCTGCACGAGATCGCCCACCACTTCGGCATCGATGATAACAGGCTGCATGACCTCGGCTACTGACGCGCCGCGGCGGGCGGCAGAGTGCGGGCGAAGGGCCCTGTGCGCCCTGACCGCCTTCGCCCTGATCGCGGCCGCCACTCCGGGCGATCTGCGGTCGACCCTCGACAAGACCGACCGGGCGATCGAGCAGGCGGAGCGTGCCGTCGGCGGGAAGGATCCCGGCAAGGTGAGTCTGTTCCTGATCCGAATCGACGAGCTTCTGGCGTCCTTCCTCTCCGACTCGGAGATCGAGGCGCTGGTGAAGACGTTCGACGAGGCGCACGCAGCGTCGCAGGCCTCCGACCTGCCGGCCGCCGCGGCGGCGGTGCGGCGTGCCAGCGCCCTGATGGCCCCGCTGACCGACTTCGTGGTGCTGCGCCAGGCGGCGGAGTCGAGCCGGGCGGCGATCCGGGCGGCCGAGACGCGGGACTCCGCCTCGTTCGCGGCCCCCCTGGACCGGTTCGACGCCTCCGTCCTCGCCCCGGTGCTGCTGGCGCGGGTGCGCGAGGCGCGAGCCGCGGTCGGCCGCGCCCGCCAGGCGATGGTCCGCAACAACATGCCGGACGGCCGGGCGCGCATCGCCGAGATCAGGCGGGCGTTCGGCGGGCTGCTCTACGCCGGCGCTTTGGCGCGCGCCTCCTATTCGCTGACGATCGGGTCGGAGCTCCTGTCGAGCGGCTCGATCATCACCGCCCGCGATCAGATGCAGCGGGCCATTCGCGACCTGAAGCTGGCGCTGGGGGCCGCCCCCGACGACACCCGGACCGCCCTGGAGGGGGCCTTGGCGCAGACCATCGAGATCTGGAAGCGCTCGGGGCACGCGGCCACGGGGGACGGCGACCGCCTGGCGGAGCTGGCCGGCACGATCGACGGCGTTCGCATGAAGCAGGCGCGCTGAGGGCCGGCTGCATCCGCGCCGCGGCCGCTTTGCCGCCGCGGGCCGGTTGTGTGAGAATAGGCGGCCGTCATGAACGCGCCAAGCGCTTCACACAGACGTCCCGTCCAAGGAGCGCGCGCGCCCGCGGCGGTGACCGTCCTGCTCGCGGCGGCGACGCTCACCGCCGGCCTCGCGGCCCAGACCGCTGCGCCGTCCCCGGCCGCTCCGAAGCGGAACATCGGCGGTCCGGGCGACTACCCTCTCCGCGAGAAGATCGTCCACTTTATCGGGCGCGACCCCGCGCTGGCGAAGGAGCCGATCACCATCGTGCTGGTGAACGGCGGCGTCGTCTTCTCGGGCAAGATCAGGAGCTGCGCCCTCAAGCAGCGGGTGCTCTCCCTGGCCGCCACGATGCGCGGCGTCATCAACGTCACGGACGAGATGACCGTTCCACGCGCCGAGGTCGCGGACGCCGAGCTGGCGAAGGCGGTCACCTCGCTCCTGAGTGACGCGGCCGCGTCACTCGATTTGAAGAGCCTCGACGTCCAGGTGGCGGACGGAGTCCTGACGCTGGAAGGAGCGGTCAAGGACGTCCTGTCGCGCAGCCACGCCGAGGCCATCGCCGGCACGGTCCTCGGGGTGACGCGCATCTCCAACCACCTCAAACCCGCCGACGCGCCGTCCGCCCACGACGACGCGTCGCTGCTGCGGGCGGAGCTGGACTACCTCGGCAACTTCCGCTCCTTCTCCTACGCCGCCGAGATCACCGTCAAGGTCGATCAGGGGGTCGTGACGCTGAAGGGAAAGACCAACCTGTTCATGGGCCGGCAGCAGGCCGGGCTCGTGGCCTCCCTCGTGAACGGCGCGACCCGGGTGGACAACCGGATCAAGATCGACGAGTCCCTGCCGCCGCGCACGAGCCGCGTCCAGGCCGAGAAGTGATGCGCCGGCGGCCCCTCCCTGTCGCAGGAATCCTGGCCGTCCTCGCGATCGTCCTGGCGATTCCCTCCCCCGACTGCCGCGCCCAGGCGCTCGAAGGGAAGGTCAAGCGCATCACGCTCGACAACGGCATGCGCTTCCTGGTGGTGCGCCGCGGCACGGCCCCGGTGTTCGCCGCCAACCTGCGCTTCCGCGTCGGCAGCGTGGACGACCCGGGCGGCGAGAGCGGTCTGGCCCACCTGTTCGAGCACCTCGCCTTCAAGGGGACCTCCACCATCGGCACGCGCGACCCGAAGAAGGAGGCGGAGATCCTCGACGCCATGGACAGGACGGTGATCGATCTGCTGCGCGAGGAGGATCGCGGCGGCGCCGCGGATCCGAAGCGCCTGGAGTCGCTGCGCTCCGATCTCGAGGCGCTGACGAAGAGTCTTCAGGAGTTGACGGTGAAGGACGAGTTCAGCCAGATCCTGACGGGGAACGGCGCCGCCGGCCTGAACGCCTCGACCAGCACCGACCTCACCTCGTACGTCGTCGCCCTCCCGTCGAACCGCCTGGAGCTGTGGTGCCTCATGGAGTCGGCGCGGCTGCGCGACCCGGTCCTGCGCGAGTTCTATTCGGAGCGCGACGTGGTGATGGAAGAGCGCCGCATGCGCATCGACAACCAGCCGCAGGGGAAGCTGTACGAGCAGCTCCTCCTGTCCGCCTTCGAGGCGCACCCGTACAGGGTGCCGACCGTCGGCTGGATGTCCGACCTCGAGCACCTGACACGTCCGCAGGCGGCCGAGTTCCGGCGCGGCTTCTACGCCCCCAACAACGCGGTCGCCACGCTGGTCGGCGACATCGACCCGGCCGCGGCGGAGCGTCTCATCAGGCGCTACTTCGACGGTCTCCCGGCCGGTCCTCCACCCCGCCTGCCGGTGACCACCGAGCCGCCGCAGACCGGCGAGCGGCGCGCCGTCGTCGAGTTCGACGCCGGGCCCGATCTGATGATCGCCTTCCACAAGGCGGTCTGGCCGAGCCCGGACGATCCGGTGTTCCAGGTGGTCGACAGTCTCCTGACCTCGGGGCGGACCTCGCGGCTGTTCCGCCGCCTGGTCCTGACGACTCAGGTGGCCTCCGAGGTCTACAGCACGCAGGCCCCCGGTGACCGCTATCCGAACCTGTTCGTGATCGGGGCGACCCCGCGGGCCCCGCACACGCCGGCGGAAGTCGAGACGGCGATCCTGCAGGAGCTGGCTCACCTGACCGCCGAGCCGGTCCCGGAACGCGAGCTGCAGAAGGTCAAGAACCAGCTGCGGGCGTCCTTTCTCTATCCGCTTCGCAGCAATTCCGGGCTGGCGGCGCAGCTGTCGTACTACGAAATCCAGACGGGCGACTGGAAGAATCTCAACGTCTACGCCGCGGCGCTGCAGGCGACCACGGCCGCGCAGGTGCAGGACGCGGCCCGCCGGACGTTCGTCCCCTCGAACCGGACCGTGGCGGTCCTGGCGCGCCCGTCGGCGGGGGGAGAGAAGGGGGCGGGCGACGACGCGACCGGGATGCCCCCCGCCACAACACCCGGTGCGATGAGATGAGACGCGCCGCAGCCGCGCTCGCGCCGGCCGTCCTCGCCCTTCTGTCCACGGGGGCGTGGGCCGCGCCCGTCGCGGCTCCTCCGCCGGACCCGCGCGCCCTGACCTATCCGCCGTTGTCGATCGCGTTCCCGAAACCGCAGAAGTTCCTCCTGCCGAACGGTCTCCTGGTCTACCTGTTCGAAGACCATGAGCTGCCCCTGATCGACGCCGCCATCGATTTCAAGGCGGGCGGAGTGTTCGATCCGCCCGCGAAGCCGGGGCTCGCCTCCCTGGCTGCGTCGCTGATGCGCGCCGGCGGCACGGACCAGCAGACACCGGACCAGGTCGACGAGGTCCTCGAGTTCATGCCGGCGCAGGTGAGCCTCGGCGCCGGGGACGACATGCTGACCGGCTCGGTCTCCGCCGTGAAGGACAAGTTCCCCGAGGCGCTGCGCATCTTCGCCGCGATGCTGCGCGCGCCGCGCTTCGACTCCTCCCGGCTGGAGGTGGAAAAGGCGCGCGCCATCGAGGATATCAGGCGCCGCTGGGACGATCCCGGCGACGTGGCCGAGCTGAACTTCCGGCGGCTGGTGTACGGGACCTCCAGTCCCTGGGCGAGGCTGCCGACCGAGGACTCCGTCACGCGGATCGGCCGCGATGATCTCGTCGGGTTCCACCGTCTCTACATCCATCCCAACAACGCCGTCCTCGGCGTGGCCGGCGATTTCGACGGCAAGGGGATGAAGAGGCTGCTCGAGGAGACGTTCCGCGGCTGGACCCAGGCCAAGGTGACCCCGCCCCAGGTCCCGAAGATCAAGGACGAGATCCCCGCCGGCGTCCACCTCGTGGCGCGTCCCGTCACGCAGTCGCACGTCGAGATCGGCCACCTGGGCGTGAACCGGTTCGACCCGGACAAGTTCGCCATCAAGATCCTGAACTTCATCCTGGGGGAGGGGGGGTTCACCTCGCGCCTGGTGAAGGAGGTGCGCTCCAACCGCGGGCTGGCCTACTCGGTCGGCGGCGGCATCGGGCTCGATTCCGACCGCGGGCTGTTCCAGATCTCCTGCAGCACGAAGGCCGCCTCCACCGTCGAGGCGATCGATCTCATCCGGACGATCCTGCGGCAGATGCGCGAGCAGGGGCCGACCGAGCAGGAGGTCAAGGAGGCGAAGGAGGCCGGCATCAACTCGTTCGTCTTCTCCGTGGACGGGACGGTCCGGTTCATGCAGACCTTTCTCTACTACGATTTCTACAACTATCCGCCCGACTTCCTGCAGTCGTACCGGGACAACCTCGCGAAGGTGACGCGCGGGCAGGTCCACGAGGCGGCGCGCAAGCACATCAACCCCGACCGGCTGGTGGTCCTGGTGGTGGGAAACGACGCGGTGTTCGCCCGGCCGCTCCAGTCGCTCGGCCTGGGCGAGCCGAAGCCTTTGAAGCTGGACGAAGGGACAGCCGCCGCCGCGAACCGCTGACTACTTGAACAGACTGATCTGCTCGGCCTTGTCGAGCCAGTGCACCGGCTTCGGCTCGCTCGGCGGCTCGGGAGCCGCGAACACCGGGCAGATGTCGCGGTATTCGCACCAGCCGCACAGGGCGCTCTCGCGCGGCGGGAAGGCCTTCGCCCCCTCGATCGTGTCGATCAGCCGCATCGTCTGGCGGCGGTGCTGCTCGATCTCGTGGGGGGTGCGGTCGGAGGTCAGCGTCCGATCGAAGACAAGATAGTGCCAGACCAGCCGGATCTCGCGGGCGTCCGGGAAGCGCTTCTCCACAGCCATCCGGTACAGGGTGAGCTGGCGGTCCTTGCGCAGAACGGCGTCGGACGGCAGGCTGTTCGAGGTCTTGTAGTCGTGGATCTCGTAGACCCCTCCGCCCTGCCGCACCAGGCGGTCGATATAGCCCTTCAGCTGGTAGCGCCCTCCCTCGTCGAGCGACACGGTGATCTGGTCCTCGAGCCCGAGGGTCGTGCCGTCGTCGAACGGGTGATGACGGCGGTAGTACTTGGTGACGCACTCCACGCCGGCCCTGCGGTAGTGATCCGCGGTCAGCTCGGTCCTGACGATCGTGATCTTCTCCGAGAACTCCTCGTCCCAGCGCCTGTGATACCGGGCCAGGAGCTCGTCGAGCGACGCGATCCTCGACGCCATCCGATCGCGGTACAGCGTCTCCAGAACCTCGTGCACCCTGTTCCCCAGGAACGCCTCGATCGACTTCGTGTCGCGCTTGATCCTGTCGAGATAGCGGTAGCGGTACTGCAGCGGGCATTTCTCGTAACTGCTGAGACGGGAGTGGGAGTAGACCGGCACGCGCTTGACCTCGAGGCGGTCGAAGTATACCACGCGCCGGGGAGGCGGGGCCGCGGGCGGGGCGCGCCTCATCTCGCTCGCGCCGCGAAAGCGTGCTCCGGTCGCGCGCATGGCGCGGCTCAAAATCGGCGCGCCCCGCCCGCGGCCCCGCCTCCCCCTTCGGGGGGGGATCCACGACACGCAAGATTCCGGCGCGCGCCGCGCTTACGTCGCCGTGAGCTGAAGGACAAACGTTCTGCGACCGCGGAGTTCTCTTCACCTACCAGGACGACAACCGAACCGCGTCCTGCATCGCGAGAGTCAGGGGTGGCGGGCCGCACAGGGGCGCGCCGATTTTGAGCCGCGCCATGCGCGCGAGCGGGGCATAGTTACGCCGCGCGAGCGAGATGGGATGAAGTGGCTGGTCCCCGATGGGGACGTGGTGGCTAGACTAGCCCCACACGGTGTTCAACGCGCTCTGAGGCGCAGCCCAGGAGGACCAGCCATGACCAATAGT